>Ga0209946_1000100_pt1 | contig 33727 bp, 32 predicted proteins | sample SalPon2_A_H2O_MG_FD_185704 | JGI IMG/M metagenome (GOLD analysis project Ga0209946, IMG submission 185704) | Salt pond water microbial communities from South San Francisco under conditions of wetland restoration - Salt Pond MetaG R2_A_H2O_MG... | ecosystem: Environmental > Aquatic > Non-marine... | reverse complement strand
ACGAGCCCCGACGCGATGAGTCGTCGAACGATAGCCACTACCCCGTTGTCGAAGCCGCGGCCGACAACGCCTCGCTCGTGGTCGCGCTCGTGTGGGGGTCGGCCGGCGACGGAACTCACGACGAGCGCCTCACGGTCGGCGAGCAGGAGACGACTGATCTGCGTGCCGTCATCAGAGAGTGGAGATTTGTTGACCCAATCGAGCGGAGAGACGGAGACGCGGCCACACGTGATGTCGCGTCGAATCTGGGCTTCGAGCGTTTCATCAACGGCATTTATTACCACCTCCACGCCGCGGTCGTGTGCTGACTGCAGCTGTCGAGCGAGCCGGTCGGTGATCACCGTCTCATGACCGACGATCAAAAACACCTCATCAGTCGACTCCTCGATGAGTCGCTGGGTACGGCTCGTTATCGCTCGTCTCCCAGAGAGCGCCCACACCTCATGTGTCGAGTCAGTGCTCTCGGTGTCATCCATCGAGTCGAGCCGTCCTAAGACGCTGTGTAGTGACGTGGCTCTGTCGACATACTCACGTTTGAGCGTCTCGACTGCTTCTTCGATCGGGACGGCCCGGAACACCTGTGGATTAGAGTGTTGGGTCTCAACGAGCCCCTTCGACTCTAGTACACCGATGGCGTCGTACACGCGCGTCCGCGGTACTTCCGAGGTATCGCTGATCTCTCGCGCTGTTCCGCTCTCTCGACGGGTAAGTGCGACGAACGACTTCGCTTCGTACTCTTTGAGTCCGAGCTCTTGAAGCAGTCCGACCGCACGTGCCTTGTTCGAATTACCACTCATTGGTCCCAACCTGGCTGCAAATATGCTTACACGTCCAGGGTGTTTAGTCGATCGCTGTAGATCGACGGTGAGAGCGTACACAGTCAGTCCGCCGGCAAGCCTATCGCGGCACCACATCAGAACTGCGTCGACGCGAAGGTGCGGTGACAACTGAGACAAGATAGTAACTCAGATAATCACAGGAAGTTTTTGTGTGAGAAGCGAGAACAGACTGTTGGCGTGTCATCACGACTTGGTCCCAACCGCATCGTGATGATGCGCCCTCCGGTCACCCGCTGGGTGACCGGCTGTCTTAACACAAAATGTCACTCAAGCAATCACAACATCTATACTCCTCACGTAAATACATAGACGGTACTAGCGTGGACGACAGTACACTAGCGGTCGTAACAGGGAGACGATGAGCCGAGAACCCGAGAAGAACGACGAGCGAGAGTGGGCCGACGAGGCAGACCAGCCCGCCAAGCACGACTTGGCCGACGACCCGACGGTTGAACACCGATGGACCGACACGGCGTCGCCGTGCACGAGTATTATCGAGGCGGTGGCGGCGGCGACCGGCCGTCAGCCGACTGAGTTACCCACACTAGATGCACACGTCGATGGCGACGCCCTCGATACCCTATTACGCCGCGGATCGCCGTCCGTGACCATCGCTTTCGAGTACGCTGACACCGAGGTTCTCGCATGCGGAGACGGGACAGTGCAGGTCACCGTCACCGACTGTGCTTCGGCGTCGACGAACGAGTGACACCATACTATCACGATCGGAGAACTGCCGCCGCCGGATAAGTGATCGGGGGCGGTACCGGACTGTCACACTGCATGCGAGACGCACTGGATGCCCGCCGAGTGTTACCGAGGAGAACGTGCAAGTGCCAGACTGACCGGGATAGTCCGCGATGACCGAGACGTCTGGGGCGGGTGGAGACGATACCTCCGTGGACTGGCACGCTCAACCCAGTACAGACGTCTGTGAAGAGCTCGGGGTCGGTACCGAGGGACTCACGCACTCAGAGGCGGAACGCCGCCTCGCACGGACGGGCCCCAACGAGATTCGCGAGCCTGCAGAGGTCGATCTGTTCGCGCTGTTCGTCTCACAGTTTCAGGACGCGCTCATCTATCTTTTACTCGGTGCTGCGGTATTGTCGCTCGCGGTGGGGCTTGTCCCCGGTCAACAAGCGAACTACGTCGATGCCGGGCTCATCGCGGTGATACTTCTTGGAAACGGCCTCTTCGGTTTCATCCAAGATTACCGAGCCGAGAAGGCGATGGAGACGCTTCGGGAGCTTGCCGCCCCGGAAGCGATGGTAATTCGGGACGGGCACCGCCGTGTCGTCGATGCGACGACGCTCGTTCCCGGAGACGTGATTGTCATCGAACAAGGCGATGCGATCCCTGCTGACGCACGCCTGCTTGAAGCGACGAACCTCGAGACCGTAGAGGCGTCATTGACGGGTGAGAGCGCTCCTGTGTTGAAAACCTCGACACCCCTCGATAACGAGACCCCCCTCGCTGAGAGAGAAAACATGGTCTATACGGGTACGAACGCGGTGGCGGGTCGCGGACGGGCCGTCGTCGTGGAAACGGGAATGGACACCGAAGTGGGGGGGATAGCGACACAGATTCGAGAAGCCGAGGACACGCCCACCCCGTTTCGAGCTGAAGTCGACAGGCTGGGACGCCGAATTGGCTATGGCGTCTTCGGACTCGTTGTGCTTCTCGCTGTCGCACTGCTCAGGTTCACACAGACGGACCCAGTGACGGTTTTGTTGTTGAGTGTGACGCTGGCCGTCGCAGCCGTTCCAGAGGGCCTCCCGGCGGTCGTGACGGTGACACTCGCATTGGGGTCTCAGACGCTGGCAAAACAGAATGCCGTCGTTCGACGCCTCCCTGTCGTCGAGAGTCTCGGCTCGGTCGATGTGATCCTGACCGATAAGACGGGGACGCTCACCGAAAATCAGATGACGGTCAGGCGACTCGCGGTCGGAGACGACGTCTACGAGGTGACCGGTACCGGACTCGATCCGAGCGGAGAGTTTCGCCGTGGCGGGGATGCTGTCGACCCGGGGCCCCTCACGCCGCTGTTGCGGTGCGGATTGTACTGTAATGACGCCACAGCAGCCCCACCATCAGCTGACGAGGAGTACTACGGGGATCCGACCGAGATTGCACTCCGTGTCGTCGCAGCGAAGGCCGGCATCGACGACGACGCCGAACGACGGCGAGAGATCCCGTTCTCCTCTGAGCGGAAGCGGATGACCGTACTCGTCGAGTCGGACGGCGAGCACGTAGCGTACACGAAGGGTGCACCAGACACGGTTCTCGGACGGTGTGACCGCGTCCTCCTCAACGGATCGGTCGAGCCGCTGACCGACGACCGACGCCGCCGTATTCATGAGACGACCGCCTCGTTCGCATCGGATGCGCTGCGGGTGCTGGGATTCGCCCGAAAGTCGGTCCCAGACCCCACGGTCGACGACGACGAACTGGAGGACGGACTCGTCTTTCTCGGTACCCAAGGGATGATCGACCCGCCCCGCGACGAGGTTGACCGCGCGGTCGCCGACTGTCGCAGTGCGGGGATTCGTGTGGTGATGGTGACAGGCGATAACGTCGAAACGGCGAAGGCGATTGGCTCGGTGATCGGCTTTGATCCCGACGGTGCGATGGACGGCCGAGCGGTCGATGCCCTCGACGATGCCGAACTGCAAGCTGCCGTCGAATCTGTCGAGGTGTTTGCCCGGGTCGCCCCGAGACACAAGGTCGCTGTCCTCAAAGCGCTCCAGGCGAACGGTCACACGGTGGCGATGACGGGTGATGGAGTGAACGATGCGTCGTCAGTCCGCACCGCAGACGTCGGCATATCGATGGGGATCCGTGGCACCGACGTGACCAAAGAGGCCTCGGACGTGGTGTTGCGAGACGACAACTTCGCGACGATCAGAGACGCCATCGCCGAGGGACGCGGCATCTTCGACAACATCCGGAAGTTCGTCAACTACCTGCTGTCGGCCAACGCCGGCGAGGTATTGGTCGTGTTCGTCGGCGTCGTAATCGCGAGTACGGTTGCCCCGTTCCTCGGTATTGGCCGGTCGGAAGCACTCGTGTTGACGCCGGTAATGCTCTTGTGGATCAATCTCGTGACTGACGGGCTGCCAGCGCTCGCGCTTGGCACCGATCCGAAGGCAGATAGTATCATGGACCGCCCACCTCGTCGTACAGACGAGCCGGTGATCACCCGTCGGACGATGGCCTCTATCGGGACTATCGCCGTCTTGATGACGGTGACAGGCCTCTCGCTGTTCTTTTATGGACTACAAGCGACGCAGTCTCTCGTCCGTGCTCAGACGCTTCTTTTCACCTTCCTTGTCGTGGTAGAGGTGATCCGCATCCAGCTTGTCCGGTCTCGGTATCACCTCGGCCCACTCTCGAACCGGTGGCTCGTGGGCGCAGTCGCCTCGTCTATCGGCCTCCAGCTGGCGGTCTTGTACACGCCAGTGTCCCAGTTTTTCGACATCGTTCCAATTGGAGCTGCGGGCTGGACGTGGATCGGGGTCGCGTTCGTTGGCTTCGTGCTGGCAGGAGTCATTACAGAGCGGGTCATCACTCGGGTGATGCCCGGTCACTAGCAACGTGACCGGGCTACGACGGGTATCCGATTAGCGGTCACAACAGCACGAAAGAAGGGAGATACAAAAGCACACAGCCGAGACCAGTCCATCGGTCGATGCCGCGTCGCCAGTACATGAGTCCAAGGACGGCGAGTGAGACGACCAACATGTAGCCGGTTGAGACGAAGATCGCCTGAGGGTCGCTGACGCCGACCGTCGCCACGAGCGCCCCGATACCCAGCGAGAACACCGGATCGGTGATGTTGCTCCCGAGCAGCGAGCCGACAGAGATGCCGGCTCTCCCTCGTCTGGCAGCGAGGCTCGCAACGGCAATCTCCGGTGTCGTCGTGCCGAGCCCGGTCAAAAGCCCCACGAGATACGCGGGGACGTCGAATACCCGAGCAATTGCAACCCCGTTGGTCACGAGGAGATGCCCGCCGACGGCCACCAGTGCGATACCGATCACAATCCACGGCGCGGCGTCTCGGAGTGGCGTTTGTCCCTCGACGACCTCTGATGTCACTTCTTCTCCACCCTCGTGTGAGTACAGATCGTGGATGAACGCCACGTATGCGATCATCATCAGAAACCCCTCTGAGCGGACGATACGACCGTCTTCGAGGACGAGTATCATGATGATCATCGCGAGCACCATCGCTCCCCCGTACACGAGGACGTTTCGCCGTTCGGCCTCGATATCAGATACGATTGCGACAATACCGATTGCAAGGGTGATCTGTGCCGTTTCTGATCCGACGATGTTTCCCACGAGAAGGTCGCCCGCACCGTATCGGGCGGCGTACACAGACGTCGTCATCTCTGGGATCGACGTGCCGATCGAGACGATCGTGACGCCGATAAAGAACGCCGACACGCCGTAGTATAGCGCTAACTCGGCCGCAGCGTCCACCGTGCGGTCGGCCCCGACCAACAAAAGTGTCAGTCCGAGCAGAAAGCCACCCACCTCAAGGATCATCGGTCTTAGGCGTCTCTCCGGGCGGCCACCACAAGTACGGGCCGATAGATATCACAGACTGGGACACCACTGTGCTCACACGGACCCGACTGCCGTCCCGACCGATTAAGCCGTCGCGTCGCCAACGATCCGTATCAATGTGTGGCCGCTATACGCTTTTTACGCCGGTCGACGAACTCGAGTCGCGGTTCGGCGCCGTGTTCGACGCGTCACTCGAGCCGAGCTACAACTGCGCACCTGGGGAGCAACTTCCAGTGATTCCGGCTCGCGATCCGGATCGAGCCGTCGAGATGACATGGGGGCTCACACCGTCGTGGGCCGAGGAGCGATTCGACCTGATCAACGCCCGGGCAGAAACGGTCCGTAAAAAGCGGAGCTTCGCCGAGGCGTACCAGTCACGCCGGTGTCTCGTACCCGCCGACGGCTTCTACGAGTGGGTCGATGGTGGTAGCGGCAGTAAACAACCGTACCGCGTCGCATTCGAGGACGACCGACCGTTCGCACTCGCCGGGCTGTACGAGCGGTGGCAGCCACCCGAGCCCGAGACGACACAAACCGGACTCGACGCATTCGGCGGGGGTACCAGTGGTGACACAGATTCCACCGACGAGCCACTGGAGACGTTCACGATTCTGACGACGGAGCCAAACGACCTTGTCGCGACGCTCCACCACCGGATGGCGGTGATCCTCGACCCCGACGACGAGCAAACGTGGCTCACCGGCACCCCCGAGGAGGCGGCCTCGCTCTTACAGCCGTATCCGCCGACGGCGATGGAGACGTATCCCGTTTCTTCGCGTGTGAACGCTGCGGGAACCGACGGCCCAGAACTCGTCGAGCCGGTCGAAGACGCTGGGGTGGACGGGGGTCACCACGCGAGGCTGAATCGGTGAGTGACTCCGACGTTCGGTATTGATGAGACGCCGATTCAGGGGGCGACGAGGTCGACGACGGTCTCGTCGTCGACGACGATGTTGTAGGCACCCTCATCGTCATTCCAGAGGACGAGGCCGTTTTCGACGAAGACGACTGCGCCGTACGCGGCCACCCGCAGGTCGCGATTGAGCGTGGTCTCACGGGTGCAGACGAGGTAGTGGTCGACGCTTTGTGAGCCGTCTCCGACCCGGTACACCGCATTATCTCCGTCGCTGAGGTTGTGACTGAGCTTCACAGCAAGGAGGTTCACCCGGTCGGTGACGTGTGACTCGGCGTCCGCCATGCGGGCACACCGGTCGGCACTCGCCCGGACATCGACTCGTCGCTCGCCGTCGGGCCGGAGAATCGAGTAGGCGAACTGGACATCGACGTTCACGAACTCGCCGGGCTCGTCGTCTGCCGCGCGGGTCGCCACCACGTCTAGTTGCCGCTGGAACGCGGGCACGTCGAGGTCTTCGCGGACGTCGAACGACCAGCCCCGGTCATCTGGCGTCCTGTTCGGCCAGAGCCGAAGTGTCGGGGCGTACACGCTCGGGGCGGTCTCGTGGCGCGTCGTGACCGCTCGTTCGACTTCGCGGAGCGACATTGCCGTCTCCTTGTCTGCCGGTGCGAGCGCGACCACGCTGCCGTCCGAAGCGAGCACGTCGAGTGCTGCTGAACAGACCGCGACCGGGTCGGCGAGCTCTGAGAGCACGTTGCCGAAGAGAACGATATCGAACGGCTTCCCGATCGACGGGTCCGGGTCGTTCTCGCCGAGTCCGAACGCCGCCTCGGCTGTTGTCCGGTGGATCGTCGACCGGAAGTTTTGGCCGGTCGTCTCGAGCAGTCGCTCGAGGACGGTCGCCGCCGGACTCGGCTCAACCGCGTGGTACGAGACGACCGCGTCGTCTGGGAGGTAGTCGTGGAGTCCGAGTGCCGGGCCGCCGACACCCGCGCCGACATCGAGAACGCGAAGCGTCCGGTCGAGCAGTCCGTTCTCCGCGAGCGCGTCGAGCACGTACCCGATTGCCGCGTAGTACCCTGGAAGGTGGTAGATTGCGTAGCCGAGCGCGGCCACCTCGTCGTACTCGACATCGTTTCCGTACAGGTAGTCCGTCTTCAGCCGCCTGATGGCCGTCCGAAGCGCGGTTCCGGAGTCGCCAACGGGCCAATCCGCGCCGAATTTCGATACAAGCACGTCCTCAAGAGCAAAGGAGACCTCGTCTGGGATCGCACTCGGTGCCCAGCCAGGCTGGGGGACCGGGTCCTCGTCGACCGGCTCAAACCGACCGTCTTCGCGCTCGCGGAGCCGCAGGTCGAACGCCTCCTCTCTGAGCGCCGCCTTGATCACCCCCGGATGGTCCGTTCCCTCGACGTACTGCGTGAGCTCATCGGGGTCGATAGGGCGGACTTCTCGGAGGTAGTTGGCGGTGTTTCGGAGCGTCGTTCGGTCTATCATTGTGACATGGTACCAGTAGATTGCAGGGTCGGCTGAGAGCGGGGACAGGGTCAGTCGTGTCGTTCGCGGGTCGTCCCATCGCCGCGGGCGTGTTCGTACAACGCCGCAAACTGCGACGTATCGGCGTCGGCGAGCTCGGTCGCGGCCGCGGCCACCGCGTCCGCACCATCGAAGGCCCGCTGTATCTCGGCGTACACCGCTGGGGAGCCCTCGGTGACGGTGTCGGCAACCGACGCAAGTGCGGCCGACACCGGCGTGTGGAACTCCTCGCGCACCGGGTCAGCGGCGAGCCGCCAGGCCAACACCGCAGCGTGAGCACCGGCCTGAACCGTCTCCATTGCCTGGTCGTGTTCGGTCGCGGAGGTCTCGAATACCTCGTTGCCACCCGCCTCGATGGCTGCTGTGATCGCCGCCACAGACTCGCCGGGCTCGTCGACGACGACGGCCACGTTGCCGGGGACTCTCGGCGGCGCAAACAACGGATGGTAGCTCGCACGCGCGAGGTCGGGGGCGTGTTCGCGCATCGCCGCCACCGAAGCGGTCATCTCACCGGAGACGTCGATGATCGCCTGTGTGGCCCGTGGGGCGTACGTCTCGACAGCCGCCGGGACCGCAGACATTGGCACCGAGAGACAGACCACGTCGTGCGTTGTGTCTGCCTCTGCCGGTACCGCCTCGGCGGCTCGGCGTGCCGCAGCGTCGCTCGCGACCGCCTGGTCGCGGTCGGTGAATGCGACCCGGGCCTCTGTGGGTGCGTCGGCACCGGTGAGGGTGTCTGCAACCCATCGTCCAATCTCACCCGCGCCGACCACGAGTACGTCCATTCGAGCGGTGGGAGGGTTCGAGCGCGGTAAAATGACTCGATCGGATCGTTCAGCGTCGTGTTTCGATTGCTGTGGTGATGGCGTCTGCGGTCGGCAGCACCGACTCACCGTTGATGATCACCGTTGGCGTCCCGCTTACCCCCCGTTCGACGCCCGTCGCCCGATCGGCCGCGACAACGTCGGCGTATGTCTCTGATTGAAGATCGGCCAGTGCGACACAGGGGTCAGCGCCTACATCCTCTGCGGCGGCACCGACGGCCTCACCGCTGTACGCGCCGATCGACTCGTAGACGGTCTCGGCAAAGTCGAAAAATGCCTCGTTGCCCTGGCGTGCGCCGACGCCTCGCGCCGCGCTTGCGACTGGGACTGCCCACTCCTCGTCGACCGGGATCGGAAAGTCCCAATGCTCGTAGCGGACGTCCGTTGCGTCGAGGGGCCCAGCGCGAAGCGTCGGGAGCTCCTCGGTCGCGAACGTCGCACAGTGCGAGCAGGTGAAGTCCTCGAAAACCTGGATGCGTATCGGGGCGTCGGGGTCGCCGAGAGCCGGCCGGTACGCAGTGTCTGGCTCCGGTGCTGAGACAGCCTCACAGTCGAACGCTGCACTCGCCGTCGAGTCCCCACCGAGACATCCTGTCGCGCTGACGACCGCACCCGTCGCGATACCAGCCAGGAGCGACCGTCGCGTCCGTGTCATATCGCCGTATGGGTGAGCAACGAACTTAATCACACCGAGCCGCCGGTCGGCGGGCGGCTGGCCGGTGAGACTCGCGGATGCCGAACGATTTTATCTGCCGGGAGCGTTCACCACGGCGTGACTCGTCCGTCGGCGTACACGCAGACGCGGTACCTCGAGGCCAAGCGAACCGTCGACGACCGGGCGCTACACCGCCCAACGCTTGATTCGCTCGAGCGAGCACTCACAGGGCGTTCCGCGCCGATTCGTATTGTCGAGGCTGGCTGCGGCACGGGCTCCATGCTCCGCCGCCTGCTTGCCTGGGACGTACTCCCCGATACCGTCGTGTATCACGGCTTCGACCTTGACCCAGCAGCGGTCGACAAAGCGATCACGGAGCTGGCTAGGTGGGCTGAAGATGCCGGCTTTGCCGTCGATACGCGGACAGCGACCGAAGAACTCGAGACGACAGATATCAGTCTCACTGCTGACGACGGGACAACGGTCCGCGCCAGCTTCACCGTCGGCGACGCGGTTGAGCGGGCTCGTCGTCTCGACGCCACCTACGACCTGCTCGTCGGCTGTGCCGTGTTCGACCTCCTCGACCTTGCGGACGCGCTTGAGCCGTTGGTAACGCTCGTTCCTGGCGGCCTCGTGTACGCGCCGATCACGTTCGATGGCGAAACCTTCTTTCGTTCGTCGGCAACCGACGCCGATGCTCCCAGGGTGACACCCGAGACGGAGCGGGCCGTGATGGCCGCGTACCACGAAATCATGGACGAGCCGACCCGACCGGGTGGCAGCCGGGCTGGCCGAGAGCTACTCAGGGCGTTTCCGGCCGCCGGCTGTGAGATCCGTGCCGCTGGGGCCGCCGGCTGGCTAGTGACGCCACCGTACCCCAGCGACGAGGCGTACTTTCTCCACCACCTGATCGACGGTATCGAATCCGCGATCGTCGACGCACAGATCACTGCGGACGGGACGGGCGGGACGGACCGGCTCACTCGCGAGGCGGTGGCGACGTGGGCTGACCGCCGTCATCGGGCGGTGTCGGCGGCGACGCTCATATACGGGGCGCACAATCTCGACGTGCTTGCGGCCGTCCCTGATTCGTGAATGGTGGTCGGTTCTTCGCGTGGTCTTTGCTCGTGAGAGCCGAACGCTTTTCTCGGCGTGTGTCGTCGCTCCGGTATGACCGACTGGGACCTCGACCTCCGTGACGCCGAATCCGAGCTGGACACCCCGGTTCCCGCCGGCGGCGACGTGGTCCTCGACGTCCTGGACGGGTCGACCGACCCGGCCGTCTGGGTGCAACACGTTGAGGCGGGCGACGTCCTCGTGTTGGCGGTTGAGGGCGACCTCAACGAACTCGCCGCCGGCTTCGCTCGCGAGGTGAAAGACGCGGGCGGGTCGCTGATGCACTTTCGAGGATTTTTGATTCTCACCCCGCCTGAGACGTCGATCGATACCGACCGGCTATCAGAGTGAGAAGGCGGCGGCGACGCCGGCTACGACGATTCGTTCGCGAGCCGCGAGAGCGTTTCACGGGCGTTCTCGACGGCTGTGTCGTGTTTTGCGGGGTACGCTTCGACTTTGGCTCTGAGCGTGATGCCGTGGCCGAGCCTGACGTCGCCACGGAACGCCGCTTGTTTGTCGAGCCGCACGAATAGCGCGCAGTTGTCGTCGACCCGCTCGTCGAGCTCCTCGAGCACGCGGTCGAGATCAGGGAGGGTCGCAAACCGGTCGAGGACGTGTCGCATCCCGTCGGCCACCTCGATTCGGGCGGAGAGCACGACGATCCGGTCGCCATGGTGGCCGACGGTCTCCTCACGGTCGATCGGAGCGTCCGCGGGCATGAGCGTTCGGAGTGCCGCCTCGACGCGCTTCTCGTCTTCGGTGGCGTACGAAAACGCTCTGAGGTCGACGTAGTGGAACGGGACAGCGGGCACGGGAGCGGTGTCGTTACGCCTCGGGTTCGTCTTCGGCGGCCGCCTCGGGCTCGGCGGTCTCCAGTGCGTCTTCTGGGACACCGGTTTCTTGTCCCTCGTCGAAGGTCACGGTGTACGTGGCGTCACCAAACATCGTCTCCATCACCTGCGTCACCGTCCCGGTCTCGCCGTCGTACTCGCTGTGTTTGTCGTGGAAGACCACGTGGTCGTCCTTTTCGAAACTCATACGCCGGATACCGCCGGGACGGTTAAAAGCGCGTGGATTTCTCGAGCGCGAGCGCGCCACGGCGGTCGTGCGTTGTCGGTGACCGTCTCATGTGGGATGTGTGTCACCACAGAAGCGAGAGCGCCGCCGCGAGCGCGACCACGATGGCACCGCCGACAGCGAGCAGTAACACCACGCTTTCGATAGCGAGCGCAGCGGCAACGCCGAGGGCGACGGCGACGACCGAGAGGATGAGCGCCGGCACGCCACCGCGCTTGACGGCCGTCGAGACGGCGCTTGCGAGCCGTTGGTCCCACGACGGCGGTGGTTGCTGTGTAGGCGGTTTCGTGAACTCTTCGTCGATGAGGACGCCCTCACCAGCGGTCGGCGGCGGGTCGACGCGGACCTCGATAGACGCCCGATTCGAGCCGTAGCCGGTGATGACCTCAAGCGTCCCCTGAACCGGCTCCTCGGGTGAGGCCGTCGTGACCCGAGCGTGTACCACCGATTCCGCTTCGACGTAGTGGTTCACCGCATCGAGTGAGGCCACCCGGTCGAGCGCATCGTCGAGGTGGAGGTGAACGTGCGTGGGCTGCCCGCGGTTCGCGAGCGTGACCGTGAACGCGTCGTCGGTCTCGAACCGCTCTGGTGCCTGGATCGCGTGCACCTCCCGCCGGTTCAGTTCCACGTCCAGAGTCGACACGACTCGTCTATCACCCCGGGGTGAGAAAAAGATGCAGCATCTTTGTTTCAACCTGACGTCATGTGTTGTGTCGGCCTCGCCGACCTGTTAGCGGTCGAATCACCGTCACCACACCCTGTGGCGCGCGTTTACGCCGCCGCCTCCTCCTCGTCGCGCATGTCCGGCGGGAGGAGGTTCGGAATGCCGTCTTCGATCGGGTACTGCTCGCCGCACTCGGTACACGTCAGCGTTCCGGCCAGAATTTCGTCGTCTTCGCGGTCTTCGACGGACAGCTCCAGATCGGCTTTATCAAGCGGACAGCAGACGACGTCCATCAGGGACTCTTTCATACCGACTTTGTTGACGCGGCCGCCTCAAAAAGGGCCCGGGTCACTGGTTCGTCGACACCAGTTCGACCACGTCGCGATGAGCCAGTTCGTGGGCGGTCCCGATCTGTCGACTCGTGCGGCAGTCGATCCCGTGGAGAAGGCCCTCGCCGATCTCCGAGTGGATGTGGTGTGCGAAGTCGGCGGTCGTCGCACCCGCTGGGAGCAGGAAGCAGTCGCGGAAGACGCCCTTCTCATCGCCCGCGCCGCTCGCTGTTCCGGGGAAGACCGCAATTCGGTCGAGAACGTCGAAGACAGCCGCCTCCAGCGCGGCTTGGACACCCGTGCTGTCGTAGGCGTCGACGTGCTCGCGGACGCGCTCTAACCCGGCCGACTGCTCGGGCGAGACGTCGTCGACGATGTCGAAGTCGTCGTCACCGGGGGTGTAGGTGACGACGCCCGCGTCGGCCGCGTTCTTCAGCGCCTTCTCGGCGTGTGCGCTCACCGGGACAAACGAGAGGTGCTCGTAGGCGGGGTCATCGGTGATCGCCTCCCAGTTCGCCCGGGCCGTCTCGGTGTCCATCTTGTTGGCGGCGACGACCATCGGCTTTGTTCGGGTTCGGATCGTGTGTGCGAGCCCCGCCCGGTCAGCCGCGGTCCACGCGTCGGGGTCGAGTCCGATCTCCTCCGCGAGGATTACTTGTTTTAGTTCGTCCGGACCGATCCCAAACGCGGAGAGTTGCTCGCCGAGTGACTCCTCTATTGCCGGGTCGGCGCCATGATACTGGGTGTCGAACCGCTCGATTCCCTTTTTTAACACAGTCAGGTACCAGGCGTCGAGCTCGTCTTCGAGAAAGTCGATGTCTGTCCGCGGGTCGTGGCCGGTCGTCCGCTCGCCTTCGCTGTCCGTCTCTCCGGAGAAGTCGACGACGTGGATCAACACGTCCGTCTCGTTGAGATCAGAGAGGAACTGGTTGCCGAGCCCGCGCCCCTCGTGAGCGCCAGGGACCAATCCGGCGACGTCGACAAGCTCGACCGGGACGAACCGCGTGCCCTCCCTGCAGACGCCGACACTCGGCGTGCACGTCTCGTCGAACTCCGGTGCCGCACAGGGGACACGGACGTACGCCTCGCCGACGCTTGGGTCGATCGTGGTGAACGGATACGCGCCTTCGGGAACGTCGTTCATCGTCGCGGCGTTAAAGAACGTCGACTTTCCCACCGAGGGCTTGCCGACGAGACCGATCCGGTGACTCATACGCTCCGTCTGCACTTGGAGAGCAAAAGCGATGCGAGACGCGGCGACACGTGAGACACCACACCACGGACCAATACACCCCGGGGTCGCTATCGATCGGGTCGACCGTCGTGAGTTGCCGCTCGGAGGTGCGTACAGTCACCGGCGTGCACGCGGACGGCCCCCGTGTCGGTCTCGACCACGAGCGCCCCGGGCGGCTCGACATCGACCGCCTCCCCGACGACCGTTTCCGTCGACGTCTCCACGCGAACCCGCTGCCCAAGCGTAATCGCGCGGTCGCGCCACGCTGAGAGTACCGTCTCAAGATCGGCCGTCAGCTCGGCGTATCGTGTGAGCACATGCCTGAGGAATGTGCGACGGTCGACCGGACCGCCGCGGACCGCCCGAAGCGACGTCGCTCCGGCCGGGAGTCCAGACGGGTCCACGTTTGCGTTGACGCCGATACCGACGACGAGCCAGGCGACCCGATCGGCTTCGCCCTCCATTTCAGTGAGGATCCCGGCGAGCTTCTTTCCACCGCGGCCCGCGTCGCTCGGCGTCCCTACTCCGCCCTCGATGAGTACGTCGTTCGGCCACTTGATCCCGGCGTCGACACCGACAGCCCGACACGCGTCGGTGACCGCGACCGCGGCGGCGAGGGTGAGCTGTGGCGCCCGCGCCGGCGCCACAGACGGTGTCGTGAGCACCGAGAGCCAGACGCCGCCGCTCGGTGCAACCCACGAGCGGTCGAGCCGCCCGCGACCGCCGGTCTGCTCGTCGGCGACGACGACGACGTCGGACACGCCCGATTCGGCGAGCGCCCGTGCACGGGTATTAGTTGAAGACAGCGTGTCGTGATACTCGACCGTATAGGGGGCGTCGAGGTCGAACTCGATCCCCGCCGCCCCGTAGGTGGGGTTGGTCGGCGCAACGTAGCCGTCGTCGGTTGACTCGACGGCAAATCCCTCCTCGCGGAGCCCCTCGACCGCCTTCCAGACGGCCGCCCGGGAGATGCCGAGCTCGGCCGCGAGCGCCGGACCGGAGACGGGGCCGTCGGCCAACGCGTCGAGCACCGCACGGCGGGTGTCCATGGGCGCGGAGAGCCGACGGAGCCGCAAAGCCGTTCCGGCTCTACCCTCGGCCGCCCCCGACGAACGGCTTTTCTCGTCCCCATCGCAATCGATGGCATGAATGGACTCGTCCTCGGCGGTACTGCCTCCGGCGTTGGCAAGACCGTCGCGACGCTGGCCGTCTCGCGGGCGCTCGCGGACGCGGGCTACGACCCCATCCCAGCGAAGGCCGGCCCAGATTACATTGACCCGAGCCACCACGCGGCCACACTCGGTCGGCCCTCCAGAACGCTCGATACGTGGATGCAAGGCGTCGACGGGGTGCGACGGAACCTCTCGCGGGCGGCCGAAGACGCCGGGGATGACGCGGTCGCCGTTGTCGAGGGCATGATGGGACTTTATGACGGCTCCGTGACGTCGACGGCCGCGACCGCGGCGGCGCTTGACGTTCCGGTAGTCCTCGTCGTCGACGCAGGAGCGGGGATGCAAAGCGTCGGGGCGACCGCACTCGGCTTCCGCGAGTACGCCGCACACGTCGATCTCCCTCCGGCAGTCATCGACGCGGTCGATGACCCTCGCGTCGACGTCGCCGGCGTGCTCGCCCAGCGGGCACACGCGGGCCGACACGCCGAGGGTATACGTGAAGCACTCCCCACAGGTATCGACTGGGTTGGACACGTCCCACCCACAGAAGAGCTGACGATCCCCGACCGACACCTTGGCCTTCACATGGGCGACGAGCATCCGATCGACGAGTCAGCCATCGAGGCCGCAGCCGAGCCGATCGCCGGTGAGGCCCTCGCGCGTCTCTCGCGACCCGTCGCCACTCCGAGCGAGGCGGCACGGAGTCGACAGCAGAAATCAGACGGCCCCTCGAACGACGATGTGCCAACGATCGCGGTCGCCGCCGACGATGCGTTTCGATTCATCTACCCGGCGACGTGGGAGCGACTTCGTGCCCTGGCGACGGTCGAACCGTTTGCTCCGGTCGCCGGCGATGACCTGCCAGCATGCGATGGGGTCTACCTCCCGGGTGGGTACCCGGAGACGCATGCAGCAGCACTCGCCGCGTCGCCGGCGCTCAAGACGCTTGCCGATCGTGCCGCCGACGGCCTCCCGATCCTCGGCGAGTGCGGAGGACTGATGGCACTTACTGAGTCACTGACCACCGTCGACGGCGAGACCCACGCGATGGCGGGAGTACTCCCAGGTGACGTCACGATGTGCGACCGGTACCAAGCGCTTGACCACGTCGAACTCCGCGCAGTCGATGACGGCGTCACCGCGCGAGCGGGCGACCGTCACCGAGGTCACGAATTCCACTACTCTACACACACGTTCGGCGCTGCGGCCGCTGTGTCGACAGCGACAGACGCCCGGTTTGTGTTCGAACTCGAGCGAGGTGACGGGATCGACGGCGACCACGACGGGCTCGTCACACACCAGACGGTCGGAACGTACGCGCACCGACATCCGGCGTGTGGGGCGTTCGACCGGCTCGTCGAGACCGCACAGGAGTACGCGAGGTGCTGAGAGACGTGTCCAATCACAATCGCGACGACGATTCACACCCTGCCGAAGAGACTGTCACCGTCGTCGTGATCGACCGGACCGACGAGCGCCACGAGCTGACCGTCGAGTCGGGGACGCGACTCCGTGACGCCCTCGTCGACGCCGGCTACTCGCCATACACGGCCGCGACCAGTCGACTGAACTGCGGCGGTCGTGGGCTCTGTGCGACCTGTGGCGTCCGGATACGCGCTGGACCGTCACCGACCCACTGGCACGACCGCCTCGCAACCCGGTTCGGGTACCCGCGGCTTTCGTGTCAAGTCATCGTCGACCGACCGATGACCGTCGAACTCGTCGATAAGCTTGTGTGGGGCGGACGCGAGTGAGTCAGATCGCTCCCGCGTGTAAACCGACACAAGACACAAGTTCACCGGACTGAGAGTGAAACCCATGCAACCCTCCAAGGAGCGGGAGTCCGAGGAGACGGACCCACTCGAGGACCTCGATGGGCTGCTCGATGACGACCTCGCGGGGGAGGTCAACGACGAGGCGGGGCAGTCGGGGTCCAGCGCGGCGACGACACCGCGGGTCGGCGTCGACGGACGGTGGCTGTCGCTCAAGCTGCTCGGCGTGACGATTATCGCAGTCGGCGTCGGTGTCGTCGCTGGCGGGCTCGTCCCGCTCGTCGGTGGGACGCTGGGTGCGGCCGCCGGGATACTCCTCGGGACGTTCCTCATCGGTCTCGCCACCGGGGGCCAGCGCTACGTCGAAGCCGGATCTGCGGGTGCACTCGCCGGCGCCGGAACGGCGGTGAGCAACGTGCTTGGCGTCGGCTTTCTCCCTATCGGACTCGATTATCTGAGCCAGTGGGGCCTCCCGCTGCTCGTGGTTGGCGGTCTCTTCGGGCTCGTACTCGGACTCGTTGGGCACTACTTTGGCAGTGATCTGCGAGCCGGTGTCACCGGTGACCTTCCAGAGTGAGTGGCAGTCGTTTCTCCCCGCGGCTCACGGCTCGATCGTCGGCCCGATCGTCCGCTCGACGTACAACAGCGCCACGAGCCCGAAGAGAACAATCGTGTACGACACCGCGGCGAACAGCGCGGCCTCTGCGGTTTCGTACTCGCCCGTCCGGTAGATGATGACCTTTCGCACCATTGCGATCACTCCCGTGTAGATCACGAGTCTGACGATCCGGCGGGTCTCGCTTTGTTCGATGTATGCGACGACCGTCTCGTACACCTCGACGATGATCAACAACAACAGGCCGGTCTCGATAAAGCCGATGACGACGAGTGGGTTCGTGATCTCACCGCTCGGGACGGTCTCGGCTATCTGTAGCGCCAGATCGACGACGCCGATCCCAAACAACAGTGCGAATAGCGCGGCGGCGGCCAACTCGACGGCACTCACAAACCGACCGGTCAGTCCAAAAATGCGGTCGTGCGGGCTGCGCGCAGCCGACTGTTCGGTCGGCCCATCGGCCGATGGAGACTCATCCATTCGTAATGCTCGTATCGGGTACTGCGGCCGGTGGTACCTAAAAGCCGCGGCCTGACGGTCGGTCCGAACGGCGGTGTGTGAGACGGTCGGTCCGAGCGAGCGAGACGGACGGGCCGAGCCGGTCAGATCCGCGACTGGATCTCCTCGCGGAGCGCCTCGGAGACGACCTCGCCGTCGGCTTTTCCGCGGAGCTCACCCATGGCCTCGCCCATCAGCCCTGAGAACGCAGCCATTCCCTCCGTTGTCACTTGGTCTGCGTTGCGCTCGACGACCTCGACGACGGCCGCCTGAACGGCATCCTCGTCCACACCCGAGAGCCCCGCGGCCTCGACCGCTTCGGCTGCCGAGAGCGACGGCTCCTCGGCAAGCGTCGTGAGCACCGCTGGAACCCCTTCTTTCGCGAGCGATCCGGTCTCGACGAGCTCGAAGACACCGAGGAAGTGGTCGTCGGTGAGCCGCTCGATGGGAGCGCCGTCCCGGCGAATCTCGGTCGTCGTCGACTCGAGTGTCGAAGCCGCGAACGTCGGGTCGACCCCGCGCGCAACGGCCGTCTCGAACAGCGGGAAACGGCGCCCGAACGCGACCTGCTCGGCGAGTCCTGGATCGAGCCCAAACTGCTCGGCGTAGCGGTCGCATTTCTCATCAAGTAGCTCGGGTCGCTCAACGGTGGAGGGGTCGGGGTCGACCGGCGGGACGTCCGTCTCGGGGTACATCCGAGCCGCTCCTGGAAGCGGGCGAAGGTACCGCGTGGTGCCGTCGTCGTTCGCCCCGCGTGTCTCCTCTGGGACGCCCTCGATTGCCGCTGCGGCGCGGTCGGCGACCGCCTCGATCGCGAGTCGCGCGGTTTCATGATCGTCGGCGACCATGGCGACGGCGTCGTCTTCGCCGGCACCAACCGCCTCACGGAGCGCGGCCACCTCGGCATCAGTGACACCGTACGCCGGCAGCTCGTCGGTGTGAAATACGCCGCCGGCGCCGTGGCGTTTCGCGTGGTCCGAGAGCTCTGTGCCGAGTCGCCGGTCCGGCCCTATCTCGTGGCCGACAAGCCCGTCGAAGCCACAAAGTGGCACCGCGAATACCGACCCATCCGCGTCGATCGCCCGGCGCAACACCCCAGAGTCGGTGTCGGCGAAGACGTCGGTCACCGCCTGGGGGTCACCCACCGTGGCGTCTCGCCCGCGGAGGGCGTCGCGTATCTCGAGCAGCTCCGCCTGTCGACCAACCTCGCCGCGAACAATGTCCTCGATTCCTTGGAGGTCTTGTACGCCTTTGACCTCGACTCGGGCCCCCTCTGCGATCGAGACGTTGACGTCTTGGCGAATCGTCCCCAGTCCGCGTTTTACCGATCCCGTCGACCGGAGCAGCATTCCGATGCGCTCTGCGGCCGCGCGCGCGCCTGTCGGGCTGCGAATGTCGGGTCCAGTGCCGATTTCGACCAGCGGGACGCCGAGTCTATCGAGCGAGTAGACGACTCCCTCGTCCGTCTCTTCAACCCGTTTTGCGGATTCTTCTTCTAACATGAGGTCGACGATAGAGACCTCGCCGTGTTCAGTCTCGATCGACCCCCCCTGTCCGAGCAGGATCGAACGCTGGAACCCCGAGGTGTTCGAGCCATCTATCACGAGCTTGCGCATCACGTGTGCCTGATCGACGGCTTGTACATCGAGTAGCTCGGCTATCTGTAACGCCACCGACAGCGCCTCCTCATCAACCCGCCGCGGCGGCTCGTCGTCCTCCTCGACGAGACAGGTGGTGTCGTACGCCAGGTACGTGAACTCACGGTCGACCCGGCTTTCTTCGAGTGCGGCTTGATCGAGTTCGCCGAGTTCGCTCGTCGTCGGGTGCAGTCGACGGGTTATCTTGCGGTCGGCCGCCGCGGGGTCACGCTCGACGGTCGGGGAGTCACAAAACAGCTTCGTCGCCGTGTCGAGCTGCTGGTGGATCTCCAGCCCGGCGACGAGGCCCAACTCCTCGTAGTCGTACTCGCTCATTACCGCTCACTCCGGCGTCGTGTGACTAAAAGGGTGGCAGTTCGGCGCGCCCATGAGAGACCCCATGCGGGTGACGCACGGTCGTCACGACTTGAGGGCTGTAAGGCCCACACGAGTAGCTCAGCTGTTCATATGGGTTCGACAGAAGTTGTGCGTGGGTGCTGTCGTGTAGACAACACCGTGCATCTGTGGCGGGTGTGCCGCCGTTGATGCGTGGGACCGGATTTGAACCGGCGGACCTCTACAGGACAGCGCCCTCAACGCTGCGCCGTTGGCCTGGCTTGGCTACCCACGCTCAGTGTGTTTTTCGCATACGGTCGTATCCAGTCCCCGATTAAAAGCCCTTCCATTCGGCCGTCGGCTCGGCGACTGGATGCAGTCGAGGGGCCACCCGAACCGGTAGGCGTTTTGGTCACCGGGCCGTCACACGTCATATGCGAGAGTGGGCCAAAGCGAACGTTTCGATACTGACTGCGGTTGCGTCCGTCGTCTCCCTCGCGCTCGTGTTCGGGGCCGTCGGCGGTATCATTCCGAGCCGTGTCCTGCCGCGCGCGAGCGACGCAGTGCTCGCGGCGATCCCACACCTCAACGCGGCCATCTCGGCGACGGCGATCGGTACGATCCTCCTCGGTTGGCGGGCGATCGCCCGCGGAAACGTTCGTCGGCACCGCGCGTTCATGCTGACGTCGTTCGGGCTGTTCGTGGCGTTCCTCGTCGGCTATCTCTACCGGCTCGTGCTCGTCGGCACCGCGACGTTCCCTGGCCCAGAAACCGTCTACACGTACGTTTACCTCCCGTTCCTTGCGATTCACATTCTGTTCGCTATTATTTGTGTTCCCTTCGTCTTTCACGCGCTGTTTCTCGCCGCCACCAGACCGTACGAGGAGTTGTATACGACCCGTCACGCGCAGGTCGGGCTCGTCGGCGCGAGCCTCTGGCTCGTCTCGTTTGCGATGGGAATTGGCGTCTACGCTATGTTGTACCAGATCTATTGAGGTCGGAGGCCGCTCTCAGTCGAGGATCCGCTCAACCGTGTTCAGCGCTTCGTCGATCGGAGGGGCGTCGAACCACGTCCGCTCGGTGTAGGCGTTCGCACCCGCAGCGTACATCGTCGATACGGCATCGAGTACCGCATCCGGAAGCGGGTCCGGTGTCTCCGTACACAGCGTCCGCCAGTCGTCGATCTCGCGGTCGGTGACGGTGGCTTTCGCCCCTGACACTGCCTCAACCCACGTCGGGTCGTTGCGCTTGTACCACTGCCGAACAACCTCTTTCGAGACGCCGCGGCCGTTTCGCGCGAATCGGTTCTCATCGAACGTGCCGACAACATCGGCGACGCGGAGTTCGCCCTCGTAGTACAGACACTCTATTTTGCCGTCGTGATGGGTGAAGCCCGTTGCCTCGGCGCGGTCGGTGACGACCCGATTGACTCGTCGGGCAAGCGTCTCGAGTGATTCGATGTCCGCTGGACCGGCGATAGCGTCCGCCTCTACACGCGAGAGGTAGCGGTCTTGTTCCTCGTACTTCGTCGAAAACTCGACGATCGGCTCTGGAAGCGTGACCGGCTCGTCCGGCCACGCTGTGGCCTCTAGTCCCACGTCAGCGGGCGTCGTTCGTCGCCGAAGACTCGATCCGATAGGGACGGTGTTGCGGAACACCACCTCCAGTGGAACCAGATAGTTCTCCTCGCCCGCGGCGTGGTACGCCTCGTAGTCGTACTCCGACTCGGAGCCACGATACGGGAGGTCCGGCACCTGCGTCAACTCGATCGCCATCTCGGTCGGCGGCGCACTCGCCTCTGCAAGCGGGACGACAGCCGATTCGGGATCGGTGCCTGCGTCGGCGGCCGCCGGGTCGACGACGCCGCGGTAGTGTGTTGGAACGTCTGCTGCCGCTAACTCCTCGAAGTTGTACGCGCCCATCACACAGAGACTCGCCCCCTTCTTTGAGATTGTGTCCGGCATCTGGCCCCAGTCGAAGACGGAGTAGGCGTCGGTGAAGACGAACCGCCCACGGCCGAGACGCGACTCGGTTGCCGGCTCGGCGACGCGAAACTCCTTGACGCTCGTCATACCGACTCCCGCGCCCGCCACCCAAATGAAGCTTTCACTTCTATGGACACAGCTGGCCGTCGCCATCGTGTTCGATCCGCATACGTGGATCGAAACGGGGCGCCTACCGACAACAGCCGCACACCGAAAGGCCCTCGCCGCTGCCGCTCACAGAAACGGTATGAACGATTCGACGGCGGTGACCGTCCTCCGGTACGGACACCGGCCCGGCCGCGATGACCGGGTGACGACACACGTGGGACTGACCGCGCGCGCACTCGGTGCTGACCGCGTGGTGTTTCCGGACAATGCAAGCGGATCAAAAGAAACCGTCCGAAGCGTGACAGACCGCTTTGGCGGCCCCTTCACCGTCGAGTGCCGCAGCGACCAGCGGGCGTTCGTACGCGAGTGGGACGGCGCCATCGCACACCTCACAATGTACGGCGAGCCGGTTCAGGACGTCGTTGGAGCGGTGCGCGACCGGGTCGGCGGCGGGGACCCACTCCTCGTGGTCGTCGGCGGCGAGAAGGTCCCGTGGGCACTGTACGAGCAGGCGACGGTCAATGTGGCCGTGACAAACCAGCCGCACTCGGAGATCGCAGGGCTCGCCGTGTTCTTAGACCAGCTCTTCGAGGGACGAGAGCTTGATCGTGAGTGGGTCGACGCCGACCGGCGTGTCGTTCCCGAGGCGACCGGCAAGACGGTTGTTGACGCCGACGACACCCCGTAGCCACAGCACGCTCACTGCAGCGTCGTCTCGGCTGCGGGGTGTGGCACCTCGATTGTGGCGTTCGGTGATGGGTCTTCGAGCGTCAGCTCTCGTCCATCGGGCCAGCGGACCGACACTCGCAGTGGCGTATTGTCACCCAGCCCGAAGTGTGCTACCGGCTCCGTCTGACAGAGCGAGCCACCGCCAGCGTCGATCACCTGCCGTGACATCGTCCCATCATCTGTGGTGAGTGCGACCGTCGCGCCGCGAGCCGGAGCCCCGTGAGTCGTCGTCGGTCGGACTCGGAGCCAGCCGTTGCCAGCCGCCCCTGGAACCGCGTACACACTGATCGGCTGGGCGGCCACCTCTCCGTGGACGACGAGCAGCTCTACCACGCCGTCGTCATCGAGGTCGGCCGCAACCGCGCCTGTACCGAACCCCCCTGCTTCGGCCGCTGCACCGGCTGAGGTGGCGATCCATTGGGGCTCACCACTCCTGTCGTCGACGGGGTCGACCCGCTCGAAAAGTCGATTCGTCACCCCGAACGCGTTACAGAACAACTCTTGGCGTCCGTCGTTATCGAAGTCGGCCGCGACCACCGAGCGGACGCGCTCGGTCGCTCGAAACGCGGGTGGTGCGTCGTCCCGGTACAGCCCGCTGTCGGTCCGCCTGAGGAGTCGGCTCTCTCCCTCCCAGTTACCCACGGTGAGCGCGAAGCGTCCTCCCTCGTCGACCAGCGAGACGCCTCGGGCGTCGCCGTCGGGGTCCGCGAGTGCTGATCCTCCAGCGATAGGCTCGAAGTGACCGCCCTCGTTCCGGAACAGCCGGTTTGGCCCGCCCTCCACCCCGACGAAGAGATCCGTACGTGGAGACCAGAGTGGTCCTGGCAACAGCGACCGGCAGCCGTCGTCGACCGAGAGCCCGATCGCCGCTGCCATGTCGGACGCCTCACCGTCGTCGCCGAGTTCATAGAACGCCAGTGGCGCGCCAAAGCTCGCGACGGCCACGCCGTATCGCCCTGTTCCAAGGCGGTCGAGTGCGGCGACTGAGCGACCCGCTCTGAAGTTGAGGCGGTCGGCGTTCACCGGGCGGGCGAAGGTATCGGTCCACCGGTACCCACCCGCCTCCAGTCGGCTCAAGAGGAGGTCTGAGTCGCCTGCGACGCCGACGCTGTTCGCGCAGTTGTGAACGTAGATCTCCTCACACCCGTCCGCGTCGAGGTCCGCCGCACAGACGCCCATCGCGTGTCTCCCATCGTCGGCGACGATTCCACAGGCCGTGTCGACGAAGGGGGCATCCGCACCACCGGTCCGGGCGTAAAGCCGATTTGCCTCGCCGTAGCCGGCGACGAACACGAGCGGACCGTCTCGTCCCGGCGTCACCGCCACCCCATACCCGCGCACCGGGTCGGCGTCGGCGAGGAGATCGGACCGATCCGCAAACATAGCCGACCATCACCGCCCGGAGAATAAGAACGCACGGGTTGGGTCGGCGTGTGTGCCGACGCGACACGGATTCGACGGTCCGAGAAACGCCGATGGAGAGGCCGGTGTGACCGGCTCAGGCGTCGAGCGCCTCTTCGAGGAGCTGGAGCGGGTGACGGATTTCGTATCCTGTGCCGTGCTCCATCTGCATCGCACAGGTGGGACACTCCGTCATCCCGACGTCGCCTTCGGCGTCTTCCATGTGGTCGAACATGTCGTCGCCGATCTGCATCGACTTCTCGTACTTCTCTGATTTCCAGCCGTAGGTGCCTGAGATACCCGAACACGAGTCGCCGACGTCCTCCATCGTGACGCCGTCGACGTCACGGAACGTCTCGACCGCCTGGCGTTCAAGTCCTTGGTTCCGGGCGTGACACGGCGCGTGGTACGCGAACGACTGGTTGGCGTCGAGACTAGCGTCTTCGAGCGCGCCGCGGAGGTCCTCGTGAATGCGGAGATACTCTAGCGCTTCGAAGGTGTGTTCGGCTAAGTCGTCGATGCCGTGAATGTCGAATAGTTCTGGGTATTCCTGTCGCAACGAGAGCGAACACGACGTACAGGAGGCGATGACGTCGGCGCCGTCATCTATTGCCTCGACAAGATGCTCGACGTTGGTCTCAGCGTGTCGTCGCGCGTCTTTGAGCATCCCGTTCGCGAACATCGGGGTGCCAGAACAGCCCTGTTTCGGCACGAGCACCTCGTAACCGAAGTGCTCGTACACGCGCACCATCGCCTTCCCGACCTCCGGCGTATTGTAGTTCGAGTAACAGCCGTGGAAGTACGCCACGCGTTTCTCGGGGTTCGTCACCTTCGCGCCGCCGCGGTCGCGCCACCACTCGCGGAAGGTCGTCGTGGCGAACTCGGGGAAATCGCGCTCGCTTGGGATTCCCAACAGCTTGTCCATTGCCACCCGAATGGGACCGAAGTTCATCGCGACCGTGGCGAGCCGCGGGGTCAGGCTGGCCAGCCGCGCGGACGTGCGGTAGTTCGCGAGGATCCGGTTGCGGATGTACTCGACCGAGAGCTTCTCCATTTGTTCTTCGACGAACTGCCCACGTGCCTCGTTGTGCATCTGTGACAGCGGCACCGAGGAAGGACACGCCTCATCACAGCGCATACAGTTCGAACAGGACGTGATCGATTCGTCGATGTCGTGGTCTTCTTTCCGCTTGAGCCGCCACTGCTCTGGCCCCTGAAACTTCGGTCCTGGGAACTCGTCGTCGACTTCGGCGACCGGACACGACGTGTCACAGGAGGTGCACTTGTAACACGAGTCGGCCCCCTCTCGGAGGTCGAGGTCACCGCCGGGGAAGACGTCGACCGGATCGTAGGCGTCCGGGTCGAGCTCCGCTGCGGGTGCACCGCCGCTCGCGCTCTCGACGCCGCCGTCCGTCGCCGCCGACCGTTCGTCGTCACTCGACGCCGTACGCTCGACATCGCGCTGTACCGCGTCGTCCGTCTCGTCGGTAGTGTGTCCTGTCATATCAGACCTCCATCGCTGCCTCTCGTCCGGCCACGAGGCCGGTGGCGAGCGAGACGCCGCTCGCCGACTTCTCTCTGGCGACATCCGCGCCACCGAGCACCGCGCCGGCTACCCGGACGTTGTCATGTGATACCTCGCCGTCTTGATCGAGAGGTCGTAACCGCTCGTCTGCGGCGACCCCGAACCGCGCGTACGGCTGCTCGCCGTACGCGTCGTCGACGAACCACTCGTACCGCTCCGACGGCTGCGGGACGTGAAGGTCCAAGACAGGCTCCGTGACGCCTTCTCGGTCTGAATCCAGTCCCTTGCCGACGAGGCCGCCCGTGGCGAGCACGATCGACTCGGCACCGTAGGGAACCTCCGTTCCCTTTCGGTCGATGAGGAGATGATCTATCGAGCCGTCCTCATCGGTCTCGTACCCGACGACAGGCATCCCAGTCTCAAACGAGACGCCTGCGTCGGCGAGCGCGTCGTACAAGAGGTCCTCGAGCCGGAGCCCCGGCAGACTCGGTGGCCCCATCGGAATCTCGAACACCGCCGCGCCGAGGCGGTCTGCGAGCTCTGCGCGAACCGCCGTTGACTCGTCATCACCGAGGAATGCGGGGAACCCGACGCGGTCGACCCGGCCAACATCACCCTGATCGATTGCGTCGGTAAGGTGGGGTTTGACCGCCGCCGCAAGCGCTTCGCGCGCCGGTGTCCCCTCAATCTGCTCGTCCCGGTCGAGCGCTTTCGCGATCCGGGTGATCTTCGTGTCCGCCCGAAAGGCCTCTGCGAACTCGACTTCCGCGCCAGCGACCTCGAACGGGACGCCGCCAGCGTCCAGCCGCCCGGCGAGCGCCCGTGCGTCGTACTCGGTAAGCGATCGGAAGCCGACGATGAGGGTCGAGCGATCGTCGCTCGCGAGCCCAGCCTTCGCCGACGTCGGGTAGCGAGCGGTTGGCTTTAGACTGCCGCCGAACGTGGGAACGAGCGCGTTTTGATCGGTGTGACCGCCGTGGTACGCAGCGCCGGTCAGCTCGTCGAACAACGCCAGTCCCTCGCGGAGCGCGTCACCGCCGACGAGTCGATACGGGTGGTCTGCGGGGAGACTTGCGATCGCGTCGTACGGGTCAGCGAGCGGTCCGTCCGGGTCCGGCCACTCGTCACGATCGAGGTTTCGTCCGGCCGTCGGTGGTCCCTCTCGCAGCGGCTTCGAGGGCTCGGTCGGTGGGACGTACCCGAGCGCGTCTATCAGCCCCGACGCCTGCGCGAGCGTACTCGCCTTGTGTGAGACGAGCCTGACGTGGGCACCCTCGCGGGCGGCCGAGATGGCTGCCGTAATGCCGGCAAGGCCGCCGCCAACGACGAGCACGTCGCTATCTATCGCCATCGCGCCCTCCGTCCGTCGCCGTGACGCCGGTCGGTGAGCCGCCGACGTCTGAGCCACCGGCTGGAGTCTCGCCCGCGTCGAACGCGCCGAAATCGACGTCGGCGTCGATGCTCGCGAGGTCACCGTCGCGGTTCATCGTCGTGGCGTGTAACATTCGGTTCAACATCGCCTGTGAGAGCTGTCGACCCCACAGCGCGTGCCGCTGGCCCTTCCAGCGCTCCTGGAACAGCTCGTCTTCAGCGTCGCGAACGACGGGTTCCGGGTACTCTTGTGCCAGTTCGGACGCAATGCGGTGGGTACAGAAGCCTCCCTGACAGTTGCCCATCGAGGCGCGGGTCCGCAGCCGGACCGCGTTCAGGTCAGAGCCGGCCTGTTCGATACCGTCACGGACCTCCGCACGCGTGACGCCCTCACACTCACACACCACGGGGTTCGGGTCCACACTGGAGAGCACCTCGTCGGCCCGCGACCCGAGCCGCTGGGCCGATCGGCGACCGATGGGTGAGCGGATGCCAAACTCTTCCATGTAGTCGCGAAGAACGGAGAAATCTTCCGAGCCGGGCAGTGGTGCCTCTGCGGTGTCACACTCGGCCTCGTGATCGAGCTTCTCACAGACGTGATCAGTGATCGACTCCGCCATCATCCGGTAGGTGGTAAGCTTCCCCCCGACGATGCTCGTCATGCCCGGGAGGTCGTCGCGGACGTCGTGATCGAGAAGGAAGTAGTCGCGGGTGATGTCGGTCGGGTCGTCGGTTCCGGTTCCCGGCGGCTCGTACAGCGGCCGCACGCCCCAAAACGATCGGAGCGTGCGGGCGTCTTTCAGAGCAGGGATCAGCTCAGAGAGCGTCTCTATCATCAGGTCGACTTCCCATTCCTCTTCGGGGTAGTCTTCGGGGTCGCCGACCTCTTTGTCGGTGGTACCGAGAATACACGCCGTCTCGTGGGGGACGACGATGTCGGCGTCGCCCTTCGGTCGACATCGGTTTACCACGGTGTCGACCTGTCGGGTGTTCATCACCGTCATCACGCCCTTCGACGGGCGCACTTCGACGTCGACGCCGGCCATCTCGCCGATCTGGCCGGCCCACGCACCGGTCGCGTTTACGACGTACTTCGCGTAGATCGCTTCGGTCTCGCCTGGCTCGTGGTGGACGCGCTTGCCGGGGCCGCTGTCGTGTTCGATCTCGATGCCTACCACCTCGTCATCCTCGATGAGGATGTCGGTCACTTCAGCGTGTGTTTCCACGCGCGCACCGTGCTCGCGGGCGTCCGCGGCGTTGGCGACACAGAGTCGGAACGGATCGACCGCGCCGTCGGGAACGGCGATCGCTTTCTCGACGTCGCGTGCGAGGTACGGCTCGCGTCGACGGGCCTCTTCACCATCGATTACCTCAGCAGGGATGTCACACTCGCGACACCCCTCAAGCTTCTCTTGGAAGTACTCCTCTGAGTCCTCCGGTCGTTTCACGAAGAGGCCGCCGGTTTCTTCAACACAGTGGCCTGCGATGTCTCGTAGGACACGGTTCTCCTCTATGCACTCGCGCGCGGACTTCTTATCGGAGACCGCATACCGGCCACCGCTGTGAAGCAGTCCATGCATCCGCCCGGTCGTCCCGTGCGTTAGATTCCCTTTCTCGACGAGAACGGCGTCGAGTCCTCGTCGGGCGAGGTCGCGTATCACGCCGCACCCGGTTGACCCCCCACCGATGACGACGACATCCACTTGATTGTCCATGTCATATACTCTGGGCCCGGGACACTTTACTTTACCTCCCGGTCGACGTTGGCCGTAACTATCAGGGTCGATCAACTGTGCTTGGTCGGCTCCCCACCGGTTTCTTTATATACTAAAACCCTCGAACCGCGCTTTCTGGCGATTTCTAACAGCAAGATTATTATGGTAGTACATTATGTTCACGAACGGCGTGGTAGCTTCCGTGAAAATATCTCGAGACGACGACACCCCCCCGAATTCGGGGACGGACGGCCGAGGACGCCCCTCGGCACCGACCCATCGGGGAGGGGTGACAGACAAGATGTGGTCCTGCGATACCCAGACCACAGCGCGGGTCGTCGACTCGAACGGACTAGCGCCGCAAGAGGGATCCAAAACATGACACAGTATGTCGGTGCGATAGACCAGGGGACGACCGGAACCCGATTCATGGTGTTCGATCACGCGGGCCAGGTCGTCGCGAACGCGTATGAAAAGCACGAACAAATCTACCCCAATCCGGGTTGGGTCGAGCACGACCCGATCGAGATCTGGGAGAATACGAAACAAGTCGTTCTCGACGGACTCGAGGACGCGGGACTCGAAGCGAGCCAGCTCGAGGCACTCGGGATCACGAACCAGCGGGAGACAACCATCGTCTGGGACCGCGAGACAGGCCGACCGGTCCACAACGCGCTCGTCTGGCAGGACCGCCGGACGACCGACCGTGTCGAAGAAATTCAGGAGGCGGGCAAAGTCGAGGAGATCCGTGAGAAAACCGGTCTCGAGTGTGACGCGTACTTCTCTGCGACGAAGACCGAGTGGATCCTCGACAACGCGGAACCGCTCAAGATGTCCGCCTCACGCGGCCGCGACCTCCGAGAGCGAGCCCGCGACGGCGAACTGCTCATGGGCACCATCGACGCGTGGCTCATCTACAACCTCACGGGCAACCACATCACGGACGTGACGAACGCGTCGCGGACGATGCTGTACAACATCCGGGAGATGGAGTGGGACGACGAGCTCCTCGAAGAGTTCGACGTGCCGCGGGAGATGGTCCCCGAGGTCCGTCCCTCCTCTGATGACGACTACTACGGCCACACCGACGCGGACGGGTTCCTCGGCGAGGAGATTCCCGTCGCTGGCGCGCTCGGCGACCAGCAGGCTGCACTGTTCGGCCAGACGTGCTTCGACAAGGGTGACGCAAAGAACACCTACGGAACCGGCGCGTTCTATCTGATGAACACCGGCGAGGAGGCCGTCACGTCCGAGAATGGCCTGCTCACGACCATCGGCTTCCAGATGTCCGGTGAGCCGGTCCAGTACGCACTCGAGGGGTCGATCTTCATCGCCGGCGCGGCGATCGAGTTCCTCGAAGACATCGACCTGATCAACAACGCCGCTCAGACCGCAGAGCTTGCGCGGTCTGTCGACTCGACTGACGGTGTCTACATGGTGCCGGCGTTCACAGGCCTTGGCGCCCCCCACTGGGACGGCCGCGCCCGCGGGACAATCGTTGGGATGACCCGTGGAACCGAGAAAGAACACCTCGTCCGCGCGACGCTCGAGTCGATTGCGTACCAGACTCGCGACCTCGCTGAGGCGATGGAGGCGGACTCCGGCGTCGAGATGACGTCGCTACGCGTCGACGGCGGCGCAGTCAAGAACAACTTCCTCTGTCAGCTGCAGTCCGACATCATCCAGACGGACATCGCACGCCCAGAGGTCGACGAGACCACCGCGCTCGGCTCCGCGTACGCCGCCGGGCTGGCGGTCGGCTACTGGGACACCGTGGACGAGCTCCGTGACAACTGGCAGATCGACCGCGAGTTCAGCCCAGAGAAGTCCCAAGACGATGTCGATCCGTTGTACGACCGCTGGGGTGACGCCGTTGAGCGCTCGCTCAACTGGGCACAGGACGAGGAGGACGAGTAAATGAGCGCTGAAGTGTCGGCGATGCTTGCGTCGGGCGGTGTCGTTGCGCAGTCGGGACTGGTCGGTGCGCTGCTTGACCCCGCGCTCTGGCTCGGGGCCGCCGCCGGCGGTGCGTTTGGCGCCGCGATCGGTGCACTCCCCGCCTTCATTTTCACCGGGTTCCTCGTCATCGCTGGCGTGTTCGGCGGTGACGCGGCAAACGGCGCCGGTGTCGGTGTCGCGTTCGGGCCGGTGTTCGGTCCGCACATCTCCTTTGCCGGCGGTGCAGCCGCCTCCGCGTACGCCGCGAAAGCCGGCGCGATGGAGTCCGGATTTGACTACCACAACGCAAAGGACATCGGGTTTGCGCTCGGTAGCCGCCCTGACATTCTGGGCGTTGGCGCCATCTTCGGTGTCTTCGGCGTGCTCTTACAGACCACGCTCGTCCAGCTCGGAATGCCGTTCGACCAGATTGCGTTCACTGTTGTGGCGAGCGCAATCCTCCACCGGATCGTGTTCGGCTACTCGATCATTGGCACCGTAAGCAGCAAAGCGAACGGCTTCTTCGACATGGGGCCGTTCGAGCGCGGCGAGATGCGCGACGCCGGCGAGGTGCCCGGTGACGGCGGCAAAGACAGCGAGGACCGCCTGGCTGTCGAGCCGTGGCTGCCGAACATGTACAACTGGTCACACGTCGCTGCGATCGGCGCCGTCGTCGGTGTGGCTGCGGGGTACATCACCATCCAGACCGGTAATCCGTTCTTCGGATTCGGTATCAGTGCCGCGACGCTAATCTTCTTGAACCTCGGCGTTGAGCGGATCCCGGTTACCCACCACATGACGCTTCCCGGCGCAACGGCGTTCGTCGGCGCAAGCGCGATGTACGGACCGGTCGCCGGTCTCCTGGCCGCAGCCCTCTTCGGGCTGTTCGGCGCGGTAGTCGGCGAAGCGTTCCAGCGCGTCTTCTACGCGCACGGTGACACCCACGTTGACCCCCCGGCTGCGGCCATCGCAATCTCGACGTTCCTCATTGCGGTGCTCGTCGCGGCCGGTGTCTTCGGGTCAGTCTGGGTGGCTCCGATCTAAATTCGACACCGCTCGAACTCTTTTATTCGTCCGGTAGCACCGAGAGAAACAGTACATACCCAACACCACCAGCAATGACCCCGACGCCAACAGCGGTGACGAGCGCGTGAGTAGCGACGAATGCGCCAACCGCGACGAGAGACGAGACGAACAGGCCGAGTCCTGCGGCACCGTGATGGTACTCGCCTACCGCCGGGTGGTCGGCGAGCGGCGTCCGCTCAGCCTCGGGGATCCGCAGGTTCGCGTGGTACGGAATGTACAGCCGAACCGCGATACCCATCGCGGCGGCGATAACCGAGGCGAACTGTGCGTCTGTCACGATGCTGCGTATCGACACAAACGCGACGACTGCGGCGACCAGTGCCGCGACCTTGCTCCACCGGTCGGCTTGCTTCACCGAGTCATGGAAGGTGGGCTCTGTCATATCGCGGGGAACGAAACCCCGGCGAATAAGTGTGTGGTTGCGACGTGGCCGCCATCCCGGGAATACGCCGGATCGAATTGGCGCCGGCCGAGGGGGGTGGATTTAACCGGGCCAGCCTCGATGAGCGCGCATGAACGTGTTCGGACTCACCCGCGCGGACGGGCGAAACCTGCTCGTCGTAGCCGGCATCGTCGGCGCCGTTACCGCTGTGACGACGGTCGGTGCGCCTGCCGTCCAGATCGCCTCGGGGGTACTCGCCGGGCTCATAAGTGGCGTCGTATTCACCGTGTCGACGGTGCTCATCAACCGCTACAAACCGGACCACTGGTAGCGACGTCCGCCCTCCCGCGTTCGCTCCGATCCGCCCCTCACCCACTACCAGAGGTGACCGTCTCGTGAACATCGACGACCGTATCGAGCGACGGCTTGGCTACGACGCCGGGGCGGGGGTGTTGATCACCCTTGATGCCGTCTCGCCGGTGTCACACCTCAACTCGCCGATCGGGCGTGGACCAGCACTCGAGCGGCTACTCGACGTCTTTAATCCGGCCCTCACGGGGCACCTCCCGCCGAGCACCTACGTGTTCGGTCCGAAAGGCAGCGGGAAGTCCGCGGTCGTGAGCGCACTCTTTGCTCGGCTCGCGACGTACAGTGGGCCCCCACAGGCGATACAGACGACAACACGGGCCGTCGAACCAACGCTTCCGGGATTCGTCTACGTCGATGCGCGACGGGCGGCCACGCGGTTCCGGCTCTATCACGATACGCTTGCCGCGCTCACTGAGGAGTCCGTCCCGGATCATGGTGTCGGGACCGACGATCTCGCCGCGTCGCTTCGAGAGGCCGTCGACAGCGGCTCGGCGGTCGTCGTCGCCGTCGATCACACCAATGAGCCAGAGACGCCCGCGCCGGCCACGGTTGTCGAGTGGCTCACAGACGTCTCTGGCCGGATCGTCCCGGTCTGTCTCGGTAGGGACCAACCGGACAGACTCGAGTGGGATCCCGACGCGTCGGTCGCATTCACCCGCTACCGGCGACACGTGCTCGTCGAGTTGTTGACGAGTCGTTGTTCGACCGGGCTCGGGCGCGATGCGATCAGCCACGATCAGATTCGTGAAGTCGCAGAGTGGGCGTCTGGCGATGCACACGACGCGCTTGCGGCTATCGCCGGCGCAGCAATCACAGCGACGCGAAGCGGGGCCCCGACGGTCAGACCGACGCACCTCGATGCGGGCATTGAGGCCGTTCCAAAGCCGTGTGCGGCGCTCGGTCGGGTCCTTGCCCTGTCGTCGAGTCGGCAGCGGCTGCTCTACGAACTCGTCTCGCTTCCGGAGTCGGACCGATCGTCGGTGAGTGCGGCCACCGAGGCTATCGCTTCGACCGACCACGTCGACCTCTCGGTGTCGACGGTCCGACGGATGCTTTACGAGCTCGCGGACGCCGAACTGCTCGAGCGCGTGACGGTCGAACGAAGCGACGGCAAGGGTCGTCCCCCGAGCCGGCTTGTTCCGCGCTTCCCTACACTGGTGTTTCGGGAGCTGTTCTCGCAGCCGACGCGCGGATTGTGAGTCTCGGTACTGTTTTGATCGCGGTCATCATGTGAGCGCAAGGTAGTTTGGGCCGGTACGCGAACCGAGGTACATGGTTCCGCCGCTCGCGTTAGACATCGACGGCACGCTGACGACGCCTGATGGCCGTATCGATCCCCGCGTCTTTGAGCGCCTCCCGACCTGGGATGCACCGGTCGTCTTTGCGAC
>Ga0209946_1000098_pt1 | contig 33941 bp, 41 predicted proteins | sample SalPon2_A_H2O_MG_FD_185704 | JGI IMG/M metagenome (GOLD analysis project Ga0209946, IMG submission 185704) | Salt pond water microbial communities from South San Francisco under conditions of wetland restoration - Salt Pond MetaG R2_A_H2O_MG... | ecosystem: Environmental > Aquatic > Non-marine... | reverse complement strand
GCAATCGATATCGCTCTGGCGGTCTGCCTCCCCGCGGGCGACGCTTCCGAAGATGACGATCCCGAGGAGATCGTTGATGTCGTCGGCGTCGGCGGTCGTGGCTTGGACGCGGTCGACGAATGCTCGGATCGGCGCGTGGAATTCTGATTGAGAAATGCCGAGGATCGGGTCATCTTTCTGGAGACGGTCTGGGTTGATCGAGATGTAGTTGCGCTGGGGTGTCTCTCGAATCTGGATGGCGCCGATACTGTCGAGGAGGTCGACGGCCCGCCAGACCGTTGAGCGAGTAACACCGGTGGCGTCGACGAGTTCGGGAACGGTAAACTCCGTCTCGTGGGCGTCAGCAAGCAGCCGAAGAATGTTGTCCGCAGCGCTGATCCGAAAGACACCGGTGTCCGGGCTGGGATACGCATCGATCCAGATCTTTATATCCTGTTTCGCCATTTCAGACACTATCTGATTTTGTGCAACTACATATAAATAGATGGCGGCGAGACGCGGCAGGCTGCTTTGCTCCGCGAGTTAGCAGATTCAGTTAGGACTCTATCGGCGCAAGCGTGTCCGGCTCGATGTTGATTCGGAGGCGATACGTACTGTCGGTCGATCCGGTGTCGGGCCGCGTCGGGTCCAACAGCGAGTAGCCACTCGTGAACGACGCGACGAGGTCCTCGCGGGCGGGGAGGTCGATGCCGAGCTGGTCAGCGAGGTAGACGATCCGCTTGGTCGCCGCGCCGTTGTCGAGGCGCTCGAGGTACTCGCCGACCGTGTCCCAGTCGCAACCCCGTTCGTCGGCGGTGCGCATCGCGGTCGCAAGTTTCCGAAGACCACCACAGAACTCGGGGTGGTCCGCACAGTCGACCAGCGTCTTCTCCAGGTCGCTGACCTGAACGGTCGTACCCTCAATGGATGTCGGCTCACAGCCGAAGAACTTCCGCTCGGTGACTGTCGTGACGCGGTACGGGACACCGTGGATCTCTCGGCTTTGCGCTCGGGTCGGCGTGACGACGTACACCGTCCGGGGTACCTGTTCGGTCAGCCCGTGGTGGCTGAGGGCGCTGTAGTAGCCGATGTACATTGGCTCGGCGACGTGGGCGGCGATGAGGTACTCGTGGGTGGTGTACACGGCTTCCTCGCCGGCTGTGAGTGGAATGATGAGATACGTGCCCGGGAAGAGCCGGTCAAGCCAGCCCTTCTCGGTGAGTCGGGAGGCGATCTCGCGGGCGGTATTTGGGGGGACCTCCAGCGTCGTCTCGATGTCGCCGACAGAGATGATCTGGTGACCCGCGCCAGCGAGTCGTGCAAGGAGTCGACTTTCTCGAGTCAAGAGACCCTGGCGTATATTTTGCGTTTGTTCTATGGCACTTATACCTGCGTTTCTTACATAGAGTGTAAACACGGGCTTGCTTTACCCTTGCGACTACCGCGGATGGCGGAGACGAGCAGGCCTAACCAACGAAATTGGGGTATGGAACCGTACGTTGGTTAAGAATTCAAGCGCCGTCTTCGACTACGTCGATGAGTTCTTCTGCTGTGGAACTGATCCGGTCGAGACGGTCGCGAACGATCTCGGGATCGTCCGACTCCCACGCAGCCAGGTAGAACGCCGACCTGCTGGTATCTAACCCACAGTACCGCCCGACGACGTATGCGACCGCCTCGGCCTCGACTTCGCGTTTCGCCCGCTCGGTGTCGTCGTCGACGTCGAAGTGGAGCAGGGCGTGTGCGTACTCGTGAATCAGCGTCCGCGCGAGGTCGGCATCGTTCTCCCGATCACGAACCTCGACACGCGGCTGCATATCGATGAGACTCAGCTGCTCGCAGATGCCCTTCGCCTCGCCGTGGGTCCACTCCTCGGCTGGAACGATTCGCACCGTCACGCCGAGGTCGTCAGCGGCGACAGTCAACTGGTCGACGAGGTCGTCGGCGTCCCCGGTCGCTTCCGTGCCCAGGTCGGGAAGCGGCTCGCCCTCGGTCTGGGAGACATCGAACACCGGCGCGGGCTTGAACCCGACCAGGCCCTCGGACCACTCCTCGGGCGGCGTCTCATCGTAGTCACAGTCGCTATCCTCGTGATAGCTCGGCGAATTCTCGCACTCCGGGCACTGCGTGGTGATGATCGGTGCCCAGATCCAGATGGCCGACTCACCCTCCGTGACGTGGCGGTCGAACTCCTCCTGCCACGTCCGGTAGCCCGCCACCCGGGTTGCCTCGGGACACTGGCGCTTGATGAGGAGCGTGTTCCGGTAGGAGTAGTTGTGCAAACGACTCTGGACATCGAGCCACTCCTGGAACTCGCCGCTGGCCTGCGCGTCGTCGACACCGGCGACAAGGTCGTCGATCCACTGTTCGATGGTACTGTTCATCTCGTCGGATCGCGTGTCGGTCTGGTCGAAGGAGACCGACGAGTCTCTGGTCGTAGCCATTGTGTTCACCGAATCGAATTCACGGCGACTGCGTCTGTTCAGACCGCGCCGCACCCCTCAGGGGCGTCCAAAAAACCGCTCTGTCGGTTAGCGGAGCTCGTGACGTTCGTCTGCAAAGCCGACCGTAACGAGGTACTCGAGGAACTCGTCGAACCGCTCGACGTCACTGGGCGTGTCGGTCGCAAGATGACGCGCCCACTCGATGGCCCACTGGAAGGCGGGATCCGTGCCGCCCTTGCCATGAATGTACCACCACCGAGCCGCCTTGAGAACCACTATGGGATTCGTCGGCGGCTGCTCACCGGCGAGCCCACGGGTGAGGGATTCGATTTCGTCGGGGACGTCGGCGGGATCGACCTCCGCTGATTGTGTGTTGTCGATATCGACCGGGATCTCGTCGACCGAGACGTTGTCGGGACGCTGTTGTTGACTCACAGGCAGTCACCTTTGAGAGCTTTTGAAGGAGCCCTCGCCCTCTCTGGGGGCACGAAAAACAGGTCGCGAAATCACGCCGGTTGGAAGTAGACGCTCCGCTCGCGGTGTGTTTTTAAATTGGGGAATTCTGCTGAAACCATCAGCAATTGATCGATCTCACCCCGGTGCGGTCTGCCCCGAGGAACGCTGTACCGTTATGATCCACGACTTACCCAGTATCTGTCAGAATGGATCTGCTGAATATGGAGGATATATACAGCACGACGGTCTGCGGCGGCAATCTGGGGATGCTTTCGCTTCCGAACACATACGTACCTCCCGGGTTTATCGGTGGGCCGGGTCTCTATCGGCGACTGGCTCGGAAGACCGTGTAAGGAAGTGGAACGCAGCCCCTGCTCCAGCGACTGCGATGCCAGCCCCGGTCAGTACGCTGTCCCCGTCTATTCCTGTCTGAATACCGATACTCGTGAGCAACGCGCCGAGAGCGATGAGTGAGCCAAAACAGGCGAGTAACACACCCGCTACGACGTAAACGCGTGTTCTGTTCATGCCCTATGTATGTCAGATAACATGATAACCGTATCTATGGACAGTCGGTCTAGTCGACAGCACTCTAATTGATGCTCAGTATCGACGCTCTGACCGCTGCCCCATCATGTGTGGCTAATCTTCGCTGTGTATTCAGCAGTAACCCGATGAACCACTTAGGGTGGGCACCGAGCGAGACACTCAACTCTGTGTAGACTTCTCCCGACGAGGCGATGTCTCACTCCGACGCGTCGTCCAGTCCGAACCGACCGCACAGCGAGTAGGCGATGGCCACGAGGCCAAGCAGCTCCGAGCCGTTCGTCACTACTGCGACGAAGTAGCTCAGCAGGCCGGTAAATAGCGAGAGGAAGAACAAGAAGACCGCTGGCACGGCTGTGAAGAGGACCATGCCGGTCGCGGGGTAGAGCATCAGTGGGTATGTATTGTACCCGTAGCCTTGGTACACCTTCCGCGCGATGACGAACCAAGGGAGCGCTGAGTGGAGGGGCGTTGACATGCTCAGGGAGCCACTCGTCGTCGCCGCGCTCGGCCTGCTTGTGCTCGTCGTCTCGCTACAGTCCTGAGCGCCTCGCACGGTGGCTCGAATTTCTAACCGCGTTAGTACTCCAGCACGCCTGGTCTCTAGACGCGTGAGTGACGGGTCGATTCGTCAAACGAACAAACCGGCGTCAGGATTCATGTACCCAGCCTCTCCACGTACAGACGTGCGCTGCCCCCTCCGATCGACTCCCGGCCGATACACCGTCTGATGGACGAATCAGACAGGCTCGCGTCGGTCGCAGAACTGCTGGCCGACCCGTATGCGAGGAACATCCTCGCCGCAGCGAGCGAGGAGGCCGTGGACGCAGCTATGCTCGCCGAGCGGTTGGATGCCGACCCCTCTACGGTCTACCGGCGGCTGGAGGCGCTGGAAGAACACGACCTCGTCCGTAGCCGTGTTAGACCCCGGCGCGACGGCCACCATTACAACGTCTACCGGACACGACTTCGCCGCGTGACGTTCGATATTGAAGATGGGGAGTACCGGGTCGACATCGAGCGCGAGACGCCGACCGATCCGGCCGACCGGTTAACCGACCTGTTCGAGGAGATACGATGATAGCCCAGACCACCGCCGAGACGTTGTTGCTCCCCCCGTTCGTGACCGTCGCATTGTTCCTACTTACGGTACCGCTGGGGCTGGCGGTGGGATACCTCGCGTTTCGCGGCCTCAGGAGGGGTCGGCGACGGGTGGCCCGAGCACTCGCGCTTGGCCTCATCGTGTTGACCGCGGGCGATGCGCTACTGGGCGCCACCGTGAGCGTTGGCGAGACGACGCTTCTCGCCGGCGACGGTCCATTGCTACGCGTCGTCATCCAGTGTTTGGGATTGCTGCTGATCCTGTACGCCATCTACGCCCCTCGTGGGAGTGAGGGAGGTGAGGACACGTGACGGCTACCGTCGACCCGCTCCTCGTTCCGGCGAGCCTGTTCGTTGCTGCGTTGAGCGTCATCGTCGTCACGCAGTGCTACCGGGGGTACATCCGCAACGGGAGTCGGCCCCTCCTGTTCCTTGGGGCCGGGGTCGCGCTGGTGACGCTCCCGTCGCTCCTCCTCTATCCGGTGTCGGTAGCACTCGGTATCCCCGCGTACGTCGACGTGGCCGTCGTGTCACAGCTCTTCGGCCTGCTATTGTTACTCTACGCGTTCACACGCGCATGAGCGGCTGCCACCGTCGTAGATCCCTCAGCGACCGAAGGACCGTGACGAGGCCAGCAGCTTGGATAACAGTGGAACTTCCCGGCAACGGATCTACGATGATGAGTGACAGTCTGACGGAAGGAAGAGAGCGATGAGTGTGGGTGGAGTCTGGTCACGCTTGCGACGGAGACCACACCCACCTCGATGAACTCGACGGGCTACCCGTGTATCTTCTATTCGACGTGGTCGCCGGTCTGCTCGCTCGTGTCGAAGCCGTCTTCGCATCCGCGTTCCGTCGGTGCGAGAATCTGAGTATCTGCTCAAGACGTAGCGAGCCGTTTGAGACGTGGCGGGTGATATAACTGCTTCGACGACTTGGCGCCCGAGCAGTCCGTTATCGGGGTCTTTGGTAATCCCTGACCGATTCGAGTTATAAACTTAACGACACTTGCTCAGCGCCCGGCGTTGACCGCGGCGGTGGGGTACATCTGTTTACACGTCGCGCTCGTCTTCGGATCCGCAGCAGTCGCCGACGGTGATACTGGTTCTCTGGTAGCGGCCGGGGGCCTCTCCATCGTGTACTGTCTGCTGATTACTGCCTTCGGAATGGTCTTGCTCGCGGTCACCGCACCCTCGCTCTCTCGGAGGTGGTGGATCGTGGGGAGCGCGAGCGCGGTGGCGCTCGTCGCTATGAGATACGTGTTCGGGACTGCTGCGGGCGTCCTCACTATCATGGCGCTGTTCGCCGTCGTCTTCCTACCGTACGTCGTCGCGGCAGGTGTCCTCGCCCGACTGCTCGTGACCCGGTTCGGGGGTGACCGACTCGGCGACCTGCCCGCACACCACCTCACGCGTGCAGGAATGTTCGTCGCTGGCGTCTTTCTCGTCGCGATGGTCGGTGGGTCGGTGCTCGCCGTGGCAGCCGCGCCACCCGCGGTCCCGGCCGAGGACTGGCCAGCCGACCGGCAACTGAACTACCTCGAACGGACCGACCAGCACGACCGGGAGACCGGCGCCGTGATCGACCGGAGCCGCGACTACCGGCGGGCCGAGCGCGTTCTCTCGCTCCTCGCGGGAGAGAAGGTGGACGCCTCTGAGGAGTGGCTTGACGCCGCTATCGTGCTTCAACATGGAACCTGTCCAGAGCACTTCGAACTGGCGAATCGACTCGCGGTGGCGGCGAACGAGTCAGTCGAGGTGGACGCGACCCGGTGGGTCCACCTCACTTATGACCGCTGGCAGGTGTCGATAGGTGAGCCACAACGCTATGGGACGCAGACTGGGAGTAGGCCGGTAAACGCGGCTTGTCATCCTCCGGTGCCGGCTGAGCTGAACGTCTCCGCGCCGCTTGCTGGGGTGAGTGATGCTGTGTGAATGGCGACTGGCCACCGTGCTGTCCGTGATTACAGGGTACAGCTTAGTAGCGGCAAACCCACTGTCTGGTATGAACCGTCCCCGACACCACCGTTCTCACCGGAGAAATCACGATGACCGACCGTGAGCCATCTTATCGACGTCGTCGACTTCTCCGGATCACCGCTTCGGGCGTTGCCTTGGGCCTCGCCGGATGTAGTGAAAACGGCCAGTCCACGCTGACACCAAACGAAACCGAGACTGAGACGCCCGAACAGACCCCAACAGACGCCGAACTCCGTAACGCCGCGCTCGGGTTCACTGAGCAACTCGCCGCTGGGGAGTACGACGCCGCCCGCGAGGTGTTCGCGCCGAGCGTCGCTGAACAGGTAAGTGCCGCTACCCTCGAGGCGATCTGGGCTGACCTCCAGCGAGCCAACGGCCCGTACGTCGAGATCGAAGGGACAGAACGGGCGACCGTCCAGTCGTTCACAGCCATCATCGTGACCGTCCAGTTCGCACAAGCTCGGCAGGGGCTGCGGCTGGTGTTCGACGATGAAGGGAGTGTGGTCGGCTTCCAGCTGGTCGCCCCTGCGAGTGCCGAATGGACGCCGCCGTCGTACGTCGACCAGAGCTCGTTCGAGATACGCGAGATGTCCGTCCGCGGCCCGGGTAACTGTGCCCTCCCGGGCGAGTTGACCGTCCCTAGGGACGGTGGTCCCACCCCACCGAGTTTCGTCCTGCTGGGCGGGTCGGGACCGACAGACCTGAACGGGACGCTCGGCCCGAATCAGCCATACCGCGACCTAGCATACGGGCTGGGGACGGCCGGGAACGTCTCCCTTCGCTATACGAAACGGACTGCCGCCTGCGAGGTCGATCCGGCAACGCTGACAATCGATGACGAGTACACCGACGATGCGGTGGCAGCCATCGAGATGCTCCAGTCACAGGACGGCGCGGACTCGGACCAGACAGTGGTTGTCGGCCACAGTCTCGGTGCGAAACTGGCACCGCGAATCGCAACCCAGATCGACGGTGTGGCGGGGGTCGTCATGCTTGCCCCACCTGGACGATCGCTCCACGAATTGCTCGTCGAACAAACGCGCTACCTCATCGAGCTTGACGGGAGCGTCTCTGACGGAGAACAAGCGCGTCTTGACGCCGTCACCGCTGCCGCCGACCGCGTCGACCGACTCGATATCGACGACAACGAGGTGATACTGGGAGCGGGTCAGGCCTACTGGGAGAGCCTACAGGCGTACGATGCGTTCGAGACGGCCCGGTCGCTTGATGTGCCGATTCTCGTACTTCACGGCGGCCGCGACTATCAAGTCACGGCGACCGACATTGACGCGTGGCGCGACGCGCTCGCTGGCGAACCAAACGTTCGATTCGAGACGTACGCGGATCTGAATCACCTGTTCCTTCCCGGTGAGGGACCAGCCTCGCCCGCGGAATATCAGACTGAGGGGCACGTCGATGAGCAGCTGGTAGCCGACATCGACGCGTGGCTGGAAGCGCGGTGGGAATGAACATGGCTACTTGTCTTCGACCGACCGCACCATTACAGCCCGTCTATCTACAGCTTGAACGGTCGCTCGCCAACGTCTCACGGGGATTGCCTCAGATAGTCTGCAATATTCCGATTGGTGAACACGTGCGGTCACTCGCTCATAAACGTTGGACGCTAGATCCTCTCCGCCGATACCATTCGATCGTGATCAACTCGCGCCCTCTATTCAGCAAGCCGTTTGTATCAGCCGCTAAGGATTTCAACAGAGCCGAGTCGTCAGTTAGTCGTGGGTCCGGAGGTTCGTCACGTCCATCAAGTCGGTGAGAAGTCTCGTCTCGAAGTCAGAATCGGTGACGATGAGTTCGGCACCGGTGGAGCGCGCCGTCGCGGCGATGAGGAGATCGCGAGCAGCCATGCGCTCACTGTCACCCATCAACTGATCTTGCATCTGCGCGGCTTCGAGGGTGATCTGGTCGTTGAGTTCGATCGACTGAACGCCACCGAAATCCTGCCGGATCGCGACGACGTCGGTGGTCCCGGCACCGACTGTCCCGCTGAACACCTCAAAGACGCAGAGCGCAGACGTGAGGTACGGCTGTCCGCGGTCCTCAACGTACTTGACGGTGTCCGGGACGTCTTCAAGCATGTCGATGATAACGGAGGTGTCGAGAAAGGTCACTGCTCGAAACTCTCTCGCGAGCGCTTGACGGCGTCGCGTGCGCGGTCGGCGTCTTCCGGGCTCCACGCGCCGATGTTGATCGGCTTCTCGGTCTGAGCGAGGCGTTCGAGCAGCTCGTCGAACGTCTCGTCATCCCGTTTCAGGCTCTCTAGCATCTCCTTCGTGTCGTCAGAGACGCGGATCGACGTGCTCATTTGTATACAAACTGCATACACGAGTAATTATCTTTTGGCGCTATCGGTCAACTGAAGCGGTGAACCGCCTCGGGGTCAAGCCCTGAGACTTCCCGTGGTTTAGAGAAAGGTCAGATCTTCGAACGGGTGTCTACGCGGAACCATCGCGGAACCGTTCGATCGGGATATCGGAGACGTCGTCATAATCGTCGTCACCGCCAACGAAGAGCGTCGCGTCGACATGTTCAGCCGTTGCCAGCGCGAACAAGTCGCCAAGCGCAGGATTATACTTGAGCGTATACTCCGAGGCGTCCGTCCAAGTATCGCCGACATCTACCGTTTTGATACCGAGATCAGTCAGCCAGTCGAGATACTCGTCGGCTGTGTCGCGGTCGTACTTCCGGGCGATTGTGTACCGGATCTCAGCGAGATTCACGTAGCTGGCGTAGCCGACGGTGTCCTCGACTGCGACCGCGTCGAGATACTCTTCTACAACCTCGCTGCCTAGTTCATCGTCGGCGTGTGCTATCAGCGGCTCAGCGTCGAAGACAACGCGGTCAGGAGCCGACATTACTCTTCAGTTGAGAACTGCGAGTCACGTTCGTTCCGGTCTTGGTCGCGTTTCTCTTTGAGAATCTCGGACGCAGGCTTGTCTGTACTCGCTTCGCTACGGGCGGCAAAGCCGCGCATCTCGCTCGGTGAGCGGACCTGTTCAACGATCACCTCTCCATCTTCGGTTTCCCGGAACAACACCTTCCCAGGCGCTTCGATCCCGAGCTTTTCGCGGAATCGTTTTGGGATGGTCGCCTGGCCGTGCTTAGTGACGGCGACAATCTCTTTTTCAGAGTTGTTTAACTGTTCTGTCTTGCTCATAGTTCATAATTAGATTTCGATCATAATCAAATTTTCTTCTTATTGACAAACAGTTGTTGCTCCTCTGTCGGGTGTTTGGTCGAGTTCGAAGTGTGGTTCGGCTTTTGAGGGACGCGAAATACTAGAGACAAACAGTTCTCGAACGCAGCGGTTCGATCACCCGTCGTGGTCAATATACCCGGCTTCCCATTCAGTCCGAGCTTCGACCTCTCTAGTCCCTCGGCGAGTAGTGCTGTACTCGTTGGTCCGCCTGTCCCGCTGACTTTTTTCGATAAGTCCCTTCTCAACGAGCGTTTCGAGATTGGGATAGAGCCGATCATGATGGATTTCCTTTTCGTAGTAGTCCTCAAGCTCGTCTTTGATCGCGAGTCCGTGGGGGTCATCAAGTCCGGAAACTACGTACAGCAGAATTGCCCGGTCTGTCTCGCCCGGGTCGCGACTTGGGAGGGCTTGCTATCGTCAGGCGAAGATATAACCCGTACTTCCGGGAGGGCCAGTAAAAGAGATGCCCATTACAGAGAATCGAGGAGAAAGCCTCGCGCTTCAGCGTGGGGAGGATGATCAAGGAAATGCGACTGCGTACGGCGAGTTCAAACAGGAGCAAGTACTTCAGCAAAACATAATCAGCTGATCTGTCGAGGGGTATTTTGAACCCAAGACCGGTCGCGTCGCAGATCGGGAAGAGATGATCGAGTCCATGAAACCGGTCGGGTACACCAAGACAACGTCCAACTATCTGTTTCGACTCAGATCGACAGATAACGTCCACAACGAGTGAGAGTCGTTGTGCTGAATTCATCCTCTGCCTCTTGCAAGGCGTTCCTGACAGAAGTGGAGCAAGTGTAGGCCAACTCCGGTGGGGTCTCTTTGACCACAACGGGACTTACTATCTATTGAACATTCGACAGGGCGGTGATCAGATAAGGATTGAAAGGTGAGGCGGTGCGTTTTCAAAGTGATTCATGCCCGAAAACGACCGCCTCACCGGCTATCTAGACGAGATCAACTTAGACTTTGTGGAGCCAGAGGCAACACCGCGGCTGTTGATGAAGCTCAGTATTCAGCTTCATTTGTCTGGATTATCGCTTTCGAATACTGTTTCGTTTCTTGAGGTATTCGGTGTTGATCGGGTTCGCTCCACCGTTCATAACTGGGTTCATAAGGCCGGTCTACAGTCGGAGTCTGAGCGAAGCCCGAGTCACGTTGCGGTCGATGAGACAGTGATTCGACTTGACGATGAACAGTATTGGCTATACGCTGTTGTCGATCCAGAAATGGACGATCTGCTGCACAAACCCCTCAAACCAACAACAAATAACGCTCTCACAGATCGGTTTTTCGCTGATCTCCGTGACAAACACGATGTCGATGACGCAACTGTTCTCGTCGATAGATCAGCCTCACTTCAGCGAGCCTGTCACAAACACAACCTCGATTTTAGATACGAACGCCATGGAAATCGGAACCGCGTCGAACGTGTCTTTCGTGAGATAAAACGTCGAACTACCTGTTTCTCAAACTTTTTCAGCAACGCCGATGCAGAAACTGCTAATGAGTGGTTCAGATCGTTTGCCTTCGCATGGAATCAGCTTATCTGAACACTACTTCCCATAGACGGGATAGCCTTTTGTAACACTGTCTTTAATTATACATTATGAGTACATCCCTTCCTGGAACTGACGAGAATCGGTTGTTTGACACACACGCCCACCAGCCGACGAGTGAGTTTCTCCACGACGCCGGCGGCGAGATGATGCAAGACGCCGCAGAGCGCTTCGGAACCGACCTGGAAACGTGGGACTACGAGGAGATGATTTCGGAATACCACGACGCCGGTGTTGGCCGGGCCGTCCTGCTGGGCTGGGACGCCGAGACCAACACCGGCAACCCGCCCGTTCCCAACGACTACGTCGCCGAAGTCCGTGATGACCACCCTGAATTCTTTGTTGGTTTTGGCAGTGTCGACCCGCTAAAAGACGACTGCGTACAAGAGGCCATCCGCTGTGTCGAGGATCTAGACCTTTCGGGGTTCAAATTCCAGCAGATTGCACAGGGATTCGACCCCTCGGCTGACCGCCAGGACCATCTCTGGAGCACTATCGAGGACCTCGGTGTCCCTGTCGTTTTTCACGGTGGTAACTCCACGCTCGGGGCTTGCAGTGCGGGCGGCCGCGGTCTCAAGGTCAAGTACGGCAACCCGATGCTTATCGATGATGTCGCAGCGGAGCATCCGGACCTTCAGATTCTCATTGCCCATCCCGCCTATCCCTGGGAAAAAGAACAACTGGCAATCTGTCAGCAGAAGGGTAACGTCTACATGGATCTCTCAGGGTGGATTCCGAAATACATCGACGAGCAAGTCCTCCAATACGCCGGGTCACTGCTCAAAAATAAAGTGATGTTCGGTACCGACTACCCGATGATTTCCCCCGAGACGTGGCTTGAATCGTTCGAACAGGACACCGACTTCAGTGAAGAGATTCAGCGCAAAATCCTCTTTGAGAACGCCGAGGAGTTTTTTGACTTGTGATCAGCTGAAATCTGGTTTTTGCCCATTTAGGAACGCTTCGACCCCTTTGTCGTGGGCCGGCGTGTCGTAGGCCATCGCTTGAAGTCGCCCCTCCTGCGCCAGCCCGTCGCGCCACGACTGCCCGAGGTTGTCGTGAATGGCCTCCTTCGCCATTCCGATGCTCGCTGTCGGGCGATCCCGGAGTGCGTCAACGAGATCGTCGACGCGTTCGTCGAGTTTCTCGTCCGGTACTGCTTCGTTTATCAGGTCCATTGCTGCGGCCTCGGTCGCGTCAATGAGACTCCCGGTGAAGGCGAGTTCCTTCGTCTTTCTGAGGCCAATGATCCGCGGGAGCATCGCCGTTGCGCCCATGTCCGGAATAAGACCAACGTTGATAAACGTCGCACCGAAGCGAGCAGAGTCGGCGGCGTAGGCGAAATCTGAAACCGCCGTCAGAGACATTCCGGCACCAACTGCGTCTCCGTTAACTTTGCTGATAACCGGCACCGGCGCAGTGAGGGCGTTCTCGGCGACCGCTCCAAGGGTCTCGCGCACACGATTGTACGCCTCCAACGTCGTCTCGTCCCGTGCTGCCATAGCCTCAATGTCGCCGCCAGCACTGAATGCTTCGCCTCGACCTGTGATAACGACCGCATCGTGCGTCTCAGGGTCTAGGCCGGTGAGCGCGTCAGCGATCTCAAGCGCAACGTCCGCCGTCATCGCGTTTCGAACGTTTGGGCGGTCGAAAGTAATCTGTCGAACGGGACCGTCATCGATTTGCATGGGTGTACTTCCAAGTGAGTGTACTTTGTTCTGGCTCTCCGTGCCGTCGTTCAGTTGTCATCCGTGATTCCATCGTCGGTACCGCTTGAGCGTATCTGGTCCGGCCGGTCCGCAATATCAGGAAACAGTTGCATGAGCAGACTATGCTGAGCACGATGGAGTCGCTCGATGAACGCGGACTTGCTGATGCCCATCTCGGCGGCTACCTCGCTGGCGGTCACCTCGCGCGGAATTGTAAAGTACCCCATAGCAACCGCGTATCGCAGGCTTTCTTCCTGTGCCGGCGTGAGGTCCCACTGCTTCGCTATGGATCTCTCTTCTTCGCCTCGGAGGGCATACACCCGTTCGAGTTTCACACCGACGGTCTCACTGGTAGTTTCCATCACCGCCCGCATGATCTCGTGACCGACGACAGCCCCGGTCACGATGGCGCTTCCGTCTTGATAGATGATAGATTCGACCATGAACCCGCCGCTGATGAGTTCATGGACGACACACGGATGTAAAGAGAGACAGCGGTAATTGTAGCGGTCGCCGTTGTCCGATTTGTAAAGATACCGAATCCGGTCGTCTTCATCGAGCCAAGCCGTTAGATCGTCGCTAAGGGCGGAACTGAACCGAAGAAGCACGTTACCGTCGCTACGCATCAGTGGCGGAGCCACATCGACACCTGTGCCTGTCGATCGAGTTGCATCAGCCAGTGGGCAGTTATCGCCCTCAATCCGGAACTCGGTCATCAGACACTCATCGATCATACTCCACAATGTCGGGGAGAAGTTAAAAAACCCGTCTATGGACTGGACAATAACTAATAGGTAACAAGCAGTATCTTATGATGAATCATGAACATTGACGAAGTCAAAGAACGTGCGGGTCCACGGGCGTTCAACCCACGAGACGACATGCCCGAGGAGTACCGGAAAGCTGCGACGCGGATGCTCGAATTCCACGCAAACAGCGAAATCATGGGTGCGTACTTGGAGCGCCCATTCATCCGTAAAGCGCCGAGCCTAGAGCGGAAGATGGCCTTCAGCGCAAAAACGCAGGACGAAATTGGTCACGGGCAAATGCTCTACCGGGCTGCCGAAGCGCTCGGCATCAAAACTCGTGACGAAATGCTCGACGACCTCGCTGAGGGTCGCGGGAAGTTCCTCAACTGCTTCCACTACCCGATGGAGAGCTACGTCGAGACGCCAATGATCGCCTTCTTTGTCGACGGCGCCGCAATGCGTCGCCAGGCAACGCTCAAAAAGTCTAGCTGGGAGCCGTACGCCCACGCAATGGACAAGATCTGCTTCGAAGAGGGGATGCACGTCAAGCACGGCGAGTCCATTCTTCGTGAGTTGATGAATGGTTCTATCAGAGAACAAGAGATGACCCAAGAAGCCTTCGAGAAGTGGTGGCCACGCATCTTGCAATTTTTCGGTCCGACCGATGATAAGAGCACCCACCATGGCTTCGCGTCGGAAGTTGGTCTGAAGACGGCCTCGAACGACGAACTTCGGAACTCGTTCCTCAACACCTACATGCCCAAGGCGGAGCGGTACGGGCTCGAAATTCCTGACGAGCCGCGAATCCGTGACAACGGTGATGGAACCTACGAAGTCGTTGAGGACGACCTCGACTGGGACGAGTTCTTCACCGTCTCGAAAAACGAGTACGAGGGTAGCAAACAGCAGATCAACGGCCGCGCACAGTCGCAGAAAGCCGTGCAGTGGGTCCGTGACATGATGGATAGCCAGACGACCACCGGCAGTGGCCCGATCCCACAGGCGGCCGACTAGACCATGATCTGGGAGGTTTTTCGCCAGTCAAACGAAGGTGGTGAGTTCAAATACTGTCGTGACGTGCACGCACCCGACCGGGAGATGGCAAAGCAATTTGCCGTCATCCAGCACGGTCGACGCAAACCGACGAACGCGCTGTGGGTTGCACCGCAAGAGAAGATACTGAGCATCTCTCCCGGTGAAGACCCGGGCGAGTCGACCGCCGACGGTGAGACCGTCGAGTGGGTCGTCTTTGCCCCGAACTTCCAAGGCTATCAAACCGAGGCAGGTTCGGTTGAGGCGACTGACGAGGCCCGTGCGAAGGCATTAGCGCTTGAGGAGTTCTCCGACCCTGACGACAAGGAACTCTGGGTCGTCGAGGAACAATTCCTCAGCGAAGTAAACGCGACCCAAGTTGCGTTCGGCGGGACGACCGACAAAGCGTACCGATTCGCACAGACCTACAACGTCGACCCTGCCGCCGAAGAGGTAGCAGACTCCGAAGGTGAGCAGGTTGAGGCCGAGCGCCGGCGAGGTGAACTATAATGTCGGCAACGGAACCCGACCTCGGCAGCGCCGATGATCTTACCGAGCGTGAGCGAAACGCTGTTGAGGCACAGCTGTTCCGACTGGCTGACGACGAGTACGTCCAAGCTGAGCGTTACACGTTTTGGCAGGTTCGCGCGCCAACGCTTGAGTCCGACCTTGCCTTTGCAAACAACGCACAGGACGAACTTGGACACGCCCGACTGTGGTACGATGCCATTCAACAGTTCGGTTACTCCGAAGAGTCGCTGCTCTGGGAGAGCGAGCCGTCGGACTTCCAACACAGTACCTTCGTCGAGCTTCCCTTCGAAGAGGGCGACTGGGCAGACGCGGTCCTCCGAGCGTACCTCTACGACGTGGCCGAGGACATCAGGCTGTCAGCGTTAGAAAATTCAAGTTACAAAGTCATCCGTGAGCGCACCAGCCGGATTCAGGACGAAGAAGGCTACCACGTCGAACATGCCGAGAGCTGGCTGCAACGAATGGCTCAAGACAGCGACGCCAGTCGCCGCGTGGAAAAGGCGCTCGATCATCTCTACCCGTACGCGCTGACTTTGTTCGAGCCGGTTGGTGATGTGGAAGATAATATCGTGGAACTCGGTGTCCGGACCATGACCCTCGACGAGATGCGCAAGGAGTGGACCGACCGAATCACCGACTTCCTCACCAACCTCGGCTTCGACGTCCCGACGGACGAGGAACCAGCCGCACCCATTGGCCGGGACAACAATCACACCGAGTACTGGGACGAACTGTACGAGGAGATGGTCTCCTCGTACCGGAACCTCGGTCGACACGAAGCGACCAAGCTCATGGGCCCTGAAGACGATGAGTAGCGATTACGACCGACCACGGGCCGACGCCGACGCAAAAGCATGCTCGTACACGGAGTACGATACGAAGGAGCGTGCGACGGGCGATGTGCCTGCCACCGGTGACGGAGCCGAGGGACTCGAACGCGAGATCTGGTCCGCACTCTACCAAGTCGAAGACCCTGAGATGCCTATCAGTGTCGTCGACCTCGGACTGATCTACGGACTGGAGCTTGACGACGGTGAAGTGACAATCGACATGACGCTGACTTACAGTGGGTGTCCCGCTCGTGAGCTCATACTTGAGGACGTTGAACAGGCTGCTGAGAGCGTCAACGGCGTTGACAAGGCCGACGTGCGTCTGGTCTGGTCGCCCGACTGGTCCATGGACCTCGTCACCGAACAGGGCAAAGATGCGCTCCGCGACTTCGGGATAAGTTTTGACCAATGAGCGAACTCGATCCAAGCGTTACAACTAGTGGCGAACTGACGGGTGCTAGGTGCCCGTACTGCGAGTCAACCGACACCAAGCGAGAACATCCCTGTGGTCCATCGCGGTGTCAATCCATCCACTACTGCAACGAGTGTCTTCAGCAATTCAAAAAGTTCGAGTGATTCACCCAAACGACAGCTCATTTCTACGCTCTTCACGCCTGTAGTACTCATCTCAATTCCGTTATACTTTACAGAACTCAGCCTCGAACGTTGAGTATCTAGCACTTAATCGGCCGAAAATGGCGGCTGAGACGGTGTGAGCATGGAAAAGAGAGTTCAGCCGCAGACGCTCCGCTCTTCGGTGGTTTGCACTCGACACAACAGTTATTATTCGACATCTTATCGTGTGGAGTATGCGGGTGCGAGTCAGTGTCGGGCACGCAGTGTTCGGTGTCGCGTTCGCAGCGACAGTACTGAGCGGCACTGCAGCGGCACACGGGGGCGCGGGGTCGACAGGCGCCGCGGGCGTTCTGATCGTCGTCGGCGCGACGGTGATGGGCGGCTTGGTGGCTGGACTCTCCGGTCTATGGTACGACCGGTGGCTGCCGACGATACCCGCTTGGGCGCCGTTTGCCGTCGGGGGATTGCTTGTCGTTCTCGGCGGGTCGTTGTTCCTGTCGACAGCCACAACCGTCGGTACCGATCCGGCCGGACTCCTAGTCGCCACTCTCGCTGGTGGCGCCGGTGTGGGGTTTGCTGTCACCGGCGACGACTGGGGGTGCTCGTGTGATGCAGACGCCCTCTCGACAGCGGTTTTCGGCCATCGGTTCGTCGAGGGACTGGTTCTGGGAATCGTCCTCGACGCTGCAAACGGTCTCGCTGTTGTTGCTGGCGCGGTCGTCGTCGGGCATGCGGCGGTCGAGCTGGCCGTCGTCGGCCGCTACTACCGACGTGTGGACCGACTCCGTCGCGGATTCGCTGCTATCGCGGTGATTACGCTGGGATTCGTCGTCGGCGCCGCGGCCGGGACGACGCTCCTCTCGGCCGTTCCAGATGTGTTGGAGGGGGCAGTCCTCGCGGCCGCAGGCGGCGTGCTGTTGGCACTCGGTGTCTCCGAGTGGCAAAAAACAGGCCTCAACGTAGGCTAAACGTTGTGCAGAGCGAATCGTTTTATTACTGGGTGATGATTTATTGCTAACGATGACCGTGCTAAATGTATCCCACCTTACAAAACGGTTTGGCGAACTCACCGCCGTTGATGACGCATCATTCGGCATCGATGAGGGGGAGATCGTCGGGTTGATCGGTCCTAACGGTGCCGGAAAATCCACGACGTTCAACCTCGTGATGGGTAACCTCAAACCGAGTGAGGGAACCATAGAGTACCGCGGCGATCGCATCGACGACATGCCGACGTACGAACGCGTCCAGGCAGGGCTCGGTCGGACGTATCAGACGCCGAAATAGTTCGATGAGTTCACCGTGTGGGAGAACATCAAGGCGTATATGCTCAGTGACGATATTTTGTTCGGGAACCAGGCAGACGACGCCACCGATGCCGATGTTGACCGCATATTGGAGCGGACCGGACTGTCAGACCGCGCCGATATATACCCAGATAAACACCGCGACAGGTCTGTCGATGATATGCTCGACAATACCTTTCCACGTGATCAACGCAGCGAGAATAGCAATCAGGATAGCGATGACCCTACCCGCGATAGGAGGGAGGCCCAACGGTCCGACACCGACGAAGTAGGCGTAGGACCCGATCATCACGTAGGACCCGTGCGCGAGGTTCTCGACCCCGCCGATAGCGTACACGAGCGTCAGGCCAACGGAGAGCAAGGCGTACAGCGAACCGATCGCGGTCCCCAACAGGAGGACTGTCACTGGGTCGACGGCCACCGCTGTTCACCCCCGGTTCTGACGTGTCTCGAAACCGTTTGCTGTCGAACTAACCCGTCGCGCTCTATACCCCGTCTGGCTCGTCCGCGTTGTTTGTCAAAAGTAGTCGTAATTTACAAACCAGTGCGATTGGAGTCGGCAGTCGCCGACACCAGTGCCTGCTCAGTCGTCGTCTGCCGTACCCTGCATACTCTCGTCCGTTTCGTCCTGGAACTCGTCCCGCGACGGGATGTTGTGGCCCTCGTTGATCGCGTGTTCCGGCGGCACGTCGATGGCCTCGGACTGGTCGAAGAAGTTGTCCGGCGTCAGTTTCAGGTTTGCCATCTGGACGGGCAACACCGGCCAGTCCTCGGGTCGGGTGACGTGGTTTTTCCCGAGCGTGTACCAGACTACGAGGTCCTCGTTGTCGAGGTCGCGGTTCTGTTCGGTCCAGACTGGGAGCCCTTGTGGACCCTCGGCCTGGTTCGGATAGTCACCGGCCGGGAAGCGCTCGTCCTCGTCGTGTGGAGTGACCCAGAGGTGATTGTCGATAAATCCCGCGCGCCGCAGCACGCTACTGTCGTCGGTCTGTGCTGCTTTGACGTTCTCGTGCGGCTCGATACGGTAGCCGACCTCCTTGTCCAGCTTGTTCGTCTTGTTCGGGTTAGTCACCTTCCAGTACCGCCCCTCGAGCGGGTTGATCAGGCGCTGGGCCTCCTGCTCGGTCTCAAGCTGGCGCTGGTCGGCGTAGAAGGCGTTGCCGCCGGGGTTGGGCGAGTCGACTGAGGGATCCGCGTGTGGACTGAATCCCTGGGGCCCCGTCGGCACGGTCTGGTTTTCGACCTCGTAGATGTTGTTGTCGGTGCCGTCGATGTCGAAGTCCAAGCGGAAATTGAAGAAGTGCTGGTGGATGGCCGACTTGAGCTGTGGCGCGAGCAGTTCGTCGTAGCCCGTCACGTCCTTGCCCTTCGCTGCCGTGGCGGTGGCGTCAATGCCGGTGAGTCGGACCTGAACTTGGATGCTACCGTCTTGGTAGAAGTACCAATAAAAGGCATAATCGTAGTTCCCGACCGCGCCGATGAACGAGACCACAAGACGGCGGTTCCGGCGGGATTCAGCCGACTCGGTCCGCCAGTCCGACCGCTCCCACAGGAGACCGTAGTCCTCCTCGTGCATGCAGATGGCGTTCGGGACGACGTTGACATCCCCGTCCATGGTGTTCATCACCGCGTCGAAGTAGTGCATGTAGCCCAGGCAGTCACACCGCTTTTCCAGGGACTTGGCCATCCGGCCGATGTTGTACTCGCCGGCGTCCATCGCGTTCTTGAACCGGTCGTGACGGTCGGGCGAGCCGTATGGGACGGCCATCTCGGCCAGCGACGCACGGTTCAGAATCTTCCGAAACTCCCCGTTGTCGTCGTAGCCGACGTTGTGGAGCACGAGGCCCTCACGCTGTGTCCAGCCGACGCGGAACTCCCAGTTTTGCCACTCGACTTTGTGGCCGTCGACATCGAAGGAGGGGCCATTGGGCTGGACGACGTCGTACGGTTCCACGTCGTCGCGGAGCTCGACCTCGCCCTCGCGATAATGCATCTCCTCGGGCGGGAATATGTTGTCCTCGTCCGGGGGTCCGTCGTCGACCACTTTGACGACTTCCATCGCGTCCAAGTCGACGAACGCGTGCAGGCCGTGGACCGGCTTTGCGTACCCCTCGTCGCCGTCTTCCTCGCTGGGTCGGAGGTAGCTCAGGCCGTGTGCCATCCGTCGGTCGCGATCGATATCCTCGGGGATGAAATCGTACCCGACGGAGAACGGATCAACCATGGCGCGGTCGGTGTCCTCGACGCCACGGTCTCTGAGAGCCGCCTGCCACTCTTCGTTTTCCTTGACCGTCTGTTCGCACTCGATGAACTCCTGGATGGCAATCGATGGCTGGGCACCGTCGATGTGCTCTACGTCTGTGAGTTCCTCGTCTTCCAGCGAGACGACTGCTTCGTACGTTTTGCGTTCCGGGCTGTCCCGGATTACCGCAAACGCCTCACGCTCGATTTCGGTCCCGTTCTCTCTGTATTCGTTCAGGGCTTCCTTTGATGGTTCGTTCAGTTCGATTTTTACCATCCGTGCGTTGTCAGTGAAGTCGGATGCTTCACGGAGTACTTTACCTGCGGTTTCTATCTCGCCCGGCAGGAGGGGGTCCAAAGGGTGTTCAACTGTTTCTTTGGCTTCGGTTGCCATACACACATGACATTTGTACACACACACTAATAGCTTTCTGGATCTAAGACCGACGTTCGGTATGCCTCAATCGCGCCACAGACCGGTTCGCGGTGCTTTTCGGCCGTCTTCACCGAGGACGCGTGGCGACGGAAACCGTCCCACTGGCCCGGGGCTACAGTTTCTGGTACTCGCCGTTCGCGTGCTGCTCGGGGTAAACAGTGACCTGCTCACCGTCACGCCATTGTGACCACGTCGGCTGGAAGAAGCCCGGCCCATACTTGAGGTCGTGGGGGTACGCGTTGCCGTCCGGACTCTCTTCGTCGGGGCCGTACACCGAGTACGTCTGGTTGAGGTCGTAGGTGGTGTTCTCCATGGCCTCGACTGTATCGTCCAGGCTCGAACCGTCCTCTGGGCGGGCTCGGGCGTACATCTGCGTCGCTGCGTACGCTCCGAAGGCCGCCCAAGTCGGTTTGCTCGGCCGGCTGTCGTAGTTCGACTCCTAGATGTCGACGAACTCCTGTGCCTTCGAGGAGAGGTCAGCGCCCCATGTGGTGAACGTCCGGCCGATGATGAGCGAGGAGTCGGAGTTGATATCCGAGAGATACGCAGGCGACTGTGAGGCCACGAGGTCACCGAGTAGCGGTTTCTGTGTACCCGACTGTTCGTGCGCCAGCAGCGGTGCCTTTCCTGCCTCGGCGACGAGCCCAAACACGAAATCTACGTCCATCTCTTCGATCTGGTTCATGTACGGGCTGAAGTTGTTTTCGCTGAGCGAGAACACGATGTCGTCGTCGATTTCGATTCCCAAGTTCGGAACGTTCTGCTTCAGGGCCGGAGCGACCTGGCCGGTCTAGGCAGCGTCCTCGCGCAGAATGGCTGCACTGGACCAGTCCTGTTCGCCCACTGCAAACTGTTCGGCGAAGTTTATCATGTCCAGCACGAAAAAACGCCGCGTTGATCGATGCAACCCTGAACCACGGCTTGAACCGCTCGTAGTCTTCCGCGACTTGGGCCGGCAGCGCAGGTGAGACAGCACCGACGTTGAGATGAATCATTTCGGTGTCGGCCACCTCGGACATGATACCGGACGCCGTCTGTTCGGCGAAGGTCCCGAGTGTGGCATCAGCTCCCTGTCTGTTGACCAACGTGTTGTGTGCTTGTGCAGCGGCGGTCGATTGGCCATCGGTGTTTGCACTCTCGACTGTCATCTCGGCGTCAAGGATCCCCTCGTCGTTGATCTGTTGTGTGGCAAGTTCAACGCCGCGTTCGGTTGCCTTTCCAACGTCGAGATCGAGCGCTGTCAGTACCCCAATAGTTTCTTCACCCGAACCAGAATGGTCACCACCTCCTCACGCGGGGTGGCTGCCGGTAGAAGATCGAACATCAAAAATCCGATGTTGCCGCCGTCTTACGTTCAACACGGCATTACAAAATAATACTACGAAGCGGGCGAACAAGTAACGCACCGGCGGCGGACGGGGTCAGCCGAGGTTGACGTGGACGTTCTTGACTTCGGTGTACGTCTCGATGGCTTCTTCACCCTGAGCACGGCCGTGGCCGCTCATCTTCGTGCCGCCGAATGGCGTCTGTGGCCACGTGTTCGGCGTTTCGTTGATCATGACCATTCCGTAGTCGAGCCTGTCGGCCACTCTGTGGGCACGCGATAGGTTGTTGGTCCAGACACACGAGGTCAACCCGAAAGGCGAATCGTTTGCGACCTCGATCGCCTCTGCTTCGTCCTCTACTTTGATTACCGACAGTACCGGGCCGAAGATTTCCTCGCGGGCAACAGTCATGTCGTTAGTCACGTCGACAAGCACTGTTGGCTCAACGAAGTAGCCCACGTCCTTTTCGTTGGGAACACCGCCACCTGCTGCCACGGTTGCGCCCTCGTCGCGACCGATTTCAATGTATTCGAGGACTTCTTCCAACTGCTCTTTGTTCACGACCGGCCCCATCTGGCCGTCGTCGTCGATGCCACCGCCGATAGGAATGCCCTCCGCGATGGTGGCCATTTTCTCGACCATCTCGTCGTAGACGTCCTCGTGAACGACTAAGCGGGAGTTGGCCCAACACATCTGGCCTGCGTTCATGAAGATGCCATACTGCACACCACGCGAAGCCGTATCGAGGTCAGCATCCGGGAAGACGATGGCCGGCCCTTTTCCGCCGAGTTCAAGCGTTGCGTCGGCGACAGCCTCGGCCGCGTCCCGCTGGATGGACTTGCCGACGCCAGTGCTCCCGGTGAAAGTGACGTGATCGACACCATCGTGGCTGGCGAGTGCACTCCCGGCACCGGATCCAGACCCGGGGACGACGTTGACGACGCCGTCAGGGAGACCGGCTTTCTCTGCGGCTTTCGCATAGTATAACGCCGATAGCGGCGTGACGCTGGAGGGCTTGAGAACGACTGCGTTGCCCGTCGCCAGCGCTGGCGCGATGCTGCGGCCGGCTAGCTGGAAGGGGTAGTTCCAGGGGGCGATGTGGGCGGTGACGCCGACCGGGTCACGCGTCGTATAGTTGAGTCGGGAGTCCGAAACAGGAATTTCGCTGCCTTTGATCTTATCCGACCAGCCGGCGTAATACCGGAACGTGTCGATGACCATGTCTATTTCCAACCCAGCCTCAAACGGCGTTTTGCCGTTGTCGTGCGACTCGACGAGCGTGAGTTCATCTTTCATCGCCTCGATGGCATCGGCCATTCCCCGGACGTGTTCACGACGTACATCGGGATCCATCGTGCGCCACTCGGAGCTGCGCTCGGCGGCGGCCGCTGCCGCCTGAACAGCGTCGTCAACATCAGACTCATCGGCCTTCTGGACCGTCGCGTATTCCTCTTCGCTGGCTGGGTCTACCGAACTGATGGTCTCACCGCTGTTTGCGCTGCGCCATTCGCCGCCGATATGCAGGTCTGTGGGACCGGAGTACTTACTCACGGAGAAACGGTTAGTGTACGGCGTATTAGTTTTTGTTGTTAGACTCCCTACAACACTCGCAATAGCCCATAGAGACAGTTCTAGACCAACCTTCGACCGTCGATCACAGGCAGGTGGCGGCCCAACGGTTCGTCCGTCGGAATTTGTGTGCCTACTCCTCTTTTCTCTTAATGAGGAACTTCATATCGCCCTCAAAGACAGTGGTTCCATCTTGATTTTCCATCTCCGTGTCGAGAACGACTAGTCCCACGTCCTCACGGCCGACTTCCTTCTTGTTGGAGACTTCCATTTCCAACTGGAGTGTGTCACCGATGTTGACCGGGTTCGGGAGGTCCATGTAGTTCATTCCGAGGAAGGCGTAGGCTGTGCGCTCAACGATGCCGGTCCGGTAGACGAATCCGGTCGCTTGGACGAATGTCATCGGACCATGGGCGATACGCTCACCAAAATCCTGCTCTTCGGCGTACTCCTTGTTAGTGTGGAGTTCGGTCCAGTCACCTGACAGCGCTGAGTGCATCACGAAGTCTGATTCCGTGACGGTGCGGCCGACGCTGATGAATTCTTTTCCCTCTTCGAAGTCCTCGAAGTGATGTGGCTCGTAACTGTACGGCATACCTCAAGGACTGCTCAGGCCAGCTAAATAACTTTACTCCCGTTTCCCGCTCCGACACGTATTTATCGCGGCTCGTGATACGTGAGACCGTATGTCAAGAGTCTCTGATGAGACCCGCGAGCGCATCAAGTCGGATGCGTTCTGCGAGACGCTTGGTATCGATCTCATCGAACTTGATTCGGGCTTCGCCCGGACCGAACTGACCGTCACCGAGGACTTGTTGAACTTCCATGGGACACCCCACGGCGGCGCTATCTACTCACTTGCTGATGCTGCGTTTGCGGCGGCGTCAAACTCTCATGGCACGACGGCCGTCGCACTGGAGACAAACATCTCTTATCTTGAGGCTGTTGATGTCGGCGAGACACTGACAGCAACTGCTAACGAGACGCATTTAGCGGGAAAAACCGCCGAGTACGAAATCGAAGTTGCGGATGAGAGTGACGATCGAATTGCAACGTTCAGAGGTCGCGTCTACCGGATGGAATAGCGCACAGAACCGGGTTAGGGTGGTGTCTACCCTAAGCTTCCACAGACAGCCTCCGAGAGCGGTTCTCGGGCGGTGTCACTCGCGGTGATCGTAGACACGCTGGACCTTTCCGACTTTCGAGCGGGCGATGCCGCCTGGTTCCACCAGATCGAGATCGTCAGGCGAGAACTGCAGAACGTTTTCCAAGCGTTCGGTAATCTCGGCCTCAAGCGACTGGCGGCTCTGCGTGGTTCCCTCTTTCATCTCGACGGTCAGTTCCATAACGTCGAGACTCTCCTCACGGTAGAGATCAATACGGTAGTGCGGGGCGATACCGTCCAGATCTAGAATGACGTGTTCGATTTCGCTGGGGTAGAGATTCACCCCGCGGACGATGAGCAAGTCGTCGGCCCGGCCAGTGACGTTGTCCATCCGAACCATCGTCCGACCGCATTCACACTCCTCGTAGTTCAGCGTCGTCAGGTCGCCGGTCCGGTACCGAAGCACCGGGAGCGCCTCCTTACTGAGCGTGGTGAGGATGAGTTCACCCTCTTCACCTTCCTCGACTGGTTCGCCGGTGTAGGGGTCCACGACTTCAGGAAGGAAGCGGTCCTCCCAGATGTGTAATCCTTCCTGTGCTTCGTGGCACTCACAAGAGACGCCGGGGCCGACGATCTCTGAGAGGCCATAAATGTCGATACCGTTGACGCCGAGGCGCTCTTCGATTTCCTCACGCATTGGATCTGTACAGGGCTCTGCTCCGAAGATGATGGTCGAAATCGGCAGATCGACGGGGTCGTGGCCCATCTCTTCAGCTGTCTCGGCGAGATATAGTGCGTAGGAAGGGGTGCAGGTGAATACGTCGCTTTCGAGGTCGATCATCAGTTCGACCTGACGCTGGGTCTGGCCACCGCCGATGGGGATAACGGTCGCTCCCAACTCTTCGATACCGTAGTGGAGTCCCAACCCACCCGTGAAGAGCCCGTAGCCGTAGGCGTTCTGGATTGTATCGCCCGCCTTAGCCCCGCTGGCGGCGAGTGAGCGAGCGACGACTTCGCTCCAGATCTTGATATCATCGTCAGTGTAAGCGACTATCTTGGGCTTGCCGGTGGTCCCGGAGGATGCATGGAGGCGCGTAACGTCCTCGCTGTCAACTGCGAATAATCCGTCGGGGTACTCGTCGCGGAAGTCCTCTTTTGTCGTTGTCGGGAGCTTTCGGACGTCCTCGACGCTCTGGATGTCCTCAGGCGTGACACCCATCTCGTCCAACTGATCTCTGTAGAACTCGACGTTCTCATATGCGTTCTCTACCGTATCGCGGAGCCGTTCGACCTGTAGTTCGCGCAGTTCTTCGCGGTCTGAGGTCTCTACTTTTTTATACGACATCTGTAAGTGTATGACTGTACACAATCATAAAAATTGTTTGGGTATAATTCTCTGAGATCTGGGAGGTGTTGTATCATCATGATTTGGACTCTCCCCCCAGTGGAGATCAATTCAAAATCCGGCAGTAAAAGGTGCTCTTGGAGGAAAAGCTATTTTCCGACACCTCCGAAAGAGGTAGCTATGCGAGATGCGTATATTATCGGCGCAGGGCAGACTCCCTTCGGTGCGATGCCCGAGAAGAGCTACCGATCGTTGTTTACATCCGCCGTGGAGGCAGCCGTCAATAGCGTTCCCAACGGAATTGATGACAACGAGATAGACGAGGCCGTTGTCGGCTCTCTCGGTGTCGGCGGCCGCCAGCTCGGTCTCTCAGGTCCGGCTGCCACCGAGCATGCCGGACTCCACGGGATTCCGAGTTCTCGTATTGAAAATGCTTGTGCCGCGTCCGGGTACGCCGTACGACAGGCCGTCCAGGCGGTTAAGAGCGGGATGGCTGACGTTGCTATCGGCGGCGGTGTCGAATCAATGACCGATATGAGCAGCGACGTGACCAAGTACTGGCTGGGCGTCTCCGGTGAGACGGAGTGGGAACGCCTGACCGGAACCACCTTCTCGGGCGTTTACGCACAAATGGCCTCCGCCTATATGGACAAGTACGACGCGACAGCCGAACACCTTTCGATGGTGGCAGTGAAAAACCACGCCAACGGCGCAAAAAACCCTAAGGCACACCTCGGCTTCGAGTGCTCGCTTGAGGACGCGGTCAACGCGCCCGTCGTCGCAGATCCGCTTAATCTCTATCACTGCTGCCCGACCTCTGACGGTGGCGCCGCCGTCCTCGTCGCCAGCGAGGACGTAGTCGACCAGTACACTGACGACCCCATCCGCGTCGCTGGTGTCGGTGCGGCCAGCGAGCGAGTCGGTCTTTTCCAACGGGACACGTACACTGCTATCTCTTCATCGAAGTCGGCCGCAAAGCGCGCGTACAATCAGGCCGGTATCGACCCCGAGGATCTGGACTTCGCGGAGGTTCATGATTGCTTTGCCATCGCAGAGCTCCTAGCATACGAAGATCTCGGGTTCTGTGAGCGGGGTAGGGCTCCCAGTATGTTGGAGGACGGAAAGACGGAACTTGACGGAGAGATTCCGGTCAACGCCTCCGGTGGCCTCAAGTCAAAGGGGCATCCCATCGGCGCGACGGGTGCCGGACAGGTCACCGAGGCGTTCAAACAACTTAGCGGGAAAGCCGGTGACCGCCAAGTCGAAGACGCCACACTCGGGCTAACACACAACGTCGGCGGGAGTGGTGGCGGCGCGGTCGTTCACGTTCTTGAACGGGAGGTGGCACAATGACCGATGCACAGATTGCGGCCATCGGCGCCTACACGCCGAGACTCCGCATCGTAGCTGAGGAGTTCGAAGACGCATGGGGCAGTTTTAACGCGGCCGGCGTCAAGCAAAAAGCCGTCCCCGAGGCCGACGAGGACGCGCTTACGATGGGCGTTGAGGCAGCCGAACGAGCACTCGATGTCGCCGGTTACAGCGGCGCGGACGTGTGTCATCTCGCCTTTGCCACGACATCGCCGCCGATGGCAGAAGAGGACCTCTCCGCGCGACTGGCGAACGTCCTCGGTGTCCCCGATGGCGTGACCACACGGACGATGACAGGCAGCACCCGCGTCGGCGCACAAGCACTCAGCGGGGCGCTCGATGCTGGCCCTTGGGGCGAAAAAATCGCCCTCGTCATCATCAGCGACTGTCCAAAAGGTGCTCCCGACAGCGACGTTGAACACGCTGCGGGTGCCGGTAGCGCAGCGTTGGTCGTCGACGGCAACGGTCCCGGAAAGGTCCTCGATCGCACATCTCACGTTGATACCTACCCAGGCACGCGGTTCCGAACCGGCGGCGACGACAAAACTACCGGATTAGGCGTGACTCAGTATGACCGCGAGGCGTTTATCACGACGCTGGGCGGCGCCGTGGACAAACTGGACGACTCACTCGAAGACGTAGATGCCGCTGCAGTCCAGTCACCGGACGGAAAGCTCCCCTATCGAGCGACCGCAGCGCTCGGTATCGACGCCGAGACCATCGCCGCCGCGGAGACGGTGAGTTCGCTCGGGGACACCGGCGCGGCGAGTGTGTTCATCGGTGCTGCGACGGCCTTCACGCAAGACACAGAGCGCCTCCTCGTTGCGGCTTATGGCAGCGGAGCCGGCGCAAACGCCATCCTCCTTGAGGGGCCGGTCCCGGTCGAGAGCGCACTTGACGGCAAGACCGAACTATCCTACGCCGAGTACCTCCGGCGTCGAGGCGAGATCACAAGCGACGAGCCGGAAGGTGGCGGTGCGTACGTTAGCGTCCCCTCGTGGCGGCGGACCATCGACCAACGCCACCGGCTGGTCGCCGGTCGCTGTTCGGCTTGTGGTGCGCTGAACTTCCCGGCGGACGGTGCCTGCCAGCAGTGTAACGAGCGGTCGGTGAGTTTCGAGGCCATCGAGCTGCCCGGGACCGGCACCGTTGAGGCAGTAACTACTATTGCACAAGGCGGTGCGCCGCCGGAGTTTGTCGAACAGCAGTCAAAGAGTGGGCCGTTCGTTAGCGCCGTCGTCGCGCTCGACGGCCCCAGGGGCAATGAGACGGTTAGCGTCGCTTCGCAGGTGCTTAACGGTGACACGAAAGTCGACATCGGGACGGCTGTCGACGCCACAGTTCGACGCATCTACTCACAGGAGGATGTCATCCGATACGGCTTCAAAATGCAGGTCAGCGAGACGCGACGCTAGGTTAGAGTCGCTTGAAAATCGTCGCTACGCCCTGCCCAAAACCGACGCACATCGTCGCGAGACCGTAGTCGGCTCTTTGTCTTTGCATCTCGTGCAGTAGCGTCGTCGAGATGCGCGCCCCCGAACACCCAAGCGGGTGTCCAAGTGCGATTGCGCCACCGTTGACGTTCACCTTCTCGTCGGGAATGTCGAGTTCTTCGATGCAGTGAAGACTCTGTGCGGCGAAGGCCTCGTTGAGCTCCACGAGATCGATGTTGGCCATCGTGATGTCAGCGTTCTTGAGTGCGGTCCGTGAGGCCGGGATTGGTCCCCTACCCATCACCAACGGGTCGACGCCGGCGACAGCGCGCGTTTCGACACGTGCGAGAGGATCCAGTCCGTGCTCTTCGGCGTACGCCTCAGAAGTGACGAGCATCCCTGCGGCACCGTCTGTTAGCGGCGACGCGTTGCCCGGCGTCACCGACGCGTGCTCGTCATCGCGGAACACCGTCGGCAGTTCACTCAGCGACTCGATCGAGGTGTCTGGTCGGGGCGTCCTATCTCTCTCGACCGTCTCGTCGCCGGTACCGACGGGGACGATTTCGTCGTCGAACCGGCCACTCTCAGCGGCCGCAACGGCCCGTTTGTGTGAACGCAGCGCGAAGCGGTCCTGCTCGTCACGGGTGATGCCGTGTCGGCGGGCGAGGGTCTCGGCAGTCTGGCCCATCGAGAGTCGGTCAGCGTCGTAGCGCTCCTGGATGGCGGGGTGGAGCCAGTCCGAGAAGGGAATTCGGCTCATCTGTTCGACGCCAGCGATGGGGTAGACTGCGCCGTCTCCCGCCTCGACAGCACGGGCGGCGTCGGTGAGGGTAGTCATCGATGAGCCGCAGAGTCGGGTGGTTGTCGCTCCGGGGACTGTCTCGGGGAATCCACCTGCGAGTAGCGCTTGCCGGGCGAGGTTTCGGCCCTGTTCTTCCTCTTGATTCGCACAGCCCAGTCGGAAGTCATCCCAATCGCTGGCAGGAACGCCAGTTCGATCGACGAGTGCGTCTAGCACTGTGGTGACGAGGTCCTCGGGGTACGGTCTGGCGAGAGAGCCATCTTTCCGCGCCTGCGGTGTCCGGACGGCATCAACGATAACGGCCCGGTATTTTGGATCGGACATCAGTGACTAGATTCTATTGTGGGTGTAATATTAAATCACTGGCTAGCGCGTGGCGGGCAAGCAATGTTTTTACTCTTCAGTACTGTCGCTGTAAATGATGCAAGTAGCTGTACTCGGAGCCGGTACTATGGGCCACGGCATCGCCCAAGTGTCGGCCATGGCCGGCCACGACGTCCAAGTCCGCGACATCGACGAGGAGTTCGTCGCAGACGGTCTGGCCGCCATCGAATCGAATCTTGAGGCGGGTATCGAACGAGACAAAGTAACACAGAACGAAGCCGATGCGACGCTTGACCGCCTCTCAGGCACCACATCCCTCGAGTCGGCCGTAACCGACGCAGACATCGTCATCGAAGCAGTTCCCGAGGAGATGGGGGTTAAACACGATACGGTGACAGATGTCGAGTCACACGTCGCCCCCGACACGATCATCGCATCAAACACGTCGTCGCTGTCATTGACTGAAATTGCCAGCGCTCTTGACCATCCCAGCCGGGCAGTCGGGTTACACTTTTTTAATCCGGTCCACATTATGAAATTGGTCGAAATCGTCACTGCAGAGCAGTCGAGCGACGAAACGGTTGAGCGCGCTCGCCAGTTCGTGGAAGGGATCGAGAAGACGCCCATCGAAGTGATGGATTCTCCGGGCTTTGCTTCTTCTCGCCTTGGCGTTGCGCTCGGTGTGGAGTCGATGCGGATGGTTGAAGAGGGCGTCGCCTCACCGGAGGACATCGATACGGCGATGGAACTTGGTTATAATCACCCGCTGGGTCCGATTGAACTCGGCGACGTGGTCGGTCTAGACGTGCGACTCGATATTCTGGAGTACCTCCGTAAGGAGTTGGGTGAACGATTTAAACCACCACAAATTCTCAAACGAAAGGTTCGTGCAGGGAAGCTCGGCAAGAAGTCCGGCGAAGGATTTTATATCTGGGAAGACGGCGAAGTCGTCGGCACGAGTGGTGACTGGGGTGACTCGTAATGTCTATCGAGGAGACCGCCGCCGACTGCGAGACAGTCAACGTCAGCATGGGTGACCGTGTCGAGAAGGTCGCGACCATCGAATTGTATCGGCCTGACGCACGAAACGCGCTTAACGCACAACTCCGGCAGGAGCTCAAGCAGGTGCTCGAGGAGGTTCCGGACAGCGGTCTTCGTGCGCTTGTCTTGACAGGGGCTAAAGATTCTGGCGCGTTCGTTGCCGGCGCCGACGTGAATGAACTCCGCGAACGAAACGCTCTTGAACAGCGTGAAGCCAGCAAGCGACCGCGGGTGTACGAGTGCGTCGACGATTGCCCGATGCCGGTCATCGCCCGTATCAACGGGCACGCGCTTGGCGGTGGCTGTGAACTGATTCAGGCGTGTGATCTCCGCATCGCACACGAGGACGCGAAAATCGGTCAGCCCGAAATCAACCTCGGCATCATGCCAGGCGGCGGCGGAACCCAACGGCTTCCACGACTGGTCGGTGAGGGCCATGCGATGCGACTTATCCTCACGGGTAAACTCATTGACGCCGAGGAAGCCGCTGACATCGGCCTCGTAGACGAAGTCTACGGCGACGACGACTTCGACGACCGGGTGTACGACCTCGCCGCCGCTATAGCAGAAAAAAGCCCTGTCGCGCTCGAATTCGCTAAGAAATCTGTCAAGGCTGCGTCCCGGATGGATCTTGAGACAGGCATCGAGTACGAGGCAGAACTCTTCGCACAACTGTTCGCCACCGGCGACAAGAACGAGGGCATCGACGCGTTCTTCGAGGACCGCGACCCCGAGTGGCCCAGCGGTTAACTATCTCGCGGTGTTAGATGGCACAGTTGTTCTACAGTGTCGAACAGCAAATTTTGTGCTTGTTGACGTAGCGAGACCGACGGTACAACTGCTTTCGGGCTTTTCGTCCCTATATCTTTGTTCTAGCCATTCGAACGTATTGATCCTTATTTAATGTGAACAACAGACGGTTAGCGTACTGGCTGGGCTCTGATCAGCCTTGGAACGAGTCCTAGGCAGTACCTTGTTCAAGATACGGAGTTCACAGCCACGATTCCCTGAAACTGTTGTTCACTCTCATCAAATATACTGTTAGAGACGCTCTAAATCTCACATTCATCGGTCTCAGTGTTGATCTGTCGGAATGAATATCCTGAAATCACGCCACACGGCGTGGCGACTCTTGCTGCGACGGTTGGTCTCGTATTGACATCCAGCTCCCATTACAACCGTACAAGTGTAATGAATTTCGTTACGGTCCGCTCTTTTCGTATTGGTTGGCCGATCGATCCCGCACAGCGGCACAAGTTCTATTTATTCGAACAAATGCTTTTGAGGGGTTCGTCACGGTGCCACCACTCTCGATTCAAAATACTAGATATCGGTACCTTTGCTGATAAAACGCATAATTTCGTCCAGGCACCGTTAGGGCGTACGGCTCGATGTCTGTCAAGCCGTTCGACCAGAATGAACAAGCCGTGTAACGAAATAGCACAGCACACAGGCAGAAAGGCTCGAAATAATGACCTCGTGATTTGAACTATTCTGCTTGTACCTTCGGAGTAGTAACAGGAACTGGCATACTGAGGAGCAGTTTCTATCGAGTAACCGGATCAGACGTGTGCCAGATTGATTGTGATCTCGTTGACTGTACCGAGCAAGAGTCCTGGGAGTTGGTCCCTGAGCAATGAACCTTCGAGACGAGTCGCTGGACCTGAAATACTGATTGCACCGATTGCATCGTCGTTCTGATCGGTGATGGGCGCACCGAGTGCATGCAGTCCCTCTACGGACTCCTCTAGATTGAACGCGTAGCCCCGATCCCGGATCGACTCGATTTCCTCCCAGAGGTCGTCTCTGTCAGTGATAGTGTTTGGTGTTCGGGCGGGGAGTCCGTAGCGGTCGATGACCTCTTCGATGGTTTCGTCCGGAAGATTGGCTAGGATCGCTTTACCTGCCGCGTGTTGATGGAGGTAGTTCCGGTGGCCGACATGGGCGTACGTCTGGACTGAGCGTTTTCCCTGCGCCCCGTAAATGTGGATGCTTCGACCGTGCTCTTCGACGGCACACCAAATTTTCTCCTCCGTCTCGGCAGCCAAGCTGTCGACCTTCGGCTTTGCCTCTCGGTAGAGTGTGTACCTATCTCGTGCGACGGTTCCGTAGTCAAGGAACCGGAGACTCAATCGGTACTCGTCTTCTTTCTCGATAAGGAAACTGTTTGCTTCGAGAGTCTTGAGGTGCCGGTGTGCCGTACTCTTTGCACAGCCGAGGTGTTCGGTGATTTCGGAGGCAGGCGCTGACTCATTCTGCTTCAGATATTCGATTATGTCTATCGCGCGCTCAACGGTCTCGACCGGCCTGTTAGTATTGTTTGGCATTGTCATACACTTAGTTAAGGACGAGCTCTTTACAAAGGTTTGGTTCGAAAGAGCCGAACGCTGCACGAGACAAACTTGGACGGATTGGCACCAAAACTACTGATCAATTGAAGAACGAATAACCGATAGACAAAAGTCACACGGATAAGATGACAACAACGTATGCCAAAAATAGTCGACCTACTCGTCCGCAAGGACGGAGTCACACACGAGGAGTTCGCTGAACGCTGGCAGGGCGAACATGCAGAGATTGCGAAGGACCTGCCAGGACTCGAACGGTACGTCACGTCGGTCCCCACCCGACCCGAGAACACTGACTTCGACGGAGTGCTCGAACTGTACTTCGAAGACATGGCCACGTTGGGGGAGGCCTTTGACTCGGAGATCGGGAACGCGGTTCAAAACGACGCCGCGGAGTTCATCGATCTTGAAGCTGGGCCTCGTCTCATCGTCGAAGAAACAGTGCAGTTGGGCGAACGGTATGACTGAAGTTAGCGCGCGCCTCGTCGCAGAGTTGGAAGAACAGGGCGTCGAGTACATCTTCGGCTACCCCGGCGGCCGCGTTATCGAGATTCTCGACCACGTCCCCGACTACGATGTCACG
>Ga0209946_1000097_pt1 | contig 33951 bp, 34 predicted proteins | sample SalPon2_A_H2O_MG_FD_185704 | JGI IMG/M metagenome (GOLD analysis project Ga0209946, IMG submission 185704) | Salt pond water microbial communities from South San Francisco under conditions of wetland restoration - Salt Pond MetaG R2_A_H2O_MG... | ecosystem: Environmental > Aquatic > Non-marine... | reverse complement strand
CGTACTGGCCGCGGTCCGGCTGTTTGGCGAAGTACGCGTCGGCGCCGGCGTCGAGCGCCCGCGCCTCGGTCGCCGCCTCACAGCAGGTGGTGTGGAAGGCGACCGGCAGGTCGCTGCCCCGCGCTCGGAGCCGTTCGACCAGTTCGACCCCGGAGCCGTCCGGCAGCCGCTGTTCGGTCACGAGACGGTCGGCGGCGCCGGCGTCGAGCGCATCGAGCGCCGCCGCCATCCCGTCGACAGCCCGGGCCGTCACCCCGTCGGCGAACCGCTCGACGAACGCCGCCAGCAGCTCGGCCGACTCCGCGTCCGGCTCGACGTGGAGCAGGACGACGGGACCCTCGGCGTCGGTCGGGTCGTCACCGGCGGCGGTGCTTGAGTCCGGCTGTGCGGCGGACGCGGTCGGATATCGTGTTGACTGTGTCATAGATTGGAGAAACGGAGGGGAGGTCGCCGGCCGTTCGCGGCGGTCCTCGTCGCGGCGGCGCGCTTGCCATTCGCCGCGCCCTCGCCGTGGGCCGCGAGCGCCGCGAGCGCCGCCCGCCGGAAGCCGTGGACGCGGCCGTCCCGAGAGCGGTCGGAGACGCGAGAGGGGTCCGTCATGCTGAGTCGAGAAACGCGGCCCGTCCACGTATAAGTGGAAGACGCTCAGTCCGGTTCGTCCCGGATTAAGCCCGTTTTAGTTCCGCGTATGGCGGCCGCTTGCTGTTGTTTTCGGCCGTTCTGTCGCATCGCGTCGATGCCGGTCAGAAGGTGAGCGAACGCCTCCCACAGTGGTGGGGGCGGCTCGCGAGGCGCCGTCAGGCGAACAGGTCACGCGCCGCGCCGACGGCCTCGGTGAGCGCGTCGACCTCTTCGATGGTGTTGTACAGATAGAAGGAGGCGCGCGCAGAGGCCGCGACGCCGAGTTCGTCGTGGAGGGGCTGCGTGCAGTGGTCGCCGGCGCGGATCGCGACGCCGTAGTCGTTGAGGATGCTGGACAGGTCGTGGGCGTGGACGCCCTCGACGTTGAACGCGACGAGCCCGCCGCGGTCGTCGCCCGGCGGGCCGTATATCTCCACGCCGTCCATCGCCGAGAGCTCGTCGTAGGCGTACTCGACGAGGAGGTCCTCGTGGGCCTGGACGTTCTCCATCCCGATCTCGTCGAGGTACTCGATCGCGGCCGCGAAGGCGATCCCCTGTGCGATCGACGGCGTCCCGGCCTCGAACTTCCACGGGAGGTCCTCCCACGTGGAGTCCTCGAAGGAGACGCGCCGGATCATGTCGCCGCCGTAGAGGTACGGCTGCATGTCGTCGAGGATCTCCTCGCGACCGTACAGCGCGCCGATGCCCGTGGGACCGCACATCTTGTGTGCCGAGAAGGCGAGGAAGTCGACCCCGAGGTCCGCCACGTCGACCGGGCGAGTCGGTACCGACTGCGCGCCGTCGGCGAAGACGTACGCGTCGTGGTCGTGCGCGAGGGTCGCCAGTTCCGAGAGGGGGTTGATCGTGCCCAGCGTGTTCGAGACGTGGACGACCGACACCATCTGCGTGTCGTCGTCGATGAGGCTCGCGGCGTGGTCCATGTCGAGCCGCCCCTCGTCGGTGACGTCGACGAAGCGCACGTCGGCGCCGGTGCGTTTGCCGATCTGCTGCCACGTCACCAGCGACGCGTGGTGTTCCATCTGCGAGAGGACGACGTTGTCGCCCGGCCCGAGCTCTTCGAGCCCCCACGCGTAGGCGACGAGGTTCATCGCCTCGGTCGTGTTCTTCGTGAAGATGACCTCCTCGCGGCCCGCGGCGCCGATGAAGTCGGCGACGGTGTCGTGCGCCTCCTCGTAGGCGACGGAGGCCTCCTGGCTCAACTGGTGGATCCCGCGGTGGACGTTGGCGTTGTAACTCCGGTAGTAGTCGGAGATGGTGTCGACGACGGGGTCCGGCGTCTGTGAGGTCGCCGCGTTATCGAGGTAGACGAGCGGCGTGTCGTCGCTCGGGCCCTCGCCGGGTGACTCCGGATCGCCGCCGACCGACCGATCGAGGATCGGGAAATCGGCCCGGAGCGCCTCCACGTCGAACGGGTACTGCTCCTGAACTCCCATTGTCCGTGATTGGGTCCCGAACACTAACACACCTTCGGTCCGGCGGGTGTTGCGGGTGACTCGGACGCGGGCCGGCTTTTAAATAGAGCGCGCGGAGGCCACCGCAACGCTCCGGGTCGGTCTCTGCAGCCGCTCGCCGTCTCGGCCTCGCGCCTCCCCGGCCTCGCGCCTCCCCGGCCTCGCGCCTCCCCAGCCTCGCGCCCCCTCAACCTCGCGCCCCCTCAACCTCGCACCTCCCCAGCCTCGTCGCTCACTTCGTTCGCGACGCCCTCGCGCGTGCGGCTCGCGGCCCGTCGGCCGCTCGCCGGCACGCGCCACCGCGGTTTGTTTATAAGCGATCGCTCCGGAACGCTCTCGTCCGCCCGCCTCCCGGCCCGACGCCCGAACTAGTGCGCTTTTGAACGCGGGGGCCCGAGTTCGGGTATGACCGATACCCTCAGGCTCGCCACGCGCGGGTCGGATCTGGCCCTCCGACAGGCCGGGACCGTCCGCGACGCCCTGTCGAGCCGCCGACGCGACGTCGAACTTCGACGCGTCGAGACCCGCGGCGACCAGATCCCCGACGAGCTGATCCACCGCCTCGGTAAGACGGGGGCGTTCGTCCACGCGCTCGACGAGGAGGTCCGCGACGGCGACGCGGATCTGGCCGTCCACTCGCTGAAGGACGTACCCACCGAGGGGATAGACGACATGGTGATCGCCGGCGTCCCCGAGCGCGCGCCCTCCGGCGACGTGGTCGTCAACCCCGACGGCCTCGGGATCGCTGACCTCCCGGCCGGCTCCGTGGTCGGAACGGGGTCGCTTCGCCGCACCGCCCAGATCAAGGCTGCACGCCCGGATCTGGTCGTCGAACCGCTCCGCGGCAACGTCGACACCCGTATCGAGAAACTGCTCGCCCCCCGACTGCAGGCGGAACACGAGCGGCGGCTGATCGCGTCGGGCGAAGCGAGCGCGGCGACGGCAGCGAAGGGCGGCGACGACGGGGAAAGCGAGGGCGCCGAGGCCGACGAGCCGAACTGGGACGCGCTCAGCGACGACGAGGACGGCGGAGATAACGCCGGCGAGGGCGGCGGAGACGACGCCGACGCGGACGCGGTCGACGAGGAGTTCGACCGCACCGTCGAGGAGTGGTTCGACTCGCTCTCCGATCTCGAACGGTCGGCCATGGAACGAAAAGTGGAGACGGAGTACGACGCCATCGTCCTCGCCGAGGCCGGCCTCCGGCGCTCGGACCTGTTCTACGACGTGGAGACGACCCGCCTCCCGCGCGAGGAGTTCGTTCCGGCAGCCGGACAGGGCGCCATCGCCGTCACCGCGACCGACCCGGACGTGGTCGAGGCGGTCCACTCGGCTATCGACCACCCGCGGACCCGCGTCGCCGTCACCGTCGAGCGCACGATCCTCGGCGAACTCAACGGCGGCTGTGTCGCCCCGATCGGCGTCTCGGCGCTCGTCCAGGGCGAACACGTCCACACCCGCGTTCGCGTGCTCTCGACCGACGGCACCGAGGAGGTGGCGGACACCCGCGACCTGCCGATCCGGTCGCACGCGAAGGCCGCCGAGGAGTTCGCGGCGGACTTGGCCGACCGCGGCGCCGCCGACCTGATCGAGGCCGCGCGCGAGGAGGCCGAGGTCGATGCGTGAGGGGGACGACGCGGTCGGCACCGTCTACCTCGTCGGCTCCGGCCCCGGCGACCCGGACCTGCTGACGGTTCGAGCCGCCGAGCTGATCGAGTCGGCGGACGTGGTCCTCCACGACAAGCTTCCGGGCCCGGAGATACTCGGACGGATTCCGGAGGCGAAGCGCGAGGACGTGGGCAAACGCGCGGGCGGCGAGTGGACGCCTCAGGAGTACACGAACCGGCGGCTCGTCGAACTGGCACGCGAGGGGAACTCGGTCGTCCGGCTCAAGGGCGGCGACCCGTTCGTCTTCGGGCGCGGCGGCGAGGAGGCCGAACACCTCGCCGAGGCGGGGATCCCCTTCGAGATCGTCCCCGGCGTCACCTCCGCGATCGCGGGGCCCGCGGTCGCCGGCATCCCGGTGACGCACCGCGACCACGCCTCCTCCGTCTCCTTCGTCACGGGCCACGAGGACCCGACGAAAGAGGAGTCGGCGGTCGACTGGGACGCGCTCGCCGCGACCGGCGGCACCATCGTCGTGCTGATGGGCGTCGGCAAACTCCCGGCGTACACCGCGGAACTCCGCGAGGCCGGCCTCGCGGGCGACACCCCCGTGGCGCTGGTCGAGCGCGCGACGTGGCCCGACATGCGCGTCGCGACGGGCACCCTCGACACCATCGTCGACGTGCGCGACGAGGCGGAGATCGAACCCCCCGCGATCACCGTGATCGGCGACGTGGCCGCGACGCGCGAGCGGGTCGCCGAGTTCCTCGGGAACGACGCCGAGCGGGGTGAGACCCCGTGACCGACGAGTCCGACGGCGCGGGCGACGGCGCCGGTGACACCCCCCGCGTCGCCGCCTTCCGCCCCGACGACGAGCGGATCGCGGACGCGACGAGCCTCCTCGACTCGCTCGGCGCGGAGCCGGTCGCCGACCCGATGCTCGCCGTCGAGTCGACGGGAGCGGTCCCCGAAGCGGCGCCCTACGTGGTCTTCACGAGCAAGACGGGCGTCGAACTCGCGGCCGAGGCGGGGTGGACGCCGGGCGACGCGACGCTGGTCGCCATCGGTCCGTCCACCGCCGCCGCGGCCCGCGAGGCGGGATGGACGGTCGACGTGGTGCCAGACGAGTACACCTCGGCCGGGCTGGTGGCGGCGCTCGAAGCGAGGGTCGACGGCGACCGGGTCGAGGTGGCCCGCTCGGACCACGGGAGCGACGTGCTCTTGGACGGGCTTCGGGAGGCCGGCGCGGACGTCCACGAAACGGTGCTGTACCGGCTCACGCGTCCGGAGACGGCCGGCGAGTCGGCGGAACTGGCGGCCGCCGGCGCCCTCGACGCCGCCGCGTTCACCTCGTCGCTCACGGTGACGCACTTCCTCGACGCCGCGGCCGAGCGCGGGGTCCGCGAGGCGGCGGTGGCCGGTCTCAACGACGCGGTCGTCGGGGCGATCGGTCCGCCGACCGCGGAGACGGCGGCCGACAGCGGCCTGGCTGTCGACGTGGTGCCCGACGACGCCGACTTCGAGGCGCTCGCGAGGGCGGTGGTCGACGCGGTGACGGGAGACGCGCGAGCGGCGGAGACCGGCGGGGCGGCGGCGAGCGAGTCGGACCCGAGCGACGAGTAGTCGAACTCTGTGGTTTCAGACACGTCACAGATTCTGATACCGGCTCAGGGCGTTCGCGAATCGAACGCGGCGTGAGGCGACAAGAGTCCGTATAGTCTATTTTAAATGCGTAATTATCTCGTTTGCGGGTGCCGCCCTGGGTATCACTCCTGATATTTAAATGCGTGTGCTTATTTGCAGACGGGTGCCACCGAGTAGCATGGAGCCGAGCGAACGATGGACGATCCGAGTCGACGACGGCGTGGTCGTCGTCGAGTTTCCGCACGGGACGCGGCTCTCGCCGTCGGACGGCGACACGCTGCTCGACCGCTGGCGGACGCTGATCGCCGAGCCGCGGGTCGAGGCAGTCGTGCTCGTCGTGCGGACGGCGCGCACCTGCTCCGACGCCGCTCGCCGGACGCTCAGACTCGCCGCGCGCGGGGCCGCAGAGCGCGGCGTCTCGCGGTTCGCGGTGGTCGCAGAGCGCCCCAAGCGGCGCTACCTCGAACAGACGATCGACATCGAGGGTATCGAGACCGAGCCGTTCAACGACGACGCGGCCGCGGTACGGTGGGCGAAGCGCCCGGCCGAGCGCGCCGCGACCGTCGCCCCGGAGTAGGGCGAGCGTCGGCGAGGAGTCGGCGAGAGCGCGTGGAGAGAGTGTGTTGTGGCGCGCGTCGCCGAGCGGGCGGCTTCGGTGGTCTTCTTATCGGCCGCTCTCGACGGCGACGTACATGTCCGTCGCGAGCTGTTCGGCCCGGTCGGCGTCCGCGGACTCGGCGTAGATCCGGATCTTCGGTTCCGTCCCCGACGGCCGCACGAGCACCCACGCGTCCCCGTAGTCGAGCCGGTACCCGTCCGTGGTGTTCGGCGCCGCGTCCGCGGTCTCGACGTAGGCGCGCGCGGCCGACAGCATGTCGTCGCGCTCGTCGTCGCTCCCGTACTCGACGTTCCGCCGCACGAAGTGGTAGTCGGCGTAGGGCGCGACCGCCTCGCTGACGGGACCGTCGACCGCCGCGAGCAGTTCGAGGAAGCGCGCGCCGATGTACGCGCCGTCCCGCGAGAGCCGATAGGGCGGGAAGAACACCCCGCCGTTCCCCTCGCCGGCGATGGGGACGTTGACGCCCTCCTCGTGGAGTTCGCGGGTCCGCGTGATGATGTTCGTCGCGCCGATTGGCGTCAGCTCCAGGTCGGCGTCGTTGGCGTCGCAGATGTCGACGAGCCGCTGTGAGACGTTCACCGCGCTGACGACGGCGTCGCCGGGCGAGAGACAGGCGTCCGCCATCGCCGCGAACGTGGTGTCGCCGTCGACGAACGAGCCGGTCTCGTCGACGAACACCGCCCGGTCGGCGTCGCCGTCGTGAGCGATCCCCACGTCCGCGTCGGTGGTCGCGACGAGCCGCCGCAGGGCTTCGAGGTTCTCCGGGACCGGCTCCGAGTTGCGGCCGGGGAAGTGGCCGTCCGGCGTCGCGTTCACGGTCACCACCTCACACCCCAGTTCGCGGTAGATCCGCGGCGACGAGACCGACGCGGCCCCGTGGCCGGGGTCGACCGCCACGGTGAGGTCGGCGTCGGCGATCGATCCGGCGTCGACCGCGCCGATCAGCTGCTCGACGTAGTCGTCGACGGCGCCGTCGATCCGGGTCGTCGCGCCCGCGTTCTGCCAGTTCGCGTGGTCGTACTCGTCGTCGAGGACCCGCCGCTCGATGCGTTCGAGCACGTCGGTCGACAGTTCCACGCCGTCGGCGCCGACGAGTTTGATCCCGTTGAACTCCGGCGGGTTGTGCGAGGCGGTGACGAGCACGCACGGGACGCTGGTCGCCTCACAGTAGTTGCCGACCGCCGGCGTGGGGACCACGCCGAGCCGGTCGACGTCGCAGCCGACCGCGGCGAGCCCGCTCGCGGCGGCGTTGGCGAACAGCTCGCCGGTGGTGCGGGTGTCTCGGGCGACCGCGACCCGGTCGGCGTCCCAGGTCGTTCCGGCGGCCTTCGCGATTTCGAGGACGAGTTCCGGCGTGAGATACCGGAGCGCGACCCCGCGAATACCGCTGGATCCGAACAGCTCCATGGACGGCCATCCGCCGGCTGACGGGAAAGCGGTTCCGGACCGGGGTGGGCGCGCGACGCGCTGTCACGGTCCGCGCCGACGCGTGCGGTTCAAGCCCGGCGCGACCCAACGGGCCGCATGGAGCGCACGCGACGCGATCTGTTGACGACGAGCGCGGCGACCCTCAGCGCCGCCGGCGCGGTCGGCGTCGCCGGCTGCCTCGACTTCGCTGCGGGTGACGGGCCGCAGGGACCGGAGGGCGTCCCGGCGACGCTGACCTGCGAGGACGAGGCGTTCGTCCGGCTCACCCCGCCGTTCGAGGAGCCGGTCGAGGGGACGGTCGTCGACGCCGCGGGGACGCGGTTCGAACTGGCGACGGAGGGGAACGCCGAGACGTACGGCCAGTCGATGCGGCTCGTCCTCCGGAACACCGGCGACGAGGCGGCGACCATCCTCGGCAAGCACGCCTACTCGTTCCAGCGCCGGACGGGCGAGGGGTGGCTCGACGTGCGAGGGTCGCCCACGGGCGAGGCCGTCACGCTCCCGAGCGCTGAACAGTCGTTCGACGCCGGGAGGGCGTTCATCTGGTCGATCGACCTCGAAGAGGCGGCCATCGCGTCGGCGGTCCCCGACCGGGAGTTGACCGTGTGTCCGCCGCTCGGCTCCGGAACGTACCGGTTCGTCTACTGGGGCATCCGGGACGGCCCGCCGCTCGGCGCCGAGTTCGAACTCGTCGGGTGAGCCGGCGACCCGGACGATTACTTAAAAGGAGATCCAGTCGGAGGGCTGGCCGACCCGCCCGCGAACGCGGAACTCCCGGCCGTCGCCTTCGACGCGCGTCTCGGCGATGACGTCGAACGGCTCGTGAAGCGTGTGAACCACCTGCTCGTCGTGAGCGGTCGAGTTGACCACGCCGACGAACGGCCACCCGACGCCGGAGGTCTGCGAGGTCATCACGCGGGTGAACCGGTAGATGCGTTCGGGCTCCCAGTACATCAGGAGCTGCGAGAGCGAGTAGATGCCGACGGCGCGCTCGCGCCCGGCGGACGACTCGACGATGTCGGTGAACTTGATGCCGATGTCGGTGAGGTTGCCCGCGCTGGCGACGTACTTGGTCGTCGGCGTGTCGTCGCGTTTGTCGCCCTGCTCGTGTGTCACGCAGTCGACGACGACCGCGTCCTCGCCGGCGCGGCCGGTGATCGCCTCGTAGTCGTCGCGAACCTTCTCCGCGGTGCGGCCGGTGGAGATGATGACCGGCGCCGTCGACCACTCGGCGAGCAGGCGGTTGAACAGGTCGTACTTCCCGCTCATCGGCGGCCCGGTGACGAGCACGCTGTCGGCGTCACGGACAGCGTCGGGAAGCATACTCATTTGTGTGAGTTGAGTGGGTTTACGGTAAAACCCTTCCGAGGAATCACTTCCGGAGCATCGACGGGAAGTCGAGCGACGACGGCGGGCCTTCGCGGGGCCGTCGCGTGAGTGTCAGTTCTGTTATCGCGCCGGGGAGCGCGGCCGAGATGGGCGCCCCGCGCGGCGAGCCGGCGCCGTCGACCAGCGTCTTCCAGACCTCCTCGGCGCTGTCGGCGTCGGCCGACGCGGCGGCTTCGAGCGCCTCGGTTCGTCCCTCGTCGTACGCGAGTTCGATCAGGCTCCGGTCGTAGGCGTTCTCGAAGGCGTCTAAGACCCGTTCCAGTTCGGTCGGGCGGCTGCTTCCCACCCCGTCGGCGACGCCGAGCGCGAACGCCCGGTCGACCGCCTCCTTGCGGGTGAGGTCGTCCCACTCCGTGCCGAACGTTCGGTCGTACATCACTGTCTCACCGTCGCGGCCGAGCCGACTCGGAGCCCGCCGTCGGTGAACTCGACGTCTTGAATGTCCGTGTTGACGTCGGTCCCGCGCATCTTCAACACCTGAATCCCGCGGGTCATGCCCTCGTCTTCGAGGTAGTTGTGCATGAAGACGACGCCGTGCGCGAGGTAGTGTTCCTCCGAGTAGGCGCTCGGATCGGTCATCTCGGAGATGAGCAGCGTGGTCGCGTCGGTCCGCTTCAACGAGGAGAGCAGCTGGATCATCGTGTCCTCGTCGTCGTCGAGGAGGAACCGCAACAGCATCGTCGAGTCGAAGACGACGCGGTCGATGTCCCGAGAGTTGATGAAGCCAGTGAGCCGGTTCGTCACGCCCGAGTGGTCCCGTCGCTCGCCCGGTAGCCCGAAGAACCGGCGCCCGTCGGACGAGAACGAATCGAGGAAGGTGACGCGGTCGGTGTCGAGCGCCCGGTCGAACCCGAAGTCGTACTCGCCCATGTCGCGCCGGATCCCCTCCTTCGTCTCGTGCATGCTGATGTACAGCACGTCTTCGCCGTTGCGGGCGCCCTCCGCGGCGAACTGAGCGCAGAACGTCGTTTTGCCGCTGCCCGGCGGACCGCTCACAACGTAGAGGCGATGCTCCGGGAACCCGCCGTCGACGAGGTCGTCAAACCCAGGGACGCCGCTTGAGGCGCGCATACGGCTAGAAAATGTTGGTCGCCCAATAAGCCTTGCCGCCCGGTTCTCACGGCTGAGAACCGTTTCGGGGATAGCGAGAGAGTGGAAGTGAGACGTGGCTGCCCGGCTGGAGCGCCGCGGTGGACCGGCGACGGATCGCCTGAGTTACGCGTCGTCGCCCTCGTCGCCGAGGTCGGCGTCGAGGTCCTCGATGTCGTCGATGTCGTCGACGTCCGGGGAGACCCAGACCACGAACCGGTCGTCGGATTTGACGATCCCGTTTACGCCCTCGTCGTTGACGGTCGTCGTCTGGTCGACGTCTTCCGGCGCGACGTCGCGGACCTGGAACACCTCGTCGACCATCCAGCCGACGGTGCCGCCCTCGTCGATCTCGGCGTCGTCGAACACGACGATTCGCTCGCGGGGCCCCTCCTCGGCGATGGAGAAGAGCGTCTTCGGGTCGACGATCGTCGTCGTGCGACCCCGCAGGTCCATGACGCCCTCGACGTGGTCGGGGGAGTTGGGGATGCGGGTGAGCTCGCCGGCGTCGACGATCTCGTCGATGACGCCGATGTCTAAACAGTACGTCCCGTCGCCCAGCCCGAACTCCAGTACCTTCGTCGGTTCGGCCTCCGTTTCCATGGCTGCCATGGAAGCAACTGCAGTGACGGTGCCAATAACCGTGTCCCCTGAATTATCAGCCGTGATTACCGGGTCCGTGCATTTATGCTGAGTCTGGGCGCGTTTTCGGACATGAGCAGGACGACGGACCGGCGCGGTGGTCGCGACGACGCGTTGCGGGTCGTCGTCGTCGACGACTCGCCGTTCATGCGAGGGTTGATCTCCGACCTCTTGACCGACGCAGGGGTCGCGGTCGTCGGAGAGGCGGGGGACGGCGCCGAGGCGCTGTCGGTGATAGACGAGACACGTCCGGACGTCGTGACGATGGACGTCGAAATGCCCGGCATGGGGGGGTTAGAGGCGGTCGAGCGACTGATGGACGAGACCCCGACGCCGGTGTTGATGCTCTCGGCTCACACCGCCGAGGGCGCCGAGGTGACGTTCGAGGCGCTCGAACGCGGCGCCGTCGACTTCTTTTCGAAACCCGGCGGCGAGGTCTCGGCCGGCGTTTCGCGGGAATCGGACCGGCTCGTCGAGGCCGTCCGGTCGGTCGCCGACGCCGACCTCGCCGCGGCGACCCGCGACCGGCGCGAACGGGCGGCCGGGAAGGGCCCGGAAACGACCGCGTCGGCGGCGTCGACGGGCACCGCGCCCCCCGCGACCTCCGAGGTCGACGGCCCGCTGACGGTCGTCATCGCCGCCTCGACCGGGGGGCCGAACGCGGTGGAACGAGTCATGTCGGCGCTGCCGATGACCGACTGTCGGATCGTCATCGTCCAACATATGCCCGAAGCGTTCACCTCGCGGTTCGCCGACCGGCTGGACGAAGCATCGGCGTACGACGTGAGCGAAGCGAGCGACGGCGCCCGGATCGGCTCCGGCGAGGCGCTGGTCGCTCGCGGCGGGAGCCACACGCGGATCGACAGCTACCGGGCGGGTCGGCTCCGGATCAAACTCGTCGACGACGACTCGCAGTCGGTGACGCCGGCCGCGGACGTGACGATGCGGTCGGCGGCCGAGGTCGTCGACGGCCCGCTCGTCGGCGTCGTGTTGACCGGGATGGGGGCCGACGCCTCCGACGGAATCCGCGCGATGGCCGACGCGGGAGCGCGGACCATCGCACAGAGCGAGGACACCTGCGTCATCTACGGGATGCCGAAGCGCGCGGTCGAGACGGGCGGCGTCGGCACCGTGTGTGATCTCGACGACGTGGCCACCGCGATCGTCGGGGGTGAGGCCTGATGGACTCCCACCGCGCCGCGTTCGTCGCCGAGGCCGAAGACGGGATCACGGACCTGAACAACGCCCTCCTCGCCCTCGAAGCCGACCCCGAGGACAGCGAGGCGATGGACGACGTGTTCCGGGTCGCACACACGTTAAAAGGGAACGCCGCGGCGATGGGGTACGAGGACGTCTCCGACTTCGGACACGCCCTCGAAGACTTACTCGACGCGGTCCGACAGGGCGAGCGCGAGGTGACGCCGGAGCTGATGGACCTGCTCTTCGAGGGGGTCGACACCGTCGAGGCGATGGTGTCGGAGATAGCCGACACCGGCGAGGTCTCGACCGATCCCTCGGATCTTGAAGGCCGTCTGCGCGAGATGGAGGAACACGGAACCGTCGGCGGCGGTAACGACGACGGCGCTGACGCAGACGGCGACGTCGACGGCGCGGAACCGGACGATTCCGGCGGCGCTGACGGCGAGGAGAGCGCCGAGGGGGACGCACAGACCGTGGCCGTCCCCGCTCTCCCGGACGCAGCGGCGTCCCTCGACGGCCCGGTCGTCTACGCCGAGGTGACGATCGGCGAGAGTTCGATGGCGGGCGTCGACGCCGCGCTCGTGTTACAGGCGCTCGACGGGCAGTTCGACGGGTACGAGACCGTTCCCGACGCCGAGTCGCTGGAAGACGGGGAGTACGACGAGGGGTTCGACGTGTTCGTCGCCGACTCCGACCCCGACGTCGTCGCGGAGGGGCTCGGCGCGCTCACGCAGGTCGAGTCGATCGCGACGGCGTTCGCCGACGGCGAGGCGGACGCGGCAGCCGAGACGGGCGAAACGGACGCACCGGCCGAGGCGGGCGAAACGGACGCGGCAGCCGAGACGGGCGAAACGGACGCACCGGCCGAGGCGGGCGAAACGGCGGCCGACGAGGACGCCGAAGACGACGACACCGGAGACGAGAACGCCGGCGCCGCCGACGCCGAAGACGACGACGCCGACGAACCGGCGGCAGAGACCACCGAGGGGGACGACAGCGCGTCTGACACCGGCTCCGACTCCAAGTCCGGCGACGAGATCAAATCGATCCGGGTCGACGTCGATCAGGTCGACGAGCTGTACGGGCTCGTCGAACAGTTGGTGACGAGTCGGATCAAGCTCCGACGCGAACTCGAGGAGTTGAACGCCCAGTCGGACGCGTTGGACGAACTCGACAAGCTCGCGTCCAGCCTGCAGGACACCGCGATGGACATGCGGCTCATCCCGTTCTCGCAGGTGTCCGACTCGTTCCCGCGGCTCGTTCGCGACATCTCGCGAGACCTCGACAAGCGGATCGACTTCGATATCGAGGGCGACGACGTGGAGCTCGACCGCACCATCCTCACGGAGATGCGCGACCCGCTCGTCCACGTCCTGCGGAACGCGGTCGACCACGGTATCGAGTCGCCCGAAGCGCGCGAGGCCGCCGGGAAGGACCCGACCGGGCACGTCAGGCTCACCGCCGAGCGCGAGCGCGACCACGTGATCATCGAGGTCGCTGACGACGGCGGCGGGCTCGACCCCGACCAACTGCGCGAGAAGGCCGTCGACGAGGGCGTCAAGACCCGAGAGGCGGTCGAGGCGATGGAGGACGACGAGGTGTACGACCTCGTGTTCCACCCCGGCTTCTCCACCGCGGAGGAGGTGACGGACGTCTCCGGGCGCGGCGTCGGCATGGACGTGGTCCGAACGACGGCCCGCGACCTCGACGGCTCCGTCTCGGTCGAGAGCGATCCCGGCGAGGGGACGACGGTCCGGTTCCGGCTCCCCGTCACCGTCGCCATCGTGAAGGTGATGTTCGTCGACGTGGGCGGGACGGAGTACGGGATCCCGATCAAATCGATCGCCGAGGTCGCCCGCGCGGACGGCATCGAGGAGGTCCACGGCGACGAGATCGTCCGCCACGAGGAGGACCTCTACCCCGTGATCCGGCTGGAAGACCGGCTGGAGAACGCGGGCGCCGCCGTCGCGGAGGCGGGGGCCGGAAGCGACGAGGCGGCGGTCGGCGAGGGCGACCCCGAGACGGTTTCCGCGTCGGCGACCACCGACGGCGGCGTGACCGACGACGGGATGCTCGTGCGGATCCGCGAGGAGACGCGACAGGTCGCGCTTCATTGTGACGCCGTACTCGATCAGGAGGAGGTCGTCGTGAAACCGCTCGACGGGCCGCTGTCGGGGACGCCGGGGCTCAGCGGCACGGCGGTCCTCGGCGACGGCGACGTCGTCGCCGTCCTCGACGTGGTGAGCCTATGAGCGGCGAGAGCGAGACCCCGTTCGAGGGAGTCCTCCGACAGATAGACGACACCGTCCCGTTCGAACCGGGGTACTACAACGAGTCGTACCTCGACCGGCGGATCACCGCTCGGATGCGGCGGCGCGACACCGAGTCGCACGCCGAGTACGAGCGACTGCTCCGGGAGGACAGCGACGAGCGCGAGGCGCTGATGGACGCGCTCACGATCAACGTGACGGAGTTCTTCCGGAACCCGGAGATGTGGGACGTGCTCCGCGACGTGCTCCGCGAGCGGACGAGCGAGCAGCGCCGAGTTCGCGTCTGGTCGGCGCCGTCGGCCGACGGTCGGGAGCCGTACTCCGTCGCGATGTTGGCCTGCGACGATCCCGAGATCGACGAGTCGCGCGTCGAGGTGCTCGGCTCGGACATCAGCGAGGAGGCGCTCGACAGCGCCCGAACCGGCACGTACCACACCACTCGGACGACCGACATCGCCGAGGAGTTGGCGCCGCTCTCGGACCCCGACCGCTACGTGGAGCGCAACGAGGACACCTTTCAGGTCCGGCCGGCGGTCCAGCGGCTCGTGACCTTCGAGACGCACGACCTGATCCGGGACGGCGCGCGCGACCCCTTCGACGTGGTGCTGTGTCGGAACCTGTTGATCTACATCGACGTCGACCACAAGGGGGCGCTTTTCGACACGCTGGAGGCGTCGCTCGTCGAGGACGGCGTCCTCGTCCTCGGGATGACCGAGAGCGTCCCCCCGGACCGCTCGGACAGATACGAGCCGATAGACAAGCGGCGGCGGGTGTTTCGGAGGGTCTGATGTCGCTGTACCAGCACGCCCGAGACGGGAACGCCGAGCGCCTCAGGGACGCCATGGGCAGCGACAGCCCCGCGGTCCGGAAGCGCGGCGCCGAGTTCCTCGGCGAGGTCGCCGACCCGAGCGACCAGGCGTCCATCGACGTGCTCTTGCGCGCTGCGACCAGCGACGACGACCCGGAGGTCCGCGGGGCCGCGGTCGACGCCCTCGACGAAGTCGGCGAGGGCGCGCTCGAACAGCTGCTCTCTGAGCTCACGGGCACGAGCCAGTCGGAGGCCGAGTGGGTCACCGCCCGGAAGTTCGCTCGCGCGCTGCAGGCCGACCGCCCGGAGCTCCGGATGGCCGCCGCCAAGGCGCTCGGACGGCTCGACGACGCGAGCGGCCTCCAACACCTCATCGAGGCGTTGACCGACGAGGACCCCCGCGTCAGGCTCCGCGCGTGTCAGGCCTGCGGGACCTTCGCCGACCCGCGAGCGGTGCCCGGACTGTCGGAGCGGCTGGAAAGCGACGGGGAGTTGAAGGTCCGCCGGTCGGCCGCCAACGCCCTCGCGAACGTCGGCACCGATCAGGCGCTCGCGCCGCTGCTCGGCCTGCTCGAAGAGAGCGACGAGTCGCTCCGGCGGATCGCCGCCGGCGCGCTTGGGAAAGCGAACAACCCGGAACCGGTCGAACCGCTGGCCCGCGCGCTCGGCGACGAGAGCGCGGTGGTGCGCAACGCCGCGGTGTACTCGATCATCGAACTGCTCTCTAACGTCCCGACCCAGCAGAGCCACGCGGTCCGCGACCGGGTCGTCTCCGAGCTGAAACAGGCCGACGACGAGACCGTCGTCGAGCCGCTCGTCGAGATCCTCACCGACGGCCAACAGAACCGCCAGCGCCGGAACGCGGCGTGGATCCTCGGTCGGGTCGCCGAGCCGGACTCGGCGCTCGCCGTCGAGGCGCTCGCCGACGCGCTCGCCGACGAGGACCCGCAGGCCGCACAGTTCGCGGCCACCAGCCTCAAGAGCCTCGGCGGGCCGATAGTCGAGGACCGACTGTTAGACCGACTCGGCACCGAACACCCCGAAGACGCCCGCGCGAAGGCGGTGTTCGTCCTCGGGCAGATCGGCGGCCAGGAGACGCTCAATCGGCTGGAGGAGTTCACCGACGACGACAGCGCCGCGGTCCGGAAGCGGGTGTTCTCGGCGGTCTCAAAGCTCCGGGCGGGGGGACCCTAAATGTCGGGCGGGAGCGGCGAGTACAAGGTCGCCGACACGCAGGCGCGGTTCGCGGTCGCCGTCCGCGAGGGGCGCAAGGTGAGCGACGTCTCGTGGACGCCGGGCCGCGTGCTCCTGTCGAACCGTCGGCTGATACTGGCCGGCAACGACGGGAAGCGCACGGTTCCGCTCTCGAAGCTCCAAGGGCTCGGGGGGCGGCACGACGCCAACCAGTCGGTCGCGCGCGTGTCGAACTACGTCAGCTTCGACCTCGGCGACCAGGTGCTGCTCGTGGCCGCCTCGGACCACGAGTCGTTCGAACTCAACGTCTACCGGGCGCTGCTCGACCAGCGGACCGTGACCGCGAAACACCCCGCGATCGAGGGCGGCGTCGTCCAGGAGACCCAGTGGGAGCAAGCGCGGGTGAAGATCGACGAGAACGGGCTCAACGCCGCCCTCGAAAGCGGCGCGTTCGTGAAGTTCGACCTCGACGACATCAGCGGGCTCGACGCCGCGAAACGCACCGTCAACGGCGACAAGAAGCCGGTGATCGAGGTCTCACACACCGACGACGAGGGGACGAGCATCGAGACCCACCTCGCCGGCGACCCCAACCGGATGCGGTTCGTCGAGGCGTGGCTGCGGAAGGGAGAGGAGCGCTCCTCGACGAACGTCGACCTCTCCAGCCGCGACAGGGAGGTGTTGATGGCGCTGTACTCCGGGGTCTCGCCGTTCGAGATCCCGTCGTTCCTCGGGATGGACGTCGACGCCGTCGAGGAGACGTTCGAACGGCTCGTCGAGCTCGAAGTGGTCGAGGAGGTGCGCGTGCGCCGCGAGGTGGCGCTTAACTCCCGCGGCCGCAACATCGCCAGCGAGGCGATGAACGAACAGTAGCGGTTCGAGACGCCGCCGGAGCCGTCGAATCACGCTTAAGTCGCGGCCCGACCGAGGACGCGTATGAGCTACGAGGCGGTGTGCTTTGACCTCGACAACACCCTGTACCCGTACGCCCCCTGCAACGAGGCGGGCAAGCGGGCCGCGCTCGAAGCGTTCCGCGAGCGAGGGTACGAGATGGACCGCGAGGCGTTCGACGAGCTGTACGCGACCGCGCGGCGACTGGCGAAACGAGAGGTGCGCGGGACCGCCGCGTCTCACAGCCGCCACATCTACTTTTCGCGCGCACTGGAGCGTCACGCCGACGGACACGACGCCGCCGACGCGCTGGCGATCGGCGACGCCTACTGGGAGGGATACGCGAGCGAGATGTCGCTCTGTGACGGCGTCGAGCGCGTCTTCGACTCACTCGCCGCGGCGGGCGTCGACGTCGCCGTCGTGACCAACCTCACCACGCGCGTCCAGCTGCAGAAGCTCTCGCGGCTCGCGATCGACGACCGGATCGACAGGCTCGTCACCTCCGAGGCGGTGGGCAGAGAGAAGCCGAGCGCGCTCCCCTTCACGACCGCGCTCGCGGCGTTCGACCGCCGGCCGAGCGAGGCGCTCATGGTCGGCGACAACGCCGACGCCGACGTGGCCGGGGCGAACGCGGTCGGGATGGACACCGCGCTGTTCGTCGCCGACGGCGAGACGCCGGCCCGCGAGGACCTCCCGGACCACCAGCAGCCGGACTACCGGCTCGACGCGTTCGCCGAGTTGACCGAGGTGGCGGCGTGACCCGCGACGACGCGTCGCCCGCCGACCCGGACCGCCTCCGCGACGCCCGCGAGGCCGTGGTGGCGTACGCGCCGGCGCTCGCGGACCTGACGCCCGGTCGGACCGGGAACCTGAGCGTCCGCGACGGCGACCGCGTCGCCGTGACTCCCACCGGCGTCCCGTACGACTCCTTCGACGCGACCGACGTGCCGGTCGTCTCACTGGACGGCGAACGGCTCGCCGGGCGGATGGCGCCGTCGAGCGAGGTGCCGATGCACACGGGTATTTATAAACACGACCGGCCGGGCGCGATCGTCCACACCCACTCGCCGTGGGCGACCACGATGGCGACGCTACACCGGAAACTCCCCCCGATCCACTACATGATCGCCGCCGTGGGCCGGGAGGTCCCGCTGGCCGACTACGCGCCGTACGGCACCGAGGAGCTCGCCGCGAACGTCGTGGCCGCGATGGGCGAGGCGGACGCCGACGCCGCGATCCTCGCCAATCACGGGCTCGTCGTCACCGGGCCGGACGTCGAGACGGCCGTCGAGAACACCCGCCACGTCGAGGACATCTGTCGGCTCTACCTCCGGTCGTCGGCGGTCGGCGAGCCGCACGTCCTCTCGGACGAGCAGATGGCGACCGTCGAAGAGCGGTTCGAGAGCTACGGGCAACAGCCGGGCGACGACGGGAACTGACCGACGACGGGGGGCGGCACGGCCCGGTGACGGCACCCCGCGATCGCCCGCCTCTCGCCCGGTTTTATAAATACCGCGGCGGCTACTGGGTTGGTATGACCGAGACGGAGCCGGCGGTCCCGGTTCGAGAGACCGCCGAATCGATCGCGACGATGGAGATCCGCGGCGCGGCGACCATCGCGGCCGCCGCCGCGGAGGCGCTCGCCGAGCAGGCCCGCGAGGCCGCGGCCGCCGACGGGACCGCAAACGACCCCGAGGCGTTCCGCGCGTCGATGCGCGCGGCCGGGCGGACCCTCCGCGAGACCCGACCGACGGCCGTCTCGCTGCCGAACGCCCTCCGGTACGTGCTTCAGCGGATGGATGGAGAGACGGTCGAGGAGCTGCGCCGCAGCGTCGTCGACGCGTGCGACGCGTTCGTTGACCAGTTAGATCGCGCACAGGACGACCTGGGACAGGTCGGCGCGAACCGCCTCGCCGACGGCGACACGGTGATGACGCACTGTCACTCGACCGACGCCCTGGCGTGTATCGAGGCGGCCGTCGAGCAGGGGAAGTCGATATCGGCGGTCGTCAAGGAGACGCGCCCGCGCCAGCAGGGCCACATCACGGCCGAACAGCTCCGCGACGCCGGGGTGCCGGTCACCCTGATCGTCGACTCCGCCGCGCGGCGGTACCTCGACGAGGTCGACCACGTCGTCGTCGGCGCCGACTCCATCGCCGCGGACGGCGGCGTCATCAACAAGGTCGGCACCTCGGGGCTCGCGGTCAACGCCCGCGAGCGCGGCGTCCCGATCATGACCGCGGCCCAGACGATCAAGCTCCACCCGGAGACGCTGACGGGACACACCGTCGAGATCGAGATGCGCGACGAGGCGGAGGTGATAGCCGCCGCCGACCGCGAGGAGGTCGGCGACATCACCGTCGAGAACCCCGCGTTCGACGTGACGCCGCCGCGGTACATGGACGCCATCGTCACCGAGCACGGGCAGTTCCCGCCGGAGAGTATCGTGACGCTGATGCGCGAGCTGTTCGGCGAGGGCGCCGCCCAGCCGTGGGCCGAGCCATGAGCGGTGGCGACGGTGACCCCCCCGACGACTGGGACGAGGAGGTCGCAGAGTGGGACGAGGAGGTCGCGGAGTGGGAGACCGACGGAGAGCGAGACCGGGAGCCGGAGCCGGCCGACGACGACCCCGACATCGAGCCGGACGCCGCGGACCGCGTCCCGAAGGTGGTGTCGGCCGGCCACATCAACTGGGACGTGACGATCCACGTCGGCGAGCTCCCGGAGCCGGACGGCGAGACCCGGATCGACCTGCTCGAACAGTCGGGCGGCGGCAGCGCCGCGAACGTCGCGGTCGGGCTCGTCGGCCTCGGCGGCCAGTCGGTCGTCTACGGGAGCGTCGGCGGCGACGAGTCGGGAGCGTTAGCGCTCCGCGAACTCGCGAGCGCCGGCGTCGATCCGGGGCAAGTCCTCGTCGACGCCGACGAGCCCACGTCGGTGAAGTACGCCATCGTCGACGGCGGCGGGGAGCTGCTCATGCTGGCGAACGACGGCGCAAACGAGTCGTTCACCGCGGCCGAGCTCGACCGCGACACGCTGGCGGCGGCCGACCACCTCCACCTCACCGGCCAGCAGCCGGGGACCGCGGCCGCGCTCGCGACCGCCGCGGGCGAGGCGGAGACGACCCGGAGTTTCGATCCGGGGCGCCGCATCGGCGACCGTTCGTTCGAGGCCGCGCTCCACGCCACGGACCTCTTGTTCGTGAACGCCAGAGAGGCGGACGCGCTCGCCGACGCGACCGACATCGACCCGTGGGAGCCCGACGACCGCGTCGTCGCGATCAAACTCGGCGCGGAGGGCGCGACGGTCCGGACCCCCCACGGCGACGTGTCGCATCCGGGGTTCGAGGTCGACGCGGTCGACACGGTCGGCGCGGGCGACGCGTTCGCCGCCGGGTTCCTCGGCGCCGCGCTCAGAGACCCCGAGATCAGCGACGGCGGCTTCTCACACGACCCCCGCGACTACCAGGTGCCGCTGCTCGTCGGCAACGCCTGCGGCGCGATCGCGGCGGAGACGGTGACCGCCCGCGCGGACCTGACCTGGGACCGCGTCCGCTCGATGATGGGCGAGTCGCCCGAGTCGGACCTGCTGATCGAGATCCGAGTGTGAGCCGATCTCGGGGCGATATCGTCGATGATCAGATTGCGGACCGACGATCGTCGATAGTCAGAACGAACGCCTGAAACGAGTTTATAAACAATTAAACGGCTTTTGAGTCCGTTTTGAAACGTCGGCGACGGGCGAGAAACGTGGTGAAATCGTCCGAACCCTCGGCGGGCTATATGTGGTCCCCAGTCGTACGGTGAGGTGTCCATGTCAACCCCCGCTTCCACGCCCCTCTCGTCCGGCCGACAGGTCGCCGGACTGATGACCGGCACGGTGAGAGCAGCCGCCTTCTGGGCGGCCATCGCCATCCCGGCGACGTACCCCGTCCTCCTCTACATGGGACTCGAAGGAACCACCGGGCTGTTGTTCGTCGGCCTGCTGGTCGCGAACGTCCTCGCGCTCGCGCTCGGTCACGACCACAAGCGCTGACTCCGGCGCAAAAGCGCTGACCCCGGCGAAACTCGAACGCATCGCAGTCGACGCCCGCCCTCCACCGCCGTTCTCCGCTCGCTGTCGTCGCTGTTCGCCCGCCGCGCGCTCTCGAAGCGCTTACCCTCCGGCCGGCCGCACTCGACGTATGACCGACGAGACGCACGTCGAGTGGCGCGACTGGGGCGCCGACGCCTTCGCCGAGGCCGACGAGCGGGACTGCCCGGTGCTGCTCTCGCTGTCCGCCACGTGGTGTGAGGGGTGTCACGAGATGGACGCGATCACCTACGCGGAGCCGCGGATCGCCGCCAACGTCAACGAGGGGTTCGTCCCCGTCCGCGTCGACGTCGACCGCAACCCGCGGGTGCGCGAGCGGTACAACATGGGCGGGTTCCCGACGACCGCCTTCCTCACGCCCGAGGGCGAACTGCTCACCGGCGCGGGCTACCTCGACGTCGACGGGATGCGGCAGGTCCTCGAATCGGTCCGCCAGATGTGGGCCGACAAGGGGCGCTCCGCGGGCCGAGTCCCGCGCGCGCTCGACGGCGACCTCCCGCCGAGCGGGACGCTGACCGACGCGGTAGAGAGCCACCTCGCCGGCCAGATCGAGGTGAAGTACGACGAGAACAACGCCGGGTGGGGGACCGACGCGAAGTTCCCGCTTCCCCGAACCGTCGAGTTCGCGCTGAAGCGCGACCGCGACCGCGCCCTCCGGACCCTCGACGCGGTCCGCGACCACCTCGCCGACGACGTGGCGGGCGGGTTCTTCCGATTTGCGGGGACGCCGGACTGGGGCGACGTGGCCTACGAGAAGTCGATCGACACGAACGCGGCCGTCACGAGGGCGTTCGCGAACGCCTACCTCTACACCGGCGACGAGGCGTACCTCGAACCGGCGACCGACGCGGTGGCGTTCCTCACCGACGACCTCTGGACCGGCTACGGCGTCGGCGGCAGCGTCGGGCCGGGCCTCGGCAGGGCCTACTACGCGGCCGCCGCCGCGGACCGCGACGACCTCGACGCGCCGCGTCGGGACCTCACCGTCTTCGCCGGCGGGAACGCGCTCGCGGCCGACGCCCTGCTCGCGGTCGCCGCCTACACCGACGCCGAGCGCGCCCGCGAGTACGCAGAGCGGATCCTCGGCGAGTTGGAACGCGACCTGATCGACGCCGACTCCGGAGCGGTGACGCACTACCGCGGGAGCGACGAGGACGGCGAGACGGACCTGTTGGCCGACGCCGCTCGCGTGGTGGGTGCGTACACCCGCGCCGCGGGCGTGCTCGGAGAGGGAGCCGCCGTCGCCCGCGCGGTCGCCGACCGGGCGATCGATCGGCTGCACGTCGACGGCTCCTTCGTCGACGGCCCGCGTTCGGGCGCGGGACTGCTGGATCGCCCGTTCAGACCGCTCGACGGCAACGTCGAGATGGCGACCGCGCTCCTCGATCTGGCTGCGCTGACGGGCGAGGAGCGGTACGAGGCCGTCGCCCGCGAGACCGCCGAATCGTTCGCCGGCGCGACCGAGCGCCTGAGCGTGCAGGTCGCGGGGTACGGCAGCCTCGTCGGCCGACTGCTTCGCGGCACCACCGTGGTCGCCGTCGGTGACGAGCCGGGGAGCGACCTGCACCGCGCCGCGTGGCGAGTCGCCGACCACGAGAAGGTCGTCGTGCCGAACGCGCACCGAGCGGACGCGCCCGCGCCGCGGTCGGTCCCCGCGGGCTCGGCCGTGGTACTCGCCGGAGACACGGTCTCCGAGCCGGCAGAAACACCCGCCGAGTTGATGACGCGGGTCGAGACGACGGTCCAATAGCGGGGACGTCGTCGCAGTTCGCCGCACCCAGTCGGCGTCGTCCGGCGATTTTTTCGGGTAACGACCGGCGGCTCAGGGAGTCCACCGCCGAGGCGTGTAAACCGGCGGTGTGTTTATACGGGTGCCGGCGGATCCCCCGGTATGGCATCTCTCCGCGACCTGGGCCTGTCCGAGTACGAGGCCCGCGCGTACCGCGCGCTCTTACGGACCGGGCCGACCACGGCGAAGGACCTCTCGCGAGCGAGCGAGGTCCCGATGGGCCGGGTGTACGACGTGCTCAACAGTTTAGAACAGCACAACCTCGTTCGGAGCCAGGCCGCCAGCCGGCCGAAGAAGTACGTCGCGGTGGAGCCGGACGCCGCCCTCGACCGACTGTTAGAGGAGAAGAAGGCGGAGTTAGAGACGCAGGCGGAGCAGTACGAGGCCGTCGTCGAGGACCTCTCGACGGAACTCGACGCGGGCGAGCCGGTCGACGGGCAGTTCTGGACCGCGGCCGTCGGCGCGGAGGACGCCACCGACCTCCTCTTAGAGCGTATCGCGGCCGCCGAGCGCCGGATGGTCGTCGTCGCCGGCGCGCCCGCGACCGGGTTCGACCTCGGGACGATCGGCGAGCAGGTGACCGACGAGTTGGAGGCGGCCTTAGACCGCGGCGTCGAGATACGCGTGCTGTTGTCGCCGGGGACCGTGGACGCGCTGCCGCGCAGCGTCGGACGCCGATACACCGCGGATCTCTCCGACATGCCGGGGTTCGAAGTGCGCACCACCGCCGGCGTCGACGGGACCTTCTCCGTGTTCGACGGCGTCGAGGTGTGCATCGAGGTGCCACACCCCCTCTCCGGGGACGAGCCGTTCGCGATGATCGACGTGAAGGACGCGGAGTTCGCGGCGAGCGTCAAAGACCAGTTCGAGCCGCAGTGGGAGGACGCCGAGCCGCTGACGTTCGGGTGAGCCGGCTCGCCGCTCCGTGTCGAAAGCAAACACCCCGGCCGGGCGACGCTCGCGCGACCGGTCGACGGGACCGTACCGCCCTCAGTACTCGGCGTTCAGTTCGTCTCGCAGGTCGCCCATCGTGACCTCGCGCTCGGCGTGGGCGTTGTGCTGGTGGATCGACTCGTCGTTCGACTGTTTCATGTGGATCACTGCGTCGTTCGGGAGGTGATCGAACTCCTCGACGGTGCCCTCGGCCAGCGCGCGGACGCAGTCCTCGACGAACTTCGCGTCGGCGTGCGCCTCGTAGGTCATGTGGTCTTCGTCCGGGCGCTTCGCCATGTTGTAGATCCGCGCGCTCATCGAGTCGCGAGCGACGTCGATCAGGTCGCGGAGGTCGATGTCGGGGTGGCCGTCGGTGGTGACGGTGAGCGTCGCGTGGCCGCGCTGTGAGTGGCCCGGCTGCGGGACGGCGTCTAAGAACTCTTCTGTCGTCTCGTCGTCGACGCCGAGTTCGGCGAGTTTGTCGCGGGCGCGGGACTCGCTCATCCCCTGCGAGCAGGGACAGACGGTCATGCCCGTGACCTCGGCGCCGATCTCCTCGCGGGTGCCCGCGTCCGTCGCCGTGGCGCTGGCCACGATGGTCGCCGTGCTCTGGGTCTCGATTTCGGACGCCGGCGTGTCCTCGCGGGTGACGAGTTCGGCCGACATCGACACCTCGGCGGTGGTCGTGTAGTCGTGTTTCTCTAAGAGTCGCTCGGCGGCGTCGCCACAGACGTCTTCGACGCGATACGCCTCCTCGCGGGTGATGTCTTCGAGGATCTCGTCGACCGTCGCGAGGTTCCGCGACATGTCGATCCCCTTGCGGCCGCCGGGGAGATCGACGAACACCTCGAACTCGGCCATGAGGACGATGGGGCGTTTATCGCCGCGAGCGAGTTTGACGAGTTTCTCGACGCCGGTGACGCCCACCTGCGAAAGCCCGACAGAGACGTCCGGCGCCGACGCCTGAACGTCTGGCAGCTGATGACTCATTACAAATAGCGTAGGGTTTCAGGGGATTATCCCTTTCGAAAGGGGGAGTCGCGTAGGGTACTTTCGCGGGTCGACTGCGGACCGATTGGGGCGCCCATAGCCGGGCGACGACGACGCGACGCCGCGGCGAGCCGACCGCGTCGGTGTGGTACCGAATCCCGGTCGAGAGGCGTAACGCACCATTTATAACCGCGGCAGCGGAAGAAGGCGCAAGACCATGCCGAGTTCCAATGGCCCCCAGAAGGCGACTCGCGACAAGCTCTCGAACAAACCCCGCGACCGCGGCACGTCGCCGCCGCAGCGAGCGATCCAGGAGTTCGACGAGGGGTCGCAGGTCCACCTCAAGATCGACCCCAGCGTCCAGAAGGGCCGCTTCCACCCCCGCTTCGACGGCCGAACCGGCACGGTGGTCGGCAAGCAGGGCGCCGCGTTCAAAGTCGAGATCTCGGACGGCGGGAAGGCGAAGACGCTCATCGTCGCCGCCGCCCACATGAGCGCACAGCAGAACTGAACCGCAATGACGATATTCAAAGAGAAGCTCGACGAGGAGTACGTCACCACCTCCGAAGCGAAGGAGATCCTCGTGGATATCGAGGCGGAGCGCGCGGACGACGAGGACCGTGACCTCCGCTACGAGCTCGCCCGCGCGATCGAACACGTCAACCGGTTCGCCCACCTCGACGCCGAGGAGTCCCGCGAACTCGTCGAGGAGCTGACCGAACTCGACCAGATCGACGTGCCGACCGCGGTGAAGATCGCCGACCTCCTCCCCGAGGACCGAACCGAACTGCGCTCGGTGTTCGCACAGGAGCGCTACTCGCTCGACGGCGACGAACTCGACGACGTACTCGACATCGTCGCGAAGTACGCCTGAGGCGGGGCCGTCCGGCGACTCGCTCGCGTTTTTCCGTCACATCGGATCGAGGCGCTCGACGCTGAGCCGTCGGCTCGGCGAGACCCCGGAACCCCTTTGCGTCGGGGCGACGACCGTTGGGATATGATCGACGAGACGGTCGCCGAGATCCGGGCGATGCGGACCCACAGCACCTCGGCGGTGGCTGTGAAGGCGACGCGGTCGCTCACGGAGCTGCTCGAACGGGAGTACGTGACGGTCGACGAGTTCGAGCGCGACCTCGAACACAACGCGGGGGTGTTGCGGCGGTCGAACCCCTCACACGCCGCGCTCCACAACGCCATGCGCGAGGTCGAACGCTCCATCGTCGGCGAGGCGACGAGCGTCGAGGACGGGAAACAGCGGCTCGAAGACACCATCGAGCGCGTCACCGACGACATCGAGACGGCGAAAGGCGAGGCGGCCGCCAACGCCGCCGAACACATCGACGACGGCGACACGCTGTTGGTCCACGACTACTCGACGACGGTCCTCGAATCCATCGAGAACGCCGCCCGCGACGGGGCTCACCTGACGGTGTACGTCACCGAGGCGCGCCCGCGGACCCTCGGGCGGAAGACGGTCCGCGCGCTCGCCGGGATGGCGCGCGTCGACGCCCGGATGGTGGTCGACAGCGCGATGGGGTACGCCCTCCGCGACTGCGACCGCGTCATGCTCGGGATCACCTGCATGACCGGCGGGACGTACTACAACCGCATCGGGACCTTCCCGGTCGTCGTCACCGCCCGCGAACTCGGCGTGCCGGTGACGGCGGTCGGCTCCGGCGCGAAACAGATCGAGGAGTTCCGGTTCGAAAACGAGTTCCGCGACGCGGTCGAGGTGATGCGCGAGCCCGTCGAGGACGTGACGATAGAGAACCCGAGCTACGACGCGACGCCGATCGGGATGCTAGACACCGTGATCACCGACGACGGCGTCGTCGAGTAGCCGGACCGGATCGGAGTGCCCGAAACCGGCTCACCGGCTCGTTCGGGAAACCGTCGCGTCCGTCGCTGAGATTCGCCACAAGCGCTTTGTACGTGTGCCGTGTTAGCGCATACAATGAGCGTAGGACAGGTGTCGGCGGGGGCGCTCCGGCTGCGGGACACAGCGCCCGCGACGGAGTGTGCCGGCTGGTCCTGTGACCTCGTCTCGGCCGCGACCGACCCGGTCGTACTCGCCGCGGTGGGGCTCGTCGGCGTCGCCGCGTTCGTCGCGCTGGCGTACGTCCGAGACGCCAAGGCGGCGTGCCGGAGCGAGCGGCGGCGAGTCCTCGACGAGCGCGAGGCGTTCGAGGAGTTCGCCGTCGCCGTTGCTCGGCTCGACACGGCCCCCGTCCCGGCGACCGTGTCGTCGCTCGACGGGCCGGCGGCGACGGTCCGAACGGGCGCGCCGTTCGGCGGCGAGCACGCGACCGGCGGCGACGTCCGGCTCCGGCGCGTGCTGGCGTCGTACCGGGACACGGTGATGTCCGTCCCCCACTACCGCGAGGAGTACGACGAGTCGGTCGCAGAGAGCCTCGCCGCCGAACTCGGCCCCGACACGACCGCGGCGTTGGCCTCGAACGGAACGCTTTCGCCCGGCGCGCAGTCGGCGCTGGTGCGGCGCAGTCGGCGGGCGGCCGACGCCCGCTCGTCGCTGGCCGACGCCATCGCGGCGGAGGAAGACGCCCTCGCCCGGTACGAGACCGATCTGGAGCGCGTCGACCGGCGTCGTCGCCGGCTCGTCGAACACCTCGACGGCGTGCGAAGCGACCGGACGGGGGCGGCGATAGACGTGTGGGAGCGGCTCGGCGACCTCGAACCCGAGTGTGACGCGATCGCCGAGGAGCGCCAGCGGAGCCTCGGGGACCCGCCGATGAGGCCCGCGGGGGCCGGACCCGGATCCGGGAACGACGACGGTCGGTCCTTTTACGAGTACCTGTACGGGCCGGTCGACGGGCCCGGTCACCCCGTGTTGGCACAGGTGGTCGCGATCACGGAGCGGATTCGGCGCGACCGCGACCGGGTCGCGAGTCGGATCGCCGGCGGGAACTGACCGGGGTCGATGACGAGCCCCGACGCGCACCGCGGCCGATCGCACGCCAACGCCGGCTTCCGGCGGCTGTTCGACGGCGACGGGCTCACGGTCGGCCTCGGGTTCCCCCTGACGGGAGTGCGGCGCGAGACCCCGGACCCGACCGAAGAGTTACGCCTCGCGGAACGCGCCGAGGCGCTCGGCTTCGACGCGCTGTGGGCGCGGGACGTGCCGACCTACTGGCCGCGGTTCGGCGACGCGGGCGGGGCGTTCGACCCGTGGGCGCTGCTCTCGCACGCGGCCGCCCACACCGAGACGCTCGCGCTCGGCACGTCGAGCGTCGTCCTCCCGCTTCGGCACCCGATCCACCTCGCGAAGTCCGCCGCGACCGTCGACCGCCTCTCCGACGGGCGGGTCGTCCTCGGCGTCGCGTCCGGCGATCGCGACCCGGAGTACCCGGCGTTCGGCGTCGACCCCGAGCGCCGGGGCGAGATGGTCCGCGACCGGATCGCAGCGATGCGCGCCTGCTGGCGCGAGGAGTTCCCCGAAGTCGACGGCGAGTGGGGCGACCTCGACGGTGACCTCGACGTGCTCCCGAAGCCGACGACCGAGACGCTCCCGGTGTTGCCGACGGGGAACGCCAGGCAGTCGACGGAGTGGATCGCCGACCACGGCGACGGCTGGCTGTTCTATCACCTCCCGGACGAGACGCTCCGGAGCTACGTCGCGGAGTGGCGCGAACTGGCCGGCGAAAAGCCGTTCTGTATCGCCCTCGGCGTCGAGTTCGCCGACGACCCGGCCGCCGAGCCCGAACAGCTCCACCTCGGCTACCGCGCCGGTGCCGACTGGTTCCGCGACTACTTCGGGCGCCTCGAATCTGTCGGCGTCGACCACGTCATCGTCGGCCTGCGCGGCGACGACCCCGAGGCGGCGATGGAGCGGTTCGCGACGGCGGTCGGCGGCGCGTGGTGAGCAGGGTGTGCGGTCGGCGCGGTCCGGCCGGCGCGGTCCGGGCGGCGCGCTCCATCGCGGGAGGTTTATACCCGACGACGGCCACGCTGGAGACGGTGGCCATGACGACGTGTTACCCCCACTGAGCCCCTTGTGATGAGGGTTTTCCACCGAGCCACCACTTAAAAATCGCGAGCGACGGCGTCGGCGGTTCGGCCGGTACGCGCCCGTCGCGACCGACCGCAGTGAAAGTTGTGTACGTGTCGCAGACCCCGCCGCAGTCCGGCGGTCTCGACGAGAAACGAGCGGGTCGACGACTCAGTAGGACGCGGCGCGTTTGTCCAGGCCGGCGGCCTCGATGTCGTCGCCGTCGACGGAGGTGCGGAGCACGTCCATCCCGTCGTCGCGGTCGATGTCGAAGTTGCGCGCGTACAGCTCGTCGACGCGCTCGTACTCGGCGTCCGAGAGGGGCGGCACGCCCGCCGCGCTCCACTCGGCGATGTCGTCGGCGTCGCGGAAGGTCGGCGTCACGGAGGCGACCTCGTCGTGGGCGAGCAGCCAGCGGATCGCGGCCTGCGCCATCGTGCGCGTCCCCTCCGCGTGGTCGGGTGATTCGAGGAACCGGAGCGCCTCGACTTTCTCCCAGCCGGTCTCGTACCACTCCTTGGGTCGGTGCGAGCGGTGGTCGCCGTCTTCGAGGACGGTGTCGGGCGTCACCTGCTCGTTGAGGAGCCCGGAGGAGTGCGGGACGCGGGCGATGACGGAGGTGTCGGCGCCGGACTCGCGGATGGTGTCGACGAAGTGGCGGCCGGGCTCCTGCTCGAAGACGTTGAACACGGTCTGGACCGCGTCGAACTCCTCGTACTCGACGGTCGCGTCGCCCTCGGCGAGCCAGCCGATGGAGGGGCCGAGCGCCCAGCCGAGCGCGCGGACGCGACCGTCGGCCTTCCACTCGCGGAGGAGGTCCCGAACCTCGGGCGTGACCTCGTCGACGTTGGCGTTGTGGAGCTGGAGCACGTCAACGTAGTCGGTGTCGAGCCGGTCCAGCGAGGCCTCGAACGCCTCGGTGAGGTACTCGCGGTTCAGCTCCTTCGGCAGTTCGCCGTGGCCCGCCTGCGGGTTGTCGTAGAAGTCGTAGCCGATCTTCGTCGACAGCGTCACCTCGTCGCGGCGGCCGTCGATCGCTTTACCGATGATCGTCTCGCTGTCGCCGTGGCCGTACACGTCGCCGGTGTCGACGTACGTGACGCCCGCGTCGAGCGCCGTCTCGACCATCTCGATCGCCTGTTCGTCCGAGCGGTCGCCCCACCAGTCCGTGCCGACGACCCACGCGCCGAAGCCGATCTCCGAGACCTCGACGCCGGAGTTCCCGAGTTCGCGGTGCTGCATGCCCGGTGATTAGCGGTCGGGACACTTATCGGGCGCGGTCGGTCTCGCGTCGAGGGAACCCGCCCCGGTCGCGCCGGCCTTCGTGGTCGCGTTCGTCGACGCCCTCGTCGCCCTGTTCGTCGACGCCGAGTGTACTGACCGGATCGGGCGTCGCGTTCGCACAACCGAATCCCTTTGAGGGACGGCGACGAAAGAGGGGCGATGACAAAGCGACACGTGTCCCTGCCCGACGACGCGGCGGCCGGGGTCCGAGGATTCATCGACGAGGTGGACGAGCGGCTCTCCTCGGAGGAGGACACCTGCGAAGTCGTCCGGGACACGCTGATCGATCTCCACGGCGACCGAGAGCGCTGGGAGGCGTGGCAGGACGGCGAGTCGGTATCGAAAGCCGAGCGCGTTCGCCTGCAGGGGTACGACCCGTGCAACGCGACGCTGGAGTCGGAGTACTACGCGGAAAAGGACGAAACGGCGTTCCAGCGCTCGAAGCACCTCCAGTGGCTCTGGCGCCAGTTCGACGCCACGCCGATGGCCGACAACGTCGACTTCGCGCTCCGGTTCCGCCAGATGCTCGGGAATCACCTCTTTGCCGAGTGCGGCGACAACTGTCGCTTTTTTAAGGGCATCTCCGTCACCTACGGGCACAACATCGAAGTGGGGGACAACGTCGTCATCCACGACGGCGTCCACCTCGACGACCGGGGGAAGCTGACGATCGGCGACCGGGCGTCCATCTCCGACGGCGTCCACCTGTACAGCCACGACCACGACCTCGTCGACCAGACCGAGGTGCGGAACTTCCACACGATAGTGGAGGACGACGCCCGCGTCACCTACGACGCGATGGTCCGGGCGGGCTGTCGCGTCGGCGAGAACAGCGTCGTCGGCGCGCGCTCGGTCGTGCAGGGCGACGTGCCGGCCCACCACGTCGTCGTCGGCTCGCCCGCCCGCAGCGTCCGCGTGAAGCCCGGATGGGAGACGGTCGCGGACGACCTCGAAGACGGGCGGCTCCCCGACCGGCAGGACGAGCGCGAGATCGAGTACGACCTCCCGGACGACGTCGAGCCGTTCGACGAGTTCCAGCGTGACCTCCGGCCGCCCGAGCCGCCCCAGTAGGGAGAACGGACGCTGCGCCGCCGCTCGGACGTGAGACCCATTCTTAAGTCCCGGTCGCACCCACGTGCTGTATGCACGTCGACCTCGGCAACGCGCTAGACACGACACCGGGACTCACGGAAGAGACACTTGAGCGTCTCGACGACCGGGTCGCGGACGCACACGACCGGATCGCCGCGGGGATGGCCGACGACGAGTTCGGGTACGCCGCGCTGACCCTTCCGGAGACGACCGACGCGGCGGCGATCCGCGCGGCGACCGACCGCTTCGACCGCCCCGAGGCCGTCCTGACGGTCGGCATCGGCGGGAGCGCGCTCGGCGCGGCGACGCTCGCGAACGCCCTCGAAAGCGACGTGGACGCCTACTTCCTCGACAACGTCGACCCCGACGCCAGCGACGCGCTCCTCGACTCGCTCCCGCTCGAAGACACCGTCGTCAACGTCGTCTCGAAGTCCGGGACGACCGCGGAGACGCTCGCGAACTTCCTCGTCGTCCGCGAGGCGATGGAGGACGCGGGCGTCGATTGGACCGAGCGAACCCTCGTCACCACCGGCGAAGAGGGGAACCTCCGCGCGCTCGCCGACGCCCACGACCTCCCCGCGCTCGACGTGCCGGACGGGGTGCCCGGTCGCTTCTCCGCGCTCTCGACGGTCGGACTCGCGGTGCCGGCGCTGCAGGGCCACGACATCGAGGCCGTCCTCGCGGGGGGGCGGGACGGGATGGCGAGCCTGTCGGGGTCGCTGTTCGAGACGCCGGCGTACGCCTACGGCGCGGCGACGTACGCGCTCGCCGAGCGCGGCGCGCTCACGAACGCCGTGATGCCGTACGCGGAGTCGCTGGAGACGTTCGCGGAGTGGTTCGCTCAGCTGTGGGCCGAGAGCCTCGGGAAGGACGGCCTCGGCCAGACGCCGGCGCGCGCGCTCGGCGCGACCGACCAGCACTCGCAGCTCCAGTTGTACCGCGCCGGCCCGCCGGACAAACTCGTGTCGCTGATCCGCCCGACCGAGCGCGCCGAGACGGCGATTCCCGAGACCGACCTCGACGGGCTCGCGTACCTCGGCGGCTCGTCGCTCGGCGACCTCCTGGACGCCGAGTTCGAGGCGACGGAGGCGAGCCTCGCGGCCGCGGGCGTCCCGAACCTGCGCGTGGAACTGGACCGGGTCGACGAGCGCGGCCTCGGCGAACTCCTCTACGGCATGGAGGCGGCCTGCGTCCTGTACGGCGAACTCGCGAGCGTCTCGACGTTCACGCAGCCGGCGGTCGAGTGGGGGAAGAAGGCCGCGCGCGGACTGCTCGGGGGCGGCGACTTCCCCGAGGCGGACGCCGTCGCCGACAAGCGCGAACTACGTATCGAGCGCTCGTAGGGAGTCTCACGCGTCGCCCGCGACTCGCGCCCGTCCCCTTCCGGTGGCGATAAACCCCCGCGAGCCGTACGGCCGACGATGAGCGAGACGCCTCCCGAACCGGTGAACAAGATCCTCCGCGTGACGAGCGCGGCGTTCGCGGTCGTTTTCGCGCTGTTCGTCGCGAGCGCGCTGACTCTGCCGACCGCCAGGGCGGCGACGTCGCTCGGCCTCGTGAGCGAGGGGACGACCGGGCTGCAAGTGCTACAGACCCTGCTGCAGTTCGGCTGGTTCCTGGTCGCTATCGTCGGCTACCTGGCCATCTCCGACCAGCGGAACCTCGTTCGGATCGCTCGACCGACCCCCCGCGACGCGGCGCTGGTCCTCGTCGGCGGGCTCGGCCTGTTCGCGTTCCAGTACGGCGCGCTCGTGGTGTTAGGCGAACTCGGGCTCACGACCGGGCAGAACCAGGCCGTCGTGCCCGACGGCAACCCGGTGACCTACTACGCGCTCATGGTCGCCGTGTCGCTGCTCGTGGTCGGCCCGGTCGAGGAGGCGCTGTTCCGCGGGGTCGTCCAGGGCGGCCTCCGCCGGGCGTTCAACGCCGTGCCGTCGATCCTGATGGCGAGCGCGATGTTCGGATTAGTCCACCTGGTCGCGGTCTCCGGGACGCCGGGCGAGCGGTGGGCGTACGTCGCCGTCGCCGTCGTGCTCGGCGCGGTCCTCGGACTGCTGTACGAGCACACGGACAACGTGCTCGTCCCCGGCCTCGCACACGGCATGTACAACGCCGTGATATACGTCGAACTCCTCAGACAGTCGCTGTAGCGGCGGCAGGCCAGCCGTCGAGCGCCGCCCCACGGGTGCGTTCTGCCCGCGACCCCCGTCTCGGCGGCCGGCGTTCCGGGAGCTATTTCTGCCGACTCGCGCGAGTCACGCCATGAACGCCCGCGAGAAGTCGACGCTCGTCGCCACCGCCGCACTAGCGCTCGTCGTCCTCGTCGCCGTGCGGACGTTCACCGATCTCGGCGTCGTCGCGAGGTTGGCGGTCGTCACCGTCACGGTCGTCGTCGCCCAGTCCGTCGTCGGGCGAGCGCTCCGGTGAGCCGCGCGGCCCGCGCTCCGCGGTCGATCAGCGACTGACCGGGAAGCGTATGGTCCGATCGGTGAACCGAGATCAGGCGCCGGATAAATACATAAGGAATAATATAAGAAAAGTAGTAATACAGATAGTTGAAACAAATTCGAGAGTGGATCGTAGACGCGAGCCCGCAAAGAGGAGAGAAGACGTGAGTGCCTCCACGGAGAACCGTAAAGTGGTGATAAAGCGGCTAAGACGGGAAATTTTCGGTCGAATCGTTCGCGACCGACTCCGGGAGTGAGCGATCGACGCGTGGACAGATGATGGGTACGTAGATCGCCAACGGCGCGTAAAACTCACGATGTGTTTTTAAACCGTTTTAAACTGCACTTAAGTCAGTTTAAATCCAGTCTAGTACGGGGAACACGGCGATGCCTACCGATCGGTGTCCCACGTCTCGATGCAGCCAACGAACTCGATGTTGGCACAC
>Ga0209946_1000093_pt1 | contig 34282 bp, 35 predicted proteins | sample SalPon2_A_H2O_MG_FD_185704 | JGI IMG/M metagenome (GOLD analysis project Ga0209946, IMG submission 185704) | Salt pond water microbial communities from South San Francisco under conditions of wetland restoration - Salt Pond MetaG R2_A_H2O_MG... | ecosystem: Environmental > Aquatic > Non-marine... | reverse complement strand
GATAGGAGTACCGGCTGCTTGGCACAGCCAGCAGCTGTCCATGCCGGACAGCTACGAACCACAATATCCCAACCCAGCGGCGCGGTGCCGTGGGAATCCTCGCGCTTCAGCGCGGGGAGGATGTCAACTAGTGCGTACGTGAGCCTGCGCGCCGTCGTCGAGACCGCTCCGAAAGCGAACGTGGCGTTCGACAGGAGCCGAAGCGTGGAGTTCGTTCGATAGGAGTCGAGACGAGACACAGACCGGAGACGCGATGACGGTCGACGCGCCCGCGAGTTCCATCCGAGCCGGTGGGACAGAGCGAGCGCAGACCGCAACACGCGAAGCGGCGCCGTCGCTCAGCGGGGAAAGAAGACAGAGGAGAGAGGCGGTGTTAGTTCGCGGCTTCTGTGTCGTCGTCGAGCATGTCGCGAAGCTCGCGACTCGCCGGAATGAGCACCCAGAACGTGAGTGCGCCGAGGATCATGATCCAGAACGACGCGTCGCCGGCGATCAGACCGATCTCTCCGTACGCCGTGTTGACTCCCTCGGCCGGGTTAACGAGCTGAACGATCTCGTAGTACGAGGGCGTCCGGTACCAGCCGCCGAAGGTGAGCCATCCGAGACCGCCGAGCGTGAACAGGGTGAACCCTTTGATGAACTCGTCTGCCATTACCTTACTGTTCGCTGGAGTCACCTTGAGGCTTTCCCATCCCTTGCCCGCGGAACCGCGTCCCGAGGACGTACACCGTCGTTCCAGCGACGAGGAACGCGATTCCGGTGATCACGAGTGTCGCGACCAGCAGGTCGTTCGACGGGAACAGCCCGGCGCTGTTGAGCAGGTAGACGATGGCCGTCCGCACGAAGCTGATCTGCAGCGTCGCCGCGTCGATCAGCGTGAAACCGATCAGGTACGCGACGACCGCGGCGAGCGTCGAGAAGACGGTAACGGCCTTATAAAGCCGGAAGGGAACGACGACTTCCCGACCGTCGGGACCGACACGCGGCCCGGTCGGTTCGTCTCGCGGGTCTTCTTGGTCGGCTTTCGCGACCGGATCTCCGGTCTCGTCGAACGCCTGCGTGTCGTTGGTGTCTGGTGATGGTGACATCGGGAAGCGGGTACCGCAAAATCGGTGGTCGGTCGCCTTACTTCGGGGGCCGCAGCATGTAGTACCGGCGGTTCAGGTCGTACATGTACCCTTCACGCATGGTCTTCAACACCGCGTAGGTGAGGATGCCGCCGAGGACGGGCAGCATGAACGTGAGGGTGAGCAGCAGGTCGAGCGAGATCGGGAAGAAGTTCTGGATCGCCAGCGCCGCGAGCGTGAACGCCAGGATGACGCCCGTCACGCCGACGGCGGCCCAGAACGGCTGCTCGACGGGGCGGCGCGCGCTCCCCTTGTTGAGGAACGGCACGAGCCCGATGATCCCGAAGATGATCCCGTGGGCGACGATGCCGAGCAGCTCGTTCGACATCACGATGTTGCCGCCGAGGACGGCGAGTTGGGGGTTGAGCGGGTTCAGCTTCAGCAGCCCGAACGACCAGTAGAGGTACCAGTCGGGGAGAATGATGGCGGGCGTCGCGCCGGGGTTGGCGGGCTCACCGAAGTGAGCCGGCATCAGCGCCGCGACCAGGATCATGATCCCGACGAAGAAGCTCGTGATAGCGAAGTTCCGGAGCGTCTCGTGGGGCCAGGTCGGGAACCCGAGGACGTCGCGCTCGACGTACGTCGACTCGGCGCGTAAGTCCTCGTCCTCGCGGCGCGACCGCTCGAAGTACTGATACGTGAGCTGTGCGAGCCCCTGAGAGTGCTCTTTGCGCTCCGTCCAAGTCGGCGTCTCGTCGTCCGGCGGCACGGCGGCGGGCGGGCCGCCGTCCGTCCGCGCGTCCGCGTCGGTGCCTCCGTCCGTCATGGGAGTGGTGTCGTCAGTCATTGGATTAGTGCGGTTCCGCGATGCCCTGCACCCAAACGATGCCGACGTGGAGGGCGATGAGGCCCGTCACCACGAACGGCAACACGAAGACGTGCAGGATGTACATTCTCACCAGCGTCGCCTGCCCGAGGGTGAAGCCGCCGAACAGGAGCTGTGCCGCCCACTCGCCCACGAGGGGCGTCGCGAGCGCCATCTCGACGCCGATCTGCGCCGCCCAGAAGGACAGCTGCTTCCACGGGAGGACGTACCCGGAGAAGCCGAACAGCAGCGTCAGGCCGATGAGGACGATCCCGAGGATCCAGTTGACCTCACGGGGCTCCTTGTAGGAGCCGGTGAAGTACACGCGAAGCATGTGCAGGAACACCGCCGCCACCATGAACTGGGCCGCCCAGCGGTGGATCGAACGGAGCATGTACCCGAACTGGACGTCCTTCATGATCATCACGAGGGAGTCGTACGCGGCCGTCGGGTCGCCCTGTGCGGCGGCGCCGGCGGTCGACGGGGCGTAGTAGAATCCCAGGAGCGCCCCCGAGACGGCGGCGACGAGGTACGCGATGATCGAAAGGGACCCGAGCGAGTACAGGGGGTACCAGTACCAGAACTTGTTGTCGAGGTCGTACTGTTCGGTGTGGCTCTTCGGCATCTGGAGGTTCGCGCGGTAGTACATCGTCTCCAGCAGCTCGAGGTAGTCGACGATGCGAAGCCGCTTGTCGAGCCAGATGAGCGTGGTGAGGAACGCGGTCTCGATGACCGTCAGATCCTGGTTTTTGAGCCACGCGTTGTGGTCCATCTCGTCTTGTTTTTTAAGACTCATTGTCAGATCACTTCTTGTAGTACGGGTAGACGGCCCGTTTGAGCGTCTCGGTCAGGTTGTCGGTGTCAACGGTGGTGCCGTCTTTGTCCTCCTCGCGGATGTACAGGTCCTCCCACTTGCGGCGGCGCTTCTTCACGATCATCACGTCAGGCAGGAACTCCTTGCGGTACAGCAGGAGGATGAAGGCGAGATCGATGAAGATCATCGCCAGGAGCGCGCCCGCGAACATGTTGCCGGCCTCCGTCGACGCCCACGCCGACATGAGCCCGTACACGAAGAGCGCGACGAACACGACTTCGATGACGGTGAGCAACACGATCGCGATCGCCGCGGCCGTGCTCTCTCGGGCCGGTTCGTACCGGTGGATGTCACCGTACGAGGAACCGCCGGAGCTCATTGTGCACCCCCGTGGCCGGTGTGTGCCGACTCACCGTACTTCAGGAGGTAGAACGTGAACACAAAGGTCAGCGCGATGCCGAGGATCGCGGCGATACCGACCCAGTGGGCGTGCAGCGGGACGCCGACGTGGGCGATGTTCTCCGGCCACCCGGTGTTGCCGCCGCCCGTCTCGACGGTGGGAACGTCCCCGCCGACGGCGATGCCGGCGTGCATGCCGACCGCGGTGTGAGGCACGCAGTGGTAGTGGGTGATGCCCGCGTCTTCCTCGGTCACCTCGTACTCGTAGGTGTACCCCTCTTCGCCGACGGGGTCGCCGCTGTCGAGGCTGGCCGGCCCGCCACCCTCGACCGTCTGGACGTTGTGGGCGCCGCCGGCGCCCGTCCACTCGAAGGTGATCGTCGTGCCGGTGTCGACCCACAGCTGTGTCGGAGCGAACGCGAGCCCGTTGCCGCCCGCGCCGACCTCGACGGTCACCTCACTTTCGCCGCGGGCGTCCTGGTACTCTCCGAGATTCCCGTCGGTGACCCCGCTCGGCCAGTCCGGTTTCGCTTCCTGTGCGGCGGCCGTCCCGGTTGCCCCGGCCGAGGCCGCGACCGCGGCGCTGGCACCGCCGGCCGTCCGCACAAATTCCCGCCTTTTCATACAGGTTCACTCGGGACGGCGTGCGCTTAAACCCACCGACTGAATCCGTCGACGCGGAGGGGTTTACAAGGCCGCTATCTATCGATATCGACGGTTTACTCGTCCCGCTCCTCGTCGTTTATGACCCCCCCTTCGACCGGCACGAAGTCGGGGCGCTCTTTGGCCTGTCGGAGGGCCCGCAGACGCTCGCGGTACTCCTCCGATCGGAACCGGTCCGAGAGGCGGGCGTTCGCGACCATCACGAAGAGCAACAGCCCGATGATCAGGAACACGATCCCGATCGCCGGGGCGACGATCGTGTTCAGGTCCATGACGAACGACGCGACGAGCAGCGCGGCGCCGGCGAGCACCTGCACGGCCGCGATCACCTGTACCATCAGGTTGCCGAACTCGCCCGAGCCCTGCGGGACGGTGTCGGGATGCGGGAGCGACCAGTCGTCCGGGGGCTCCGGCACGTCGTACGCCTCCATCGCCGCCAGCGCGACGATCGGCTCGATGTCGCGGAGGACCGTCCCCTGCCCGCTCACCTCGCCCGACGGACGGACGATGGCGTACCCCTCGTCGGAGTAGACGAGGATGCGCTCTTCGCCGTCCTCGCGGACGCGCTCTAACACGCCGAACACGTCCCGACGGGCGATACGGGTCTTCAGCTCCGCCTCCGCGCGGTCGAGGAGTCGCCGACCGGTGATCCACGACTCCGGGTCGAACGCGGCGTCCCACTCTTCGGCGCTCATCCGCGCCATGTCGGAGGGCCCGAAGTCGTCGAAGTCGTACTCCTCGTCGACGCGCTGGCGGAGCGCGGCGAGGTCGTCGTCGCCCTCGGCGCCCGTTTCGCGGGCGTCGCCGTCAGCGTCGTCGTCGGCGTCCGTGTCGCCGTGGGACGCGTCGGCTCGTGGGCTCTCGCCGTCGCCCGCGGACTCGTCCGGCACCCGGTCCGGCCGCGGCTCCGGCTCCGGTTCCGTCGAGGTGTCCTCCATTAGCCGACGGTACGTGCTCCGGACGCTAACTGTTTTCGTCTACGGTCGCGCCGAGCCGCGACGCCGGTCCGACCGCTGCGAGGCGGGAGCGCCGCGGCGGTCGCGAACCGCGCGCGCCGCGGACCGCGGGACTTTACGCACCAGAGACCTAACTCGCTTGTAATGGTCGACGAGTCGGTTATCGCGGCGGCTGCCGGGCTGTCGGTGACGGCGAGCCTCCCGTTTCTGCTGTACGGGGCCTGGATAATGATCGACACCGAAACCGTGACGTGGACCGTGCTCATGCGTCACCTGCGATACATCGCCGTCGGGCTGGTCCTCACCACCGTCCCGATCGTCGGGTGGATGATCCCGCGGCTCTTCGTCGATCTCATCAACCTCTCCGGAATCGCCGTGATCCACGCGTTCTTCGGCGTGCAGGCGTACGCGCTGCTGGCGTTCGCGCTCACGGGTATCGTGCGCATCCTCCAGGCGAAGCGCAACGCGGACGCCTACGAGGACCCGAGCGTCGACATCGACGAGATCCACGAGGACATGGGTCACTGGCGCTCGCGGCTTCGGGCCGGCGTGGCCGGATTCATGGTCCTGTGGCTCTGTGCGTGGGTGACCGGGCTCTACCGGCTGTACTCGCTGCACCTGGCGCCGCTGCTCTGAGGACTCCGGACCGGCCGAGCGCGAGCCGGGAGACGGCGGCATCGACCGCGCCGACCGACAGGTTCAATCCCGTTTTCGTCGTAGTGTGCGTATCGTGGCAGTCACATTCGATCTGTTCGGGACGCTCGTCGATGTCGAGTACCCGTCCGACCCCGCGGAGATCGTCGCCCGCGAACTCGAGTCGCGCGGCGTCGAGGTGCCCGACGACTGGCACGCCGCGTACGGCGAGCGACACGTAGACGCCCCGGTGGGCGCGGAAGTCCCGCTGCCGGCCCACGTCGCGCACGCGCTCGACTCCCGCGGCGTCGACGCGGCGGACAACGTCGTCAGACACGCCGTCGTCGCGGCGTTCGACCCCGACGTAACCCGACGAGACGGCGCGTTAGCGGCCGTCCGCGACGTGAGCGAGCAGGGCCCCGTCGGCCTCCTCTCGAACTGCGCGGTGCCGGAACTGGTGCCGAAGACCCTGATCCGCGCGAGGCTCCGCGGCGAGTTCGACGCGGTGACGACGAGCATCGGCTGCGGGTGGCGAAAACCCCACGCGAAGGCGTTCGAGACGGCGGCCGAGTCGCTCGGCGTCGGCCCGGCGTCGCTGGTCCACGTCGGCGACGACCCCGAGACGGACGGCGGCATCGAGGAGGTCGGCGGCCGGTTCGTCGACGTGACGGAGACGCCGCTCGACGGGTTGGCGGCACGGCTCGAAGCCGAACTCTGAAAGCGGCGCTCGAAGCGAACCCGCCCGGTCGTGGCCTCCTACTCGACGGGCGAGGCGTCCTCGATCCGCTCCGCCCACGCGTCGTCGACCCGTCCCTCCGCGACGAGCTTCTCCAGATGCGCGGCGACCGTCGCCCGCGCGAGGTCGACGACGCCCGTCAGATCCTTCTCGTAGGCGGCGTCGACCACGGCGTCGACGTCGCGTGCGCCGTCTTCGATCGCCGCGAGAACCGACCGCTCGCGGTCGAGCCGGTGGTCTCGCAAGCGAGTACAGACCTGCTCCGGGTCGTTGATCGGCGGGCCATGGCCAGGGTACAGTCGGTCGGCGCTCGTCTCCCGGACGCGTTCAAGACTATTTAAATAGTCACGAAGATCGCCCTCGGGCGCGCCCACGACGACGCTCCCCTCGGCGACGGCGAGGTCGCCACAGAGCAGCGCGCTCGTGGGGGTCTCGCCGTCGTCGGAGGGTCGCTCGTCGCGCTCGGCGTCGACCGCGAAAGCGACGTGATCCGGCGCGTGGCCGGGAGTGTCGACCGCGCGGACGGGCGTCGATCCGATTCGGTCGCCGTCGCGGAAGGTTCCGTCCGGATCGACGCCGGTCGTCGCCACGAACCGATCCGTGTGGCCCGCGTGCGCGAAGACCGGCGCGCCCGTCAGTTCGGCGTACTCGGCGACGGCGCCGACGTGATCCGGATGGGTGTGCGTGACCGCTATCGCGTCGACCGGACTGGTCGCTGCGTCGGCTCCGTCCCCCTCTGTTAAACCGACAGCCGCGTCGAGCGCGTCGGTCCGAGCCGCCGGGTCGACGAGGAGGCCGGCCGCGAGGTACGCGTTCGTCGTTCCGCCGGGAGCGCGGGTGTCGACCGACACGTCGACCCGAGTGACGGTCGGGTTCGTCGCCGGCGCCGGCATCGGCTCAGTCCCCGCGTCCGACCGAGGATTCGTCCCGCCGGTCGAGCAGCGATCGCGCGGCGGGGCCGGGGCCGGACCCGGCTCGTTCGCGTCCCGGAATCGAGACGTCGGCGGCGTCGGCGACGGCGAACCGCGAGATGTCGGCGACGCCGGCGTCAACCTCCTCGACCGACCCGTACGGGCGCCCGACGACGATGTCGCCCGCTTTGCTCCGGTTGATACCGGGGATCGCCGTCAGTTCGGCCATCGACGCGGCGTTGACGTCGAGGGGGTACGGGACCCCCGTCACCGAGCGGTAGCCGTGGTCGGTGATCGCCACGTCGATGGCGGTGCCGAGCTCTCGTTCGCCCGGCACGGCGACGAGGAGCGCGTAGGTGCCGAGCTGCCGCCCGAACGTCTTGCCGTCCTGGTGGTACTCCAAGTGCACGTCGGGGAGGACCGTCCCCGGCGGCACGACCCGGTCGAGCATGGGGTTGTCGACCGTCTCGCGGACCTCGCGTTTGTACGCCTGGAACTGGTCTTTGTGCTCCTGTGCGATGTCGGCGCCCGTCTCGGCCATCTCCGTGCCGGCGAACGCCATCACCTGCCGGACGTTTATGCGGCGGAGCATCAGCCCCTCGTCGTAGACGCGCCGGAGGAACCGCTTGTTGTGCTCGTAGGTCTCGGGGCGCTCGCCGGCGAGCCCGTGAACGAGGTTGATTCCGGGGAGCAGTTTCGGGAGCCGCGGCGAGGCGTCCGGCCCGGTCGAAGGGCCGGTGACTCGGTCGGCGGCGCCGGGCGTCGTTTCGGCCGTGTCGCCCGGCCGCCACCCGCCCTCCTCGTTGACGACGCGGACGGCCGCTAAACACTCCTCGGCCGTGACCAGCAGGTTGTTCTGCTCCTGGACGACCGGGTCGGCCGATTCGAGCCCGAACGCGGCGGTGTCGCCGGGCGTGTTGTGCGCGGCGATGACCCGGATCGCCTCGCGGGAGGCCTCGGGGTAGTCGGTGATCGTCACCGGGTTCATGTTGTCGAGGTGGAGCGTCCGGAGGTCGGGCGCGACCTCGCGGATCCCGCCGTACAGCTCCCGGAGCGCGTCGGGGTTCGGCGCCTCGCCGTCGCCGCCGAACGCGAGGATGTCGGCCTGCCGGCCGAGTCTGAAGTGTCTGACTCCCCGGTCGGAGAGCGCGTCCACCTCGTCGACGACGGACTGCGGCGCCCGGAAGGCGGGATCGCCGTACAGCGGCTCCGTGCAGAACGAGCACCGATACGCGCACCCGCGGGAGGTCTCCATCTCGCAGATGAGGTAGTCGGGGTGGTTCGGGTGTTGCTCGACGACGAACGCCCCCTTCTCGGCCCACCGGTCGATCTCGGCGTTCTCGCGCATCCGGTTGCCGAACCCCTCTAACCCCTCGCGAACGAGGTCGTAGGCGGCCGCCTCCACGTCGCCCATGGCGACGAAGTCGTAGTCGAGGTCGTCGCGCTCCGTCTCCGTCGCGCCCGCGTTCTCCTCGCCGACCCCGAACCGCACCGGGCCGCCGAGCAGGGTGACGCCGTCCGCGGTCCAGCCCAGTTCGCGCACCTCGTCCGGTTCGGCGGGGGTCCCGCCGACGTACTTGCCGGGGACCGTCATCCCGCCGACGTACACCATGAGGTCGGCGTCGGCGACGTCGGCGTGTTTGCTCCGGTCGTCCCGCAGTTCGTCGATCGTGTGGTAGGTGATCTGCGACTCGGGGACGCCCGCGTCGACGAGCGCACCGGCCGTGTACCGCGGATACGTCGAGACATAGGGCGGCACGCCGAAGTGCGCCGGCTCGTCGACGTAGCCGTCGACGATGGTGACAGCGAGGTCGTTCGGGTCGGGCGGCAGCGAACCCCGGCCCGACGCGGGCGAGTCGGTCATGTTGCCCCACCGTAGTCGGCCGAGACGGGAAAAGCGTGCGGAACGGTGGGCGAGCCGCCGGTCGCTGCCAGCCGCGCCGCCGCCACGCCGTTTAAGCCCTCGCCGATCCAACGGATGAACATATGCCAATGACCATGGAGGTCAAATGCGAGTCCGACGACTGCGAGCTCGACATGTTCGAGAACCACTACACCTACGACGTTCCCGACGACCACGCGGTCGAGGACCTCTCGTGTCCGTACTGCGGCGGAAGCGACCTCGCCGAAATCGAGGTGTAACCCGTGGGCGAACTCGTCGAGACCGGCCGGTCGGTCGTCCGTCGCGCGCTCGAACGCGTCGGCCGCGGCTGGAGCAAGATGCAGGAGCGCCGACCGCTCTCGTACGACCTCCTCGAGAGCGACGACGCGTACCTCGTCGTCTTCGACGCCCCCGGCGTCCGGGGCGAGGACCTCAACGTGACGTTCCTCGACCACACCGTCGAGGTCGAACTGGACCGATTCCGGGAGTTCTACGACGGCTACGAGATGTTGTTCCCCGGTCGCGGCGTCACGCTCTCGGGACAGGCCGACCTCCCCCGTGACGCGAACGTGACGCCGCAGGGAGCGAACGCGACGCTCACCCGGAACGGCACGCTCCAGGTCGAAATCCCGAAAGAAGACGACGGTCGCGACGTCGCGGTGGTCGAAGAAGATGAAGCGGACGCCGACGAGTAACCGGGACGCGATCCGTCTTTTATAAGCGCTCCTCTGTCTGCCGCCGCTCGACCGACATTCCCTCGACGATCTCGAACGTCTCGTCGCCGTCGAAGCGATCGGGGGCGAACGCGTCGATCCACGGTGAGTCTGCGCGCCCCGCAGAGACGCCAGTGAGCGACGCCAACACGCCCTCGGCCAGTAGTTCGCCGATCGCCGGCGCGCGCATGAACCCGTGGCCCTGCCAGCCGGCGGCGACGAACACGCCGTCCGCCGGGTCCCCGACCGGTCCCACGAGCGGGTCGCCGTCGGGGGTCGCCGTGCAGAGCCCGGCCCACGCGCGCTCGACTATCGGGCCCCCCGCGCCCACCGCGTCCAGTCGCTCGCGCAGCGTCGCCGAGACCGACTCGACGAACCAGTCGTCGCCCGACTCGTCGTACTCGTCCGGATCGGCCGGGACCGGCTCCGTCCCGTCACCGGCGAGCAGCCCGGTCGGGTGCGGGCGGGCGTACACGCCGGCCGTCGCGTCGTACACCATCGGCCCGTCGTAGCCCGTCGAACCGTCGCCGAGTCGAGCCGTCAAGGCCTGCACGCGATACGGAACCACCGGCACGTCGACTCCCGCGCCAGCGAGGAATCGGGCCGTGTGCGCGCCGGCGGCGACGACGACCGCGTCGAACGCGCGGCTGCCACCGCGACCCGCGCCGCCGACCCGCAGTTCCGGGCCGCCGCCGGTGAGCGAGACCGGGGTGTCGGTCTCGACGGCGACGCCTTCGCGACACGCGCGATCACCCATCGCGGCGACGTAGCTCGCGGGGGCACACCACCCGGCGCCGTCGGCGACCGCGGCGACCGCGAGGTCGTCGGTCGCGAGGGGGTATCGCGCGCCGAGGGCCGCCGGGTCGACGAGCGAGACCGCGCGGCCGTGGTCGCGCATTCGGTCGACCATCGCCGGCACGGCCTCGGCGTCGGCGTCGCCCTCGCGGACGGCGATGACGTAGGGGCACGGGGTAAACGAGAATCCGGGGAGCGACCGGTCGAACGCGCGGAACCGCTCCATCGCGCGGGCGGCGACCGCGGCGTCGACGTCCTCGGCGTAGGCGTCGTACAGCACGCCCGCGGCGCGCCCCGAACTCTCCGCGGCGAGGTCGCCCCGGTCGTACAGGGTCACGTCGGCGCCGCGAGCCGCGAGGTCGGCGGCCGCGGTGACGCCGACGGCGCCGCCGCCGACGACCGCGACGGATGGCGCGTCCGCGCCGGTCGCGCCGCCGCCGGCTACCGACGCGTCTGTGCGGGTCATACGCTGCCGTTTCGCGGGCGTTGTTTAAAAGGCGGCGACGGCGGTTATAAGAACTCGGCCATCCCGCGTGCGGGGTAGCCGACGACGTGGTCGACGCCGACCTCGCGCAGCGCGTCGACGCGCTCGCGGACCGTCTCGGGGGACCCGACCAGCGCGAAGTCCCGCGCGGCCGCCGAGAGGACTTCGCGCGTGCGGCCGGTGGCCGAGGCGTCCGTCGAGGGGGCGTCGGCCTCGCCGCCGTCCGGAAGCGCGCGAGCGACCGGGCGGCGGCGGGCGACGTACGCGCCCACGGCGTCGAGGACCGCGTCCTCGTCGTCGGTGAGGACGGTCGGGGCGTACACCGCGACCTCGCCCTCGAACCCGGCGGCGCGGAGCCCGCGCACGTCCCGGTCGGTCGACCGGGAGAGCAGCTCGAACTGGGTCCCGCCCGCCGCCAGCGCGACGCGCTCGATTCCCTCGGTGCCGACCCACGCGCCGGAGGCGTTCCGTTTCGCGGCCCCGAGCCGCGGCGCGACGGCGCGCGACGACTCCTCCTCGGAGAGGTACGCGCCGTGTCCGGCGACGAGGACGCGACGGGCCGCGTCCGGGATCCGGTCGACCAGCGAGTCGTCGCCGAGCGGGTCGAACCCGTCCGCCCGGACCGGCGTGGTGACGTACAGGTCCGTCTCGTCGGCCAGGCGGTCGAGCGTCTCGCCGTCCGGGAGGTGTTCGCGACCCTCGTAGTCGATCGTCACCCGGTCGACCGGGAGGTCGACCGCCCGCGACACGTCGCACTCGGCGGGTTTGAGCGCCACGGCGTCGATTCCGGTTCGGGCGACCGCTTCGCGACCGGTCAACATCGACCGATCGCCTCCGTTAGCGACCGGGCGGGAGCCCGTGCACCGACTGTGTCACCGACCCGGACGGCTCGCGGCCTGTCGACTCGGCGCCCGGAGGCGTCGGATCGGTTCGCGGTACCGATACTCACGGAAAAGACCTCATCGCGATCGCGGAACGCGATCTATCGCCTGTGCGGCCATAACTGTCAGCCGGTATTCGCGTGCGTCTCATAAACCCGTCGCGAGCCGGCAATATTCCGGTCGGTGCCGACGGGAGGCCGGCGGGCCTCTTGCGGCGGTCGAACCCGGTGACATGCGCGTCCCCGGCCACGTTATGAGGCTCCCGCCCGTCCGATCGCGTATGAATCAGCTCGTCGACGGCGAGTGGCGGACGGACACCTACGAGGCGACCGACGAGGACGGCTCGTTCCAGCGCGGGGAGACGACGTTCCGGAACTGGATCGCCGGCAGCGACGTGCCCGACCACGTCGACGCCGAACCGGACGAGCGGTTCCGGCCGGAGGCCGGCCGGTATCACCTGTACGTCTCGTACGCCTGTCCGTGGGCGCACCGCGTGCTGCTCGCCCGGTCGCTCCTGGGGCTCGAAGACGCGATCGGCGTGTCGGTCGTCGACCCGTACCGCGGCGAGGGGGGCTGGCAGTTCTCGCCGGAGAAGGACGGCTGTACGCCCGACCACCTCCACGACAGCGACTACCTGCGCGAACGCTACGTGGCGGCCGACCCCGACGCCACCTGCCGAGTGACCGTCCCCGTCCTGTGGGACACCGAGGAGGAGACGATCGTCAACAACGAGTCACGCGAGATCCTGCGGATGCTCTCGACGGCGTTCGCGGACCTCGGCAACGGCGTCTCGCTGCTGCCCGACGCGGGCGACGACGCGACCGTCGCGGCGGTCGACCAGGTGATAACCGACATCTACGAGCCGATCAACAACGGCGTCTACCGCGCCGGCTTCGCGACCTCGCAGGCGGCGTACGACGAGGCGGTCGCCGACCTGTTCGGCGCGCTCGACCGCTACGAGGACCGGCTCTCGGACCAGCGCTACCTCGTCGGCGACTCGCTCACCGAGGCGGACATCTGTCTGTTCACCACGCTGGTCCGCTTCGATCAGGTGTATCACACCCACTTCATGTGCAACCGGAAGTTCATCCACCAGTACGACGCCCTCTGGCCGTACCTGCGCGACCTCTACCAGACCGACGGCGTCGCGGAGACGGTGGAGATGGACCACATCAAAGAGCACTACTACACCACCCATCCGGACGTGACGCCCACGCGAATCATCGCGCGCGGCCCCGACCTCGACTTCGAGGCCCCCCACGACCGCGACCGGCTCGACGGCGAGGCGCCGACGCCGGACGCGGCGGACTGAGGGGTAGAGCGCGGCCGCGGCCGTGTTAAAAGTAGAATCGGCGCGCAGGGCGCGTCTCGTCGACCAGCGTACCGGCCGCGACGCGAAGAGAAGCGGCGGTCCGGAGGGGCGACCGGGACGGCGTCGCGTTACCCGTCCATCCCGCCGAAGGAGAGGCCGTCCTCGACCGACCGCTGCGCCGCGAAGTAGACGATCGCGACCGGCAGCGCGAACAGGTTCGCGAACGCCGCGAACCGCGTCCACGGCGTCGAGAACCGCCCCTCGGTCGCGATGTTGTACAGCTCGACCGAGAGCGGGTAGTTCTCCGGGCGCAGCAGCGTCTGCGCGATGATGAACTCGTTCCAGCCGGCCAGCCACACGAAGATGAGGACGACCGCGAGCCCCGGCTTCGTGAGGGGGATGATCACCTCGCGGATCGTCTCCAAGAAGCTCGCGCCGTCGACCATCGCCGCCTCCTCGTAAGAGACGGGGATGTTGTCCATGTACGTCTTCAACAGCCACGTGTTGAACGGGATCGCCGACGCCGCGTAGAACAGCCCGAGGATGAACAGGTTGTTCGTCAGCCCGTAGGAGCTGAAAAGCGAGTACAGCGCCACGAGCGTCGCGATCGACAGCCCGGCGCCGATCTGGGTGAACAGCACGTAGCCGTAGAGGATGCGCTTGCGGCCCACGAACTGCCGCCGCGAGAACGCGTACGCCGCCGGGACGATCATGCCGAACCCGGCCGCGAGCGTCACGCTGACGATGTACAAGCTGTTGAACACCGCGCCCGGCCCGGTCTCGGTGCCGGCCCACCGGAAACCGACCAGTCCGTCGGCTCCCCCGAGGACGAGCTGGGGGTACCCCCAGTCGCCGTCGACGAAGAAGAAGTCGGACTCGAAGACCACCCACCGGTACGCGCCGAGGTTGTACGTCGACGGGTCCGGGAAGATGCCGCTCGTGTTGAACAGCCGCGACCCTTCCGCGAGCGACGCCGTCGTGATCCAGAACAGCGGGAACAGCAGCACGAGCACCATCGCGAGCCCGAACAGCGTCATCAGGACGCTCTTCGAGACGTCCCACACGCTGCGTTTCCCCGTGCGAACGTCGTAGATCGCTCGCTGGATCAACACGGCGAGCCGCTTCGGCGCGGTCGCGAGGCCGACGAGTTTCGCACGGACCAGCCCGACCGCGGAGGCGACCAGCGCGACCGCGGAGTCGAGGGGGCTCATTCGTCACCCACCCCCTCGGCGAGGCCGCCGTAGCGGACGGCGGCGTACATGAACAGGCCGACGAACGCGATCGCGACGATCAAGATCGCCGCCGACAGGCCGAACTGGTTGAACGTGATCGCCTCGCGGTAGCCGTACACGATGATCAGTTCGTTCTGTCTCGACGGCCCTCCCTGGTTGAACACCCACGGGATGAGGAACTGCTGGAAGGACGTGGCGGCCGTGAGGATCGACGCGAACAGCACCGGGCCCTTGATCGCGGGCAGCGTCACGGTGCGGAACCGCTGGAGCCAGCCGGCGCCGTCGACCATCGCGGCCTCGTGGAGCGACCGGGGCACGTCCTGTAAGGCGCTCACGATGATGATCACCATGAACGGGTACGCCAGCCACACCTCGGTGGTGACGTACGCGAAGAACGCGGCCCAGCGACCGCTGAGGAAGCCGATCGGCACGTCGAAGAGCAGGGCCTGCGGCGCCGACAGCGACACCAACAGGTCGTTGAACCGCCCCAAGATCGTGTTGAACACGCCGTAGCGCGCGTCGCTGAACATCCCGCGCCAGACGGTGATAGTGAAGATGCCGGGGAACCCCAGCGGGACGATCACCGCCGCGCGCATGTACCGCTTGCCGGCGACGCGCACGTGGTTCAACAGGAGCGCGATCCCCACCGCGAGCATCACCTTGAAGACGAGCGAGACGGCGACGAAGAGCCACGTCGTCAGCATCGACGTCCTGAACTGCGGATCGGAGAGGAGCTGCGCGTAGTTCGACAGCCCGATCAGCTCGGCGCCCCCGCCGATCACCGACCCCGCGAACGTCGCGTCGGTGAGCGAGATGTAGAAGAGATAGAAGATGGGGTACAGCATGAAGCTCGAAAAGAGGATGACGCCGGGCGCGACGAGGAGCAGCCCCCAGTCGCGACTGGAGAACGGCAGCACCGAGCGGAGGCGCGCAAGCCCGCTCACACCTGTTCCGGTTTGCGAAGAGGCCATCGGTCCGAGAGGTGTCTACAGCGCCTCCCGGATCTCGGAGGCGGCCTGGTCGAGCGCGGCGTCGCTGTCCTGCTCGTCGTTGAAGACGCGTTCTAACGCGTCCGTCACGGGCGTCCAGACGCTGTTCATGTCCGGGTGCGTCGGGATCGGGACGCCGTGGTCGACCTGCTGAGCGAACGCCTTGACCTCGCTGGAGAGGTCGTCGTTGCCGACCACGTCGGTCAACACGGGGATGTACCCCTGCTCTGCGGCGTTGGTCTGGATGACCTCCTCGTTCGTCGTGTACCACTCGGCGAGCCCGGTCGCGGCGTCGACCCGCGACTGGTCCGCGTCGGCGAGCATCGACGAGAAGTAGAACAGCTGGATGCCGGAGTACGAGCGCGGGTGGTTCCCGTCGACGGTCGGCAGCGTCGTGACGCCGAGGTTCTCGACCGCGCCGTCGAGGTTGCCGAGCTCCCACGGCCCGTTGATCGCGAACGGCGCCAGCCCGTCGGCGAACGCGACGATCTGCGATTCGTAGCCGGGGTCGGCCGGGACGTACTGCGACAGCGTCTCGAGCGCGTCCATGCCCCGCTTGCACGCGTCGCTGTCGACGCCGACCTCGCGGCTCTGTTCGTCGAAGATGCTCCCGCCGTACGCCTGGATGAAGCCGCTGACGAAGTAGGGGTCGGTCACGGGGTACGAGAGGCCGTACTCCCCGTTCTCCGGGTCGTGGTACTCGTCCATGACCGAGACCATCTCCTCGAAGGTCTCCGGCGGCTCGTCGACCATGTCCTCGTTGTAGAACAGCGCGACGGTCTCGGAGGCGAACGGAAGCCCGTAGAGCGAGCCGTCGAACTGCGCGGCCTCGCGGGCCGCCTGCGTGTAGCTGTCGAGCGAGACGTCGACGTCGTCGCTCGCGTCGTAGAGGAAGGACGGATCCTCGCGGACGGCGAACCGGCCGACCCAGTCGTGCGCCCAGACCCACGAGTCGGGACCGTCGCCGGCCGGGATGGCCGTCTCCAGCTGCTGGTCGAGTTCGCCGCCGGGCGCCTCCTTGTTGATCGTGTCGCCCGTGTCGGACTCGTACTGGTCGATGTACTCCGAGATCGCCTCGTCCTCGGCGTCGGAGAGGTCGACCCACAGCCGCGCGGACCCGGTGTCTCCGCCGCCGGATCCGGCCGAACCGTCCGAACCGTCGCTCCCGCCGGACCCGTCCGAACCGTCGCCGCCGGTGCTGATACAGCCCGCGAGCCCCGCGAGCGCAGTCGATCCCCCCACCGCCTTGAGCAGCGTTCTACGTTTCTCGTTCATGTGACTGGAACAAGTGATGAACTATATTTTCATACATTTAGTGTTTGGGATACCTCCCGATCGATCAGGATTGATGCGGGTCGATCCGGACTGATTCGCCGCCGAGGATCCGGCCTCGGTCGCTCGGTATATTTGAGAAGAGATTATTCACCATCTATCAGTAAAACAGCAAAGGACTCATATGCCACCGGACCCGTCATCAGGGAAATGGCACGCGTCACGCTCGATACGCTCCGGAAGGAGTTCGACCGAGGAACCATCGTCGCCGTCAACGATCTGGATCTCGAGATCGACGACGGGGAGTTCGTGACCGTGGTCGGGCCGTCCGGTTGCGGGAAGACGACGACGCTCCGGATGGTCGCCGGCCTCGAAGAGCCGACCTCGGGGACCGTCGCCTTCGACGACGAGGACGTCACCGACATCCACGCGAAGGAGCGCCCGGTCGCGATGGTGTTCCAGAACTACGCGCTGTACCCGCACAAGACGGTCCGGGAGAACATGGCGTTCGGGCTCAAGATGAGCACCGACATGACGACGGCGGAGCGCCACGAGCGCGTCCACGAGATGGCGGAGATGATGGGGATCGAAGACCTGCTCGACGACAAGCCGGACGAGCTCTCCGGGGGCCAGAAGCAGCGCGTCGCGCTCGGTCGGGCCATCGCGCGCGAGCCCGAAGTGTTCCTCTTCGACGAACCCCTCTCGAACCTCGACGCGAAACTCCGCACCGAGATGCGCGCGGAGATCCAGAAGCTCCAGAAGGAGTTCGGCGTCACCGCGATGTACGTCACCCACGACCAGGAGGAGGCGATGACGATGGGCGACCGCCTCGCCATCTTAAACGACGGCGAGCTCCAGCAGGTCGGGGAGCCGACCGAGGTGTACCAGAACCCCGTCAACGAGTTCGTCGCGGGCTTTATCGGCTCGCCGTCGATGAACTTCGTCGACGTCGACGTGGCGACGGACGGCGCCGGCGCGACGGTCCGAAACGAGGACGCCGGCCTCGAACTCGACCTCTCGGCGGAGTACGTCCGGGGCCACGACCTCGGGAGCGGTCGGTACACGCTGGGAGTTCGGCCGGAGAACATCGCCGTCGAGGAGTCGCCCGGCGGGACCGAGACGCTGCGCTCGACGGTGGAGGTCGTCGAGCCCATCGGCTCGGACAACTACGTCCACCTCACCGTGACCGACGACTTCCTCGCGCGCTCGCCCGCGGACGTGAAGCCGGCGGCCGGCGACGCGGTCGGCGTCTCGTTCGAGGAGGAGCACATCCACCTGTTCGACCCCGAGACCGGCGAGGACGTGTTCTTGACCGACGAGGAGATCGCGGCCGCGGTCGCGTAAGAAGAATCGAGTCCGGGAGGCGCCCTCGACGTGTGAACCGATCGTTCGCACTTTCTCGCCGGATCGGGAACGGTCGGGACTTCGTGCACGAGACCGGAAGCCGCTGCCGCCGCGGTGAGCGCTCCCAAAGCCCCAGCCGCGAGGCGGCCCCTTTGAGCCTCTCCCCGCTCCGCACAGCACCTCACACCTCGCCAGTCGCCTCCGCTTCGCTCCGGCGACCGACTCCCTCGCGCGTGCGACTCGCGCGCTCCGGACGCTCGTCGGCACGCGGAGAGGCCCCGATGCGCCTCTTGCAGCCGGCGGCAGAGCCGCCGGCGACGCCACCGCACCGCGGTTTTACTTACCAATACCGGTCCGTGAGAACCGGACCGGCATCGCGTCGCCGCCGCCGACAACGGCTTGAAGTGCGCGCTCGTCCGATGTGCCACGAATGGAGCCGCCAGACATCGAGCGGTTGGACGAACGGACCGTCCAGCGGATCGCGGCCGGCGAGGTCGTCGAGCGCCCGGCTAGCGTCGTCAAGGAGTTGATCGAGAACAGCCTCGACGCGGGCGCGAGCCGCGTCGCCGTATCGGTCGAGGCCGGCGGCGCCGAGGGGGTCCGCGTCCGCGACGACGGCGTCGGTATCCCGGAAGGCCAGTTGGAGGCGGCCGTCGCGGAGCACGCCACCTCGAAGATCGGCGACATCGAGGACCTCGACCGCGGCGTCGGCACCCTCGGCTTCCGCGGCGAGGCGCTGTACACCGTCGGCGCCGTCTCGCGGCTCACGGTCCGATCGCGCCCGCCGGACGCAGCGGCGGGCGCGGAGATACGCGTCGACGGCGGCGACGTGGGCGAGGTCCGTCCCGCCGGCTGTCCGACCGGGACGACCGTCGAAGTCGACGACCTCTTTTATAACACGCCGGCGCGCAAGAAGTTCCTCAAACAGACCGCGACCGAGTTCGACCGCGTGAACACGGTGGTGACCGGCTACGCGCTCGCCAACCCCGGCGTCGCCGTCTCGCTGGAACACGACGGTCGAGAGACCTTCGCGACCGAGGGGAACGGCGACCTCCGGTCGGCCGTGCTCGCCGTCTACGGCCGCGAGGTCGCGGAGGCGATGATCGACGTGGACTGGACGCCGCCGGGCGACGAGTCACCCGCCGAGGACTCGCCTCCCGAGGGCTCGCCCGTCCGCGCCGTCAGCGGCCTCGTCTCGCACCCCGAGACGACGCGGGCGAGCCGCGAGTACCTCGCGACGTACGTGAACGGCCGGTACGTCACCGCGAGCGCCCTCCGCGAGGCCGTCCTGGAGGCGTACGGCGGCCAACTCGCGCCCGACCGATACCCCTTCGCCGTGCTGTTCGTTGACGTGCCGCCCGGCGACGTGGACGTGAACGTCCACCCCCGCAAACTCGAGGTCCGGTTCGACGAGGAGCCGGCGGTGCGGGCCGCCGTCGAGGAGGCGGTCGAGGCCGCGCTGATCGACCGCGGCCTGATCCGCTCGACCGCACCGCGGGGCCGGTCGGCGCCGGAGCAGACCGAGATCAGACCCGAGTCGGCCGGGACCGAGGCCGTCGGCGGCGCCGGAACTGACCACGAGCGCGCCGCACGGCGCGACCGGGGTGACGACGACGCGAGCGACGCGCGCGACGCGGACGAGTCGGGCAAGTCGAGCAGCGCGACCGACGAGGCGAACGCGACGACCGCCACGGAGCTGGACCCCGCGGACGAGTCGGCGTGGGCGGTCGGCGACGTGAGCGCGGACGACGGCCCCGACCCGAGCGAGTCCGCCACCGATCGGTCGGTCGAGACGGTCGATACTGGCGGGTCACCGGATTCCGCGGCTGCCGCCGACTCCGCCGGTTCCGAGACCGAGGCCCCGCCGTCGCGAACCGGGCGGCCGTCACCCGCCGCCGGCGAGAGCGAGGCGGGCGACGACAGAGACGCCGACGCGACGCGCCCCGAAACGGACGCCGAATCACCGGACGGCCGCGACCGGTTCGGGGCGTCGGCCGCGAGCGACCAGCGCACCCTCGTCGGCGAGCCCACGAGCGCGGAGCGCACCTACGACTCGCTCCCGTCGCTCCGGGTGCTCGGCCAGCTCCACGAGACGTACGTCGTCGCCGAAGCGCCCGACGGGCTGGTGTTGATCGACCAACACGCCGCCGACGAGCGGGTGAACTACGAGCGCCTGCAGCGCGTGTTCGCCGACGGCGCCGACGCGCAGGCGCTCGCCGAGCCGGTCCGGGTCGAACTCACCGCGCGCGAGGCGGCGCTGTTCGAGGAGTTCGGAGACGACCTCGCCGCCGTCGGGTTCCGGGCCGAGCGCGCGGGCGAGCGCGAGGTCGTCGTGAAGTCGGTCCCGGCCGTCTTCGACGCCGCGTTCGACCCGTCCCTGCTCCGCGACGTCCTCTCCGCGCTCGTCGGCGACGCGGGCGCGGGCGAGGAACCCGTGACGGACGTGGTGGACGAACTGCTCGCGGATCTCGCGTGTTACCCGTCCGTGACCGGGAACACGTCGCTGACCGAGGGGTCGGTCGTGGACTTACTCGACCGGCTCGACGACTGCGAGAACCCGTACGCCTGTCCGCACGGCCGGCCGGTCGTGATCCGCCTCGACCGCGACGAGATCGGGTCGCGGTTCGAGCGCGACTACCCCGGCCACGCCGGACGACGCGCGGAGTGATCGCGGGGCCGCCGGCCTGGGCGCCCTCCCGCGCTCCCAGAGAGGTACGTTTTAGGCGGGCGCCGTGGACCCACGCGTATGGAACGCGTAGCAATCATCGGCGCGTCGATGACCCAGTTCGGGCAGCGCGACGCGTGGGTCCGAGAACTGCTGGCCGAGGCGGGCGCGGCCGCGCTCGACGACGCCGGCATCGACGGCGACGACCTCGATCACCTGTACGTCTCGAACATGGCGAGCGGCGAGTTCGAGGGCCAGACCGGCGTCCCGAACGCGCTGGCACACGATCTGGCGGCGACCCCGGCGTACACCGCCCGTATCGACCAGACCTCCTCGTCGGGCGGGGCGGGCGTGTACGCGGCGTGGCAGTCGATCGCCTCGGGCGCCTCCGATCTCACGATGCTCGTCGGCGGCGAGAAGATGACCCACCGGACGACCGCGGAGGCGACCGACGTGATCGCCTCGCTCACCCACCCGGTCGAGTACAAGCAGGGCGTGACGCTCCCCTCGTTCGCGGGGCTCACCGCGCGGCTCTACCTCGACACGTACGACGCCCCCCGCGAGAGCCTCGGGAAGGTCGCGGTGAAGAACCACCGGAACGGCGTCGACAACCCGCACGCGCAGTTCCGGAAGGAGGTCGACCTCGACACGGTCCTCGACTCACCGATCGTCGCCGACCCGCTCCGGCTGTACGACTTCTGTCCGATCACGGACGGCTCCGCGGCGCTCGTCTTCTGTCCGGAGTCCGTCGCCGCGGAGTACGTCCCCGAGGACGAGTACGCGGTCGTCTCCGGTATCGGCGGCGCGACCGACACCCACGTCGTCCACGAGCGCGCGGACCCGACGACGATGGGCGGGGTCGCCGACTCCTCGGACATCGCCTACGAGATGGCCGGCATCGGCCCGGACGACGTCGACGTGGCGGAGCTCCACGACATGTTCACCATCCTCGAGTTCCTCCAGAGCGAGGACCTCGGCTTCTTCGAGAAGGGCGAGGGGTGGAAGGCGGTCGAGGAGGGCGTCACCGACCGCGACGGCGACCTCCCGATCAACACCTCCGGCGGCCTCAAATCGAAGGGGCACCCGCTCGGCGCGAGCGGCGTCGCGCAGGTGTACGAGATTTATAAACAGGTCACCGGCGACGCCGGGGCCCGACAGGTCGACGCCGAGACGGGGCTCGCCTGCAACGTCGGCGGGTTCGGGAACTGCGTGACCACCGCGATTCTGGAGGGCAACCAATGAGCGACCACGAGACCGACGACGCGACGGGGATGGGACAGTCCGGCGACGAGGAACCGACCTTCGCGGCCGCCGAGTACGCCGACGGCGCCGTCACGTACCCGCCACACACCGTGAGCCCGACCGGCGCGGAGCGCGTCGGGACGGTCGACCTCCGGGAGTACGAGGGTCACGTGCTCACCTGGACGACCTCGACCGCGACCCCGCCCGGCGTCCGCGAGCCGAACACCCTCGCTATCGTCGAGTTCGACATGGGGCCGGCGTACGACGGCCCGGCGGTCCGCGCGCTCGGACAGATAGCCGAGCGCGGAGACGGGTCCGAGGAGGCGTTCGACGTCGACATCGGCGACCGCGTGGAGCCGGTCTACGCGGCGGAGCTCCGCGAGCCGGGCGCCGGGATCAGGGAACCGGAGAGCCAGGCGTGGGACGGGTTCCGGTTCCGGCCGGTCGACGAGTAGAGACGTGTTTGTAACCGGCCCACATTGTTAACCGGCTCACACCCGACGGAACGCGCCGAGCCGCGTCCCGTCCAGCAGGTACGCGTCACTGTCCGGGAGCGCCGCCGGAAGGAACGGCGCGAGAAACGACTGGCCGTCGACGTTGACCCAGGTCCCGCCGGAGCGCTCGTTGAACGCCGGGAAGACGACGAGTTCGGACGGGTCTGCGGCTTGTTCTGTTGTCACGGTGCCGTCCTCCACGAACGCCGCCGGGTCGAGCGCCCCGCGGAGCCACGCGCGCTCCACCCGCGAGCCGCCGACCGCGTCCTCCAGCCGGACCTGCGGGTGTTCGTGACCCATACAGATCACGTCGGCATCGGGGAGGTCCGGGGTCGGCCACGTGTGGCCGTGGAGGACGCCGACGGTCGGCCCGTCTCCCTGCCGCGAGCCGCCGAGAACGCCGCCGCCGGCACCGATCACGTCCAACTCGTCGGCGAACGCCTCGGCGACCCCGCCGTCGTGGTTGCCCTCGACGAGCGTCATCGGAACGCGGTCGGTGACCGCTTCGATCAGTTCGACCAGTTCGTCGCGCTCGTCGCCTTCCGGGGCCGCGATGCGGTGTGCGAGGTCGCCGAGGACGACGAGTCGGTCGGCGCCGGTCTCAGTTATCAGCCCGCAGAGCCGTTCGCGGCGCTCGTCGGCTCGGCTGTCGAGTTCGACACCGCGCTCGTACCGGAGCCCGACCTCGATGCCGGCGTGGACGTCGGCGACGAGCAGCGCCCGTTCGTCGCCGAGGTCGGCGACGGCCGCCGGCTCGTCGACCACGGGCTCGACGGCGAGCGGTCCGCCAGCGGCCATCAGATCGGCTTGAGCACGCCCTCGCCGGGCTCGTAGCACTTCCCGCTCATCAGCGCGTCTTGGATCGCGTCCTCGACCGCCTCGGCGTCGACGCCGTGGTCGTCGACGACCGCCTCAACGACCGCCTCGCGGTCGGCGCCGTCACCGTCGTCGAGCGAGCCCATCGCGTCGACGGCCGCGGCTTCGAGGTCGACGTCGGCGGCTGCGTCGTCGGCCGCCGGCTCGTCGGTGGGCGTCGCGTCGGCTTCCGGGGCGTCGGACTCGTCCGCGCCCTCGTCTGCAGCGCCCGCGGGCGCCTCTGTCGGCGCCTCCGCCATCTCCTCGGGGTCGGGCACGTCGATGTCGGCCTCGCCGGGCTCGTCGACCTCGGTCCCGGTCGCGAAGTCGGTGCCGAACTCGGACTCTATCTCCTCGCGCTCGGCGTCGTCGAGTTGGTACATCTCGTCGGCGTCGCTCGCCGACTCCCCGACTGCCGGCTCGTCGGCATCGGGCTCGCTGTCTGCGGAGTCGGCCCCCGCGTCGTCCGGGCCGGCGTCGAAGTCGCCGAGGCCGACGCCCTCGTCGTCGGCTGCAGACGCGCCGGAGGCGGCCGGGTCGGAGTCAGAAGCGGTTTCGATCGGATCGGAGTCGTCCGCGGCTGCCTCCGTCTCGGTCGCACCGCCGGCGGCGGCTCCGGTCGTTTCGACCGGGTCGGTCTCGGTCGACGCGGTGGAAGCCGACTCGCTTGCGGACGTCTCGCTCGCAGACGGTTCGGCGTCGAGCGACTCGGCCTCAGTCGGTTCGGCCTCAGACGGTTCGGCGTCGAGCGACTCGGCCTCGGCCGATTCGGTGGAGTCGCCCGCGGTCGCTGTGGACGCCGACTCGCCGGTGGGATCGGTCGCCTCGGAGACGGGGTCCGACTCGGAGACCGACTCGCTCGGCGGTTCGATAGTCACGTCCGTCTCCGGGAGGGTGCCGACGGCGACCTCGCCGCCGCCGTCAGGCGCGACGTCGAGCGATCGGACCTCGTCGCGGTCGCCGGCGATCAACTCCAAGGCGTCGACGGCGAGCCGGCGAACCCCCTCGACGTAGGCCGTCGAGGTGTCGTAGTGGGCGATCGCTTTCGGGATACCCGCCGCGAGCGACGCCGACGCGCCGCCGGCTTCGAGGGCCGCACGGAGGTCCTCGCCCCGGAGGTCGGAGTCCAGCGCCTTCGCGAACACGGCGAGGCGGCCGAGCGTCGCCTCCGCGGCGGTGACGACCGACCGATCGCGGGTGTCGGCGTCGACCTCGTTGAGGCTCTCGGGGCGGACCGAGGTGAAGACTCGGTCGGAGTCCTCCGGCTCGAAGGTCCTCGCTTTGCCCGTGAGCGCGACGAACGACGGCGGCTCCGCGCGTTCCAAGAACGCCTGCGCCTCTGGCTGGTACTGCCCGGCGTAGGTGACGAACGCGCCGGAGGGGTCGACGACCCGGCCGCGTCGCGTCTCGTCGTTCACGCGCTCGACCTCGGTGAGCACGCCCGCGACGAACAGGCGGTTCACGCGCGCGCCGGTCGGCGTGACGACGTAGTTCGGGGCGCGCTCCTCGTCGCTCTCGGAGTACGAGAGGGAGGCGTCGTCGAACTCGGCGGCGAACAGTCTGTGGGCGACCTCGCGGGTGCCCGGCCCGTCGTCGCTCATTCGCTCACCTCCGCGAGCGCGGCGCGGGCGGCGTCGGCCGGCGCGTCGTCCGCGAGCGCGAACTCGGTGGCGTCGAGGTTCGCGCCGTAGTCGTCGACCGAGAGGTTCCCGCGGACGCGGTACGCGTGACCGACGACCGAGTCGGCGATGGCGTCCGCGACGACCTCCTTGTCCATCGCGTCCTTCGCGGCGGCGAGGGCGTCGTCGAGTCCGCCGCCGTACACCTCGGCCGTGAGTTCGTCGTCCAAGACGACGGTGACGGTGTCGGTGCCGTCGTCGACGATCGCCTTCACCCGGAGGTCGTCCTGACCGTCCACGTCGCCGTGGCTCCGGCACTGGCCGTTCTGGACGACGCGGCCGCACTCCGGACACCGCTCGATGAGCCCCGAGCCGTCGCGGATCTCTAAGACGTTGCCGACCACCTCCACGTCGAACATCCCGCCGGAGCCGACCGCCTCGGCGATCGACAGGCGGGGCGCGTCTTCGGCGACCTCGACGGGGTCGGGGAGGGGCGTCACCGCGGAGAACTCGGTGAGGTTGATCGAGGGGACGCCGCGGAACTCGCGGACGTACACGTCCTCGATCCGCAGGTCGGTCCCCGGCGTCAGCTCTGACCGCGGCTGCCAGTCGGTGAAGGGGAGCTTCGCGGTGGCGTCGCCGACGACGCCCTCCAGTATCTCCGTCTCGCCGTCGCGGCCGGAGATGGTCTTCTCGTCGACCTCCAACACCCGGACCTCGACGTTTCGCCCGCGGTCGCCCGCGTCGATGTCGACCAGACTCCGGTCGCCGCCGACCGCGTGGTCGACATCGACCGGCTCGTCGGCGATGGCGACGGTGGTGGAGTCGTTGAGGTTGAGCTCCGGCTCGCCCTCCCACTCGCGGACGCCGGCGTTGCCGATCGTCAGCGAGTCGCCCGCCTCGAACCCGAAGTCCTGCCACGCGGTGTAGGAGATGACTCCGGTCTCGTCGGCGACTTCGCCCTCGCGGATCGTGAGGTCGTCCCCCTGATACCGGATCGTCCGCGTCCCCTGCGTGAGCACCCGGACGGTGACCGTCACGCCGCTGTTTTCCGTGGTGATCTCGCCCACGTCGACCGCGTCCGGGGTCGGCGACGAGCCCCCGCCTCCGCCGCCGTGTTTCCGGCGGACGCTCTGTTTGGCCTCGTCTATCGGGACGCTGTACTCCAGTAGGTTCTGCAGGTCTGCGATGACCTCCTCTTTGTCGACGCCGAGGTCGGAGGCGAGCTCCTCGGCATGGCTGTTGACGTCCATCGGCCCCAACTTCGATGCGGCCGCACAAAAGGATTCACCACCCCCGGAGAGGGGTCCGGCGCGACCGGACGCGGCGCGAGCGCGGCGACTGCCGGTAGTGCTAAACCGCCCCCGGTCACAACGTGGGGCATGGACGAGATCGACATCGACACGCGCGTCACCGACGACCGGACCGTCATCGACGTGACCGGCACCCGCGACGTCGCCGTCGTCGTGCGCTCCGCGAGCGGCGAGCGGATCTACCTCCCCCCGGAGGACTTCGACGAACCCGTCTCCGAGTCACCGTACACCTCGCCGTATCAGGGCGGAAGCGGCGTCGACGGCGAAGAGAGCCCGTACGGCGGCGCGTCCGCGAGCACGCGCGGCGTGATAGAGACCGCAGAGGGATTCCGGATCACGCACCCGGAGCCGACGACCGAGTTCGACGTGTACCGCGGCGCCGAGTAGAGGGGGCCGAGTAGACGAGGCAGAACGGTCGAGCGCGCACAGATAACTGACAGCGGCCGCCTACGCGACGTCTTCGTACAGCGCCAGCGTGTCCTCACAGACGTCCGACCACTCCCGGCGCTCGAACGCGGGCGGCTCCTCCCGGTCGAGGGCGGTCGCGATCCCGTCGGCGATCGACTCGGAGTCGGTCTCGACCTCGACGAGACACCCGTCCGGTAGCACCTCGGCGACGCCCGACCGCGTCGCGACGACCTGCGTTCCGGCCTCCAGCGCCTCGGTGATGGTGATCCCGAACGGCTCGGCGTACGACGGCGAGACGAACACGTCGGCGGCGGCGTAGTAGTCGCCGAGCTCCGCTTCCGGCACGTACCCCACGAACTCGATGCGGTCGTCGATGCCGAGCAGTTCGGCGAACCGTTTTAACTGGTCGGTCTGGTGGCCCGACCCGCCGACCACGAGCGTGACGTTGGGTCGGCGGAGTTTCTTCAGCGCGTACAGCAGGTGCGAGATGCCCTTCTGGTCGGTGTGTCGCCCGACGAAAAACAGCATCTCGCCGTCGATACCGAGGTCCGCGCGGACGTCCTTCCCGGAGAACGTCGGCGTCGAGAACCCGTTGTAGACGACCCGCGAGTCGGCGTCGTACAGCTCCTTGATGTCCTCGCGGACGATCTCGCTGACCGCGATGTTGGTGTCCGCGGCGTTCGCGAGGCGGCGCTCGGTCTCGACCTCGCGCGTCGGCGGGTCGATGTTCCGGTCGCTCGCGAGCGAGTGGAACGACGACACCCACGTCGCGTCCGAGGCGCGGGCGGCCTGTCGGCCGGGGCCGTAGCCGAACCAGTCGTGCGTGTGGATCACGTCGTGGTCGGGAGCGAGTTCCGCGAACCGGTCGCTGAGCCGGTCGACGCGCGCGGCGACGTCGCCCTCGCCGGTCTCGACCGGTTCGATACCGTCCTCGTCGTCGGGCGCGAACTCTGCGGGCAACACGAGGGTGGCGTCGACCCCGAAATCGTCGCGGAGCCCGGAGAACAGTTCACCGACGTGAACGTCGAGGCCCCCGGTGATGTTCGGCGGGTAGCCCCATCCCAGCATGAGTACGCTCGGTGGCATACCACCCCGTTTCGGGAGTCGCCACTTAGGTATGCCCCTCGCCCGCGCGGTCGCGACTCGCGAGCGTCGGCGAGGGGCGCGACCGAAAGCGAAGTGAAAAAACCGAGTGAAAGAGAGGGGCGCGCGGTCAGGCCGCCTGCACCGCGTCGCGCAGCGCGGTCGTCCGGTCCGTGATCGACGCCGCGGCGTCGGCGAGCACGTCGAGCGGGTCGCCGGACTCGGCTTTCACCGTCAACACCGGCTCCGTCTGGCCGCCAGACTGCTCGGGGTTCATGTCGTAGGTCGCGGCCGCGACATCGTCGGTCTCTAAGAGGACGCCCTTCAGCACGTTCATGAACGTGTGGTCCTCGCCGGCGATCTCGATGCGGAGTTCCGTGTCGGTCTTCTCGATGACCCGCAGTTCCATACGTCTCGCTTCGCCCGAGGCGCGTTTCAAGGTTTCGTCTCCCGGATATCGGCGGATGCGGACCGTCCGCACGCCACGACAGGCCTTTTAAGTGACGTGGACGCAGGCGACGACATGGCGATCCGACGCCTCCCCTCCGACGACGAGTCCCTCCGCCGCTACGCGGCCGAACTGTGGCTCCCCTACCACCGGGATCTCGCGGCCGAAGTCGACGCGCACGCGCTGGCAGACTGGCCCGACGAGCGGTTCGTCGAGCGCAACGTCGAGTTCACCCGGAACCGGCTCGAAGACGAGGAGAACCGGGGGTGGGTGGCGGTGAGCGGCGCGGACGACCCCGAGGTCGACCCCGCAACCGCGCCGGTCGCGGACCCAGCCCTCGAACTGACGGGGCTGCTGCTGACGAGCGTCGACGAGTGCCCCGACCCGTTCGACCGCCCGGACCGGCTCGTGGTCGGGGAGATATACGTGACGGAGCCGCACCGCGGTACCGGCCTCGCAGACCGACTGCTGGAACGGGCGATCGACGACGCCCGCGAACAGGGCTGCGGCGAGATTCGGCTCGACGTCGACGTCGACAACGAGCGCGCTCGGGCGTTCTACGCGAAGCACGGGTTCGAGCCGTATCGCGAGCAGTTGACGCGGGACGTCGAGTGAGCGGGTGCGCGACACCTATTTACGAGTGAGTCGGCGGGAGACCCCGCCCGACTCCCAGTCAACGGCGCCGCCGCTACGCGGCTTATAAACGGGAAAACTGCGGTGCGCTCGGCGAGGTTACTCGTCGGCGTCGACGGCCACTTCGTCGGCGTCGACGTCGACCGCGGTCTCCTCTTCGGCGGCGACCTCGGACGGGCGCGCCTCGAGCGTCAGTTTCTGGACCTCGACGCGGCGGAGCGGGTAGATGAGCTTCGCCTCGCCGTAGATGGCCGACGAGAGGTTCCCCTCGACGATGGCGTCGACGAACGACTCGAAGGTGCGGTCCTCGGCGGCGGCGTGGACCTTGTCGATCATGACGCGACGGATCGCCTTCTCCTGCGAGCGGTCGGCCTTCTTCGTCGTCAGCGCGACGGGCTGGACGCGGATGCGGTAGTCGTCCGTCGTCAGCACCGTGATCGACGCCTCGACCTTCGAGGCGCCGCGGCGGACGAGCGAGCGCAGGTAGTCCCGCGTGAGCTCGTACGTGATGAACTCGGTGTAGGCCGTGTCGCTGCCCACGTCGGTGATCTTGAAGGTTAGCTTCGTGTTGTTCGCGCCGGAGTCGCCGGTGAGCTCGCCGAGCGTCGTCGTGATCGTGCGGCCGACGACCTGGTCGGGCTCCTCGGCGAGGGTCTCGCCGATCTCCTGCCGGTCGAACTGTTCGGGCGCCAGCACGGTGTACCAGCGCTTCTGTTCTCTGCTCTTGGATACGGATCGTTCGCTCATGTGTTGGTGTCTGTGTCGCCGTTGGTGTCGGAGCGGCGCGCTCCGTCGTCGGTCGCGAGGTGTGTCCTCGCGCGCTCGACGATTCGGTCTGCGACGCGGAGGTTCACGACGTGGTCGTCCACGGTCGACCGCAGCCCGCCGGTCGTGGGGCGCTCGACGACGCACTCGATCGCGTCGCCGTCGACGCGGGTGGTCATCGAGTCGGTCTCGTCCGGAGCGAGCGCGGCGGCGACGAGGGAGGCGTCGGCGTGACGCGTCCGGACGGTCGCCGTCCGGGTGCGTGCGTCGTCGCTCATAGCGCCTCCCTGAGCGCGGCGAGCGCGCTCGTGATGTCGCCGCCTGCCGCACTGTTTCCCGTGGCATCGTCCGCATCGACTGCGATCCCGCCGCGGTCGGTCGTCCCCCAGCCGTCGGCGCCGACCTCGCTCGCCGCCGAGCGGCAGGCGTCGCCGAGACCGACGGGTTCGGTCGCGGCGGCGGCCAGTTCGCCGGCGCTCTCGTCGACCGCGACGGCGACGGGCTCGGGCGACCGGAAGTCGCGGGCGAGCCGGGCGACCGTCGGAAGCGCGGTGAGCGCGTCTGGCGCGTCGTCGCCGTCCGTGGGGTCGTCGCCTGCACGGTCGACGCGCGCGACGAGACAGCCGTCGTATCGGCCGGTCGTCGCGTCGTCGAGCGCTCGGTGTGCGGCGAGCCCGTGAGCCCGCCACGCGTCGAGCGCGGCGGTGCGAAGGGCGTCGCTCGGGTCGGCCGCGAGCGCCAGCGCGACCCCCGTTCCGGGGGCCTCGCGGGCCAGCGCGTCGAGGACGTCGGCGTAGCCGCCGACCGTCTCGAACGGCGACGCGTCCCCGGCCGTTTCGTACGGGCGGAGCGCGCGCTCGACCGCCGAGGCCGCTCTGTCGCTCGCGTCCTCGGCGTCGGCGACGTCGACCGCGACCAGCGAGGCGAGCTTCCGGTGCGCGTCGTCGTCGAGGTCGGCCGGCAGGCCGAGCGCCGCGAGCGCCTCGCTCGTGGCCTCGGGGTCGCCGGAGTAGGGCGTCCGCACGAGCGTCGAGGCCGCGATCCCGTCCGCCACGTCGGCGGTCGGGAGCGCGACGCCGGGACGCCGGCGGATGCTCTCCGAACTCTCGGCCGCCGCCATCGCGTCGCCGGAGCCGTCCGTGCCGGGGACCGAGCCCGCCGCGACGACGCCCGCGAGGGCGACTATCGGGTCGGGGTCGGCGCCGAGCGAGCGCGCTATCGCGAACGCGGTCGTGCTCGCCGGGCGTCCGGCGCCGGGGATCGCGTGCGGCCCGCGGTCGGCGCCGACGGTCAGCGCGACGGCGTCGTCGCCGGCGTCGGGGACCGGATCGCGGGCCACGCGGACCTGGAACGGCGTGTCGACCGCCCGGAGCGCCGCGGCGATCAAGCCGGCGGCTGCGACTGCGTCGCCGTCGTCGGTCGCGACGAGCCGAACGAACGGCGCGTCCGCGAGGACGTCGGCGACGGCGTCGGGGGCGGGCGTGGCGGATGTCGCTTCGGTCATCGGTCATGGTGAGTCGGTCGTGGGTCGGTGTGGGGTCGATGCGTCGTGCGTCGGTGTGGGGTCGATGCGTCGTGCGTCGCGCGTCGGTGCGTCGCGACTCGGTGTCGCGTCAGTCGTTCGTCGGCTCGGTACGCGGCGCTACTCGTCGTCGAATCGTTACTCGTCTTCGAGCAGCTCGGCGGCGAGTTCGTAGGTGTACGTGAACTCCTCGTCGAGCTCGTCGCCGCGGTAGTAGTTCACGAGGCGACGGATCTTCGACTCGGTGTTCTGGAGCGCGCGCTTGTTCTGGTGGTCCTGTCCGTTCTCCGCCATGTGCTCGCGCAGGCGGACGGCTTGGCTCATCAGGTTGCGCAGGTCCTCGGGGAGCTCGGGCTCCGCGTCGTGTTCGTCGAGGATCTCGGTGACCTTCTTGCCGGTGGCCAGCTTCACGTCGGGCACCGGGACGCCCTTGACGCCCTCGTCACGGAGTTTGAGTCCGATGACGCTGGGGTCGTGACCCTGCTCTGCCAGTTCGACGACGCGGGACTCGATGTCCTCGGCGTCGACGTCGCTCCACTCCGGGTTCTCGTCCGTCGCCGGCTTGTCCGAACCGGACGAACCGCGACGGCGCGTGTGCATTCGTGCCATTGTGTATCTGGTTGGAACGGCACAACCGCAACGTGACCGCGACTCCGCGCGACGCGGCTGACGGACGGCTCGCGAACGCGAGCGATCCGACCGGGCGGGCCGCGTGAGCGGCTCGTCCGACCGCGACGCCGGAGGCGTCGGCGCACTGCTACATTCCCAAGCCGTGGGCGAAAAGACCCCGGCGCGTCGGATCTGCAGCTGTGCTGTTCCCGTTCGAACGGTCGGCGTGGGGGTTCTTAAGCGTGTTCGTGTGGCCCGGTCGGTCGGTTCCGGTGGGATTGCGTCGGTGACGGCGGCGGGGCGGAGCCGGGACAGAGACGGGGCAGCGACCGAGCGCCGACCGCAGGAAGACAAGAGGGTTTACGTAGGTCGTGGGACACCGAGCCCGTGGGAAAGACAGATGATCGACGACTCCGACGGTGACCCGATCGATCGGACAGGCGACGAACCACCAGACGGTGCGACACCCGGCGGGTGTCGGGACGGGCGAGGAGGCTCCGGGGCGTCCGACGGCGGGTCCGCGGTGGGAGGCGAAGTCGGTGCCGGCGACGGGGTCGCGGGTGACGGCGAACTCGCGACGGGCGACCGGCTCGCGACCGACGGCGGCCTCGACGCCGAGACGGGCTCGGAGCCGCGTATACGGTTTTACGGCGGGAAGTGGGCCAGCACGATCCCGATCGCGTTTTTCATCCTCTGGGCCATCTTCCAGAGCGGCGTCCTCGGGATCGGCGACACCAACGGGCTGGTGATCGGGGCGCTGCTCGGGACGGTCCTCGGGATGTTCTTCGTGCGCGGGGACTGGAAGGCGTACGCAGACACCATCTTCGAGGGGATGACCCAGCGCGTCGCCGCGACCGCGATCGTCGCGTGGCTGTGGGCCGGGATGTTCGCGGAGACGCTCCAGGTCGGCGGCTTCGTCGAGGGGCTCATCTTCGCGGCCGACGCGCTGAACGTCGGCGCGGCCACCTTCCCGGCGGCCGCGTTCGTCCTCTGCGGCCTGCTCGCGACCGGGATCGGAACGGGGTACGGCGCCACCGTCGCGTTCGTGACCCTCTTTTTCCCGGCGGGGGTCCTCATCGGGGCGAACCCCGTGCTGCTGTTCGCCGCAATCTTATCGGGCGCCGTCTTCGGGGACAACCTCGCGCCGGTCAGCGACACGACCATCGTGAGCGCGGTGACGCAGGACGCGGACATCGGCGGCGTTGTCGCCTCGCGGTTTAAATACGCCATTGCGGCGGCGATCCCGGCGTTCATCGCGTACCTGATCATGGGGTCGGTGCTTTCGGGCGCGAGCCTCGAAGGGTCGGCGGCGCTCCGCGAGTCGGCAACCGCGGTCGGGTTGGTCCACCTGGTCTCGATGGGCGTCGTCATCGCGACGGCGGTCGCGGGCCGCCACATCGTCGAGGCGATCTCGTGGGGCCTCGTCGTCGCCGTCGGCTTCAACCTCGTCTTCGGGCTCTCGTCGGTGAGCGACGTGCTCGTCTTCACCGTCACCGAGGCCGGGACGTTCACCCCGCTCCCGTTCGTCGCGGTCGGTGAGACGGCGGGCGTCGGCGGCAGCCTCTACTCGGGAGCCATCGGCTTCTTCCCGCTCATCGTGTTGACGCTGCTCATCGTGTCGATGGCGCAGATCATGATCCGCGGCGGCGGCTTCGCGGCGATCCAGGAGTTCCTGCTCGACTCCGTCGCGACCACCGTCCGCCGGGCCGAGCTGACGATGGTCCTCGGCACGGCGACGATCAACGGGATGATCACGATCAACACGGCCGCGGAGATCGCGATCGCGCCCTACATCGCGCGGATCGGCGAGAAGTTCAACATCAACGGCTACCGGCGGGCGAACATCTTGGACGCCAACACCTCGGCGCTCGGGTACATCTTCCCGTGGGCCGGCGGCGTCCTCGTCGGCTATCAGGTGATGGTCGGCCCCGAGGGGCTCGGCGCCGAGTACGGCCCCGAGATGGTGGTCAATCCGATAGCAGTCGTGCCGTACGTCTTCCACGGCTGGTTCCTCGTTATCATCTTCCTGCTCGCCGCGGTCACCGGCTTCGGGCGGGAGTACATTCCCGACCGGACCTCAGAGGAGGTGTCGCGCGCATGAGCCGCTTCGAGAAGTTCCTCGCGGGCCTGTCGTTCCGAGCGTCGACGCCCGATTACGAGCCCGGCGACGTGATCGAGGTGATGGTGACCGGCGCGGAGGAGGGGACGGCCGTCGCCCGCATCGGCGACTCCGTCCTCCGGATCGAGGAAGCACCGAGCGACGCCGTGAACACCCGCGTGCTGGTCGACGTGTCGTCGTGGGACGCGAGCGACCACCGCGGGACGGGGACGTACCGCGAGACGGTCGGCGAGAGCGCGTTCTGACCGATCCGAGCGGTTCGCCTTTTATATGCTCGGTTTGATAAGTAGTCTCGGTCACGTGCGACCGACTCCTCGAACGGAAATCCCTCCAAAGCCCCACCCGACCGCACCGCAGCCGCGGCCTCACTCCTCCCCAGCCTCGCGGCTCACTGCGTTCGCCGCCTCCCTCGCGGGCTCCTCGCGGCCGCCGGGGGCGGCCGCTCGGCGGCGCGCCCCCGCACGTGTCTGTGTGAACAGTACATCGACGGCGACGGAGTTGTGTCGGGAGGCCGGAGCGGACCGAACTGGAGCGGACCGAACCGAACCGGAATGGACCG
>Ga0209946_1000092_pt1 | contig 34406 bp, 18 predicted proteins | sample SalPon2_A_H2O_MG_FD_185704 | JGI IMG/M metagenome (GOLD analysis project Ga0209946, IMG submission 185704) | Salt pond water microbial communities from South San Francisco under conditions of wetland restoration - Salt Pond MetaG R2_A_H2O_MG... | ecosystem: Environmental > Aquatic > Non-marine... | reverse complement strand
CAATACTTTGCTCGGAGAGTCGGTAGCTGGCCTCGATACCGAAGCGTTTCGCGTAGTGGTATCGAGCGTCTCGTGGTGAGTCGATGAACGGCGCGTCACAGCTACCGGCGGCTCTCAGGTCTCTCGTCTATGCGGTTACACCCGGTGGTTCGTACGCTTCTCCCCGATCAAGCATTGATACATCGATACTAGCATCTTCCGAGCTGCTGCCACGATCGCTTTCCGTGAGTTCTTCCGGCTTACTAACTGGTCGTAAAACCGACTGAGATACTCGTCGTTACTCGTATGAACTGCGGTGTTTGCTGCTTGGACGAGCAGCCATCGTACACGCCCTGATCCACGTTTCGAAATGCCCTCTTCGATCCGCGAGTCGCCTGACTCGCGGGTCACCGGCTTCAATCCGACGTAACTGACGACCTCCTTGTCACCGCCAAACCGGTCGATCCCACCTACCTCCGCGTAGATCGTCAGCGCCGTGTAGTAGCTCACACCGGGAATCGTCATCAGCAGCCGGGTCTCCTTCAGGGACCCAGCGCGCTGTTCAATCGTCTCATCGAGCTTCTGAATCTCTTCGGTGAGCGACTCGATCAGGTTGAGGTACGCCTCAAGTAATGCGTCGAACGGAGTTGGGATCGAGAGTCCCTAGGGACTCTCGTCCTTCCACGGTTAGCGGTTTCACGTCCTCAGTGATGCCATGATCGGAGAGGAGTCCATGGGCCTTGTTGGCATACTCGCTACGGTTTTCGACTAGAGTTTGTTGCCCACGCACGAGTGCGCGGGCTTCCCCGACCTCCTCGGTCGGAACGTAGCTTTCAGCCATCCTTCGTCATGGTTTGACGCTTGACTTTGCAGATGGTGCCTCCAAACGAGATGCTGATGTGATACACCTCTTCTGATTTTAATAGAGTCTCATGTCCACTCGTCGAGGTTCTTTTGTTCAGCGTGATCTGTTGGAAGTGTAGCCAAGAGGTCGGAAGCGGTATCTATGCTTTTGGTGGCGTCTGCTTCTCGAATAGTGGCTACTCCGTCCTTTGGGGCAATATCGAGATTTGATGTGGGGACAAATATGGGTCGGTCTTGATCGAGTGCCATTTCGTATTGTGCCATAGTTCCGCCATTTCCGTCGGTGGCAACGAAGATCATCCCGTCACTCAGCGCGGCAGTGAGCTCGTTCCGGTCAAGAAATGCATGACGAGTTGGCTCGGCGTCGGGTTGGCGCATTGAGATGAGGAGCCCGCCTGTATCGATGATTTGATCGAATAACGTTTGATTCTCTGGTGGGTATGCGACATTGACGCCGGTTCCGAGGACAGCGATGGTTGAACTGTCCGTATCTAACGCCCCACGGTGAGCAGCGGTATCCGCTCCGCGGGCCCCACCACTAACAAGTGTGTAACCATTCTCTGCGAGTTCCGCTGAGAGCGATTCGATCCATCGTTGCCCTGCTTCGTTCGTTTCACGCGATCCTGAGACGCCGATTGCGTCTCCAGTTAGGAGTCCGACGTTTCCTTTCGCGTACAAGAGAACCGGGGCTGGGCCGGCGCGGACTGCTTCTGGATATCGGTCTTCCTTGATGCCAATAATCCTGATTCCATTGGATTCGTAGGTATTGAAGCGGTTGAGATAGCCTTTGACCTCATCGTCAAGTACTTGAATTTGTGTAAGTGTAGTCTCGTCTACGTAGTGGTATTTGCCGGTCAGAGAGGCTGGAGCGCTGAGTAGGTCTTCTGGGTCGTTGAAATGGTTGTATAGTTCATACGCGCGTGCATCCCCAATTCCGGAGATGTCGGTGAGGGCAGCCAGTAGCGCTTTGTGTGTGAGCTTCATTACTCTACCCCGGCGATGATTTCTGATGCTGAAGCTTCCGAGTCAGTGACTTCTTTCACGTCGGTCCGTGGGCCACCAGGGGTAAGGCCGAGCGTGATACAGACGACGCGATCAGCGCCGGCTTGGCGGAGAAGATGAGCCCCTGCAAGGAGTGAGCTACCAGTCGTGCAGATGTCGTCAAACAGAATGACGGTATCGTTGTGGAGTTTTGCCCGTGTTCGAAGCGATTCAGAGGGGTGGAACGCGACTTGTTGGCGTTCTTCTTCCGATTTTTCGCGTTGACGTTTGACGGTTTCTGTTCGTTCAAGAAGCGGTGTGTAAATGATATCTGTTTCAAGAACAGCGTCCTGTGCCAGCTCTACTAATTGTGAGTTGTGTGACCCAGCCTCATGTCCCGGGTAGACTGTGATGTAGTCGTACTCCCAGCTATCAAGGAGGAATCGTCGGTGAATGAGATCCCGTAGTCGTTGGCGGAAAACATCAATGTGTCCGTCCTCTCCGTATTTTGCGAGCCCTTGAAGCGCGTTGAAGCTCTGAGAATCTGGACGATACCAGTCCAACGCGAAAATGTTCAATGCTCGGTTTACCGGAGAGCCTGCTGGTGGAGTAGCTCGTTTATATAGATGAGACAGTCGTCCGTAGTCTATGAGTTTTGATTCGGCTTCCGTTGATGACGTTGGTGTTGAGGCTGGAACAGGCCCAGTCGGTTGCGACTTGTGTGCTTCGAGTGGGGTTAGGTTAACTTGATATTCTTTGCTTAGCTCCGCAAAACACGTCCGATATATGTCTGCGATAGGAATCGTTTTCTTATCAATTCCATTTTCCGACGGAAGCGGTGGGTATGCTGGGAACGTAGTAAGTTGTAGCAATGCATCTTGAAGTTCCTCAAACGAACCGGGGAGTTCTGGTATCGGGTAATTCGTTCCGGGGACGCAAGGCCGAACGAACTCTCTCGTCGCCTTCACACTTGCCGTTTCTTGAAGAAGTTCATGCGTATCATTTCTAAATGGCTTAACATCGATAACTTGGTACTCTGTTACTGTCTCGGCGTCTCCGAACACTTGACGATAGTCGTTAATACTGAATGAAAGTCTATTTTGATGCTGTGGTCCATAGCCGGTGAATGGAGTAGATACGTCACCGAATCCGATGCATGCATCAAGGAGAACAAAATACTGCACCCGAGGGTCTCGACGGTTTTCTGGATTGATATCGGTCCTAGGAATTTTAAAAACAAGTTCTAAAACTTTTCTCGCATTACGAAACGATTCATAGTATTCTGAGAGGTAGTTTGGATAGACTGTGACATTCCCTGGCACCGTATATTCCTCTGGGGCTGGAGTAGGAAGTTCGCTTGGAGTGAGAACTTCCTGTTGGTTATCCTTGCTTGGAGCCATTGCCTCTTTTGAGTTATCTTGGACCTGACGAGTGGCGTCAACCGTTGAATCCTTGGGCTGGTCGGCGTCTCTATCGGTTCGCTTTTTTGTATCTGGGGAGTGCTCAATTTCGGTGTTCTGTGTGGGGAGGTCGTTTGCGGAATCAACAAGCTCCTTCGCCACTTGCTCGTCACCCGGTTCTAAGGAGGAAAAGTTACCTGCTTGTGCTGCTTCTTGAAAACGCTGTACTTGCTCCGTAGACAAGTCAGCTCTGTTGGACAAGTCTTGCGGTGTAACGGCTCGTAATTCTTCGATTGTTGTGATACCCGCATCCACAAGGGTTGATCCGCTACTTGGCCCAACTCCGTAAACTGCAAAAAGCCCGTCTCCTTCCAACATCTGCTTAAGATATCGGCGTACGTACCCAATTGCCTCTTCGTGGGAGTGATTTGCGTCAACTAAGCGGTTTACAGCATCTTCGATATCTTCGGCATCAAGCGTCGTCGCTTGTGCGAGCGAAGCGATGTCCCATTCGCTTGATGATGTCGCCGCATCTTGAAGTATAGATTCTGTAGAGTGTGAGAGAGAGGACACATAAGGAGCATTTTTAATCCCGGCTAGCAGTCGATATAGAGGCGTTAATTTTGAAATCGTCTCAGTAGCCAGTTGAAGAACATTAATATCAGGTAAATCCATGAGTTTTATTTTGCGTGTTACCGCGAATCCGTCCCCAATATCGTCACTGAGATTCTTTATTTGGGCCTCATTTGGTGTATCCAAAGAGTGGTTTTTAGTTAACAGAACGTACTCATCTCGCTCTTTCAAGAACTGCGCTATAAAGGAACTGTGTGTTTGAAGCGATTCTGTGACGTTATCAACTATCTTCTCATTAGCCCAAGGGCCTAGCAAGATACCCCAGATAACATCTTGATTTAGAAACCCAGTTGTGGAGGCTGCATCAACCCCAAACTCCATTTGTAAGCCATTGGAGGCGCGTGGTAAATTTGTGTAGTATTCATCAACCAATCCCAGCCACACGTATGCTGATTCATTAGGTCTATTAGGGCCGATATACGGAGTTTGAAACTCCCCTTCCCATATGTATCGTTGGCCCCATTCAGTGTCTTGAAGTACAGTTACGAGTCCCGCACGTAGGTCATCAAATGTTTCAACAACGGGTTCGCTATTTGGTTCCTTATTAGCAGAAACATCTAACTTCTCAAGATTAGATTCCGAGAATTGGGGTAGACTGGCCATTTTGAGTATTACCTCAGTTCTGGATATTCTATGATGTAAATGACAACTGTACTTACTAATAACTTTGCTCTTCGACGGTACCTTTTGTGAATTGTCCAGATCGAGAATAAATGACCATTATATGCAGTGTTTGGCTATCTCGCATGACATATCCACCGCTTCTCAGCGAGCAGTACCGTGGAACGGTACTCTCTCACTCCGACTCTGACAACATCCGCTAGGACGCTGGCTACCCACCAGTTGAACGGGTATGGAATGAACTCCCGGGATCAAAACTATAGTAGCACTTGGAAGTCTTTGCAGGCGTGCCTATCGAAGACTTGCGTATCTCATCGCTTTTTTGCGACCTAGTGAGAAGCGTGTGTAGAGAGCCGGTACCCTAACTTCATACTTATGCAGTGTAATTTGATAATATGGAAGCTATCGACAAATCTGATCTGCCTCCAGAGATCGTTAAGCAGGCTGAGCACCGCTGGGAGAGATATCGGATTGATGACCATGGCTTCCAGTGGGTTCGACCTCTGAGAGACGGTGAATATGACTGGAATACTGATGACGTGTCTCTCGTAGGCGTAGATCAGCCGATTCGAGCGGTCTCTCTCCAGCTACTAGACGGGACTTGGAGCGTTGAGGGTGCCGAAACAGCTGGTCCCGAATACCACCGGCCTGGGTTTACCGAACTGATTAGTAGTGACTTCTCGTATTCAACCGACAATCTTGAGGACGCCACAGACAAGGTATCAGTTTTCATACGTCAGCTTTCCTGAGATCGCCATATTCAGACTCTACGAAGGAAATTCTACACGTCCGGCGGAATAATATATCTTCGTGACCGAGTTTTAGACAGTTCAAGTCTTATCTCGTATTGACTGTTTCCACAAACTGCCTATGGGCGCTATCCGACGACCTGAGGCGAACTATCGCAAGGCTATTCAAACGCACAGAAACTCGGAGATGCTTCTAGAGGGGGCAAAATCAAAGCCATCCTATTGCTCAAAGGTAGCTAATCTCGCTATTCGTCTTCTGCAGCTGGCACGAGATCGCGATGGCGAAACCGCACCGGAAGCGTGGTGTCTGTATCAACCCGACGGAGTTCGTATCGGTGGCTATCAAGCGGTCGCCCTGTTTCGGTTCCCAGGTCATCTGGCTCGTCAGTAATGACCTCACAGACGAGCCCGTGATATGTGCCATCAGTATCTGACTCGCTTAGATACACGCGCACGCGATCCCCTAGAGCGTACGGGTCGGTCGCTGGCTGGGGGATGTCTTCCATATGTAGTGTATACAAATTGCTGGCTTGAATGTAATGGCTGACACGTGGCTTTTGAGTAATTGCTCTTGTGTAGAGCTGTGGAAAGACGATTTGACATTTTGAAGACCTGTTGTCGTCCGGCGGTCTGAGTCTCAGTTAACGTACTCAATTCACTACAGGGAACAACTAAACGACCTCCTTCCGCGTTTTACATAAGAGCGTGGAACGACCTCCAAACGCTCATTATCCAACCTGTTATAATCCGTTCACGAGATAATCGTTCTGTCCAACTCTCGCTTCCCACGGACAACCAGCAGCTCTCAAAACAAGTGGGCTCAGTACTGGCGGCACTGGCGACCCAGCTCCGTTCATCAGTCGCTACAGCCGCCGTAATCACATCCGGCACGGCTCATCAGCTCTACCAGCCCACCTAGGTTCGCCCACTTAATTAGCCTCCAACACGCGACAATTCACGTCAATACAGAGTCTAGTCTACACAACCAGTGGGTCGACACACGGTCTCGAGATCGTCGTTGATAACCTGATAGCTAGCAACGAATCGAAAAATCCACATCAGCAATCTGTTATTTACGCTAAGTGTCGCCGGATCCACTGGCAGCTCCTACTACTTCGAAGAATCCGATGAGATCGCGATCCGCGATCCGGCGGGAGCCAAAGATGAAGTCGCGTCCAAGATTCCGGTTGAGATGACTGCATGAGACCTCTGATGTAAACATACAATTGAAGCACGTGGATCCGTCGCGACTGCAGACCGGATCATATACACAATTATCTCCATCCTGACTGATTTGCTCCATCAGATCATCAAGCCCGGACTCAACCAGTGCATGCATCCCTCCGAGACTGAAGTCAGTTCGCTGGTTCGTATATGTAATAAAAGACAGTGACCGGGGCAGCAGGTACTCTGAGAGACTTGTCCGTTCCATTCCGATAATCGACGTCCCGAACTTCAGCACTTGGTGCGAGAACGAATGCACAAGATGGTAAATAAAGTAGCTAATTACAACAGCCGACTCATCCAGTGAGATTGTATCATACTCAGGAATCGGCGTCATATTTTCAACCAACCAGCCCCGGATCTCCTCTTCTGACCACACATCATAACCCTCTGCTATCTCTTCGGAATGCTCTGCAGTAAGCCACTCTGCGATCTCCTCGGAAGTCCACTCGGGCTGCACCGGAATCCCTCTGTCGTTGGGACGACTACTTTCCTGAATCTGCTCGCGCAGCATATTCCCTAGTTCCGTATCCTTCTCACTGTTAGCGAGTAACCACTGCATCACCCGCTCTGGCGATAATTCAAACCGGACGGCTTCCGTCCGCACTGTATCAACGAACGCCGGTGTTTGTGACGACTCAACTTGCCCACTTTCGAGCTCAGCCTCATCAGCGTTGAACGACACAAGCACGGATTCAGTAGGCTCCCGGCCACCCCTGCTGTACCCAAAGACGACACTCGTAATCGGGAAATCCTCGATCAACCCAACATCAGAAATGTTGCGGGCTTCTAGTGCTTGCTCAACTTCATCTGCCTCATCTCTCAGTGACTCACGCGCACGCAGATCCGCGTCGCCACGATCCAGAATCACGTCCGTCGCATTCTGAATCTGTAACTCAGACGTGATTGCCAGCTGTTCATAGAGCTCTTGGACGGCATCCATGGCGAACTCGTATTCCGCCGCATTCTCAGATTCAACCCCCGAAATGAGCTCAGGAACGAACTCGCTTACCTGCTCACGAATGCTCGCGCCTGACTCATCCAAGTTCTCCAGATCCTCTTTCACATCTTCAGCAGCTTCGTCTAGACCTCGGTCTCGAAGATTTTCGATCATATCTTTGAGCTCTTGACGCTCAGTGCTGGCCTTGGTTTCCTCGATATCGATCCGGCTGATACTCTCGTTGCTCAGTCCGAGATATTTTGCCAGCACTGCGACTGCTTCACCAGTGGAACTGAGGCGATTGTCGCCAGTGCTTGAGACGCTAACGAGGTTGAAGTAATGCGGCTGGTAGACGTTGCTCCCACGGTGAACGTTGAACGACAGATATTGGGAGTCGATGTCGCAGTTCGCTCCACATGCCTGACTAAGTTCTTCGGCAGCGCCACAGTTCATGCAGACCCAGCGGAAGTTCTGTAGCCGTTGACTTCCGCGTGTGTTTAGCTTCCATCGCTGTGAGCCACACGTACAGTTCCCCGGTTTGGCATAGGGGCTGTCACTCTGTGATGGCGCTAGTGATTCCAGTTGGCCGCATTCATGAAAGCCGACGAACTGCTCTTGGGAGATATCCCCTCCACACTCGTCGCACTCGAGGTCACTGTTGCGGTACGCAAGCTGGTTGGACGACTGGTAGAAGTACGCACGCCCACACTCATTATTCTCGCATGTGAACAGCAGGGGGAAAAAGTCGGTTTTGACCTGTGTCGGCGTCAGGAACGTATAGTTATCCGCAAAGTCCGGATAGCCCTGTGTTCCGAGTGACCCGTCTTCCTTGTTCCACTGCCGCACTCGTCTAATAATCTGTTCGCCGAGATATTTCTGATCAAGTTCTGTCGCCTTCTCTCCGCGGATCTCCGCAACTTGATGGATCCCGAATCCTCGATCGTAGTCAAACGTGCTATTGGGGAGGTGGTTGAACAGCACCTGTGCTTTTCCGCGCCCCATGTAGTCGTCTTCGTTAGCCATTGTTATCGCTCCTCCAAGCTGTCAAACAGGGCGTTGTTTTGCCAGCCATCTGGTCGCAGCTTGGTCTCCGCATCAATGTCGCGGAGACTTCTCATCGGCCCGTGACTCAGTGCTTCTCCGGCAAAGTCTGTTTGCGCTCCCTCGAGCGTGGACATCATCGCGTCGAATTGAACCTTGAGCTCATGCTCGAAGGTTTCGGGAAGTTCACCGCCAAGATGCCTGCCATATGCCAGCTTAATGAGGTCAAGAACGTCCTCACTGTCCTCTAGTCCCGTGGGTTGGTACTCCGGATGTTCCTGTACGTCTCCGTTGCGGAGTGCTTTGATGAACGGGCGAACATTATCCGAGAACCAGAACTGCTCTTTGGTCTGGTACATCCAGCGATTGTACATCCAACCGAACATCATGCCTGCGAGCGTTCGCTCAACACCATTCTGGCTCCAGCGGTTCACTGGAACCGATTCAACAAGCCGATCTAGGTACTCATGGTACTTGTTGAACATGTGGTAGTGGCTCTGATCGCGTTCCCGGCTCGGGTTGAAACAGAGCAACACGAGCCCTGGATGCTTCCGACCGGCCCGCGAGCTCGACTGAATGTATTCAGCAGTCTGCCGCGGCATACCGAAGAACACCATATAGTTGAAGCGGTCCACGTCCACCCCATGACTGATCATATTCGTCGCCGTGATCATATTCAACCGCTCCTTGCAGTCATCCGGGGGATTTTCGAGATTATTCAGGATCTCCTCAACGTCATCGAATAGCGTGTCACCCGTCAGCTCCTCTGAATAGGGCACACGAAGATCATCATCCCGCAAGTAATCCGCCATCTGTCCATCGATAGATCGCACCAGCGGGTTCTTCTCCTTTTTACTGATCGTGTACGAGAGACTGGTCTCGTACAGCTTCAGCAGCTCCAGAAAGTCCTCGTTTGTGCGTACATCCTCGAACCCAAGTTCTGCGATGAGCTCATGCGTGCCCGTGCCGTTCAGAAGCTCCTGTCTGAGTGACTCGATCTCGCGCGTATAATGATACAGCAGATCGATGACTGCGTTGATGTGTGTCTTCCCATGCGGGAGCACCCCACAGAACTGTCGCCGCGTCGTTTCTTCTGTCGTCGCATAGAAATTCTCGCCAAGATACGGCCCTTCTGTAGGGAAGCGTTCGGCTTTCCGCAAGTACAGCTGCTTCGTCTGTTTTTCGTATTCTTCGATCGTCGCTGTCGCAGCGACAATTTTGGTTCGCTGCAGCCCCTCCTCTTGCTGGTAGGCATCGACGAACGTCTCATAGTGCCCGTCAAACGTTCCAAGCGACTCTTTGAGCAGGTGAAGCTCGTCCTGTATCTGCAGGGTCGGAGAAATATCCGTTGGCCCTCCAAACGGCGTCTCATCGAGCGGTATCAGCGAATCCTCCGGATCACGATCCCCGGCATTCTCACTGTGACACGCATACTTTTCGGTACACTCTCCGAGACTGGCAAACCCATGGTCTGGGCACCAGTGCGTCATCTTCCCGCCGTAGAGATGCCCCGACTTCCGTTCATAATTTACCGCCGCGATCTTGTCGATTGTCCCGACAACGAACGTCGGTGCATAGCGGTATAGCTCGTTGTCAACAATATGGATCGGCAGCTCGTCGCGCGCAAATATTTGATACTCGCCTTCCGTATCGAGCCGCCGATCCTGCCAGTCACAATCGTATCGAGAGTTTTCACAGCGATGAGCGAGCCGGAAGTCGTCTGTAACCTCGACTGAAACTGATGCTTCACAGAACGGACACTCAGAGATTACTTTCGCTTCCCGACGCTTATCGGCACTGTTCTTGTACCGGTTATACATCCGGATATACTCCTCATCCGAACTGGGAGTATTAACATAATTGGAGAGTTTATTTGGTGTGTTTGCCGAGCCGACGAGATATCCCAGACTAAACGACATAACGCTGTCGCCCGAGAGTTCCGGCACAGTTACCCTGACCGTCTCAGCATGCATCAAGAGTTTCGCCAGTCGCTGAGTCTGCTGTAGTGAGAGTAACCGAAGCGGGAACCGCGTCCATGCAGACACTCCGTAATTCTTCCCGCGGAACCGATCGAAGAACGCGCCGAAAATCCCAAGTCCAAGATAGGCTTCCGTTTTCCCTCCTCCGGTCGGGAACCAGACGATATCAACAAGATCCAGCGCTTCCATTTCCTCCCCGTTGTAATTACGCGCATCCTCTCCCTCTCGCCAAGTGACAGCCGCCCATTCTTCGTATTCTCGACTCACAATGTCTGGGAGCACGCGCAAAATGAACACAAGCTGGAACGGCCGCCACCCCGAGAACGACTGCGCCTTACCGAAGGTTTCGTTCATCAACTCAAATGACTGTGCGACCTGCCCGTCCATTGCCTCATCCTCAACATCTGCTTCTAGGCACTCAATCGCGCGTTCAACACGGAGAATCTCCTTACGGAACGCCTCCCGATCCTCGGCGAAATCCTGCTCGTCCGATTCAGTGAAGTCCGACTTTTCACGATAGTGCTGCTCGAGCGCTTGGTCATACCCGCGCTCCTGTGTCTCCAGATACGCCCACATTTCATCCCGTATCTCTCTAAGTGCGTCGAGCCCACTGCCTTCCAGATCCTGCAGGGTCTCAAACGTTAGATCCAGCTCCCGCTCCATATCGTCCCCCATCCGGGGAAGATATCGTTGTTGCCGATAGCTGGGCAGGTATTCCGTTCGCAGATGCGACTGGTCGTTGGGATCCGGCTTGACGACGAGACAGTTCGTCCCTCGCCCAGCTAGTAGCCGATCATAGCGAAAATCCTCTTCAAGTCGATCGAACGTGAAGTCAACAAATTCACCCTCTCCAAGTTCAATATCTGCGGTTACGTCGAACAGCGTCGTCTCATAGTCCAAGGAGTGATGCAGACTCCCATCGTCGGTACGTGGATCTCCTGCTGATGTATTTTCGACAGTGAGAACCGCACGAACGGTGGCGTCGTCGTTCCGGAAAAATTCGATGTCCACGTCAATGTCCCAGTCAGGGTACATCCGCTCTGACGCGGATCCTGCCGTTATTCGTGAGACAAGCGCATTATAGGACTCCCGTGCACTTTCTTCATCGTCGTAATTGAGAATATCGACGGGGAAGAAGAGGTCGCCAGTATACTCGTCTGTTTGAATCTCTGTGCCGGCCGGCGCTCCAGGAACCGTGTCAAGATGAATATCTCGGCTGATTAGCTGATCGGAACGCCACAGGGGCGGCGAGTCGTCATCCCTGTCAATCTCGGACAGCGCATCTCTGAGTGTGACCTGTAGTTTGTCACGAATCGCGTCATACGCGTCGATATCTGGCGCGGCTCTTCGCTGTTCCTGCAGGTCAAGGACAGGAATGGGAATTGGGTCTGTGGTGAACTCTAGTCGGTGGAAGACTCGCTGGAAGGCCTCATATTCGACATCGTCCTGACCGATGTCGTCTTGATCGGCGTCGCGCGGTTCGGGGTCATCGGTTGTCGCTGTGCTCTGTGTATCGGCGGTTTGCTGGTCGAACGTGGGGAAGGTGCGGTAGTATACGTGTCCGGAGAGTGTGACTGTAAGTTCCTCGGCTGTGTTAGGGTTGATCTGGAATTCTGCTTGGAGTGCTGAGGGCGAGAGTTTGCTTTCCAGTTCATCGGAGAGGTCGCTGTGCTCTGCGTCTTCTGCGGGGGCGAGTGTGCCGACGAAGTGTTTGTCAGAGGGTAGATCGACAAGAACGCGGCTGTCTGCGTCGGTGCGCTGTCCGGTTCCAGTTACGTGATCAAGAACTCGGCCGCCAATGAATCGGGAAAGTCGTGCTTGATCGCGGTAATCGGCGTCACCTGCTCCCAGCTCTTCGGGAGTGAAGTGCTCGAATTCGGGGGCGGTTCCTGATCTGGGACCTGTGGGCATGGTGCATAGTTGTTTCACACATCATATAAATACACATCTGTTTACATTATCGAGTAATATACTAAACAAAACTCCGGACAAAATAGCCAGCAAATACCTCAGCCCGAGCTACGAGGAATTAAACAGCCTCCCCAGATCGTAACTATCCACCTCGATTGTATCCTCACTAACCGACTCAACAGATCGATACTCAACCGCATCCTGAATATCCCCGACTCGAATATTTAGCTCCTCAAACAGCCACTCATCACTCGACTCACCCGACCCCGCATCGAAGACGATTTTCTCCAGCTGCCTGCCAACCTGCCGGTGGAGATTACGAATCTCATCCAACGACGCCTCAATCTCACTTGCCATCTCCTTGTAAATATCAATCTTATAGATTTCCCCAAGCGCCTTGATCACCCTCGCATCACTGGGCCCAATCCCATCCCCAGTAATCCAATCACGCACCGCATGATACGTCCGCGTTACCTCAGGCTCATCATGTTCATCAGCATACTCCTGAAGCGCATACTCGATCTGCCTCGGGTTCAGATCCTCCTCGTTCACAGTCCGCTCCAAATTCGACCGCCAGAACTCGAGCATCTTACTATACCTCTTGAATTCAGGAACCTCTGAACGAATCTTCTCGACAATATGCTCAAACAAGTCTCGACGACTCTCCTGCTCAGTGATAAGCACCGTATCACCCTGCTCAAGCGCCCGTGCCGACTTCCGCGTCCGCCGTCGCTTACCAGTCTGCTGCTCATCATATACCCACACCCGCCCATCCGGCTTCTCAAAAATATGAACACCCCCACTCAACTCAATTCGCACCGCCTTCACACTCCCCCGCGACGAACCTCCAGTATCTTCTCGCCCCGCATTAACTGTTTCCTGCTTAGACCCATCATCGAAATGCTCACCAGCCTTCTTGAAGGCGTCGCCATCTGGCGTAAACGAGTCCGGATCGATGGTGTTCGCCTCCTCCGCCGCAGAATCACTCGCCCCAACACTCGTCGCCGTGTCTGACCCAACACGCCGCTTCGTCGTCTTTGCAATACCATCCTCCTCGACACCCTCCTCGCCATTCATAGATTGCTGTTCATCAGAAGACCGAGGAACAGGCGCGTGCCCGGTATCTGGAAGCGAAATCAGATCCGCAAGCCCACTGTAGTCCACATCGAGCTGTTCAGCTGTATGCTTCATCATTCCCGGCCCACAGCGGTATTCAGCAATTGCCTGCAGTTCATCAAGCCAGTATTCGAGCCGATCCACCTCCCACTCATATGTTAAATACGTCTGCGTTGACGCACCACCGGAAAGCACTGCGGGTCGATGACTTTTCGACGGCACCCCCGGGAACAACAACCGATCGGCCTGCGGAATCGTATGCGTACTATATGCGGGATGGAAATCCACACCCGCCTCATGGAGCTCTTGCCCGCGAACTCCGCCCTGCTCAGTCACGAACGACCGAAGCAGGGATGTCTGCCGCTTTGTTGCAGTTAACACGACAAGCGACTCCTCCCGATCGACCGCCTCTTTGATTTCTTCAACGATGGTGTCAGCTTTCGGATTTCGCTCAGTCAACTCCGACACCATCGCGGAAAGCGCTTGACAGGCATCATCGAGCATGTTCCCAGCGCCAGTCACATCCTGCTCTAGTTGCGCATAGTTTCCACGAACATTCTCGATCATCTGGTCAACCGTTGAGCCCGATCCCCAGCCACTGTCGAACGCCATCATGTCGTCATGGAATTCGACCGATGTCGGTAGCGCACTGAGATAATTATACGTAAAGTAGAGATCACGCATCATCCGCGACACCGAACGTGGTTCTGACTCCGTCTGCCGGGCCACATACCACGAGACTTCACTGATTTTTTCAGAGGCCCGATCTGCGACTGGCTGCAGATCGCTGTACGTTAGATTCGCTATCTCCCTGTCGACACCCCTGATGAGATTCTGGAGAGCTGGGAGTGACGCCTCAAACGGCGAGGTCGGATCCGCACTTTCAGCCGTGATCGATTCTGGCTCGAATTTCGACCGGTCAGCCATGCTGTGGAGGAGATCTACCCCACCTTCTTCGAGAACTAACTGACTGAGCCCCCAGAAGAGAGTCTGTGACTCGGGGGATAGGGTTGCGTTCTGATCTTCCAGTCGCTCGAGATGTGGATGGGAGGGGCTATCGAATAGATAGATCAGTGGAATGTTTCGCTCTGCTGCGGCCTCCTGATACTGTTCTATTACGTCGAAATCGCTCAGCAGTTTGCTTGTGACGTCCAGAACAATCGAGGACAGTGGGAGTTCCTCCCTAGTCGGGAATTCTCCTGCGATCTTTTTCCCCAGTGTTGAATGTACGACTGAGACGCCTTCGTAATCACCGTTCCAGTTACGGGGTTTGTGGTTTGTGATGTAAGACAGCTTCTGTCCGTCGCCAGTTTTGACCATAGGAGCGGTTGCGTCCGCGAGCGAGTTCACCGGTGCGCTCGGTAACGATTCCCCGGTTCCTACATTGAAATACTGGTCGCGAATCCCTGCTCCAGACCGATTACTAATGAACAGCGTTGGCGGCATGGAGCGCGTCTGGTAGCCAATCGCGAGAAGTACCGTTAGCTGGAGATATGTCGGAGCGGAGGGGTAAATAAGCGCAATATCCCGATTTTGCTGTTGTGCCGCAGCGGCAGCAGCGACATATGAGCGATCGAATCGGGTCAGCGAGACTGGTTCCTCTCTGTAGTGGAGCTTTCCGAGAGTATCCGTAACAAGCACTGGGGCTGCTTGGTCTTCGACAGTTAGTAGATCTCTCAGACGCTGCGAACTGTCAGCCGTCATTGGGTTACAGTAGAAATATTAATAGAAGTCAATAAATGTATGTCTCGAATAGGTTCCACCACTTCAATACCCACTCCTCGCTTCCACACCCATCCAGAGTCCCCTGCACCCATGCCCCCGGCCCAGAGTACCACACCCAGCAACACCCCACCGCAACCAAATCTCACCAGTCAACGCACGTACAACTAGGGCGCAAAATGAACCATACTAACCTAACTCTGCGAGACCTCTACGATACTTACAACCTCAACCGAAGATACAATCACCCAGACAACGTCACCTTCTCGCACTCCTATTTCGGCGACGGAAGATACCCACCAGACTGGGGGGAGAAACGTACAGATATCTCGACTACCCATGGCGGCCGACGCGAAGCTATCCGAGAGTACCAAGGGGGCCTATGCGCCCGCTGCGGAACGGATATTTTGAACTCTGAATTTAATTGTCATCATTACCTCTTCCTCGATCAGGGCGGAAAACACGACCTCAATAATCTCCTCGCGCTGTGCCTGCCCTGTCACCGCCTCATTCACCCCAACGTTGACGACTTAGACAGTAATTGGCGGGAAGCCCCCATCTTCCCCTCAATCGATGCAGACCCTCGAATGGCAACCGTGAGAAAACCCGTAGTAACCTCTGAACGCCGCCAATACCTCCCGAGCCTCAGCCTCATCGCCGAAAAAAGCACCCCAGCAGAAAACACGCCTGCCCTCTCAACGGCCACATTCGAAATTGGACCCGGCGACGCCCTTGCCGCGGCAGAGGACTTCGAGCGTCTGCTCGATGAAATGGGAATCCACTTCGATAGCGAATACACCGTTCACGTCACCTCTTCAGCTGACCTCTCACTCTACGATGCTACCGTTGAACTCACCGTCTCCAGCCAGTATAGAACAAATATCATACTGGAAACAACGACCGACCGCAGCGGGAACGCCCAATTTGAATTACCTGCCGGCCGCGAGATCAAAGCCACCGTAACTAAGGGCCGCCTTGGTCCCGTAAAGTTTGTCGACACAACTACAACCGAACCTCGCACACGCGAAATCACGCTTCAAGACTAACTCATCAGTTATCGAATCCATGGACAACGCGGCCACGGCACTCTCTCGAACTGATGATGCCTACCCACTCTCTCACAGAGATCCAACCGTATTTACCCTCCCATTGACAGGATTAGAGGACTCCATCAAGAATCGTAATCCGTCAGCTGTTTGCACCCGATTGACTACTTGGGAAGTGTCCCCTTGTCGTCGAAACTACAATGCTTGGCCAGTAGAATCCCAGCGGCTCCGTTCGTCAGTGAATTTAACGGGAAGAGAGGAATATATCTAACTGGCTACTCTCTCAAAGGAGGTAGATGATCCAGACAGAAAACTCTACTTTTTGATAATAAATTGAATAACGTCTTTAGAATAGAATTTAACCGAATGCCTCTTGATCAGTCGTCAGAGACAACCTCACCCGTCGACAGTGTATTCTCTTTGGCTGTTGGCTGCTCTTTTTTTGTTATCACTGGGCAGATTACTTGGCCGATCCTCTTTCCTGCAACTGGAGGAACAGCATTTCCGATCTGCCGAAACCAGCTCGTAAACGGTCCTAAAAATATGTAGTCATCTGGGAATGATTGTAGCCGCGCTGCCTCACGGGGAGTAATCCCACGATTTCGAGACGGATCTGCGCGTTCTTTATCAGAATATCCATACTCATAGTAGTCCGGCAACACAAAGCCGTTCGCGTCTTTAGCCAGATGGGCCACAATTGTCGGTGCGGGTTTAGACCACTGGAGCATCCGGTATTTATCTCCAAACCGCTGCTTCTCTGCAGTCCCGACATCATACTCTATGTATTCGGCATACTCGCTATCGGATCTGTATTTAATATCCCATCCAGTATCACCCGGTTCTAGCGCTTCATCAAACAGAACCCGATCTTTTTCCATTGGATGTTCTCTGGCTAAGTGGTTAAAGCAGAGATTGGTCCCTGAATCGAGATTGTGCGTGTTTATATACTCGCTCTTTCGTCCTCGACTAATCTTCGAAAGGACCCGTCCTCCTTCGCCTCTCCGGAGGCGCGGGAGTCCAGAGAGGCCTTGTTGAATACTCTGTATCTCTCCCTCTACTGGAATATTATCCAGCAATTCTGACGCACTCAATGAGCCCTGTTCTGCGAGATCTTTACGTATTCCAAGAAGGAGTACCCGTTCTCGCTTCTGCGGGATGCCTAATTCAGTCATGTCTTGGACCCGATATTCAACGTCATAACCGAGTCCTGCCTCGCTGAGCAACTCTAGATCTTCAATCACCCAGTCGATTACCCGAATCCCGGTATCTCCGACTTCATTAACCATCCCCTCGACGTTTTCCATGACAATGGCCTTCGGTCGAAGTTCCTCCACGGTCTGTACATACTGGGTATAGAGTGTTGTGCGGCCGTCATCGAGAACACTGTAGTCTTCATCGCTTGCTCGACGTGAACGGTATCCAGCTTGTGAGAGTGACTGACAGGGCGGACCACCGACGAGTATGTCAGGAGAACCAACTGCTTGTTTAATACGTTGGCTTAAATTGACTTCTCGGACATCTCCACAGACGACGTTTTCGTGGGGAATCTCTGGATGATTGAACCGATAGGTAGCGACGGCATCTGGGTCATTGTCGATTGCCCACTGAACATTAGATTCTGTCTGCCCTATCCCACAAGATAATCCACCAGCCCCTGCAAATAGATCCACGGCAATCGGTCCCTCTTGTTTTGATTTCTGCTGTCGGAGGCGGTGCGTAAGGAGAAATTTTCTAATTTCGCATGTCTCTCCACATATGTCCTCTCCCGCAGTGATAGCATGAGTCGAAAGCGCCCGATACAACGGAGCAATTTGCCGATCAATCAGTTTGTCTTCTAGGAAGTGACGTCGACCTCTCTCTTTTTTGAGGTCTACGGGGTCGATGAGGCCGAGAGAGCAAAGAAGTCTGTCAACTTGACCGTCTACTGGCCAGACGGGCTTGTCGAAGGCTGTCTGAACCAGCCACCACGCGTCATTTTCCTGAATATTTGGAATCTCGGTGAAAAAATCTACATAGGTCTGGTACTGAACCCGAGAAAACTCTCTGAGGGTCACCCCATCAGTATAATCTATTTTTTCAACAGCGGTCAGGAGCTGTTGGAGACGAGACACGCGTTGTGGTCCAATTCCGCCTCCACGAACGAACTCACCAAGAACTGCTGAGAGCGTATCTTGACTGAGAGACTTGATCTCTTCCCAATCTCCGTATTGTTCCCGTAGCGCACGCACTGCATCATACGACCATCGTTCGAAGAATCGTTGTGCTGGCGATTCAACCGGTCCACTCAGCACGGCAGCAGCTACGATATCGAGAGGATCATCGCTGTTATACAACGGGTCACCACAAGAACAGTGCTTTTCGTCTCTAGACTTTTCTTGCTTAATGGTGGCATAGCGGCAGGTCTCACTGTATTTGTCGTGCTTCCGGGCAAGCTGTGCAGGTGTCGAACCCACGCACCCAACCGGATCCATTCGTTGTCTCTTCGCGTGGGCGGCAGTCAAGACATCAATTAGAAATTCGATATTGTTGAAGACCAACTCTCTATGAATGTCACGCTCTGTATCTGAAGCTGATTGAATCAGCTCCACTGGAGAACTGGGAGACGTGACCGACTCTGGCATACCCGCTCTTATATGGTCACCAGGGATAAATTTAGTGGCAATCGTATTTTTCATCGAAAACACCCTACTGAGCCTGTATCAGATTCTACGCAACCTGATACGAGTCCTATTCCCCAATCGTATTTCTCTTCTCGTCTCAGTCGTGATCAGTGGCCACCGATCTTATGTCAGCCGGAGTTGTAGTCCTCAGTATCAACGCCCTTGGTCCCACCATCACACTGACCCTCATCTCGGGCGATCAGCTCGAGCAGACTACTGAGTAACTACCATGGCTACTGGAATTAGCTTGGAGGAAGAATCTCCAGCCGACGACGAACGCATTGCCCGGCACCTTCGTGAGACGGTGTTGAAGCAGGTCCGTGGAGACATCAACGAGCGAGTCAAACGTGACTTCCCTAGCGATCGGTTCTTTGCGGGTGCGCTAGCACCTGAAAGCGAGGACCAACTCGACGATCCAGACGATGATCTCCAGTCAAAAATGGAGCCAAGCGGCCTCGGTGCTACCGTGCGCATCCAAGGCGGCGAGGAAGGTGACGTGCTGACGCTTGCTGTTAACGCAAGCGTGTGGGTGCGAGTTAACCCCACTTACGAAGAGATGGTAAACCGCGATTCTTTCGTCGCACTGGGTGATCGAGATGACGACGACGAAGGCGACAGTCTCCTCCCAGTTTTTGAACGCATTCCTCTTGAGGTGCCGCCCATCAAGATCCCTGCGGACGTACTCCAGACGCCGACGCGCAGCACTCCGGAAGTCATCCGCGACCGCACTCAAGAGGCATTCGAAAAAGCATTCTCCAGTGCCCGAACCCATGCTCGGGAAAACTACAATCTCTACGTTGAGACCGAGGAAGATGACACTGTCCCGCCGGCTGCGCTTGAGGATGATGAGAGCTTTCGTGATTACCTCTCTGAGCGGGCTGCTGTGGGAGCACCAGCACTCCCAGAGTGGAACGCCACGCTAGCTGTGGAAGTGATGGCTGACGAGGAAAACGATGACGACAGCACCATCGTCGACTTTGAAATCGCGAATGAGGCTCTCCAGAGCCGCGAGGATGCGATCTACACCGTCAGAGACCCCACACTGTTCGAGGTAGCCCTCGAGCTTGAGACGAGTGGCGATCTTGAGTTCGTCCCTTTTACTTTTGATCCGCTCCCAGAGGATTTCCGTTACAACAGAGACCTCTGGGGACATGGTCGAAATTGTACCATCACTGCGCCTAAGCGTAACGATCAAGAAGTGAATGAAGAAGGCATCCCGCCGGGTCGTCGGGCCCCTGCTGCGATGCCGACCGCAACTCGACTTGAAACACAGTTCATCCCGGAGTACCGACAACTCGTCTACGAATCGGCAGATCGTAATGTCGATGCTACATTTGAGACGTTGGCCGACCTAGACGACGGTGGCCTCGATCTTCTCGATGATATTTCCACCGAGATGCGGAGATACCTTAGCGAGGAGTACGACGCCGCACTACAACAATATCGCCAACGAGAGGACTGGAATGATGACCCAGAAACGGGTGATCTGGCTGATTTCAATGAAGACCGCGCTGCTTTCGAACGTGAGATTAAACGGTTCGAGCGTGGGATTCAGTGCCTTCGAGAGCATCCCGAAACTGTCGGACGTGCTTTCGAGTTGATGAACGAGGCAATGGACCGGATGCATGAGTTCCCCGGCTGGCGGCTCTTCCAACTAGTGTTCATCATCATGGAGATCCCCGATGTGGCGAGCCGCGAATACGATCAGTGGAACGAGGTTAGTTGGCGAGATGGTTCAACTGAGGACCGCGCAGAGGATGCCGATTCAGCGCTTGACATCGTTGACGTTCTCTGGTTCCCCACCGGTGGTGGAAAGACGGAAGCGTTCCTCGGTGTCGCTGTCTGGAGCATGTTTTTCGACCGCCTCCGTGGGAAGGACTTTGGCGTCACTGCGTGGACGAAGTTCCCGCTTCGACTCCTTTCGCTCCAGCAGTTCCAACGTATGACCGAGACGGTAATGTACGCCGATTTGGTTCGACGAGAACAGTCGGATATCGGTTCACACCCCTCTCGCCCGTTCTCAATGGGATATCTTGTTGGGAAGGCAAACACCCCGAACGCACTCACCAGCTACGACAACAATAATCACCAACGATATCAGGGGCCCTCTGGAGAGGACCTTCGCCGCGAGGCCAAGGTCGTCCCAAGTTGTCCGGCCTGTGGGTCTGATATCGAGGTCCGAATTACAGATGACGACCACAGACTGACGCATTGCTGTACCGCGAGTAGCTTCGATTGTCCGTGGCAGTCGCGATCGCTCACTGCCAGTGAACCATATGGTGAGGAAGAGCTCCCAGTCCACGTTGTCGACAATGAGCTCTACCGGTACGCACCGACGATCATCGCAGGTACCATCGACAAGATCACTGCGATCGGTTACCAGCGCAAATTTGCTCACCTCATCACGGGTGAGATGGATCTTGAGTGCCCAATTCACGGGTTTGCCAGTTTGGGCGAATGTACGGAGAAGTACGGCTGTCCGATAGACAAGGATGAGTTTAGTGACATGGCACGTCCTGTCGAACCGTACGATCCGGCCCCGTCGCTGATGGTTCCAGACGAGCTCCACCTGCTGGAAGAAAGTATGGGGAGCTTCGACGGCCACTATGAGACTGGTGTTGCCGAGCTACAGGAGCTTGTTGAGGCCGGGACAACAAAAGTTATCGCGCCGACGGCGACGATTACTGGCTTTGAGGACCAAGTCCATAATCTGTTCATGCGTCCGGCTGAACGGTTCCCCTCACCTGGGCCGTACCTGCGTGAGAACTTCTACGCGCAGGAACGTGCGGAGACACAGCGGTACTACATTGGGCTGGTCCCACACGGAAAGACGCACATCAATTCCATCATCGACCTCCTGTTTTATTACCATCGGGAGGTTCAGAACCTGTTCCGAGAAGCGTTGGAAAACCCGGATCAGGTACTGACCGGAGCTGTATTCGAAGGGTCGGATACCACGACACCACTTGAGGCCGATTCGATCGATGAAGTGCTAGCCTTACTCAGCTACTACAGCACCAGCATAACCTATCTGTTATCGAAAAAGGACGGCGACCGTCTCGATCAGTCTATCGTCTCTCAGCTGGATACGTATCTCCAGAAAGATGGCCGACCGCCACTGGCGTCTGAGCGTATGACTGGTGGAACTGGCTTCGAGACGATCATGGAGGTCTTAGATATCGTCGAGGACCCATGGGACGAAGACGCCGACAAACAGATCCTCAACCGTCTCATCGACCGAGGAGTACTCGAGGAAGATGTCTCAGACTCTGTCCTGTCTCTACGTAGTACACTTGAGAACAGTCTCGACAAGGAGAACGGAGTTGTCGGCAGTGACCAATTCGACAGCGAGCGGGCCAGCGCTACCGAGGACACTCGGGAAGCACTTGCTTGGCTACTTGCGAGTCGGCTCAACACCATCACGGCGACCAACATGATCGCCCACGGAGTTGACGTCGACCGTTTCAACATGATGACGTTCTTTGGCATGCCCCGAGGAACAGCAGAGTACATTCAAGCGAGTTCCCGTGCTGGCCGATCGCGACCGGGCCTTGTATTCAACGTCGCCCATCCCATCCGCGAGCGTGACCTGAGCCATTACCACTTCTTTGAGAAATACCACGCATTTCTCGACAGACTTGTTGAACCGGTCCCCATCAATCGTTGGGCAAAAAACAGTGTCAAGCAGACCCACCCGGGACTGTTCATGGGACTCATTCTCAATCATTATATGTACCGCGAAGGAGCCGGAAACCTCTATTTCGGTGATCAAGCCGAGAAGTTTGCTGACTCAGTCGACGAAGGAGAATTACGCCAGCAACTGCTGGGGATGTTCGGTGACCCAAGCGACCACGAGGAATTTAAAGGCGATATTGAAGATCTCACAAAAGAGGCACTCTCTCAGCTTCGTCTTGACGACGACCAGTGGACAAGTGGGCGTATCAAGCGTTCACCGATGCGGAGCCTCCGAGATGTCGACGAACAGCTACCCATTCGGTCGGAGTACCGCTACCGCGAGATCTTCGAGACGCTTGACAACCGGTGACCGACAATGAGTATGAAACGCAGCCGCCATCAGATCCTGTACCAGTTCCTCCCCGGGAACACCTTCGACTACAGCGACAAGCGTGGTATCTGGCAAGTGAATCGTCTCGAAACGACCGACGCGAGCGGCCAAGTCGATCGAGAGTACATCGTTGACCGCGTCTTCGCCCGGGCGAAAAACTGGGAGGGTGGTGAACAGGGATTTACCTCGAATAAAACAGGCCACTACGACTTCGCAGCACCGGAAGAAGTCCGGGCTCGTCCGTTCCCAACCACCTTCTACTGTACGAGCTGCCAGAAGGCACATGGATATTACTCCGCAGATGATCTTAGCGGAAAGAATCAGGCTCTAAAATGCGAGCGATCCGGCTGTAACGGCGACCTAAAGCAGTACCAGTTCGTGAGCGTCCACAGCTGTGGCGAGATCAGGCGACTGTATCCACGGAAATGTCCGGATCACGGTGACCAGTACATCATCCTCGATACGCAGGACAGCCAGCGCGCTCAAAACTTCCACTGGCGGTGTAACATCTGTGGTTGGGATACCCGAGTGAGCTACTCTCAGAACTGTGACTGTGAGTACGTTCCTCCATCCGCGGATGACCCAGACGACGACAAGATGTACACAACGGTCCACCGAGCCGGTTCGACATACTATCCACATTACCTGACCACGGTCAATCTGCATGCGTCGGGTATCGGCCATCTTCGCGGAAGTGAAGACGGCTCACGCAAGGCTATCGCGAAACAGCTCGGCCTCTCTGACTCTTCGCTGAAGTCTGTCGATATGGACGAGGGTATAGAGGGAGCTGAGATCGATGACGATCGGAAAATAGAGGTGTATCAGACGGAAGAAAAAGTCGAATCGCTTGATGAAGCAGAAGACTGGCTCCGAGCACACGGAGAGATCGACAGTCAGACCGTTGGTGAATCGATCACGGACTTAATCGATCTCAAGACTGACGACGATTCCTTTGAGATGACCGATGCTGGCGATGAGCTTCTTCAGTACGTTCTCAGCCTCGAAGAACTCACAGCACACACGCTTGACGACTTGGAAGAAGACGCCCGACAACAGGGGTTCCCCCGTAAGGCAGACACGATTGCGACGTACTCGGACGACCTCGACCGCTTGGGTCTAAACACTGTGCGTGTCATCGAAGACTTCCCAGTCCAGACGTTCGTCTACGGCTACACTCGGGGCGGCCGCGAAGAAGACGAGGCGAAGCTGAACGCCTTCTCGCAAAACGCGAGCAGCGGAGACGGCACACCGATATTCGTCGACACGTCGGAAACAGAGGCAACTCAGTTCGATCTCGACCCCGCGGCAGTGCTGCTCTGGCTAGCTGTTAATATTCCTGAGACAAGCGACGAGCGAGCTGTCCGTGGCGACATCACGCTTCCCGAACTGCCTGTTGATCCCTCGGACGCCGATATTGAGCGTGCTCGGACAACCATCGAAGAACTCTCTCGTGCGGAGCAGTGGGCGTTCCTGCTGAACCATCTCGACCCGGTTGATCAGTACGGCCGGTTCGAGACCAGTACCGACGATACCGTAGAGGGGCAAGTCACGAAGTACGTCTTCGAGATGCTCCATACCCTTTCTCACGTTCTGCTCAAGCAGGCGAGCACGATCAGTGGGTTCGACCGAACGAACCTGAGTGAGTTTCTGTTCCCACGCGCGCTCTCACTGGTGATCTATACCAACAACCGCGAAGAGTTCAACATCGGGGGCATGACCACGATGGTCGAGCAGCAATTGGATGACCTTCTCGGGCAAGCCCGTGCTCACGGGAACGAGTGCATGATGGACCCGGTCTGCTCACAGCGCGACGGGGCGTGTCTCTCGTGTCTCCACGTGAGCGAGATCAGTTGTTCGTATTTCAACCAAGTTCTCTGTCGGGACTACTTGTTTGGAAGTCGACCAAACACCGATCGAGACATCGAAGGATTCTGGCGGTTGTAATCACCTCCACGTTACTCATATTCAATGGCGCGACATTTACCGTCCATCGATCGTGCGCTCACCATCGCGGACATCGTTGATCACGAGGAGCCGCTTCTTGACGAACTCGAGGGAATGTTTCTGGTTTCCGCCGGGCGATCCGAACGCATTTCGCCGGCCGCAGTCGCGCGAGATACGGAACTGAGTCGTGAAGCGGCGACCGACCTCTTTCGTCAGCTCCTCCAAGTAGAGGCGATTCAACGCGAGACCTACGAGGCTGAACTGGTAGACACACAGTGTCGCGTTGATCCAATCAAAACACGAGAGATATTCGAGCGGACACAGCAGTCGATTCGAACGCTCGCTGCTCATCGGCAGCGGGTTCCCACCACGGAAGTAACGCCGTTAGTGACATTTCCAGATGACCCCGCGTTCAGCGATTCGACGCCTGCCTCCTTCGACATGGAGGGGCTGCTTTCTGCTCTCGCAAGTCAAGTCAAACGTACCGAGCGGGAGATCGTGCTCCTGTCGCCATTTTTTGAGGGTGACGGCCTTGGTCGTCTCGCTGACGTTCTGTTTGATGCGCTTGACCGTGGTGTCGAGCTGACGATTGTGACGCGATATCTCGCGGATTCAGAGTCACATAACTACAACGTCATCAACTCATTCATACAGCGAGCATCGGAACGTGGTGTCTCATCGGAAATTACCCTTGTCGATTACACTGTCTGGGAAGATACCACTCCGATCGGCAAACGACGCCAAGATGGCGAGAATCCCCAGTTCACGCTCCATGCAAAAGTGATGCTATTCGATTCTCGGGCCGCCTACGTCGGCAGTGCCAACGTGACGGATTATGGCTTCAACCGATATCTCGAACTCGGAGTCCTTCTCGAGGGAGCAACGGTCATAGCGTTCCGCGACCTGTGCGAGTTCCTGCTCGACTCCGATGGTGCCGTTACCGTTGGACTTTGATATCGACTGTTGGATGATGTATTACTACTGGGTGAAACCCCCTCTCGAGCTACTGGGCTCGATATCATCGCTCAACCCCTTGGAAAGTATTATTTATCTTGGACGTTCCGTTACAAGGTAGCTGTAGTCCCGCATTCATCCCACAACTCGTCCCCATCCAATGACGGACCCAACCACCTACCGAACGAATCGCGACCTGTTTTCGAATTATTACCTCAACGACCACCTCCACCATATGGAGGCTTGGACTGAGATCCCGGACACAGAAGTAGAAACAGCGTTCTCAGAGATCAAGTCGATTCTCGATAAGAAAGGTGATCGCGTCGAGGACTACAACGAGGCCCAGCTCGAACGGAACGTCATTCGACCGATCTTCGAGATCCTCGAGATTCCCTTTGAAATCGAGGAGACGGTGATGCGGAATGCGCGACGACCAGATTACGGGTTCTTTCCCAGCGCAGAGGCCGCCGACGCGGCGTTCGATCGAGAAAACTTCTACCAAGAGGCGATCGCCGTCGCGGATGCGAAACGATGGGGTCGCAAGCTCGACACGCGGGGCGAAGAGAAACGGGATTTCGAGAACCCAAGCTACCAGATTCATAGCTACCTCCAAGAAACACCGCCGCAGTGGGGGGTCCTCACGAACGGGGAGAAGTGGCGACTCTACTACGGGCCGACGAGCCACCGGTTGGACTCCTACTACGAGATCGATCTCCCCAAAGTTCTCTCCATCGGCGGTGAGGGAGGCGATCTGGAGGCGTTCAAGGAGTTCTACCTCTTCTTCCGGCAGGGAGCATTCCTCGACGACCAGACTGGTGACTGTTTCCTCGACGATGTCTACGACCAGTCAACCGCCTTCGCGGAAGCGCTCGGAGAGGACCTCCAAGAGAACATCTACGAAGCCATTCGCGTCCTTGCGGAAGGGTTCCTCGAAACCAACGACAACTTGGACGAGGAAGATCTCGACCGGATCCACGACAGCTCGCTCATCTACCTTTACCGGCTCATCTTTGTTCTCTACGCCGAGAGCGAGGGGCGGAACCTCCTCCCGACGGAGAACGAGATCTACAGCGAGACCTACAGTTTGAACGATCTCAAACAGGTCGTCGTCGAGAAGCGCGACGAGACCCAGCAGCACTACCAGACGTGGCAGACGAGTCTCTGGGACAAGCTGGACGAACTGTTCGTTCTCATCGACCAGGGGAGCCAAGGAAAGGGAATCCCGAAAGACGACCTCTACATCCCAGCGTACAACGGTGGGCTGTTCCGGACTGATCCGGAGAAGGAGGACACCATCGAGGCACAGTTCCTCTCGAACCATGAGGTCGGGGACACGTACATCGCCGAGGTCATCGAACTACTCACGCGTCACGAGGCGTCTGAAGGCCAAGGGAAAGTCTTCGTGGACTACTCCTCGCTCGACGAGCGGAACCTCGGATCCATCTACGAGGGACTGTTAGAGTACACACTCGCCGTCGCAGACGAACCCCTGACTGTCGATGACGGTGAGTACGTTGCCGCGGGCGAGGGTGATGACGTCACCGTTGAGCAGGGTGAGGTCTACCTGCGCACTGACGACGGTGAGCGCAAGGCGACGGGATCGTACTACACGCCGGAGTACGTCGTCGAGTACATTGTCGACGAGACGCTCGGGCCACTGGTACAGGAGATCCGCGAGGACTTGGTCGCAAACAGCGCACGAGGAGACGATCGCGGGTTCGCCGAGGAGTTTGCCGACCGAGTGTTTGACCTGACTGTACTCGATCCAGCGATGGGGAGTGGTCACTTCCCAGTCAACGCAGTCGACTATCTCGCCCGTGAGATCATCGATGCGCAAGAGCAGCAGGACCGGCAAGCACTCGACTCCGCCGACGCCGAGATTCGCGCTCCCACCACCGAGGAGGGAGAACTCCGTGACATCAACTGGGCCCGGCGTAAAGTCGCTCAGCGCTGTATCTACGGCGTCGACGTCAATCCCCTCGCGACCGAACTGGCGAAGGTCTCGCTCTGGCTACGGACGCTTGCGGCCGAGCAACCACTTGCGTTCCTTGATCACCACCTCAAGACAGGCAACTCGCTCGTCGGGAGCGACATCGAGGACGTGCTGTCCGATGGCGACGAGGACGCGACGGGAGACGGCCAGCTAACCCTCCAGCAGTCGTTCGACCACACGCGCCAGCGGGCGATGGAGCACGTCACCGATCGCTTCCAGGACCTGCTCAATATCGATAACGAGACGCTGGAAGATGCGAAGGAAATGGAGGCAGTGTACGACGACGTGCGTGCCGATCCTCTCTACAAGAAGCTCCTCGCGATGGCCAACGTTCACACCGCCGACGCGTTCGGCTTAGACGTTCCTAGCGACGCTGACGAGCGAATGGCCCGTGCGCTCCACAGTGACGCGTGGGAGAAGATAGAGCAGCAAGATTGGTTCAAGAGTGCGCAGGCGATGGCTGAGGACGAACGCTTCTTTCACTGGGAACTGGAGTTCCCGATGGCGTTCTACGACCAAGATGGGGAGCGTCACGAGGATGCGGGTTTCGACGCGGTGATCGGGAACCCACCGTATATAAACGCAAATGAAATGAACAAATCGGGTTTCTCAGAGCAGAAAGAATATTGGAAGGACAAATATGAGACCTCTCATGGAGCATATGATATCTATATACTCTTCTTTGAGAGATCCACAGAACTCCTCTCAAACGGAAAGCGGCTTGGGCTAATCACGCCAAACAAATTCCTCTCTGCCCCCTATGCAGAACATCTGAGGAAATTTATCGCGGAGAATCACAGCCTCAGCAAAATCTGCGACGTTTCGCAGGTAGGTGTCTTCTCGGATGTATCAGTCTACCCAATAATCACATTCATTGACTCCGGAGAGAAGACACAAAATATTGAGATAGTTGATGGGAACGGTCAAGGTTATACTGCAGTCGGAACATATCAGTCGGATGTACTTTATCGCCTACCAGACCTGATTTGGGGATTCTTGCTCTCAGAAGGTCTTTCTATCGTAGAGAAGATCGGCAATGAAACAATCACATTAGGAGAATATAGTGAAGTCGTAGCCTCGACGACTGCGGCAGAAGCAGATGAGTACTCCCCAGCGATTCAAGAATGGGACCGACATTCTGACGATCTAATGAAGCTAGTAAATACAGGAATAATTGATAGATACGTGAGCACATGGGGGGTTGAAAAATTGACCCATCAGGGGAATTCCTACGAGAAACCGTCGTTAGACATTAATCATGACTCTGTACCACAGCGGAGAATAGACCAATATAGGAATAGCAAACTCATCTTTGCAAAGCTCGGCAAAGAGGTAGAGGCAATGGTTGATCATTCTGGGGGGTACGCCTCTGTTAACACCAATTTTGTAATTGATTCCAGTCCAAATATTAAGCTGCTAGCTGCCATCTGTAATAGTTCGCTAATAACATGGATTTATGAGCAATATTTCGGAGCACTTCGGATGAGTGGCGGATATCTGCAATTTCAAGCTCCGCAATTGAAAGCAATCCCAATCCCAAAAAGTAACCTATCGGGTATCACTGAACAATATGAGGAAAATACAGATAGACTGTCAGAACAGGCAGATGTCCTCGTTGACGAAGGGCTCAATCAACCAGAAGAGCCAGAACCTACACATTCTGCCGTGGTCATATCGCTCGTAGATCTTATTATTAAGTATAAAAACAAACGAGCAAATATCAACCCAGATCTCCTCTCTGAGCTCGGCAGTTCCGAAAATACAGAAAACCTGATGAAAATGGGTACGGCTCAAACAATTGCCGAGCGGAATTCAACTCTTCATCAAACAACTGACGAACACGACAATCTCAGAGCCGGTAAGATATCTACTGAGCGAATATCAGAAACGGTAGTGGAAATCCACGAAACGGCACGATACAAACCCGAAGATGAGGAGAGATACGAGACAGACACTTGGGGGTATACGGAAACAGAAGCTCTTCCCGCACTACGAATCTCGGGTCTCTCAAAAATAGAGGCAGATTTGATTGAAACGTTTGTTCCAGTAGCCGCCGACGAAGCCGGTGGCTTTGCGGGCTTCCGAGAAACTGCGACTAAAACGAATTCGCTGCTAGATCGATTGAAACCCATGCAGTTGCCAGATTCCGAAGACGTGGCTGACGACCTCCGCCGCTACATCGAGACAAAGGAACGCGCCGACAAGCTCGACGAGAAGATCGAGAAGACTGACCAGCTCATCGACGAGATCGTGTACGACCTCTACGACCTGACTGACGAGGAAATCGAGATTGTGCAAGAAGCTGTTGCCGAGGACTGACCTCTGGCTACCACAATACTACAACCACGACAGGCCAGCATTCAGCTCCTCAAGGAATCCCGGCCGCACCTGAACGCTTGGCGGGAACGCAATCGACTCGCCCTCTTTCTCGGTGATCGTCTCACGAAGGAACGGATGTGCTGGCTCGAAAGAGGGACTCGTCCGGATCCGATACTCACTATCGACTGTGAACAGCGCAGCGTCGAACGCTCGGTGATGAAGCGAGTTCAGCACGAGCACGTTCTCCGCGTGCTCTGCGAGCTCCGGGTGCTGGCTCCGGGGGAGGACATGCGCCAAGTCGAGTAGTGACTCCTCACGGATACCGGTCATCGCACAGGCATGCCCGTACCGTTCGAACGTCTCTGCTCGGAACGCTTCACTCACTGTCGTCTCGGTCGTTTCGTAGCGCCGAATCTCTCCTTCCGTATCGAGCATCTCGCCCGTCGGCCACTGGGAGACCTCACCTTCCCTGACCCACCGTTTCCAGACGTCGGGCGCTTGGTCGTCGTCGTTCGTCTGCGCACGCTCGTGGAGCCACGAAACGGGGACTGCCTGTGTGTTGAGAATGGAGAGATGAAAACGGTAGTTCGGTATCTGTGCTCCCGAATCATCTTGGTAGGTCCGCACCTCCAAGTGATCCGGGACGCAAAGCCCACAGAACTCGACGACGCCGCTCTTGGGTTTCCGGAACACCAGTATTGGGGGGACTTCGTTGCGCCGTCCCGAGGCTGCCCTCTCGAACGCGTCCCTGATCTTCCGGTTCTGTGCGGACTCATCGTACCGGACGTTCTCTTTCGCGTCACCCCAATAACTCACGTAGCCAGCGTTGACTGCCAGCGTGTCCTCCCACGGATCGTCGTGCTGGGAGACTCCAGTATCGTTCGAAACGAGGACAAGGGCAGCAGGTGTCTCTGAGCGATCTGCGCCGAGGTCACGAATACCGCCGGTGTTTTTGATTCCACTACTCAGTGGGCCGCGGATCCACCGTAGAAACTGGTCTTCCGTGTCTCTGAAGCTTCCTGTGTCACGGTAGACTTCGCCGACGCGGAAAGCTTGGTTCATGTTAGTGTTGGTTCTGGACTAGTCTCGCCGCGATATCTTTTCAACTATTGTATATGCCTCTCTGAACCACTTGTCCCATCCGTCCTCCGTCTCATAGACTGTGTCGGGCCTGAGGATAATCAGATGTAACAGCGGTTCCTCCCAGCCATCTACGCTTTTATTTGGGTTTTTGTACTTTATCCACGGCACATCTCCCTGCTTAGGAAAAATATAATACTCACCTCCTCGGCCGCCTTGAATCTCAACCGTTGTCTCTCCAAAGTGATTCTCGAGACGTTGAATTGAATACGATGTGCCGTGGTTATGCCCGTTGCTCTCCCACACGACTCGATACCGTTTCAGCTGGTTTTGTGGAATCTCTTTTGATTCTTCAGTGAATTCGACGAATCCGTCATAGATTGATTCGGGGACTTCCTTCTCACCCTCTGTGTCTTCTGTGGAGAATGCAAATAGAGGCTCTTGCTTTGCCATGGTCTAACAGATACCTACCAAAGTATCAATTTTCCTGATTCCTACTAGCTATAACCAATCCCCTGCTGCCGCTGAAACCTTCTGTTTGATTACGAACCCAGTGAGCCGGTTTCGTCTGAAACCACCACTGCTACATTAACCAACTCGTTCGTCTTCGGCAATACAGACTCTTCTTCCCGTAGCTGTTCGAACTCGCGTTTTCGTTCGTTTTTCAGTTCATCGAGTTTTGAACGGGCGCGCTTGACGTTCAACTCCATATCCTTCCCGCGCTCAATGTCTTCCTTCCAGTCTCTAAGACGAGTCTGCCACGTATTCATCGCGTTATTGAAGTAGCGTTCTGCGTGCTTACGCTTGATCTCGACGGCTTCTTCTTTCTCTTCCTCAGCGTTCTCTGCCATCTCCTCTACTGTTCGTTGTGCCTCTCGTTTTGCTTTCTCAATAAGCCCGTCTGCTTGCTGGATCACTTGGTTGACCTGCTCGTGATTTTTTGCGGTGTCCGGAGAAACGGAGCCACATGTTTGGGGAACATCATCGGTGATGTCTCCCTCAATTGGAGCGTACAGCGGAACGAACTCTTCAGTCTCTTCGCTTCCGTCCGCGGTCTCATACCCGAGCCGGAAGTTACAGAGAAGTCCTAGGCTTTGAATATCTTCGTCTGCTCGCTTGACCGCGGTTAAACCGTCCATCCAGTCGCCATCGAGACAGTAATCGACGATGCCTCTCACCAGTGGATGATTCACCGAGATGAACTCAATACGACGATCCTCTTTTGCGAGAGTTTGATCGAACGTGGCTCGCGCATACGAGCTTTGTACCTCATCATTCTCTAGCTCTATGACAGCCGGCGTATCTATAGTATAGATCTCTCGTGTAGATTCGGCCGATTTTTCTTGAATCTCGCCATCTAATTCTTTAAAGAATAGCTCCAGTAATTCCCTGACCGTGTCCTGTCCCACGTGATCTCGTTTACTTTCTTGAATCAGCTCTTGCACCTCTTCCAACTCGGATTCGCTGAAGTGATCCTCGATCAGGAAGTTCTCTTGAATCTTCTTCACCGCCTCTTTTCGTTCCTTGATGACATCATCGATATCCTTGGCCACTTTTTCACCGGATTCGTTCTCAGCGACAGCGTTCATAATGCGATCTTCGAGATCAAAGTCATCGTCGTCAAGAACCATACCGAGAACATCCGAACTGACGCCGAGGTCTTCTTCGATCGTGTCTATCCTCTCGACGAGCGTCTGAAGAATATCGCTTTCACGGGTGTCCTCTACAAATAAGTTGTAGATGTTGACCTCCTCATCTTGGCCATATCGATGTAGACGTCCCATGCGCTGATCGATCCGGATGGGATTCCACGGGAGGTCGTAGTTCACCATTATATGAGCAAACTGAAGATTGATCCCCTCCCGTGCAGCATCAGTCGCGAGCATGATGTTCGCTTCAGAACGGAATTTTTCGACCTCTTCACGTCGCTGAGACTGTGCTAGTCTTCCGTGAATTTGCGCAACATCGAAATCGGACAGTACCTGGTCACGGAGGTATTCGAGTGTATCTGTATACTCAGTGAAAACCAAAACCTTCTCCTCTGGCTCTCTCTTGAGGAGATCGGTGATCGCCGTCCGAAGCCGCTGGGCTTTTGAATCGACCTCTATCTGTTTCGCCCGCTGGATCAACTCCTTGACGACCTCAAGCTCTTTCCGACGCTGTTCTGGATCTTGTCTTGTCGAGAGTCCCTGTAGTTCGTTCTCGACGCGTTGCCGTTGCTTTTCTGTGAGTGTTTCTGGTCGATCCTTGTACTGATCAAGCAAGCTCCTCACGACTTGGGAGAGTTCGTCTTGGCCACCCTTCTTGAGTACCGATGCCCGCCGCTCAAGAGATCGCTGAATCGCTCGAATGCTCGACACGAGACGCTTCTGATAAATGACCATTGAAAATCCGGCAGCATTGGACTTTTGCTCCTCACCAAGGCGATAATGAGTACTGAGATACTCGGTAATATCTTCGTAGAGTTCATATTCTTTATCAGTAAATTCTACAGAGAGAGTATCGATCTGTTTCTCTGGAAACATCGGACTACCGTCCGAATGAATCATATGGGGATTGCTTTTCAACCGGCGAATCATCAAGTCATCAAGCGACTCTGGGTTGATATTGTCTTCATTCTCGAACCGGTACGGTTCGATCAGATCGACCATGAAATAGAATTGGTCGGATTTCCCTTTGTGCGGCGTTCCGGTTAAGAACAGTAGCGAATCGGTGTTCTGGCTCACTGCTTCACCTACTTTGTAACGTTGAGTTCTTCGCTTCTGTCCGTCACTATCACGTCTGGCTGTTAGATGGTGTGCCTCATCGAAAACAGCGATATCCCATTCTGCCCGCCGAAGAGGCTCCAGCATGTCTTCATGCCCATCTGCCTCCGCTTCTTGTTTAGCAAAATCGACAGAAGTGATGACGAGATCATCGTATTCCCAGATGTTCTCCGACCCTGTCGACCGACTGATTGCGTCCACGTAGTCGCGGTCGTAAACGACGTAGTCCTGATCGAACTTGTCTTTCATTTCTTCTTGCCACTGTAGCTTCAGTGACGCCGGAGTAACGATCAGTACTCGTTCTGCTCTCCCCCGCGCCATGAGTTCTTCAATGACAATCCCTGCCTCAATGGTCTTCCCGAGACCAACCTCATCAGCGAGTAGATAGCGTTGATCGTGAGATGTGAGAATTTCGTGTG
>Ga0209946_1000090_pt1 | contig 34702 bp, 30 predicted proteins | sample SalPon2_A_H2O_MG_FD_185704 | JGI IMG/M metagenome (GOLD analysis project Ga0209946, IMG submission 185704) | Salt pond water microbial communities from South San Francisco under conditions of wetland restoration - Salt Pond MetaG R2_A_H2O_MG... | ecosystem: Environmental > Aquatic > Non-marine... | reverse complement strand
ACGACGACCACCTCTCCGGGCTCGTGACGATGCAGGGCATCCTCCAGCGGCGCGAGCACGAACAGGCGGCCCGCGACGACGACGGACGGCTGCTAGTCGGCGTCGCCGTCGGGCCGTTCGAAGACGATCGTGCGGTTGCGGCCGACGAGGCCGGCGCCGACGTCCTCTTTATCGACTGTGCACACGCGCACAATCTCAACGTCCTCGAGTCTGCAGAAGCGATCAAATCAACGGTAGATGCCGACGTCGTCGTCGGCAACGTTGGCACGCGCGAGGCAGCCGAGGCGGCGGTTGGCTTCGCCGACGGACTCAAAGTCGGCATCGGCCCGGGGTCGATCTGCACGACGCGCGTGGTAAGTGGCGCCGGAATGCCACAGGTGACCGCCGTTGCGGAGGTCGCTGACGTCGCCGCCGATCACGGAGTTCCGGTGATCGCTGATGGGGGGATACGGTACTCCGGCGACGCGATCAAAGCCATCGCCGCGGGGGCAAGCGCGGTGATGCTTGGATCGTATTTTGCGGGAACCGAGGAGGCACCTGGTCGGGTAATCACCATGCAGGGAAAAAAGTACAAACAGTACCGTGGGATGGGCTCCGTGGGCGCGATGAAATCCGGCGGTGGCGACCGCTATCTCAAAGACGACGATGGCGACGAGGAGTTCGTTCCAGAGGGTGTCGAGGCAGCAACTCCGTACACGGGGACGCTCGCTTCGGAATTGCACCAACTCGTCGGAGGGATGCGGTCGGGAATGGGGTACGTCGGTGCGGCGACGATCCCAGACGTCCACGACCGTGCCCGCTTCGTCCGCGTCTCCAGTGCTGGACAGACCGAAGGCCACCCACATGACGTGATGATCACCGACGAGGCGCCGAACTACAGCCCAGGGGAGTAAGTGTTCGTGTCGCTCCGCCACCTCCGCCGCAACGCGATTACCCGGAAGGAGTATTTTAATATGGTTCGCGGCCAGTGTGTGCGTGTGAGCGAACTCGTTGCTCGGGTGACTCATGAGTGAATCACAGCCGCTCGTGCTGGTCGTCGAAGACGAACCCGACCTCGCAGATCTGTACGCCGCCTGGCTGGGTGACGACTACCGAGTTCGGACGGCCTACGGCGGTCACGAGGCGCTCGATGTCCTCGACGACGTCGACGGCACTGTGGACGCCATCCTCTTGGACCGTCGGATGCCGGGACTTTCGGGCGACGAAGTGCTTGCGGCGGTCAGAGAGCGAGGCGTCGACTGCCGCGTCGCGATGGTCACCGCCGTCGAACCGGATTTCGACATTCTCGAGATGGGATTTGACGACTACCTCGTCAAGCCAGTCGCGAGCGATACCCTCCGTGAGACCGTCGAGGGACTCCTACAGCGTGGCGAGTACGATACGGGCGTGCAAGACCTCTTCGCGTTGACATCGAAAAAGGCGATGCTCGAGGCCGAAAAGAGCGCGAGCGAACTCGCCGACAACGAGGAATACCAGGCGCTTACCAACGAAATCGAGACACTCCGTGCGGACGTCGATGACTCGCTCGAGGCGGTCACGGAAACTGACGACTTTGAGGGGCTCTTTCGCGAGTTCGACGTCGACGCCTGATCGCGTCGTACCGATTCCCGGTCGCTACGTCACCCCGTTCCGTAGGCATCGCCGGCGACGGATTAAATACGAGCACGGCGAAGGCGTCCGTAGATGCGTCTCACCTCGTTGCCGCTCGCCGCGCCCATAACCGATCACCTCCGCGAGCGTGGGATCGAGGAACTTTACCCCCCACAAGCTGCGACCGTCGAATCTGGTGTCTGTACCGGCGATAACGTCGTTGCTGCGATGCCGACGGCTTCTGGGAAGACGCTCGTCGCCCAGTTGGCGCTCTTCACAGCCGGAGGCCCCGGACTCTACGTGTGTCCGCTCCGTGCGCTGGCCCGCGAAAAGTACGAGACGTTCGCGTCGCTGCCGGGCGTCGATGTCGGCATCTCGACAGGAGACTTCGATGCGACGGCAGAAGAACTGGCCGGCCACGATCTCGTCGTTGCAACGGCGGAGAAAGTCGACTCGGCGATCCGGAACGGAGCAACGTGGGTCGACGACCTGGCGTGTGTCGTCGTCGACGAGGTCCATCTCCTCGACGCGGACCGGCGCGGACCGACACTCGAGGTCACACTGGCAACACTCCGCCGACGAAACCCGGACATCCAGGTGGTCGCACTCTCGGCGACCGTCGACAATCCCGAGGCGATCGCCGATTGGCTCGATGCGACACTCGTCGAGTCTGACTGGCGACCGGTTTCGCTTCGAACCGGCGTCTGTGACGGTGATCGAGTCAGCTTTGATGACGGCACTGAGACCGCAGTCGACGTCTCCGACCCGCCAGAAGGTGCAGACGCCTCAAGTGAGGCCCGCTCGGCCGACGGCGACCCCTCCCCTGACGCTGATGAAACGGTCGACGAGACAGCGATCACCGCCGCACTCGTCGCCGAGACTGTCGCGGCCGGCGGCCAGTGTCTGGCGTTCGTGCGCTCGCGGGCCGAGGCCGCCCGGCTCGCAGAACATCTCGCGACGGACGACCTCGCCAAGGCGATGGGCATCGAAAAAGCAGCGTCTGCGGCCGCTGACGCCGTCAGCGACGTCGATGGAACGGTAACGGGGCGAACCCTCGCCGAGTGCGTGCGGTCGGGCGTTGCGTTCCACCACGCGGGGCTTCGGTCGGGACACCGGGCGGCCATCGAACGGGCATTCCGCGACCGCGAGATCGCGTGTCTGTGTGCCACACCGACGCTCGCGGCCGGTGTCAACGTTCCCGCTCGCCGCGTCGTCGTCCGCGACCAACGACGCTACACTGGGTCGTCGATGGAGTGGCTGCCGACGCTCGAGGTTCACCAGATGTGCGGCCGCGCGGGTCGCCCCGGGCTCGATCCGCATGGGGAAGCGATCCTCGTCGGGGAACCGTCGAGTCGGGAGACACTCGTCGAGCGGTATGTCGAGGGAGATCCCGAAGCCGTGGAGTCGACGCTTACCGCACCAGCATCGCTTCGGACGCACGTCCTCTCGGGTATCGCTACCGGATTTGCCGCGACGGAAGCAGAGATTCTCGACGTCTTCGAGGGGACGTTTTACGCCCGTGAGACAGGCGCTGGAGGGCTGGCCGACGACGTCGCCAGGGCCGTAGACGACCTCGTCGAGATGGGGATGGTCCGTCGAGCCGGCGGCGTCGACGACTATCGACTTGTCGCCACTCCGGTCGGCGAGACGACCTCAAAACAGTACGTTAGACCCGAGACGGGTACCAAACTCGTTGACGGGCTGCAAACGGCGAGCCAAATGGAGGCCGCGACGACGCTCACGGCGTTCGAGGTGATCTGTGTCACCCCCGATATGCAGGAGACGTACCTCGGTAATCGCGAGCGCGCGGCGATGTATCAGTTCGCCCGGGACAACGCTGCGCATCTGACGACGAACATGGGCGAGACGGCCGACTTCGAGTCCTGGCTCGAGTCGGTCAAAACTGCCCGTATCCTTGATGAGTGGATCGACGGCGCGACAATCGAGGAACTGGTCGAATCGTACCGGCTCGGCCCAGGAGACCTCGACTCACGTGTCGAGCGTGCCGAGTGGCTGTTGAGCGCGGCCGCCGCACTCGCGGAGACGATCGACGTGTCGGTCCCCGCGATCACCCGAGCACGCTCACGGCTCTGAGTAGCTCTCAAAATGACACGTTGCCGGCTCGGACGGCGAGTCTGTGTTGCAGGCCGAAGAGACCGATTAGTCGGCCGGCTCGGCCGCTCGGTGGTACGGGGTTCGTGCGATCGTCTCCCGGAGCTCCGCAAGTGACTCTCGGCTGACGTCGCCGGCGACAGCCATCACGGCGAACACCTCCTGTCGTGAAACCTTCACGCCGGCCTCGGTGAGTGCATCCTCCGGCCGCGAGCGAAGCTCTCTGAGTGTTCCGACCGCGAGGAGGTACGGGACCGTCCAGGCTTCCATTGTGTTCCCGTGGGTGAGCGGCATGCTCTCGAGGTACGCTTGGGCGTCGTCGAGGAACGACCGGGCGTACTCGGCCGTGCGACCGACCACTCGGGCAGCCGAATCCCGATGTTCTGGGTCGACGACCGACTCCTGGTCGACGCCCTCGGCGGCCAGCCACTCTGCGGGGAGATAGACGTTGTTTTCTTCCGTGTAGTCGTCGTAGACGTCCTTTGAGACGTTCACCAGCTGTAAGAGGAGCCCAAACTCCTCGGCGGTGTCTCGGAGCTTCGAGACGCGGTCGTCGGCGACGTCGCCGCGGGTGAGAAGGTTCGTGATGAGCGTGCCAACTGTTCCAGCGGCATAATAGCAGTACTGTTCGAGCTCGTCGCGGTCGTCGATCCGGAGGCCACCACGGTCTGCGTGGCGATCGACGAACATCGCCATCCCGTCGACCATCTCCACCACAGGCGGGACGATCGCCGAGCGCACTTCGGGAGCGAACTGCTCGAAGGTCGCGACGATCGTCGGTGACTCTGCGACGACGACCCAGTCGTCGGTTCGCTCACTCGACGCAGGGAGCCACTCGTCGATCGACGCCCGGAAGTCGGCGATGTCGGTCTGCTCGTCGGGGTCAACCGCGTCGCGGTACGTTTCGAGGAGCGAGCGCTGTGTCTCCGGCGGGATGTGTCCCGCGTCTTCGACGGTGTCGGCGACCCGACAGAGGAGGTAGCCGAGACAGATATGCGACGCCATCGGTTCTTCAAGCACCTCGACGGTCAGCGCAAACGTCCGAGACACGCCCTGGACCGCTTCGTGGCACCACTGGAGGTCGGCGTCGGTGGGACCGTATTCTCGTCCGCTCATTCAGTTACCGTTCTTTACGTCACTACCCATAAAAAAGCCTCGTGGGACGCATCGCACACCGACGGGTCGCCTACTGCGATACGCTCGCCAGAGCAAAGTCACCGTCACTCACGGTCGCGTTCGGACGCATTGGGCCCCAATTCGGCAGTATCGCCGTCCGAAACGGCGTCAGTGCCGCTGTCGTCGGTTTCAGTACTGTCGGTGCCACTATCGTTGTCGTCCGGTTTCTCTCCCGAATCGGATACGGTCCCTTTTGAGGCCGGTTCCACCTCATCACTACCCGATTCGGGCTCTGTATCGCTCGGTTCGGGTACCGATTCAGAAGATACGACCTCGGTATCGACCCACTCAAAGGCGGCCTGCCGGGGGCGTCGGTCGTTGAGTGATGCCTGCAGCCGCGACGTGAGCGCATCACAGAGGGTGACTGCGTCGTCGGTGTCGATGTCGACGGCAGCCGCATCGTCGCCCACGAGCGAGCTCGTGCCCGCGGTGTCGGCGACGACCGTCGCCACGTTCCAGCGCCGCTGGAAGAGGCTTCGTCTGTCGATCACGTTTTGCATCCGATAGTAGGGGACGGCCTTCACGCTTCGGCTCCAGACGCCGTTTCGCGTCAAGAGATGGTCCTCGCCCAGCCAGTAGCCGCGGTGCCGCCACTTCAGGTAAGCCGCAGGCGGCACCGCAAGAAGCAGCAGGGCCGCCGCGTACCAGGGAATATCGACTCCGGTGAGACTATTCACGCCGAACGCGACGCTCGTAAGCACGCTCACGACGATTAGGTACCGAATCCCGTAGCGCCACTGGACCCGTCGCGGGGGACGGGTGAACGCCGGGTCGCCGAACGACTCCACTTCCCGAGCCAGGTCGTACACTCGGTCGCGTCTCGCGATCGGGATCGCCGCCTGATTCCCGTCTTCACCGCCCTGTCCCGGTGCATAGCCGGCAGTCTCGATAGTGAGTGTCGCATAGCCAAGTGCGCGCTTTGCTGGGTTGTCGGTGATGGTGAGCGTCTGGACCTTCTCGGTCGGAATCGAACCGCTATACCGGCGAAAGAGGCCGCGTTCGTACCGGAGCTCGTCGCCGGCTCGGGAGAGCCGGAACCCGTAGTAGTTCGAAAAAGAAACCCCCGCACCGAGCACCCACGAGACGAGCACCAGCCCGCCGACTGCGGCGATTACCACGCCACTAAGCGCCATCGCTGAGGCGTCTGGAAGAAGCCCGGAGACCACCGGTACGGATCCGGACCCGACGAACACGAGGAGCCCGATGAGCCGCCCGTCGAACGACAATGCCCCAACGAGTGCGAGCTCGCGGGGGGATATCTCGAACAGCAGCTGCTCATCTGGCCCCTCTGGGGCTGTGCTGGATTCACCCTCCTGGTTGGACTCTACACCACGTTTCAGCCGCTGTACCTCGCGTTGGAGGTGTGTGGCGGCCTCGGGAGTGACAAATCGAATCGCCCCCTCTGTCTCTGATCCACCGGCCGTTTCAAGATCGATGGCGGCGACACCGATGGCCCGCTGGATGACACTTCGACTCACGTCAACGTTCTGTATCCGTCGATACGGGATTTCTCGTTCCCGCCTCGAGATTACCCCCGACCGAATGTCGAGTGTGTCGGTGGTCAGCTCGTACTCATACCGCCGGTAGTAGGCTACCTCGTAGGCGAATGCAACCGTGAGGACACCCCCGGCGAGGCCGACGGCCGGCAACAACCCCAGCCGCGCGGAGTCGTTGACGACGAAGAAGATCACGAGTACGACTCCAGAGACCTTCTGCAGGGCTCGGTACGGGATCGACTGCGGAGCGAGTTTCACACCGCGTCCTCCCCCTCTGCGCGGATCGCAAGTCGTTTTAGCTCTTCTCGAAGGTCGCTTGCACCCGCCGGGGTGAGTCCCGGGATCCGAACGTCGGCCCCGCGCGAACCAGCTGTGTACACCACACAGGAGGCGAGCCCGGCGGCACGCTCGACTGGGCCACGCCGCGAATCAACGTGCTGGATCCGAACAAGTGGAACGGTGGTCCTAACCTGCGTGATCACGCCGCGGTCGAGATAGAGTGCGTCCTCGCGAATCTCGTAGCGCCACCGTCGGTACCGTATTACCGCGTGTGCCGTGCCAAGCGTGAGGAGGACCCCGCCGACGACGAGCGGCGCCCACGTGGGGAGGTACGATAGATACGCGGCGCCTCCAACCGGTGCAGAAAGCACGGTCGCAACGAGCACCGCTCGAAGAATCCAGACAATCCGTACGCGTGGATGGAGTCGCTGTGTCGTCATAGACGCCCCTCAGTTAGGTGTCCGGATCTCATATAACTCCGTTGGGCGTGGCCCGATATAAGATCCTGCGGAACGAACATACACACTGTATGCCGCGTGTCATTGCGGATCACTTCACGGACTAGACGTCTCCGATGCGATCGGGTTTGTGTCTTGGGGATATTCCTCACCGTCGGTCACACGGCGCGGAGCCGATCAGCGGTTACCTCGATCGGCTCCGCGTAGTGAGCGATCGGGTCACCGCCGGGCACGTCGAAGCCGTTTGCCTCGAAAAGAGCGTTCGTCCTGACGGTCGCTGTTGCCGGCCGAAGCGTCCACGGCTCGTGGGCGATCTCACCGCGATATAGGCGCCGGCCGGCCGTGTAAAACCGGTAGTTCTCCAGTAAGAACGCCGGGCGCGATCCGGAGACCGGTGTGAACGACTCGCCAGTCGGTTCGTACGTCGCGTCGAACGTCACTCGGGCGTCGCCACCGTGCGTCCGGTCACTCGTGATGGTGATCGCGTTCTCGTCGCGTTCCACGCGCATCTGTGCCCGATAGTACGGCAGCGAAAAGAGGCGTCTGGCAAGCGTCACGCCGATCGCATCGGCTGCGTCGAGACTGTAGAAGTAGACGCCTGGTCCGGCCGGTCCCGTGACGTACGTGCGTAAGTTGAGCTCGGGGAACGACCGGCCGATAGGCGACCCTCGCGGCCGAATTGACTCCATGACGAATGGCACGACACCGAGGTAGGCGTCCCCCTCGTAGGTCGCAACCTCTAGGCCGGCCGGCAGCGTGTTAGCGACCACGGACGGATCGACAGGCCAGTGTAAAAACAATCCGTCACGCCAGGTCATCTCCAACCAGCGACGACCGAACATACTCAACATACTGCTCCGAAGGGTATAATCCGCACGACTTTGGCGTTCTCACCGGTCGTCGGTACGCCGGCTGCGCCGTCCTGTCTCACGGCCGCGCGTCTCTGCCGCCTCGCGGTCATCGCTCAACGCCAGCTCGGAAACGGGCGTCTCCCCCGCTTCCTTCCACTCTCCAACCCCGGAGGGATCGAGGTGGACGTGGACGTCACCAACCCCGGCTAGCGACTGCAGGCGGGTGACGAGCTCAGTCTCTATCTCGTGGGCTCGTCGGAGAGTCATCTCGCCGTCGACTTCCGTGTGGACCTCCACCTCAAGGTCGGTGCCGTCATAAAACACCTTCAGATCGTGGACCCCGACGACCGCTGGGTGGGCTCGAAGCGCCTCAACGACGCGATTGCGGTCGCCCGGCGGCGGTGCACCGCCGACGAGATACGTCACATTCTCTCGGCCAATCTCGACGCCCTGGTAGACAACAACGAGGCTCACGAGTGCGCCAGCCAGTGGGTCGAGCACCGGGATACCGAAGAGGACACCGGCGACACCGACGACCGCGGCCACGCTGGTGTAGATGTCGTTGAGACAGTCTGCAGCGAGCGCGTCGAGTGCGGTCGAGCCGAGGTCGCTGTTCACCCGGCGTGTATACCAGTACAGGAGGTACATATCCGCTATCGAGAACGCCAGCGCGACAAATAGGAGTCCGCTAAACCGCACGTCGCTGCCGAACCGTAGCCCCTCGACTGAACTCCAGAGGAGGTTGACGCCCAACACGACGATCACGGCGCCAACGAACAACGCGGTCAGCGGCTCGATTCGCTGGTGGCCGTGTGGGTGTTCGGCATCTGGACCGTCGTACTGTGTCCCACCCCACACCAGCACCACTACGCTGGCGACGAGGTCCGCAACCGAGTGGGCGGCGTCTGCCAGCAGCGCCACGCTGCCGAAAGCGAGCCCGGCAGCTCCTTCGGCGGCGATCTTCGCTGCGTTGCCGAGCACGTTCACCCCCGCGGCGCGCCTGAACCGCCGCTTCTCGTCGGGGACCGATCCAATCGCCATACCGATACTCACCCATCACGAGTGTTAAGTTGCACGTCCGCGACCCCCGTTGGTTGCGGGTGTATGTGTCTATCAGCCGCGTACCCGTCGACGGAGATCTCAACGATGACCATACGAACGGATACGGTGGCATCTTTATCGAACGTCGCTACGACTGTCGCAGATGTCGTCGCCGATTGGTCGACGGTGACGCCGTCGACCGCTCCCAGTGCGTCTGCCCAGGCAGCCGCCCGAGGGGAGTCGATACGGAGTCGAATCACGTGGGGAGCGACAGTCGACTCCGGGAGCTCGATTCGGCGACGGTCAACAACCGAGGCTCGCACGTGAACGAGTCCCGTCTGAGTGACGGTAGCTGCCCCACCGGCCGGTCGCGTACCGACGAGCGTGACGACGGTGCGATCTGCCGATCCACCCAGTGTGACGATCGGTGGCCTGTCGCGACCTACCGTTCCGGTGTTGTCCGTTCGAAACCGAAGGCCGGACTCGTAGCCGCTGACGGTGTCATCCCGGCTGTATACGACCGACCCGACTCGGTGCGTCACGTGTGTTCCGACCCGTTGGCCCCTTGCATCGACCTGCTCAACGGTCATTGTCGTCGTAGCCGCGATCGTGAGTTCTCCCCTGCCGGCGTGAAGCACCACCGCTCCTCCACGGCTTTCAGATCGCCTGATTGCACCCATCACTTCTGAAAAGGCCGCGATTGCTCGTTCGCCACCGGCGACGTACACGCGATCGCGTTGGTCCTCGAGCTCTGTGGTGCCAACGGCGAGGATCGGAATGGTTGCTCCGATAATCAGCGCGAACACCAGCACATACCCCACCACGTCGCTGACTCCCCGCATATCGGGGTGACCCAGCGGCGACGACACCGTAGCGTGTCTCACACGATCGCCGCCGCTCATCGCTCTTGCACCACGATTCGGCCGGCCGTCGGGTCGCGTGGGTTTGGTCGGTACACTACCATCACCGGTCCGCCACGAACAGTCCGCTCGGTCACCGTGACTCGCGAACGGTGCACGACACTGACTGTCTTCGCAGGATGACTGCTCTGCACGACGACCGCGTCAGCAGTCACGGTTATAGAGTAAGCGTGTCCGCTGATGTGTGCTGGAAGGTCGACGGTGGTTTGTGCGACAAGTGAGGTCGCCTCCGTATGAGGCAGTGTCTCGGCCCGGTCAGCCTCTGCCGTCCGCGCGAGTCGATCCACTCGCTCGAGCTCCCCCGCGGTTGTCTCTCCGATTACGGTGAGTTGGTCCGTTACCATTCGTTCTGTGTGTGTCTCGGTGAGGCCTCCGAGACTGACCGTGAACGCGGTAAGAAAGAGCGCGCTCACCGCGAGTGCGACGACGTATCCAACAACGGTACTCTCCGCTCTGTTGTCTCCGTAAGTCTGCTCACGCACGTGGCTCACCCGGGGCTACCCGAACCGTCGTTTCGAAGCGTTGCGTCTCGGTCGCGTACGCGACAGCAACCGTAGTGTCGTAGACACCCGGTGTGATCCCATTGTGCCCAGCGGGCGGAGGCGACGCGGGTGTGGTGGCTGTTTGTACCGTTGCCGTCAGTCTGCCGTGGACCGCATCCGCGTTCTCGACACCAATACGGTACGGTTGCGTGGTCGCGAGCGCCTCCGACGGCCACAACCCGGGACACCGGGTCGTCTCAAGTCGCTCGGTGCTCAACGCAAGCCGGAGCAACGCGTCGTCGGTTACAGCGGATACGGTACAGACGACCCTCGGTGTCTCTCCGTCGGTCCCAGCCGCGACGACCACACCTGCTGCCGTCCGGTAGACGTACACCACCGTTGTCGTCGATGGCGTCTCGAAGACGACGTGGAACGCTTCCTCACTCGTATTCTGGCGGGTCGTCGGCTCGAGCTTCGCAGGGTCGAAGACGAGCGTGACTCGACGCGACCGGTCCACGTTGCTGGCGACGGTGTAAGCGGTCGCTCCGCTCTCGTTCACCAATGATCCGTCTGTCCCGTCGGCCGATACGATCCACCCTGGGGTGGTCCGTGATAGGCTCGTTTCGAGGTGTCCAACTGATCCCCGGTCTGCAGCGCTCCGTGCCAAGTCGACATCGAGCCTCTCGATCCCGGAGACGACGCCCGTGCGTGCTGATTGTAACGTCCGATGCTCGGCGCGGTTCACCGCTCGGAGGATCCGATCTGTGCCGTCGACGGCTGCTGCTCGATAGCGTACTGCGTCATCGCCCGGTGTCGTCTCGTCGGCCGTCTCGGCAACCGTGTACGCCGCCGTGTTTACCAGTAGCACGAGTGTGAGGAGCATCGCAGCAACGATGACGGCGGTCAGCGCGAGCAGTTGTGCACGCGCCGGCGTCGCCTCGTTCGGCCGAGTAGCGATGTGGTCTTTCATGGACGCCATACGACGAGTTCCACCTCCACAGAGGCGTACACCGCCCCATCACTGGTTGGCGGCGCGTAAAACCGTTCGTCCGAGCTGGCATCGAGCTCCTTGAGCGTTCTATCGCTGAATCCGGGCGCAGTCAGCGACGCGTCCGCCGGTATCGTTACCATGCGACTCGCGGTTACCGCGGTTTTACTTGGGACGCCAAGTTCCACGATTGGCTGGCGATCGACTGTCGAGGTGCCGGACGTGTCTTCAGTTCGGTAGACCACCGTCAGAGTGAACGCGAGCCCGCGGCTTCCAAAGGTGCGTTCGAGCGTTCGCCCGAACGCTGTCGGGGGAATCGCTTCGCTGTACGACCCGTTGCCGGTAGGTCCGGCGACAGCGTCGGCGACTGGATTCCAGTACAAGACGGTTTCGAGGAGTACGCCGTTCGCTGCGCTCGTCTCGAGGAGGTCGACTGCGGTCGTCCGATGGAGTGAGCCCCCCTCGGGAGTCGCGTCCGGGGTGGTCGCTACGGCGGGAGGCATCGCCTGTATCGCCACGCTGACGGTCGAAACGAACACCAGCGCCGCGAGCGCGACTTCGATTGTGTGTGCTTGTCCTCGCCCGCTCGACCTGACCTCGGAAGTAGTTTGTAGTGACATGATCACCACACCCACACTGTGAGGATGTACGCGCGCCCGTCGATCGAGACGACTCGGCTTGACACGGCCGAGCCGGTGAGCGGAGAGTCGACCGAATGTGTGACCGAACTGCCCGCAGTCGACCGATCAAGCCGGCCAGTGATGCGGCCTCGATTCGTTTCGACACCGAGAGTGATTGCCTGTTCGACCGCAGGCTGATCGTCAAGTTCGTGAACAGCGAGACGAAGGCCGCCGCTGTCGACCAGCCTGTGTACCTTGACGTCGGTAAATGGACACCCAGCGCCCGCTGCCAATCGCTTGTCTGCAGTAAAGAACGCGACACTACAGACCGGCGAGAGGGTTCCCGGCTCGGAGGCCACGTGGAGGACAGGCGGCCCACCGGGCCCATCTGTGGTCGTCCCAAGCAGGTCGATGAGCCACGCAGCGATTCGGTCGGCAACGATCTGATCGGCGGCCGCCGATCCGCCGGTCGTATCCGTCGTCACCCCTCCAAGCGGGAGCATCGCCCCAATAGCGGCTCCGATCACTAACACGAGGAGCCCGGCAGCGATGACGAAGTCGATCTGCGTCTGTGCCCGCCGCCGTCCGATGTGTGTGCTGTCAGTGTTCATCCGATGACACTCCATACACCCAGTGCCACCGCCCCGTATGCGAGGACAAACGGGATGCCGGCCCGAAGCTCACCGGCACGTAGATACCCGCTCACCACTCCCGAAACGACCGCCTGCACGGTCGCCGCGTGGAAGAACGCGAGCGAGAGCAGGGCCGGATCGATACCGACGCCGCTACCGGCACCACCGACGCTGGCGGCCACGCCCGCAGATGCACTGCCTGAAGAGAGCCCGCCGAGGGCACCGACGAGCTGTGTCTGTAACACGGCCATCACACCAAGCATCGTGAGGTACGTTACCCCAATGACGGTTACCTGCATTCGCGTGCGTGACCGTCGTTCGCGCTCAAGCTCGTCGCGTACCTCGATCGTTTCGGCCGCCGTGGTCAACACTGCAGCGATCTGTGACGACGCTGATCGTGCGTCCGCGATCAGTGTGACCGTTCGCGCGAGTCTCGGCTCAGCGTACGCGTTGTTGAACTCAACGAGTGCTTTGTGCAGTCGCATCCCATGTGTAACCTTTGTGTGTACATCTCTCAGCTCCCTCGCAAGCGGGTCAGAGGACCCCGCCGAAACGGTGCGGAGCGCTTCTACCAGCGTCTGTCCCGTCTTGTTTGCGGCTGCGAGGGTTCGAAGCGTCTCTGCGAGCCGGTCGGTGACCTCTCGATTCGTTCGCCGATTCCACTCGGTAATGACGCCGAGCGGCCCGACGACGACAGCCACAGGTACGTACACCCAGATGGCGGTCGACCGGACTGGACGCTCGATCCATGCCGTCGGCACGACCGGCGCGTGACCGGAGAGGCCCGCTACAGCCACGAGCCCCATCGCAAGCGGAAGCGTTAGGAACAGCGAGTAGTGTGGGTGCTCCTGCAGGAGATCCTGTGGGGCCCAAAGCGCCGACACGATTCGGTGTCTCTGTCTCGCTGCACCGATCTGGTCGAATAGCGCCTCTCCGTCGATAGCTGACTCACTAGCTGACTCACTGGCTGAATCGACGTTCTCCTCTCGAGCACGGCCGTCGGCAGTCGGACTGGGTGTATCGAGGGAGCCATCGCCGGGTTCGTCCCGCATCACAGCCGCCACGAGCACCAAGAACACGGCCCCTGAAAGCGGGATCAACGCATACACCGTCACGAAGATGAGTCTGGTGGTCGATTCCCCCATCGTCGCCACGACGACGAGGACGATGATCAAAAGCAGCGGAAACAAAGAGAGCGTCACGTATAGCTCACCAAATAGTTCGAGTGTCTCGAGACGACGCTCTTGATCACGCCTGTTCAGTCGGCGGTAGCGCTCTGTTTTCTCTCGTAAGAAGGGATCGATACGTCCCCCAGCACCAACGACAGCGACCAGATCCTCGATGAACGCCGACAACGACTCTGACGGCGTCGCATCCGATCGCCGACGGAGCGCGCTCTGATAATCTGTCCCGGCGTACCGCATCTCCGAGACGACGCGCTGAAATTCCACCGACACTTCGCCGTAGGCATCCTCAGCACCGGCGAGCGCCTCGAGCAGGGCGAGCTGATCGAGGCCGCCCGCAGCGAGAGCGTACGCGTACGCGACTGCGTCCGGGAGCAGCAGGTCGATCGCCCGTCTCCGACGCGCTGCGTGCACGTACGGCCGCAGCAGCCACCCGACGGCGCCTCCGATGCCTCCGATCCCCCCACCAGTCACACCGGCTAGTCCAGCGGCTAAGACTGTGCCGAACAGCCCGTACCCGAACACTGCGCCCACAGCCGTGAGGAACACTCCCGTGACGGCTGTGATACCGACCGCCCGCGTCAGGTACGCTGCGGCCGTCCCGCTCATGTTCGCCTGCACGAGCGCCCGATCAACACTGCTGATCATTGGTCCGCTTGGATCGACCCACTGACGGAACCACGGTGTCAAACGACGGCCAATCCGGTCGACCAATCGACTGATACACCCGGTGCAGTCACCACGCTTGAGTCGGTCCACACCTCGGTGGTCCCAGTCAGTGACCGCCGTTCCCGGAGTGGGGTTCGTCTCTGTTTCCTTACCCATCGACGCTACCCTCACTCTGGCTTCCGCGTGTGCCGATCCATCGTGTGATGTCGCCCGGTCGGACATCTTCGATGTCAGTCGACGGACTGACGCGCTCAGGCGGTGTGGTATCCGGGCTGGCCGACTGGCGTTCTCTCGATTCGACGCGCGGTGTACTTGCACGTCTCGAGAGTGGTGGAGTTGCCTCCGCGAGCACGGCGGCAGCCGTTTCCCGGAGTGTCTCGTTCGGCGATGGCCGCGGGGTCATCGCTTCGGTTTTCGGATCGACGTCGATCTGTATCGACTCCATCGTCCGGAGCCCATCGAGTGACTCCGATAGCGTCCTGCTGGCTATCGATTCGAGGACAGCCTCTGGATCGCGTATCGTCGCCTGCAGGGTCGCTGCGACCGCTGCATAGTCCGTGATCTCCTGCGTAATGAGGTACGATAATACGACTCGGCGGCGCCGAAGCGCCGTTTCGAGCCGGTCCCGACTCCATCCTCGTTCGCGTCGTATCTGCTCGAGAGTACTCGATTCAGCTGGCTGCTCAAACGCATCTGCGTCGGCCCGCCACCGAAACACGTCTTTGACCGTTATCTCGTCGTTTTCGGGGTCATATCGGTTCACCTCTGTAATGGAGGTGTTTCGTCTTACCCGCTGGCCACCGATGCGCGTCGACCGCTGTACACACACCAAATCGAGTGCGGTAAACATGCTCTTTGAGACGTTGATCGGGTCGGTCGTGAAGCGCCTGAGGACCTCGTCGACACTATCGGCGTGAAACGTGGTGTACGTCGTATGGCCGGTCGACATCACTTGAAACGCCGTCCGGCCCTCCTCACCCCGTACCTCGCCGACGACGATGTACTCCGGGCGCTGTCGGAGCGCCGACTCGAGGAGGTCGAACTCATCTATGGCGTCACTGTCGTCTACGGAAAATCCCGGCCGCGTGACCGACGCGATCCAGTTGCGCTGTGGGAGTTCGACTTCTCGGGTGTCTTCAATAGAGACGATCTTCGCGTTCGACGGAATGAACAACGAGATCGCATTCAGACACGTAGTCTTCCCGGAAGCGGTCCCGCCGGCGAAAATCAGGTTCTTATCATTCTCGACACAGAGCCACAAAAACGCCATCTGGTCGAGCGAAAACGTCCCCCAGCTGAGGAGGTCGACAGGCGTGTACGGCACATCAGCAAACTGTCTGATCGTGTAGTTCGTCCCGTGGTCGGCGACTGTGTGACCCAGGGTGAGCTGTGCGCGTGAGCCGTCCGGAAGCGTCGCGTCTACTTGCGGACGTCGCGTCGAAATACCGCTTCCTGCCTCCTGTGCGAGCCGCCTAACGAAGTTGTCGAGTTCGTCGCGGGCGTGCTGTAGGTTCGTGATAAGCTGCTCGTGTTCGGTGTGGTGAACAAAAACGGGTGAGTCGTAGCCGTCACAGGAGATGTCCTCAACACGAACGTCGTGTGTGATCGGGTCGATGGCCCCGTAGCCGACAAAGTCGCACGTCAGGTGGTACTGCAGCTTCGCCACCTGTGTAGCCGAGAGCGTCGTTGAGTCCACCGACGAGTTTGTTGTCCCTATCGCGCGCGATGCCGTACTCCCGCCGCTGAGTCGCTTGGGGATCTGTACTGCTTCGGCGGTGATACGCGCGATCGCCTCGGTAGCAGCGTCAATCGTATCCGTGATCCACCCTGTTGAATCACAACTGGGACCACTAGTGCTCGGTCCACCTCCCTCGGCGTCGCCTCCCGATAGAGCGTGTGGGGAGAGATCGTACCGATCGAGCAGACGTCGATACTCGTCGATGACGACCGCGCACCGCTCCGCTCGTGACGCGGTCTCAAGCTCGTCGGCATACGGAATCGACGAGCGGAGTTCGGCCGTAAAGAACGTGAGCAGGTCCGTCTCGACCCGCGTGAGGTGCGGTTGAACTACATAATATTTGGCTTCGTTCTCCGTTTCTGACCAGAATACGATCACGAACGCGTGCGGTTTGTCGACCCAGTATCGGTCCACCTCACGCAGGTGTGTCTTCGCGTCGGTCGAGACGGCTTGCTCAAGGTCGTATCGCGTCACCAGCGTCTCGGTGCCGTCTGTCGTAGTAAAAAACGCGTCCTCGTTGAGTGCTGGGTCCACGTCGACGGTCCGCTCGTCGACCACACTGGCCAGCGCCACGCCCGTCCGCTTTGCGCGGTCGACGGCTGCAGACAGCGTACCACAATCTGTTGGACCGGTCGTGACTGACCCTAACGGTGCTGGTGTCGGGCGAGCGTATTCGGCCGGTTCCTGGGTCATATCTGGCTTGGCCGCGGCTTCTGGTATAAACCTCCGCAGCGACGATGTACCAGCACCCGTTGCGGTTTTACCTGTCTCGCACCACACGTACTCTCGTGAGTCATCTCCGTCGTCTCGGCGACGCGCGAGTGCGCCGCCGGGTCCGCGATGCGGCTGCGGCCGAGTTGCTCGGTCAACCACGGAGTCTCGCGGCTGTCGCGGTACTAACGGCGGCGATGGTGGGCGTTGGCGTGGCGTACTACCTCGACACGCTCTCGTCAGTTCCGGTGGCTCTCTGGCCCCTGTACGCCGATTCTGCGGTGGCCACCGCACTGTGTCTCATCTCGCTTGTGACGATCGCGCCGACCGTTGTGTCTGGTGCGCCGCTCACGTCGGTACCGGCGACTCGGGGCCGTGCATACCTCTATACGGTCTCATTTGTGTGGCTCGTCCAGTTCGGTGTGTGGCCGCTCGTATCGCTCAATCTCGCGTTTGACGCGTACGTCTCGGCTCCCGATGCGTGGGTGTACTACTGGGGCGTGCTCGGCACGCACCTGCTTTTTGTCGCCATTGCGCTGTTGTTTCCGACCTTCGGTCGAACGACACCCGGTGCGCTCGTGGTCGCGCTCTGTCTCGGCGTCACTAATGTGGTCGTCGATTACGGCCTTGGATACCACCCGCCATTGCTGTACGAGCCAGGAGCGATCCTTGCGGGCGCGACACTCGGTATCGCCGTGTTTGCCGTGTGGCTCGCAAGTCGTTCGTTCCGTCGTCTGGACGCATCGTCGACGTGAGGTCTCTTGCGGCTGAGACCAGACGTACAGGCGTAAGTCCGTTAAGCAAGTACAATGAAGAATACGGCGCGACGGGATCCACGCGAGCGAAGCGAGCGTGGGTCAGTCACACCCGTATGCAAGTACGGTGAAGCATATGGCGCGACGGGATCCACGCGAGCGAAGCGAGCGTGGGTCAGTCGCGCCCGTGAGCGAGCGTAGCGAGCGAACGGGCGCGACGGGATTCGAACCCGCGATCGAGGGGTTAGGAACCCCTCGCCCTATCCGCTAGGCCACGCGCCCAACCGGGCTGCTGTGAGGGACGGGTTCTCGTACGGTGAGGAAGTGTTTATGCGCTCGGTTCGGTTTCGCTCTCAAGCTCGTCGCTCTCTTCGACGGTGTCGGGTGCCGCCTCAGCAGCCTCACCGTCTTGCATCTGTTGCAGCTCGTCTTCGACCTCCTCGCGGCCCTTCTTGAACTCGCCCATCGCCTGGCCGGTCGACCGGGCCAGCTTCGGAATCTTGTTGGCACCGAACAGCAGCACCAACACGAGCAGGATGATGAGGAGCTCCGGACCCGCCGGAATGCCGCCGATTAGTGGGATCGCAGTTGCCATCTCTACCCGTCCGTAACCCTGTTGCGATTATAGTCTTTTTGCCTTCTAGGGGTCCAGCCCCGAGAAAATCGACCAGACCAGCCCGTATATATCCCCTCAAGCCGATACATAGCATATGGTCGATGTAGGAGACGACGCCCCCCTGTTCGCTGCCACACTCGTGACCGACGATATCGAGCCGTTCACGCTGCGTGATCACCTCGGTGATGGACCGGTCGTACTGGCGTTTTTCCCGGCGGCGTTCTCGCGCACGTGCACCGACGAGATGCGCACGCTTCGTGACGACCTTGATGCGTTCCCAGCAAACACGACCGTCTTCGGTATCAGTACTGACCTCCCGCACGCACTCAACGCCTACCGCGAGGAGTATGACCTCCCGTTCGGCCTCGTCGCCGACCCCGACCACGACGCAATCGAGGCGTACAACGTGGTCGAGTCGTTTGACCGCTACGGCGTCGACACCGTGGCTCGTCGCGCCGTCTTCGTTATCGATGCGACGGGAGTCGTCGGATTCCGTTGGCTAGCCGACAACCCAGGACAAGAGCCCGACTACGGGGCGGTTGCCGAGGCAGTTGGCGACCAGTAGTCGATGTCGCGGTAGCAGTCGATTCCGGCGACACCCCCACTGATGTCACCACCCGATTGGCTCACGCCTCGTCAGTCGTCGCTTCTTCGCCGGACGCTCCGTCGTCGGCCGCCCCGTCATCAGTATACGCCGATTCGGGGACGATGTCGACGGCAGCAACCTCATCGTCCGGCTCAAGATCCATCACAATGACACCCATCGTGTTGCGACTCACAGTAGAGATTTCTTCGACGCGCGTGCGGACGATCTGGCCGTCAGCGCTCATCGCGACGAGGTGGTCCCCGTACGTGACTGCCTCGATAGCGACCACGCTCCCGTTTCTCGACCCGGTCTTGATGTCGACGAGGCCCTTACCGTTTCGCGACTGTGGCCGGTACTCAGTAAGATCCGAGCGCTTGCCGTAGCCGTTCTCGGTCACGGTGAGCACCCAATTGTGGTAGTCCTCATCGATCGCTGCGACACCGGCAACAGCGTCACCGGCAGTGAGATTTATTCCAATAACCCCACGGGCGGTACGGCCCATCGGGCGAACGTCTGACTCGTCGAACCGGATCGCCATGCCGTCTCGACTCCCGATCACGATATGACGGGTGCCGTCCGTCACTTCGACGTCGACGAGTTCGTCTCCGTCTTCGAGCCGAATCGCTCGGATACCGGTCGACTGGATGTTCTCGAAGGCTCCAACGCTCGTCCGTTTGATGTAGCCGTCTCGAGTCACCATCGTGAGGAACTCATCATCATCGAGGTCGGCCGTGTTCACCACCGCCTCGATCTCTTCGCCGTCGTCGAGGTCAAGCAGATTCACGGCCGACTTTCCGCGGGCGGTCCGCGACAGCTCGGGGATCTCGTACGTCTTCAGCCGGTAGATCTGTCCGTGGTTCGTCACCACGAGCAAATAGTCGTGTGAGTTAGCGACGAACACCGACGAGACCCGGTCGCCGCGTTTGAGATCGGCGCCGATGATTCCCTTGCCACCACGATTTTGCGTCCGGAACGTCTCTAGTGGCATTCGCTTGATATAGTCATCCTCGCTCATCGTGACGACGTACTCAGCTTCCGGTATCAGATCCTCGTGGGTGACCGTCCCGGTGTCCTCGATGAAGCTCGTTCGGCGGTCGTCGTCGTACGCCGACTTGACCGACTCAAGCTCGTCGATGATCACGGCGTCGAGTTCGTCGGCATCTTGGAGGATCGTTTCTAACCGTTCGATCCGGTCGACGACGTCCTCGTACTCCGACTCGATCTCCTGTGTCTCGAGAGAGGTCAACGACCCGAGCTGCATCCGAACGATGTGTTCAGCCTGCGCCTCAGAGAAGCCGTAGTCGTGTTCGAGCGCTGCTCTCGCGGCCGACCGGTCCTCTGAGTCCTGGATCGTCTCGACAACGTTGTCGACGTTCTTGAGCGCCTTCAGTCGGCCTTCGAGGATATGTGCACGGTCTTCACGCTCTGTAAGCTCGTGGCGAGACCGTCGCCGAACCACCTCACGACGGTGGTCGACGTAGTGCTCAAGCGTTTCTTTCAGATCAAGCACCTGCGGCGAGCCATCGACGAGCGCGAGGTTGATAACCCCGAACGTCCGCTCGAGGTGACTCTCTAACAGCTGGTTCTTAACGACGTCGGCGACCGCGTCACGGGCGAGTTCGACGACGATGCGGATGCCGTCTCGGTCTGACTCGTCACGGAGGTCGCGGATCCCCTCGATCGACCCGTCGTTTACGTCCTCGGCAATTCGTTCGACGAGCCGTGACTTGTTCTGCTGGAATGGGAGCTCAGTGATCACGATTCGACCCGCCTCGTGGTTCACCTCGAACTCAGCACGGACCCGAATCCGTCCTCTGCCGGTCTTGTACGCCTTGTGAACGGCGTTTCGGCCGACGATGTTCGCACCCGTGGGGAAGTCCGGTCCCTTCACGTGGTCCATCAGATCCTCGACGGTGGAGCCGGGGTCTTCAATTAGCTCGACGGTCGCGTCGATCACCTCCCCAAGGTTGTGCGGTGGGACGTTAGTCGACATACCAACGGCGATCCCCGAGGAGCCGTTCACGAGCAGGTTCGGGAACGCCGACGGCAACACCGCGGGCTCCTCGAGTCGGTCGTCGTAGTTTGATTCAAAATCGACCGTGTCGCGTTCGATGTCGGCCAACAGCTCCTCGGCTATCGGCGACATCCGAGCCTCGGTGTACCGCATCGCTGCCGGAGGGTCGCCGTCGACGGAGCCGAAGTTCCCCTGTCCATCGACGAGTGGATAACGCATCGAGAAGTCCTGGGCCATTCGCGCGAGCGTGTCGTAGATCGCGCTATCGCCGTGCGGGTGGTAATCACCCATCGTCTCGCCGACGATCGATGACGACTTGCGATGAGCGGCGCCGCTTGTGACGCCCGCTTCGTGCATCGCGTAAAGAATCCGCCGATGAACTGGTTTTAATCCGTCGCGGACGTCAGGGAGCGCTCGACCCGCGATGACCGACATCGCGTAGTCGATGTACGACTGCTCCATCTCGTCTTCGATACGCGCGTTCGTCACCTGTGCGGCGCGAACGTCTCCGGGGTCTGTTGGCGGTGTTTCCGAGCTCATATGTCTACCCACTCCGCTTCAGTCGCGTGTTCTTTGATGAACTGTTTTCGCGGCTCAACGGCGTCACCCATCAGCACACTGAACATCCGATCGGCCGCGGCCGCATCGTCGACGTTGATCCGCTTGAGGATCCGATTTTCCGGGTCCATCGTCGTCTCCCACAGCTGTTCTGGGTTCATCTCGCCGAGTCCCTTGAATCGCTGTACCTGATCCGGTGATCCATCACACTTCGACGCCACGATCTCGTCACGTTCCTCCTCGGTCATGGCGTCGTACGTCTCCCCACCGTTTCGAATTCGGTACAGTGGCGGCTGTGCGGCGTACACGTAGCCGGCTTCGAGAAGTGGCTTCATGTGTCGGTACAGAAGCGTGAGAAGCAACGTTCGGATGTGGGCGCCGTCAACATCGGCGTCGCTCATGAGTATCAGCTTGTTGTACCGTGCCTCCTCGACGTCGAACTCCTCGCCGACACCGGCACCGATGGCGGTGATAAGTGCACGAATCTCGTTGTTCTCCAGGATCCGATCGAGACGGTGTTTCTCGACGTTGAGTATCTTCCCTTTGATCGGTAGAATCGCCTGGTTCTTCCGGTTACGGCCCTGTTTGGCGCTTCCGCCGGCACTGTCACCCTCCACGATGAAGAGCTCCGATTCGGCCGGGTCGCGGGTCTGACAGTCAGCGAGTTTGCCTGGTAGCGCCGTCGACTCCAGTGCTGACTTTCTGCGTGTCAGCTCCTCTGCTTTCTTCGCCGCTTTCCGGGCTCGTGCGGCCTCGGCTGCTTTGTGGACGATCGTTCGAGCAGTATCTGGATTCTCTTCGAGGAACGTCCCCAGCTTCTGGTGTGTTGCCGACTCAACGACGCCGCGAACCTCGCTGTTTCCAAGCTTCGTCTTGGTCTGTCCTTCGAACTGCGGGTCCGGGTGTTTGACCGACACCACGGCCGTCAGTCCCTCACGAACGTCCTCACCGGTCAGGTTAGCGTCGAGGTCGTCAACGAGCCCGTGTTCGTTGGCGTAGTCGTTGATGACGCGGGTGAGTGCGGTCTTGAACCCCGTAAGGTGTGTTCCTCCTTCCCGGGTGTTGATGTTGTTTGCGAAGGCGTGTACGGAGCCCTGTAGCTCTTCGGTCGCCTGCAGCGCGACCTCGACGTGCACGTCGTCGGCCTCATCAGCAAAGTAGATGACATCCTCGTGAATCGGCGTCCGGGTCTCGTTGAGGTATCCGACGAACTCGCGGATGCCGCCGTCGTAGCGGAACGACTCTTTTGTCCCTGCACGCTCGTCGGCGAGGGTAATCTCGACGCCAGAGTTGAGAAAGGCGAGCTCGCGGAGCCGGTTTGCGAGCGTCGACGCGGTGAACGTCGTCGTCTCAAATATCTCCTCGTCGGGCCAAAACCGGATCGCAGTGCCGGTGTCCTCGTCGGGCGCTAGCTCACGAACCTGTTCGAAGCCGTTGGGCTCTGGCTCGCCGCGACTGAACGCGTGTTTGTAGACGCCACCGTCGCGCCGCACCTCGACTTCGAGTCGCTCTGAGAGTGCGTTGACCACGCTGACACCGACGCCGTGGAGCCCTCCAGACACCTGATACGACTTCGAGTCGAACTTCCCACCGGCGTGTAACACCGTCATGATCACCTCGAGTGCCGGCCGGTCGTACTTTTCGTGAGTGTCGACCGGGATGCCGCGGCCGTCGTCGTGGACGCTCACGGAGCCGTCGTCGTGGACGGTGACCTGGATCGACGCACAGTACCCCGCGAGCGCCTCGTCGATAGCGTTGTCGACGACCTCGTAGACGAGATGGTGGAGCCCGCGGTCGTCCGTCGATCCAATGTACATCGCCGGACGCTTACGGACGGCCTGCAGGCCCTCTAAGACCTGTATCTGGCCTGCTCCATATTCAGTCTCCTCTGGCATAGAACGTATCATAGGTAGTTCGTGATGGCTTATAAACCCGACGCACGCGCGCGGGCGTGACAATACGCATCCCGGGTACAGCTACCAGTCACACAACCCGGGTACGCCTGTCATTTCGCGTGCCGCAGACATGCGTTCAACTGCGGAAGAGACCGTGTTACCGGGGGTGCGTGCTCACTCTGTGCTTCGGGGGTTGTTCGGGTGGTAGGCCGTGTCGTACTCGCCCGGGTTCGCGTCGATCCGATCGGGGTTGATACGTCCGGCTAGCAGCATGAAATCGAGCACCGTGCAGTGCAACATCGCCTCGACCACCGGCACCGCCCGGGGCGGAAGGACGGGGTCGTGACGGCCAACGACTTGGACCTCCTTTTCTTCGCCCGTCTCCCAGTCGGCCGACCGCTGCTTCTTCGGGATCGACGTCGGCGCGTGCCACACTGCTTCGCCGTAGATCGGCTCACCAGTGGTGATACCGCCTTGGAGCCCGCCGTGGTCGTTCCCGACCGGAACCGGGTCACCCTCATCGCTTACCACGTGGTCGAACGACTCGCCGTCATCGAACGTCCAGTCCTCGTTGCGGTCGCTGCCGGCGACGTTGGACACTGCTCGGCCGAGTCCGTACTCCACCGCGGTCGTCGCCGGGATAGAGAACAGCGCCTGTCCGAGACGGGCGGGGAAGCTGTCGAACCGCGGCGCTCCGAGTCCGCGTGGCACGCCCCGACACTCGAAGTATATCGAGCCGCCTATGGAGTCACCGCGCTCCTGGTACGTCTCGATAAGCGACTGCATCTCAGCAGCCGCCTCGGGGTCTGCACAGCGCACGTCGTTCTCTTCGGATCGCTCGAGCAACTGCTCGAAGCTCACCTCGTCGGCGCGGACGTCGCCGATCTGGTTGACGTGAGCTTTGATCTGGACGTCGTACTCGGACGCCGCAAGCACCTGTTCTGCGACCGCCCCGGCGGCGACCCAGTTCACCGTCTCGCGCGCCGACGAGCGGCCGCCGCCGCCCCAGTTTCGAGTACCGAACTTCGACGAATAGGTGTAATCGCCGTGTGACGGTCGCGGCGCGGTAACGTACGGCTCGTACTTTCCAGAGCGGGCGTCTTTGTTCTGAATCACCATCCCAATCGGGGTACCGGTAGTGTAGCCGTCTTCTACCCCAGAGTTCACCGTCACCTCGTCGGGCTCGCCACGTGAAGTCGTTATCATCGACTGGCCCGGCTTTCGTCGGTCGAGTTGTGCCTGGATGGCCGCTTCGTCGAGTTCGACGCCAGCGGGGACGCCGGAGACGGTGACGCCCATGGCGTCGCCGTGACTCTCGCCGTAGGTCGTCAGCTGAAAGAGTCGGCCAAACCGATTCCCGTTCATACGAGTGCGTGGGCCCGGGGGCATATAGTGGTTGCAATCTGGCGACGGACGGATGCGATTTGGCGACGGACGGATATGATTTTGCGACTCGTTTCTCGGCCGCACGACAGAACCGACGGCGGTTTACTCCCTCCTGTCGTCTCGCCAGCCATGCGTGAGTGGCTCACCTCTGACCTCGGCGTGTATCTCCTCTCCGGGCTCTTCTCGCTCATCGTCTTTCTTGGAGCCCTTGGTGTCCTCTCGGTCTCCCTACCGGACGGACTCGGTCAACGACGAACCGCCGGCCTCGTCGTCGGGTACCTCCTCTTCGTCGCCGTCTACACGATTGCGTGGTACATCTATGCCGGTATCGACGCCCGTGAGCAGATCTGAGAGGCCCCGACGCGCAACCGCCACGCTTTATTAATGGCACCGAGTACCGGCGACATGGACCAGTTGCGGCAGTCGCTCCTCGACGCGCCGATCATCGAGAAAGGCGAGTACCAGTACTTCGTCCACCCGATAAGCGACGGCGTCCCGATGCTCAAGCCGGAGCTTCTCCGTGAGATCGTCATCCGGATCATCCGGAAGGCCGAACTTGAGAACGTCGACAAGATCGTCACCCCCGCTGCGATGGGGATCCACATCTCGACCGCGCTTTCGCTCATGACCGACATCCCGCTCGTCGTGATCCGCAAGCGTCAGTACGGACTCGACGGCGAGGTTCCGTTGTTTCAAGAGACCGGGTACTCCGAATCGGAGATGTACATCAACGACGTCGAGTCGGGCGACCGGGTGCTCGTACTCGACGATGTGCTCTCTACGGGGGGCACAATGAAGGCGATCTTGGATGCACTTACCGACGAGGTCGGTGCCGACGTCGTCGACGTCGTCGCAGTCATCAAGAAGGCCGGTGAGAACGAACTCGACGCCACCGACTACGACGTGAAGACGTTAATCAACGTCTCCGTCGACGACGGCGAGGTCGTCGTCGCCGATGCCCTCGGCGACGGATAGGAGGGCACACTCTACGGTAACTGGAAGGCGTCGCGTAATTGAAAGGCGTCGCGTAGGGCGCACTCAACGCAGGAGGCTTTTGCGTCGTCGGACCAACGGTTGAGATGCATGTCACACGCGCTATTCGTCGTGAGCGAGGAGGGCTATTGGGCCGAAGAATGTATTGAGCCGCTGACGACGCTCGAAGACGCCGGCGTCGAGGTGACGGTCGTAACGCCATCGGGATCCCCACCGGTCGTCGATGACCGCTCTCTAGACCCCGAAGACGTCGGTGAGGAGGCAGCCGATCGCTTTCGTGACATCCACGAGAGCCACCCGGTACTGCGCGATCCAGAGCCGATCGCGGCGGTCGAGGCTGCCGACTACGACGCGGTCGTCTTCCCCGGTGGACACGGAACAGTGTGGGACATCACGCAGGACCGACACGCCCGGCAGCTACTGCTCGATACAGTCGCCGGCGACGAGGGCGTCGCGCTCGTCGTCTGTCACGCGGTCGGGATCCTAGCATTCACCCGAGAGGCCGACGGCGGCCACCTCGTCGAGGGACGGTCCGTGACTGGGTTCCCGAACGCCTGGGAGGAGGGGATCGTCGACGAGTACGACCGGCTCCCCGACGGCCGCAAGCTCCCGTACTGGGTTGAAGACGAGGTGCGACTCGCGGGTGGCGACTGGGACGCCGAACTCGACGCCGACACGAGCGTTACCGTCGACGGCGATCTGATCACGGCCCGGGGGCCGCCATCTTCGGCGGCCGCAGCAGCGACGCTGCTCGAACGGCTGTGAGTCCGATACCCGTCGCTATCGTATCACGAACGTCGGCTCGGCTACCCGTTCACAGCGACACGCCGGGCAGCGCGAGGGGGCATTTATCCGGTCGTCGAAGCCGTCAAAGCCGCAGTCGCGACACGTCGGTGGTGAGACGAGCACCGACTCGTCGCCGTCGACCGACTGAGCGACGTGTTTGAGGTGCTCGTACACCGTCGATGGCGGAAGCGACAGCGCCGCACCGAGTTCGGCGGCTGTCGCCGGACTCGCTCTGAGTTGGTCGGCGATCTGCTGGCGGGTCGTCTCCATACCCGCTCATCGTGACCGACTGAGTTAATCACAACGGCCACCTCTCGCACATGATCGGTCGTGCGCTTGCCGGTGTGCTAGACTATCGCTCAAACCGAGCGACCACGTGCGACATACCAACACACCAATACACTAGTGACAAACAACGGAGTGGCGCGCGCCTCGCGAGCGCGCCAGAGGCGGGCTTGCGAGCGCGTGCGAGGGATGAGCGAGTCGCCCGTGGGCGACGAAGTGAATCGGCTGGGGAGGACGTGGCTGAAAGGAGTGTCCGGAGGTCACAGATCGTATTCGAACAGTCACTACCACACACGTATAGAATCGGCTGGGGAGGGCGTGGCTGAAAAGAGTGCCCGGGTGTCGCAGAATCATGTTGTTCACACAGTCACTACCACACACATACGAAATCGGCTGGGGAGGATGTAACTAACACACGTGTCCAAGTGTCACGGAGTCGTGTGTGTCACTCCAACCGCACTACCGGACGAGAGCGGATTGGTCCGGGAGAACGTGGCTGGCTAGTCTGCGGGTGTCGTGGGGCGTGTGATGCGGTGTGCGTGATCGACGAGGTATCCAGATATCGCCACGGTACACTCTTGACTCCGAGAGACGATGTACACCACCCAGCGACCTTCCGGGCTATACTTTTAGCCACACTCTCCCCAGCCGATTCAGTACGTGTGTGGTGACTCGGTGATCGACACGGCCACGCGACTTCCGGACACCAGTTACAGCCACACCCTCCCCAGCCGATTCACTCGTCGCCCACGGGCGACTCGTTCACCCCTCGCACGCGCTCACGGGCACGCCTCCGGCGACCCGTGAGGCGCGCGCCACCGCCAGGTCATAGAATTGAGTACCATCGAGTCACGGGGCCGTCTCTCACCAAGCCGTTCTTCACGGAGTCGTCCGACGATAGCTGCCGACAGCTCACAACCACCGCCTCCCGACCCGTCTCAACACCGCAAGATACGACAGCCAATTGAGTCGAACACAAGAAGTATGACGGGGGCCCGTGAGGGTGGTGGTATGAAGGCAGTGGTACTTGCCGGCGGGTACGCCACCCGACTGTGGCCGATCACGAAGGACCGTCCGAAGATGTTCCTCCCGGTGGGCGAACAGACCGTCATCGACGCGATTTTCGCCGACCTTGAGGACGACGACCGCATCGACGAGGTGTTCGTCTCGACGAACGAACGGTTTGCCGAGACGTTCGAGTCGTACATCGCCGAGAGCGACTTCGAGAAACCCACGCTCTCGATCGAAGAGACCGTTGAAGAAGACGAGAAGTTCGGTGTGGTCGGCGCGCTCGCCCAGCTCGTCGACAGAGAAGCAGTCGACGACGACCTTGTCGTCGTCGCTGGCGACAATCTCATTAGCTTCGACATTGCCGAGTTCGCCGACTTCTTCGAGACCAAAGAAACGCCGACGCTGGCCGCGTACGACGTCGGCTCGCTCGAACGGGCGAAGTCGTACGGACTCGTCGAGCTCGACGGCGACCGTGTCGTCAACTTTCAGGAGAAGCCGGACGACCCAAAGAGCACACTGGTCTCGATCGCGTGTTACGGATTTCCCGCAGAGACGCTTTCAGACCTCGAGACGTACCTCGAAGACGACAACAACCCGGACGAGCCCGGCTGGTTCCTTCAGTGGCTACAATCGCGCGAGCCCGTCCACGCGTTCACGTTCGACGGCGCGTGGTACGACATCGGTACCGCAGAGAGCTATCTCGACACCGTCGAGTACGCGCTCGACGGAGAGCCGCTTATCGCCGACGATGCGACGGTCGAGAACGCCGACCTCGGCGACGTTGTCCACGTCATGTCGGGCGCAGAAGTCACCGACACCACACTCGAACGCGCCGTCGTCTTCCCGAACGCGACGATCACCGACAGCGAGGTGCGAAACGCCGTCGTCGACGAACAGGCCGTCTTAGAGTCACTCGATATCGCCGGCGCCCTCGTCGGGGCGTACACCTCGATCACCGAGGGCGACGACTTCTGAGACGCTCTCGCTGATCATCTCACTCCGCCTCCCGTATCGCTGGAGGCCCAGTGACTCGGGTCCGGCACGCCGGACTCGGTCGATTACGGCCGGTCGGATGGCTGTACAACGTCTGTCGACTCGTCGTTCGGGTTAGCCACTCCTCGACCCGTCACCGAAGAATGCGACGACCCCGTCGACGTCTCGTGGGTGTGGTGATAACAGTCGAGCGCCGGCGCACCCTCGACAGTCGATGGGTGAAAACACACGCGTCGGTAGCGCTCGTTGTCGAGGAGGTTGACGAGGAAGCCGTCGTCGTGTCGCGACACCGACTCGTACTCGTCGCCGCAGGCCGGACACGTCGCCGGTGGGTTCTCTGGAACGAACATGCGAATGCGCCTAACGAGCCGTTGTACTGGCCCCGCGGACAAAACTCACTCGACGATCGTGTTCGACGTCCAACACGCTGGCACCAGTCTCACAGCTCATGTCCGTCGGCGAGGAGTCGATCGCGGACGGCGTCGCGGTCGACCGTCCCCGAGACAGTCCGGGGGAGCTTCTTGACGTACCCGACTGTCTTTGGGCGCTTGAATCCGGCAAGTCGCTCCTGAATGAACGCGCGCACTGACTCGTCGTCAAGTGAGTCGGCATCGCTTTCGGCCGCAACAAGCGCCGCGACCCGTTCACCCCACTCGTCGTCGTCAAGTCCGATGACAGCCGCCGCCGCCACTGCCGGGTGTTCGGTGAGCACCGCAGTCACTTCGCCCGGGTCGACGTTCTCCCCACCGGTGACGATCAGGTCGTCGAGACGACCGAGCACCGTCAGTGACCCCGTCTCGTCGAGACGCCCGACGTCACCGGTGTGGAAGCCGTGCGGACCAAACGGCGTCTCACGCCCATCGTCGATCAGGTACCCAGGTGTGATCGTCGGTCCGCTGACGACGATCTCACCGGCGTCGCCCTGCCCGACGGGACGATCATCCTCGTCGACGATCGTCACCGTCGTTCCAAACAGCGGGCGCCCGACGGTCCCCGGCTGCTCACGGGTGAGCGCAGGTGTCGCGGTCGTCACCTGTGAGGCCGCCTCGGTCATCCCGTAGGTCGGGTACACCGGCACGGATCGCTCGTGACACCGCTCGATCAGCGTCTCACTCGCCGGTGCGCCGCCGAGCAGCACGACGCGCAGTGAATCGGCCAGTGCGTCGTGATCCGCGAGCATGCGGCGAAGCATCGTCGGCACGAGCGAGACGAGGGTGACGTCGTGTCGTTCGAGATCGGCGACAACACCTGCCGCGTCGAACCCAGCCCGGAGCACAACCGTCGTCCCGTACAGTGCTGAGCGGTACAACGGGGCGAGCCCTCCCATGTGGTGTAACGAGAGGGTCACAAGCCATCGGTCGGCCGGGTCGAGTCCCAACCGGAACGCCGAGGCGACCGCCGAGGAGAAGACGTTCCCGGCAGTGAGTGACACCGGCTTGGGTGCCCCGGTCGTCCCGGAGGTGAACAACACACACAGCGGGTCTGCAAGCGACCACTCGTGATGCTGTACAGGAGCCGAATCGCCGGCCACGCTCTCCGTAGCCGTCCGACCTGGAGTCGCGTCGTTCACGGTCGTGTCGGATGGCTCCTCGACCGTGTACAGTGGGAGGCTGTCGACCGCGGCTGTGGCCCGTGGTCTAGTCACACCGGTACACGCTACTGCGTCGAGATCGACGCGAGTCAGCCGATCGCGAGCCTCGCGTTCGGTCAGTGTCTCACCAATAGGTACGAACACCGCGCCGAGTCGCATCGCTGCGTGGACGAGCACGACGGTCCCAACCGTCGATTCGGTGAACACACCGAGTCGGTCGCCAACACCGACACCGGCAGTTGCGAGTTGACCGGCCATCGCCGAGACGTGATCGTCGAGTAACTGGTAGGTCCAGTGACGGCCGTCCGCGGCCCGAATCAGCGCCGGTCGATCTGGCGTTACGACGGCTCTATGTGCGACCGGGTCGCGCATCAGCACGCGGTTTGCCGGTTCACCGGCCGCTCACGCATCGTCTGGTTGTCGGACGGTGAGTACCGGGACGTCGGAGGTTCTGACCACCCGCTCGGTTACGCTGCCGAGGAGGTAGCGGTCGAGCCCCTTCCGGCCGTGCGTTCCCATCACAATCATATCGATTTCGTTCTCGTCGGCGTAGTCGAGGATCGACTGGTATGCGGTGCCGCTCGTCACTGTCGAGTCGACGTCGACGCCGGCGTCCGCGGCGGCCGCGGTGACGCGCTCGGTTGCTGACTCGCCCTCTTCTTCGAGCGCTTCGACGACGATCTCCGAACCCGCCTCGAGCGTCGAGTAGGCAGTTCCATCGACGACGTAGAGGGCGTGAAGCGTGGCGTCGTACTGCGCGGCGAGATCGATGGCGTGGTCGATCGCGACGTCTGAGGCTGGACTCCCGTCGGTCGGCACGAGGATGTGGTCGTACATTACAGGAAGATGTACGATGGGTGGTAAGTAAAAACCGATCCTCCGTGCCCGGATCCCGAAGGTACGCCAGGCAAGCGCGCCGACCACTCATCGAGGCGCGTCCAGTTGGTGGTCAGCTCCGACTCGAGGGGTAGTGGCTCCGCTGTATCCGTCAGATCACCTGAATCCCATCGCTTCGATCTGTTCTTGATACCGATTCCGGATGGTGACCTCGGTGACCTGCGCGACGTCTGCGACCTCACGCTGGGTTTTTTTCTCGTTACACAACAGCGAGGCGGCGTAGATCGCAGCAGCCGCAAATCCGGTCGGCGACTTCCCCGAGAGCAGTCCTTGTTCGGCCGAGACGTCGATGATCTCGGTCGCTTTCGACTGTACCTCCTCTGAGAGCTGTAACGAGGAGGCAAACCGCGGCACAAACTGCTTCGGATCGACCGGTTTGAGCTCCAAGCCGAGCTCCTGAGAGATGTACCGATACGTCCGGCCGATCTCTTTTTGTGGCACACGCGATACCTCTGCGACCTCATCGAGCGAGCGGGGGATTCCCTCCTGTCTACAGGCGGCATACAGCGCGGCAGTGGACACACCCTCGATAGAGCGGCCGCGGATGAGGTCCTCGTCGAGTGCACGGCGATAGATGACCGAGGCGACCTCGCGAACTGATCGGGGCACGCCAAGCGCGCTCGCCATGCGGTCGACCTCCGAGAGTGCGAACTGAAGGTTGCGTTCGCCGGCATCCTTCGTACGGATTCGCTCCTGCCACTTGCGCAGCCGGTGCATCTGCGAGCGCTTGTTCGATGAGATAGAGCGGCCGTAGGCGTCTTTATCTTTCCAATCAATCGTCGTCGTCAGCCCCTTGTCGTGCATTGTCTCCGTGATCGGGGCGCCGACGCGCGACTTCGACTGCCGCTCCGAGTGGTTGAACGCACGCCACTCTGGTCCGCGGTCTATCGTCTGTTCGTCGAGTACGAGTCCACAGTCCTCACAAATCAGCTCCTGGTCGGCGTCGGTGACGATCTCATTTGAATCACACTCCGGGCACGTAATCGCCGCTTCGTCCGATTCCTGCTCCGTATTCCGCTCCTGCTGGCGCTGACGGCTCGGACGTTCCATATAAGCGTTCTGGTTACTCCCCTATTTAAGACTTGTCCAGGGGTGTCGACTATCAAATATGTTTGCGTGCAGCCACCGCTCGCGAAGCGCTTTTGTGTCGCTGCCGGGTGCTGATGATATGTTCGAGTTCGTAGCCGCGTTCTCTCTCGATCGGTCGAGTCTTCCTGGCCGTCACCGGGTCCGGGTTGTTCGACCGTTTGTACCAGTCGTCAACAGCCAGTCCGTGCTTGGCCGGTAAGATGGCGACGAAGCGATCGCTGGCGGCAAAACTCGGGGTCGTCGCCGGCTTCGATTCCCCGCGTGCGGCCCTCGAACAGTATCACACACCCCCTGGACTTGCCGCCCACGTCGTCCATCTCGCGGACCTCCACGGCGACGTCGACGGGCGCACCGTCGTCGATCTCGGTGCCGGAACGGGCATGCTCGCGCTCGGGGCCGCCCTCCGCGGCCCCGCCCGCGTTATCGCTCTTGAGCTTGACCGCGCTGCCCTCGAGACGGCCCGCGCGAACGAGCGCCGAGTCGCCGCCAGTGCGCCGATCCACTGGGTCCACGCCGACGCCACACGGTCGCCGGTCGCTCCGGCTGAACCGGTCACGCTCGTCATGAACCCACCGTTCGGCGCACAAAACAGCAATCGTCACGCAGACCGCCGGTTTCTCGAGACGGCAAGTGACCTCGCTGCGGTCTCGTACTCCGTACACAATGCTGGCAGCGAGTCGTTCATCGACGCATTCGTGGCCGACCGTGGCGGTACCGTGACACACGCGTTCGCGGCCGCATTCACCGTCGACGCCCAGTTCACACACCACACCGACGAGACGCGCGACCTCGACGTCGAGGTGTACCGGATCGAATGGGCGTGAGCCTGCACCCGTGAGACCCCTCTCATCCAGTCAGCCGCTGCGTCGCTGTCCTTCGTACTGCTCTCTCTCGGCGACGCGCACCCGTGTTTCGCCGCGGACAGCGTATATCACGCCGCCAGCACGACTGAACGTCACCCCACGAAGCGTCACCGACTCGCTCGGTTCCGGGACCGGTGCCGTCTCGACCGACCCCTCGTGGTCGACGCGGAGCTCGAACTCCCGGTCAGTCGCTGCGATTGTGACGACGCGGCCGTCGATGCGCGCCTCTGCGTTGACCGGCTCGCTCACGAACAGCGTCGACCGCTCGCGCTCGTGTACGGCCACCACGCGGTAGGTCGGGCCGCCGCCGATAGCGACCCATCCGGACCGTCGTATCGACACCGTCTCGCGCCACCCTGTCCCGCCGACGTCGACCCGGCGCTCGCCCCAGTAGGCGAGCGCCCCTTTCGAGACGGCCGTCGTCCAAATTGCCCGGTTTGGATTCGCCACGATCACTCCCGAAGTCTGTACCGCCGTGGTTCGCCCGAACGCCTCCACATCCACCACGCTTACGACCCGATCCTCGACCTTTTCGGCGTACGTCACGCCGTACCCATCGATTTCGATCGGGTCGCCAGGAAGGTCGCCGTCGGCGACTGTCACGAGATTCGGAACGATACCCGGCCCCGCAAGACCACCCAGCGCAGCGACGAGCAGCAGCATGCCGACCGCGACGGGCGTCACCGACGCGAGTCGCCCTCGGAGCGTCTGCGGCGCAGCCGCGGCGCGTTCCGGCCAGAGAGGCTCGTCACGACCGGTGGCCGCGACGGCGACGATCGCAGCGAGCACGACGAGCGCCCCGAGACCGATCGCGCGGTACAGCTCGTACTGATCGTTGCCGAGGTACCAGTATACCGCCCACAGGCGGCGCGAGGCGCCGAAAAACAACACGGCAAGGAACACGACGAGCGCGCGGTGTCGAACGGGGCCGAACCCGGCGCGTGCCTCGTGTCGATGCCCGTCAGAGTTGTGCTCGCACCGCTCAGGAGTAGCACCTTCGTCCTCACTGGTGTGTCGTGACCGTCGCAGCCATACCGCAATGAGCACACCGGCAACGAGTCCCAACGCGTGTCCTTGTATCGCGACGTTCGCCCAGCTTGGTGGCCCAAACGAGGGTGTCGCCTCGGCGAACTCGACCGGAGCCCGGAGCGTCTCGTACCCGACGTGCGCGAGCGTTACGCCCGAGAGCGATGCGAGCGTCCCTACCGGATACCACACCAGCGCGAAGCCCCACAGCGCGAATACCACCCCGGAGAACCCGATTACGGGCCCTAAGACGAACAGTGCAGACACCACACCGAAGCCGATCGTGGCGAGCGGAAACACGACCACCGCCCGAGCGAGCGGGGACGTACGCAGCCTCGAACGGGCCCTTGCCGTCCACGAGGCACCCGCCACCTCGTGTTCGGTGTCGGCCGGTTCAACATCGGCCGGTTC
>Ga0209946_1000089_pt1 | contig 34868 bp, 24 predicted proteins | sample SalPon2_A_H2O_MG_FD_185704 | JGI IMG/M metagenome (GOLD analysis project Ga0209946, IMG submission 185704) | Salt pond water microbial communities from South San Francisco under conditions of wetland restoration - Salt Pond MetaG R2_A_H2O_MG... | ecosystem: Environmental > Aquatic > Non-marine... | reverse complement strand
GTTGGGATAGAATTGGCATTACTTTTTTGGCAGGAAAAAAGTGTTAAGGGAGAACGCAATTCTTGTTGTTTAATTGCATCAATGTGATTATCATCACCATGGATTACCTCCGGGCAGTTCCACCTTGGCACAGATATTTGATCAACGAAGTTTATATTGTGCCATTCTAGCAGTTCTATATTCATCTGTTCTAACAATGAAGGAATATGAATAAAAAATGTATCTCCAAACTTTTGTTCATTACTGGGGAAAACATGAATCATTCTGCTTTGCCATTGCTCAGGATGCCATGAGAAATTAAAATGCGTATAATCACAAACGGATGAACATACCCAAACATACTCATGCTCATCTTTTGCTTTTTTGGCAATTCTTCTAATCGTGTTCAAATAGTTAGAAGAAAACCGGGTTTTTATTATTTCTAAATTTTTATCTTTTACTGAATTTATAGATTGATCAATATTCTGATCATAATGATCTATTAAATAAATTACTTTTGCAGATCCAGATTTTATGTCGGCTAATATATTCTCAACGTATTTTATATCCGATGCATAATTAACTACATAACGCGGACCACCTGTTTTTTGGTGTTGTGTGCCGAACTGATATATGTAGGGTGGATTACTATAGTCTGGGTGCCAAGTATAATCAAACCCATCAATTTCTATTTCACCATCAATCTCCCAATTGTTATCAATTGAAACCTTTTTGGCTATTATGCTTCTTTCATACTTGACTTCCGATGCATTTGGCACCACATAACGCGGGCCTCCGGTTTTTTGGTGTTGTGTTCCAAACTGGTATATGTAAGGAGGATCTGTGGGGTCAGGGTGCCAAGTATAATCAAAGTCTTCAATTTCAATATTACTATCAATTTCCCATGCATCTGAATATCCAATGCGTGGAATAATAGCATTTTGATACTTTACTCCACAATTATCATCCTTCGGCACAAGATAGGTGCCGCCATCTTTTTGCCACTGACTCGGCCAAGCATGGATATATTGAGAATCCCACGGGGCCGGTTCCCAAAGAAAATCGAAGCCCGAGTAGTCCGATAAATAGTTCAAAATCCAAAAGTATCTAGTTCTAGATTTTTCTCTAGCCTCATCTATGCTATTAACTTGAGATTCATGGGGGGAAACATTTGGTTTTTTACCGAAGTAAAATATATCAAACATGATACGAACCGAAGAAATTTATTTTAACATTTTTAAAAAGTATGTTGACAGTCATATTCCGAAAACTCGGGTATTTTTTTGTGATCCGCCGGGGGCTACTGCTCCTGAAAACTTGATGAATTACGGCAATGATACCATTGAGTACAATTATGTATTCTTACATGATCAAGAGCCAGTTGATGTATCCCTGCATTCGGATCTATTTAGGAGTATACAAATACGCAATGATGATTTATATGACAAATATTTTAACTTTTTACCGGGCGAAAATCAATATTTTTTTGAAATTATCGATCATGGCAAATTAAGAAAAAATGGTGCACTAATCCATAGTGAATACAATAGTGAATTTGTCGAAGAAGCATGCAAAATTCATAATTGGGATAACTACTATTATTTTTTTCATGGATGGGCTGCGATAGAGTGGTTTAGAGGATTCAATTATAGTTTTGTTATTGAACCCCCAGAGTCTAGAAATATTGACTCAAGTTTTATATGTCCAAACAGAATAATAGGTGGGCAAAGAAATCATAGAGTTTTGTTGTTTTACAATATTTTAAAAAATAAAATTAACACAGCAAAAATTAGTATGCCAAAAACATGTCCTCACGAGAGCATTGCCATACAAGACATTGGTAAAAAATATATACAAAAATATCCAGATATCATAGACACCCTAGATTCCGCAGAGTTACCATGGAACTTTGATGGTGAGTCAGGTCACCCAATGGAAAGCTATACATTGGGATTATATGATGAGTGCTTTAGTAGTTTAGCATATATCGTGACGGAAACTGTTTTTTCCGGCAGAAGAAACCATCTAACCGAAAAAATATTTAAACCAATATGTCTGCAAATGCCCTTTATTCTTTTATCAACTGCACATAGTTTAGAGTATTTAAGATCCTATGGATTTCTAACCTTTTCCGAATTTTGGAATGAAGATTATGATCATGAAACTGATGATTTTAAAAGAATAGAGAAAATAGCAAAATTGTCCAGTGAGTTAGACCAATTGTCACCAAAAGAACTAACACAAATGTACAAACACATGATTCCCATTGTCAAACATAATTATAATCATTTTTATAATGGAAATTTCAAAGATATTCTTTGGAATGAAATGTCATCAATGTTAAAAAAATTAAAAAAAGATTTTGAAAAAAAATGATTAACTTTTGCTGTGATACTCTCTACTATAACTTAGATATAAACTGGTTAGAGGAAGATTGGGCGTATATTTACAAAGTTAGCAAGAAAAAAGAATGGCCAGAATTAAAACTGTTTTCTGAATTTGCCAAGCAAAACGAAAACTTTAAAAAGGAATGTTTTAAACTAGGATTAGACCCTGAATCGCAAAAAAGGCGTCAAGATTTAAGATTGTTGCCGTATCCAACCTGCACTAGACACCACGGGATATACAATGAAGAAAGTTGGGGCGAGTTTAGCAGCACTTACCCGCATACTGAACAAGTTAGATTTATTGATTATTGCTATGACGAAGGCGTTGATCACAAGTTGTGGCAGGTGGAAGTTGCTCCTGTCGGTAGTTTTTATGTCATTGGATTAAATATATTTCATCATGACTTTGATTACTTTTCAGAAATATCCACGAGTGCATTTAAGAGATTAAAAGCCGAAGAAATAAACATTTTATTTTTTTATGATGAGGCGGATTGCCCGCTAGAAATAAAAAAATCACTATTAAATTTATGTAAAAAGCACAACATCAATGAAGATAATATATATTTTATTTCAAATAATGTGTATGCTGATAGGATAAAAAACTTTTACTATTTTTTTGATGATGAATTATTGTATAGAAGATCACAAGATTCCTATAATATTGTTCAATATCATGAAAATAATAGAGAAAAAAATTTCACTGCATTGGTCAGAATTCATAGAATATGGCGGAGTTTTTTCATGTCAAATATTTGGCTGCGGGGATTACATAGAAAAGGGTATTTCAGTTATAATTATATTTTTGAATCAGATTCCAAAAATGGAATAGGACCGTTCCAAGAAAATTTATTAAAAGACAATAAAAATTTAATTCAGAATTTTTTGGACAGTGCACCATTTAAGGCAGACTCAATGCCAGACACTGAACACAATGGTTTCAACTTTTCTTGTAGAGATCATTATGAGAACAGTTACTGTAATTTTGTGGTTGAAACCTATTTTGCTAATCCCGATAACACACATGGCAGAGGAATTACTGAAAAAATTTTAAAACCAATATGCCATAATCAATTTTTTATTGTCATTGGGCCACCACATACACTAAAGTATCTTAGAAAATTAGGATACAAAACGTTTAACAGGTGCATCGATGAGTCGTATGATGAAATAGAAGATAACGAAAAACGTATGAACGCAGTAATTGAATTATGTTCATCAATTGCAGATATGTCGATAAACGAAATACATGATTTATATTTAAAATTAAAACCAGAAATTGTACATAATAGTGAACTATTTAATTCTAGTAAAAAACGTCGACTGACGGATTTAATTGATAAACTGAACAATGAAAACTAACCTAACATTTTGTTATGACAAACTGAACCCCGATAATACAGGGTATCCAAATCTTACCAGATCTGGATTGACATGGAAAGAATGGGATTTTCACTGGCCCAAGACAGTTGCTATTCGTTTAAATAATTTTTTTGAAAACAATGGGTATCATTATACAGAGGTCAGTGTAGATGCAGCACCGGTAGGCAGTTGGTACCCTGTTGGAATTTCATGGTTTGATTTTTCTTGTGATTATTTTGCATTAATTCCAAATGATACGCTAGAATTGATACGGAGTCGTAAAATTAAAATATTATTTTATTATCACGAAGGTGACAACCCGTATAGAATAGATGAAAGATTACAAACGCTATGTACCGAACACACATTACCGTCAGACTGTTATTTGTTTATAAGTGCAAATACTGCCGCAAATAATATAAAAAATTTTTTATATTTTAGTGATCATGAATCGTTTTTTGCAAGCATCAATCGCCGACAAAGCAGTAATCTTGCACTTAACACAGAAAAAATTTATGATTTTACGGTATTGTCAAGAGCACATAAATGGTGGCGGGCAACTTGTGTGTTTGATCTATTCCGCAACCATGCACTAGAAAATAGTATATGGAGTTACCACAGTGATTGCGACATTGGTGATGATATTAACGATAATCCAATCGATCTTTCGCGAATAGAACTACCTATTAACGACCTACAGCGGTTTGTTGGTGAGGGACCATACCGATATGATTTAGATTCTTCTCGTTATAATAATCATCGATTCGTTGATTTGAATACAATAAATCAGTCATATTTCAATTTAGTTATAGAAACACATTTTGATACAGACCAAAGTAGTGGAACATTTTTAACAGAAAAAACATTTAAACCGATAAAGTTTGGTCAGCCATTTATTATAATTGGCCCGGCTCACAGTCTAAAATTATTACGGAGTTTAGGTTATAAAACATTTGATAATGTTATTGATAACTCATATGATTCAGTAGAAGACAATACAGAGCGGTGGACAAAAGTAAGAGATACAATACTAAAGATTAAAAAAGAAAATCTTAAAACCTTATTTGACAAATGTTATGAAGATATAATATATAATCAATACCATTTTACATCTAGAATTAAGGACAATTTAGATTATATTGTCAATCAAATTAACTGCAGACAGTAACCCCATATTTTTTCTGAAATCTATCAGCATCTTTTCTATCATTAACCATTGGTTCTCCCCGTATATTGAGACTGGTGTTTAACAACATAGGACATCCAGTCCATACATACCATAATTCTAACAATTTTCTAAATCCAGAATCGTCTTTAGGTACTGTTTGTACTCGGGCAGTGCCATCAACGTGCGTTATCGCTGGGAATAGTTCTGGATGCTTTACTCTTGCAACAGTTTGCATATATGGGCTAGTTTGAAAGCTTGCTGGCATTTCAAAATAATCATGGACGTGCTCTTCTAGTATTGCAGGTGCAAATGGTCTAAACTTTTGCCGTTTTTTTATTTCATTAACCTTATCTTTTATTTCTTCACCGCGTGGGTCTGCTAGAAGACTTCTGTTTCCGAGTGCTCTCGGGCCAAATTCTGCTCTGCCCGATGCGATGCCAACTATCTTGTCAGTTACTAAGCGGTCAACGGCGTGGGTTACTGGGTAGTCTCCCCGTATTTCATGTCCTAGGCAAGCATTTATCCAATTTAACGGCTTTTTATATTCTAGTGCTGCTGCACCTAAACTTGACCCGGCGTCGCCGGGATTTGGCATTATCCACATGTTTGGATAGATAACCCCCAAGCGACTATTAGCAACGCAATTCAGTGCCACTCCTCCCATGAAGACCAAATTATCAGATTTAACTAATTTCTTGGCACGTCGCATTATTTCTAATATTGCTTCTTCTACCACTCGCTGAGCACTTGCGGCAATATTTTCTTTATTGGCCTGAATGTGCAGATTTTTCTTTAAATGACTATCATCAATTCCTGTATGAAGATTTTGATTTAATTCTGCACTAGATATGTCATTAAAAAAATCATTTTTCATCATAACAGCACCCAAATCAGATCCATAAGCAGCCATACCCATTGTGATATATTCATCTTCCATTGGTTTTAAACCAATTGCTTTTGTTATTGCAGAGTAAAAAAGCCCAATACTATGTGGATACTTCTGTCTCCACATCCTTTTGTATTGAGCATTGCCATCTACATCATACGAGGCATGATATATGGATATGGTATCCAATTCTCCAATTGCATCAATAACAACAACAGCTGCTTCATGGTAGGGTGATGTTTGAAATCCTGCTGCGGCGTGGCTTAAATGATGAGAGAAATTTGATATTTTACATTTTTTAGCGAGATCAGCTTTGTGGCCAAGTAAATGATTATCTAAAACACTCTTGACTGTCCAAGGGGTTAAGCCGTACTGACCACTATAAATTTTTTGAATGTTATGCATCCATGGTCTTTCATAATATGCAATAGTATCAATCTCCCACTGTACACAATCTTTGATTAAGTCAGGATGAATATTCCGATCATTTTTTATTTTGCTGTAACGCTCACTATGCCCGGCAAATACTATTTCACCATCACGCGTGATAACAGAGGCTGCCGCATCGTGAAACCCCGCACTAATTCCTAAAATATGACTCATTTATAAACGAACGGATCACGCTTACGCAACTTACGCAATTTCTTGCGATAGCGAATTTCTAATTTAATTTTATTATAAATTTTCTTAATCTTGTTTATGATATTTTTAAACATTGCTACTTACTGTTCGGTGCCTTTATTTGTTGTTCCATATAATTAACATCAGACCAGTGATAGTCGAACATATTACTAGCATCACTAGTTTTTATTTTATAAACGTCTAGGTAATTTTTCATAATATGCCATATATCTTTTGGATTTTCTATCCCAAAAGATTTTTCTAAATTAGTTTTGCCAACATTTGGATGACCTATAGTTAACGACTTGTCCTCTGGATCAAAGCCGTTACGGATTAACCATTCTCTAAATTCATTAAAGTGATGTTTTCTCCATTCTGGGTTTGCACTACCACGTCCCCATTCTATATCAAAATCTCCTGCTGCCTCTGTTTGTGGTTTAAGCGTTGTTGTTACTAAATCTTCTATAGAACTGTCGGGACCCTCGTCGTTAAAAACTTCATAATGGTGTTTTCCTACTGCTTTATTAACTCCAACGTAAACCGAACCAAATGCTCTATCTAATGTTTCTATGCCAAATAATTCATAATCTTCTTCATCCAAGTAAAACCTAGGTGCGTTTAAAAAACACATAAGTTGACTAGGACATATCCATTCAGGTGCCTCTAACTCTTTTCTGTAACTAAGTGCCCAACTTTCAAACTCATGGCATAAAAGGTTAAGTTGTCTTATGTGCCAACGAATTTCGGGAGTCGCTTCTTTGGCAAAAATACTAATATTATCACTGGTTCCTTGGAGGTCTTCAAAATATAAATGAAGGTGATTCATCCTATCGTGAATCAGATTTCTACCCACTACCCGCTCGACTTGATCTATGACAGTTTCATCTGTTATGGTATTTTCTAAAGAAAAATAGTCATCAATATAATAATTTAATTCAGATTCATTGATTGCAATGATTGATTCATTAACCCGATCTAAAATATATTTTCCAGTTCTACCATTATTCAACCACCCCATAAAACAATAATTTTTTTCAAGGTGATGATCATTTTTAATAAGATGATTTAATTCTCTTAACCACTTACGACTTAGACTATTGTCAAAAACATCTAGGTATATGGTATGTATATCACCCGTATCGTAATTTCGTAAATCAATTTCAATCTGATCTAATATTTTTCCACCATTCATAAATCTCTGGGTCCTTTTCTAGTATATATGCCATTGTCGTTGGCTGTGTTCTAATTTTTTCTAATTTTAGTAAGCGTGATTTCCCTGCAACTGCTGACTCTTTAAATGTATCAGGCCATTCTTCTTCAAAAGTCGGTCTATTTTTTAATTGTTGCATAATGTCTTTTAGTGCCCCATTTGGCAATCTACTACTAATTTCATCAACTTTACGATCTAAAATTGATCTGGGTAAAGCCAATGGACTGAGCAAAATATCTGGACCAAAACTAAATATAACTTTTGCTAAAATATCAACCCCCAGTTTTTCTGAAAGTCTTTGAATATTATCAATTTCAAATAATCCGGGAAGAGTAAGAGTAAAGTCTAAGCGTACTTGTCGCTTATGTCGGGCATATTTTGTGGCTCGTTTAAAGTTTTCCAACCACTGTTCATAGTCCAAACCAGTGCGAATATATTCACCAATAGCACCAGTTCCGTCTAAACTTGCACAAATTTGCCAATCTCTAATGTTGGATAATATATCATCAAACAAGTCAATGCCTTTATACTTGACACGGCTTAAATTTGTGTTATATCTAGCGTATAATCTGGGCCCATCCCCCAGTTCTACAATTCTTTTCATATATCTCCAATGTTGCTCATACATTAGAGGTTCTCCACCAACCCAGTATATCTCTTCTACACGGTGTTCCTCTACCGCGTCGGAAAATTCTTTTTCAATATGTGTATCTTGAAATTCTGATATCTGTTTTCTAATATCTGGTTTCATCCAATTATTCTTAGGATTGTGCCAATTGATCATGTTATTTTTTCTTTGTTCGGATTCCCACGAAGAACTGAGCATATCACCACACGTTCGGCATTTAAAGTTGCACAGATTGGAAAATCGATAATCCCAAGATATAGGCTTCATTGAAGTGTGCCCATCTAAATCAGTGCTGTCCCATAATTCATCATAACGATGGCGGAAAAGATGCCAAAAATAATCACGATATACGTCTGTGTTTAGCAATTTGTTATTGCAAACATCACACTCAGGCAGAGTCTCACCATTCATCATACGACGACGAACCGAACGCATATGGTCGCTATTCCAATGCTCTTCTAATGTTGCAGGGGAGTATTCGCCCGTTCCAGCATCAGTGTCAATATATTGTTCAAAACTTTGTGCTGGCTCTCTACTCGCACAGCACATGCGGCGTTCAGTTTGTGGGCTTAAGTATGTATGTACCCATGGTGCCATGCATAAAGTGTCTGGTTTCACATTAGGTTTATTCATATCTTAATATACTAGCCCACTCTGGGTGTGCGTCTGCCAGATTTGCGGCTCGTCGGGTGTCTAATGTTTTAATATTCTCACGCAACTCTTGTCCATCCGTTGTATTACCATTAGAAATAAAGTCTATAATATGTTCAAATTCTTTTTTATGGTGATTTGATACATTAGCCGATTTCAATGATTCAATGGCTGCAGATTTTGCGGCGAGTGGTAAGCGGCTTACACTCAGATAACTTGGCTCATGTAACATATTCCAGTACACAAAATCAAAGTTTTGTTTGTCAATCCAGTTGGCCAGTCCGGAAAGATAATATACATTATATGCATTTACAGTAGAGCAAACTTGCAAAGACATATTATCTACGTTATCTCTTAACTGCTTAAATTTAACGATGTTATCTTGCACCTCACCCCACACGGCATTTGTTCTTTGATATTCAAATCTATCACCAACGTCGTCAATACTAAATGCAACCTCTACGTGCTTAAACTGTTTCCAAATATCAACTGCGTGTTCTGGAAAATGGGTACCATTGGTATTATAATGTATTTCGACACCAGAAGAAATCCCACTATCCACCAATTTTTTTAGTAATTCAAAGTGTTCACCAATCATAAACGGTTCGCCGCCAGTAAACTCTATGTACCGGATTTGTCCTAGTATTACCTCTAGTTCATCCCAGAACTCAGTTTTTTCGCGTGGCCATGCTCCTTTTTTGAGCATCATATATTGAAAACTAGATTTTTTTTGCTCACGTGGCATGTGTTTTAGTTCTTCAGTGGCAAATGCACTCGATGACCAAGACCCACAAATACGACATTTTAAATTGCAGATATTACCCAGCTTTAAATCCAAAAACATTAGTGGTTCAGTTTCTTTTGTCCATACTATGTCATCAGAAATCATGTGCTCTAAGCGGTCTAAAGTATGCATTCTTTTGCTAGTTCTCCCTGCATCTTCCTCATTCCAACATTTCTGGCATGTCTTTGGTTTTTTTCCATCTAGAAATTGCTGGCGAAGATCACGCATGTGCTCACTATTTTGTATATCAGAAAATGCAGTGTTGGCTAATTCAAATGGAACATCGTTTTCATCTTTTATTTCGTCTTCTGCTAAACAACAAGGACGCACTGTCCCGGTTGGACTTGTTTCCATACTAATCCATGGCAACACACAAAATTTGTCATGGGGTATTTTCATTAAACTGCAATTGCCTTTAGTTCTGGAATAATATCTAAAATATCTTCTTTTCTGATTTCATCTAGTTGTCTTGTGCGTGACCAGAACTCGGGAATGAGGTTTTGGTTATCGGTTGACATCATAAAAGAAATGGCACTTTCAAATCCAACTGAAGCACGATTTAATTTATCTAGTGGTTTTAGCCACTCTAGATGCTGTTCATATTTTTCTTTTAATTGTTGTTTATATTCATCTGGTGCAATGTCTATACGATAATGAACTGGGTCTTGAAGAATATTGACATTGAGGTCTTGGGGATTGATGAACCCCCGCTCTACCCAGTCTCGGTGAAAATCTGGAAGATGCCATGCATTCATTATAGAAAGTGTTGGAGAGATGTAAAAATCAACTTCTGGGCAAACCTCTAACATTTTTTCACGGTTTTTTAATACGTGATCCCATTTGGTGCCTTTTCGAATATATTCTGCACGCTCGCCAGAAGCATCCAAACTTGCACCGATTGCGACTGAATCAAACTTTTTCCAATAGTCAAATACCGACCGCCCTTTTAGACTAGTTTCTGTAAAGTTGGTATTATATATTAACCTAACGTCAAATCGGCCTCTACGTTCTAGTTCATCTAAAATTCTATAATGTTCTTCCATTAGCAATGGCTCGCCACCTGCAAAATATATTTGTTCTACATAGTCTAGGTGTTCAACTAACTGTTCCCAAACATCCGTCTCCCAGCGACCAGCAAAATTTAGTGCTTTGTTGTTCTTTTTCCAGTCTTCACCGGCTAGTTTTGCTTGATCGCTATACCAATTGCTAGAAAAAATGTGACCACAACTGCGACATTTAAGATTACATAAATTACTAAAACGTATATCCCAATACGTCATTGCAAACTTTTCGTATGAACCGTCGGGATGTGTTTCGTCAACACGGGCTATGTGGTGGCCGTGGTGTTTATTGGCACTTTGTCTTCCTGAAAAAAACCCTGAATCTTCTTGCTCATAACATCGAGTGCAATATGAGTTTGGTGTCCCCTCAATCATGTCTTTTCGAAGATTTTTCATGTTTTCAGAATTCCAAATTTCTTCAAGAGTATTATTTTTACAATTGCCAACAGGACCTTCTTTCATTTCAGCATGACAACAAGGAAATGCCTCGCCCGTCGGATATGCATGCAAATGAATCCACGGATACATGCAAAATGTTTTGCTTTTTGTCAACAAATTTTTATGTTTCTCAGATAAGTCATCTGAAGAAACTTTTATTGGTTCACTGCTATTGTAATTGTATGTCATAAGTTAAATAATCTTTTTAATTTTGTCGGAAAGTTTGGAATATGTTCCACTTTCATGAATGCTTTTTTTTATTGTGCTTCCGGTACCTATCACAACATTATCACAAATACAAATTTTATCTATAATATTGCAACATGGATAAATTCTGTTATATTTTCCAATTTTTACAGACCCAGATATATTGACAAGTCCACCGATAAAACATCCATCCCCAATAACAGAATTGTGCGAGATTCTACTATTCGAATGCACAATTACATCCTGACCTATTATCGAATCAGGGTATAATGTCACATTAGGATATATAAATGATCCATCACCAACAGTCGAGGCCGTTACGCAAGAACCTTCATGAACAACACTAAACCTATTATAATTCAGAAATGATAAATGTTGAGATATTTTTTTTCTTAACTCAAAGTCTTGTGTTACTAGGTTTATGTAATATTTAGATTTATCAGATTTACTTTGCTTTAAAAAGTCTTGTGGATTTACGGTATAAAGTTCAGAAAGATTCGAATAATGTCGCAAATCATTTAGTATAGATGTATCAAACGAGATTGCAACGAATTTCATTGCTGGCCGTCTTTGTGTTCATCCATCATTTTGCGAATATGTTTTTGTTTTCGTAGTTCTGAGTACATTTTAATAATTTCTCGTGGCCCTTCGTACTTCCACACGATTGGAAAAATTCCATGTACAATACTTTTAATTCCCACAACTATTAGTCGCCAACCATAACCACACGCATGTCTCATATGGTAAAAATATGTCATATTGCTACTGTTTTTTAAGTGTTGTCGTATATGTTTAATCATAATTTAAATCCAGATTTAGTATTTGAAAACGCGTTTAAAGTCTTCGTTAGTAATTTCTTTTAACCGACACCTATTGTGCTCTAGAACGCATTCCATATCATCATATATCATATTTAATTCAGAGTGTGTAAGGTTACAAATATAATCTATAATACCAAAAATTTTTTCTATTCTAGTAAAATCAGAATAATCATCATATTCTTCAGACCACCACTGATCAAATGTTCTAAATCCAAGGCTTTTTAATTTTTTTATAAAATTCACAGGTCCATTAATTATAAACGGAGTTTTAAGTGCGATTGGTCGAAATGTTTTTTCAGTAGGAAAAAAAGTGTTTCCTTCTGGATAAGTTTCACAAACCATCTCAGCAAACACTCTGTAATATTCAGAATTTATATTTAAAAAGTTGTCAACCGTTATCGGATATTGTGCAATTTTGTCCGGTCCATGTATTGGGCATTTTGTCAAAAACTCAACAGCATCTATTCCATATTCAATATCTTTAGTCGCATCAATAATTTTGTCAATTCCGGAAGTTTGATGCTTTTTGTTTATGTCATAATGATATGTTTGAAGAGTGCTGCTTTTATGATTCTTATACAAATAACTAGATATCATCAAGCGTTCCCAAGATGGCCTTCCCACAAAGCAAGCGATTTTTTTAAAATTTATTACATTGAATTGTTTTGTATGTATTTTATCTAAAAATTCTATTTCATTTTGCACAGTAGGTAGCGAATATGCAATTGGAAATTTTTTAATTTTAAATGTTCGATGAAATTCAGACTGATTGTGAGTTTGGATTTCTATGTTTTCATGTGGGACGTCTAGCAATTTACTAATTTTTTCTAAAAAGTTATAAATTCCCAATGATTTTAAACAGGGTCCTTCAGTATTAAACTTTATAATTACAGAGTTATTATTAATTAACTCTGTAATTATGTTTTCAATTGCTTCACTATTTTCCCAAAAAGTGTGTTCAAAATCGGCGTCAACATTTATAGTCATAAAGACTCATACCACTCTTTTAGATCTGGGAATGTTTCACCAAAGTTTTTTCCACGCCTTTCATCATACTGCTCAAAAAACTTTTTAAAATCATTCCGTAATTTTGGAAGTTCAAAACTCTCACTGTGTGGAGTTTTTACGATATCAAGATAATCAATCAGTCTTTGTAGTTGATTAAGCTCCATTTCATGCAAAAATTCTGAAGAACTGTTTTTATCAAACCACGTTTTTAGTTTGTCGCCTTTCGCTTGACGTATGTTGTCAGGAAGTACTAATGCACTTTGAAAACTTGGAAAACGCAAAATATTCAAAGAAAAATTAATCGCTTCTTTACCATAAATTGTTTTGTAATGAAGTATTAGGTCAAGAAATTCATCTAGGCTTTCCAAGCACAGTGCGTTAATTGTGCACATACAATGCAACCCACGAAGTTGTTTGCCTTCCAATAAGTATTCAAGGTTGCCAATCCATTGATCCCACTCGAGACCATCACGAATGTATTCTGCATGTGATCCCATCGATTCGTTAGAGGTATATAAGTCTAAATCAACATTTTGGGTTGCACGCAGTAGTCTATCCACTTCCTTACGATTTATTCCAAGATTGGAATTGATTGCCAATCTGGTGTTACTTTTACCCTTGTTTTCGTTAAACCAATCAAACAGTTGCCACGTATATCCTGATAATAATGGCTCACCGCCCGTGATCCTCAGTTCCTGTAAAGTTCTGTGTAAATCAGATTCCCACCATTGCATAAATGCTTCGGCATACGGATTTGTGTCTTTAAACTTGAAAAGTTGTGCAGAGTCATGTGTATGAGTAAAGTGGTTTCTGCCATCAGATTGTAGCCCACCATATGAACCATTTTTCTTTATATCTTTAACCCATGTTGTAGAGAATGCAGGATTACAATAAGAACATGCGAAATTGCAAGTTCTATCAAAACTGATTTCTAATGTTTTTAAATTGACGTCAGTTTCCGCACCCACGAGATAAGCCTTATCAAGATCGTAATCATCATATATGACTGTTTTATAAACGCGGTCACTAATTGAGTCCTTGCCCATGTCTTCAATTTTCCAACAATATTCACATCCCGGTGGGCGTTCACCGTTCATCATCTGGTGACGGTCTTGTTTTTTTTGCTCTGTGTTGTGCAATGCTTTTGGGTTTTTCACTACATCTTCTACAGAAACTTTGTGTGCAGGGGGATGATGACAACTAGTTGTCATTCCTGATCCCAACCAAATAGTCGCATTATACCATTTTGCAGCACACCAACTGCTACTTTTAGTATCTATGACTCGTTTTTTATATTCTAGTTCATTTTCATTATCTTTAAATGACATTAATTTGTTTCCCATCCAACTGCATAATTTTCGTCTACATATTTCTTATTACATTTTAAATTGCATTCTACCCAAGGATCCGTTTTCCAACTATCAAACAGTTTTTCCCACAATGGGCTGTTTAACACAGAACTAATACCATGACTTTTAACATTTAGATCTTGGCGGTGTCGTGCAAAAAAACTATCTTTATATTGTATGGTTTTGTTTCCATCACTCATTTCAACATATGGAAAACTTGTCCAACTACAGGGGTGCAAAACGCCATCTGCAGAAAGATATAGTCCTCTGTTTCCTATCATGCACAAAGGCACGATATTACCAATTGGTTGCACTTCTTGATATTTTTTCTTATTAAGTTGCATATATTCATAATTTGGAATTTTTCTTCCACTAATATCTATAGTATGCCGCGAATACCTATGTGTATTGCTTATATACTCTTGGCGTGGTTCTAGAAAATCATTTTCACCATGGTAAGCCTCGCCATACTTAGATCCAAATTTTGTACTTTTTGTCCATTGCAAAGAGTCACAGTTATTTTTCTTTGCTAAATTTAAAATTTTGTCTTGGTGGTCTTGATTAAAACTAAAATATATAGATGCCCAAACTACAAAAGCATTACTATTATTAGAAATTATAGACATTCCTTCCATAATACTTTCAAAATTGCTATTTTTTCTGTATAGGTTGTTTGTAAAATTATCGTATCCATCAACACTAAAATTTATAGTATCATATTCATTTAGCACATTAGATAAATTATACCACCATTGTGGCTTTTTATGGCTACCATTTGTGATTGTTACTGTATGACAATCTGGATTTATTTTTTTCACGTAGTCAATAATAGGAATAAAATCTCTTGCATATATTGGGTCACCAATGTCACCACATAAAGTTAATCTTTTAACATGATTTTTTAACAAATCTTCAGTAAAAACAGATTTAAAATCTTCCAACGACCACTCTAAATTTATCCATGGCGTATCTGGAAGTTCAGTTCTGGGGCACCTTGGACATTTAAGAGAACACTTACTGGACAATTCTAAGTGCCAGTGATACAACTGCCAGTTATAATTATTTTTCATGGAGATAACCTCTGGAAATCAGTGTCACTGAAAACAAACTCAACAATTTTTTGTGCCACAAAACTAGGCTCTAAGTGTGGTTGAGAATAAAACTTGTCATCATCGGCTATGTTTTCAGAAAATTTGTATCTATTTTTATTAAAATTCGTTTTTGTTAATCCCACCCTAAACTCTTTAAATTTCCCATCTGGAAAATCCACTTTTAACAAGTCTGTAAAATTACTTAAAGAATTTTTTGTGAGTGTATAAATCAGATCATTACCATAATACTTGTCACAATTTGTGCTAGTAATATTACAGATTACAGATTTTGGGTTTTTCATTAATGCTTTTTGAGTTAGGAGTATTGATGATGTTAAATTAACATTCAATACTTCGGTCCATTTTTTTGGATCATGTTCGGCAAATAAGCACTTGCCACCAAGATCATTTCCAGCACAATTAATTAAAATATCACAATAAGAAAAATCATAATTTACCACAGATGCAATATCGCCTAAATCTATCTCATTTCTTGTCAGTGGAATCGTGATATAGTTTTTTTGCACAAGAAGATCATTAATCTTTTTACCTATGCCTGAAGATGTTCCTGTAATACAAATTTTCATATCAATTAATTTTGGTCACTCATGAGTTTGCACCGCTTCCACCATTCTGACATTTCTGGAAATGTATCAATAAAACTGGTCGAACGTCTAGAATCATGTTCTGAAAAGAATTTATAAAAATCTGCCATACGGTGTTGCTTGTCAGACTCATCTAAATTTTCCTGCATCCATGCAATATCACGATCTAATCTGTTGATTTCATAATCTTTAAACCCGCGAAATCTGGAGTGCTCTGTTTCGATGTTTTCTTCCATCCACCGCTTAATTTTTTTCATTTTAAATGTATAACTGTCTGGTAGTAATTGCATACTTTGCCATTTTGGAGTGTGTAATACGGGTGTATCAAACCACACTCTCTGATAAGTGTCGCTATAAGTTTTTCTTAACTCTAATATACCTTCTAGAAGTTTGTCTAAATTAGGCACGGAAAGATTATTCATGGTTATGATAAATGTAAGAGAATTTCTATATGGAATGTCGTGTAAAAATTCATGAACACGATCCCACAATAAGTTGAAATCTAAACCATCTCGTATATATTCTGCTTGTTTTCCCCATGTATCAACACTAACATATTGCATGTAATGTTCTATAGTCTCACCTCCACATAACTCACTAACGTATCTCTTATACTTGTCCCATAATTTTTGATTAACAGAGAAGTTGCTTGTCACTGCTAAATGCAAGTCAGATTTGGGATTTTGCAAAACATGGTCAAACACACGGTAGGTATTTTTATCCATAAGAGGCTCACCACCAGTCATTCTGAAATGTTTTAGTTCTGGGTATAAGTCTGGCCACCACTTCCAAAATGCATCTACATAAGGATTGGATTCTCGATTTAATATTCGCCGTCTATCACCTTTAAAATATTCAGGAGCATTGTGTGGCGTGGATGTGGGATATGCACCATGCTTATCAATTTCTTCCATCCACGTAGTAGAAAACTGTGGACTGCAATAACTGCATTTTAAATTACATGCGGAATTAAAATTGACTTCAACATAACTTGGAGTCACATCTGTGTCCCAGTCGGCATTGACTACACTGTCGAAATGCTCGGCAGCCCATGGTTCTCCTGAGCGATAATGTCGATCACTCAATTTGTCATTATCTTCCATCGCCCAACAATAACTGCATTCTTTTGGACGAGTTCCTTCTAGCATTAATTTGCGTTGTTGTTTTTTGTATTGAGTATTATGCAATGCAGCAGGATTTTTCATTATCTCACTAGCATCAATTTTATGCAATGGAGGATGATAACAGCTATTATTATGCCCTGTTGTCAGATGAAGGCTCACCTGCTTCCACTTGGCAAGACACATGGATGGGCTGACACCGTCCAGACGCTCTTTCATTTTTTCAGCATCAGAAAGAAATTTTGATTTGAAGTTGTTATCTACTTCATCACCTGAATTATTTTTAGTCATTAGTAATATACTTTTTAGCTTTGCGGGTACTTACGTAAATTTTGTGATCAACTATAGAATCTGTTTGGCTGGATGATGGGCATTGAGCACATATTTTATTTGGTTTACCAAAATTATTAATAAACGATTCTATGTCATTAATATCACTAGTCCAATGAATCCCTTCTGACATATAGGGTTCCCATTCTTCCCAATTTGGATAATCATAACGGCCAAGTGTGTCTTTTATTAATGCAGAAGTGCTACATTTGTAGATTCTACCGTTATACATTAAAGGACATGTCTGTTGTATACAGTTACCAAACGCTTCTTTTGGGTTGGCATGCCACGGTGACATATTAGAATAATCGTTTTTAAAAGTTTTGATAAACTTATCTGGACGGTTAATCTGAAATCTTATGCCGTTTTCTGTCATCCAACGATTAATTCCATACTCGTATACTGGTTCCCACTTGTATCTATTAAATATTTTTTCTATTGTCTTTTCTAATTTTTCATCATTGACATGAACTGTTATTTTTAAAACAGTGTTGCCAATGTCCTGTATAGTATCCAAAACATTCCAGTGTTTTTCTAATAACAACCCATTCGTAGTAAATCTTATTTGACTATCTGGCAATATCTCTCTAACGCCAACTAACCAGTCTTTACACTCCGGGTTTATCAGTGGTTCGCCGCCCATAATACCAAAGTCTGGAATTTCTATACGTTTTTTCCACTCCGACAACCAGTCTTTTCCCTCTGTCCACGAAACATATCCTTTATGAGTAAGATCGCTAAAATTTGTGCAACCCTTGCAAGAAAGATTGCATGCTTGGGTTAGCATAGTTTCCACAAAAGGAAGAATTGGTTTTTGATGATTAATCATACATTACCAGATAACGCCTGATGTTCTGTTATCATTGGGTCTAAATTTTTCCAATTTGAGCGGTAATGATGTTTAAAAAATTTACTAGCGTTTTCATCCAATAAGTTATCAGCTAAATCTAGTTGTTGTGATAGTCGCTCCCCAAATTCGCTTATTAATTCACGTGGATTTTTAGATCGGACTTCACTGTTCCAAAAGTCTTCAAGATAAGAAAAATCTTGGACATTTCTATAATCCCAACTGTCTAGCATTGTCAAAAATGTCCCCTGTCTGGCACCCGCAATTGCCCAAGAACCATGATCTACATCTAAACCAACATTCTGCCAAATAGTTAAATGATCAAGGTTTCTTTCATGTACTTTATCACGAAATTCAGACACAGAAGGGCAATATCCCCTATCAAGGCACATTTTTACCCCCTCCCGGAATCCTGCTCTCCATGAATGAAATTCAGAACCATTGGGATATGTTGTAGAATAGCAATCATGCATTGCCCAGTAGCGGTCATCAAAACAAAATTCTACCAAAGTTTTATCTGAGCCGTCAGAGTTTTCATGGGTTTTCATGTTTTGCACAAAGTCTTTTGTCCAAGAACTTATTCCACCATTACCATACATTAACCCATTAATATTGTTTCTTGCTCTCCATCTAAAAACCGCTTGCTCTTGCTGTTCATTTTCAAATTCTAACTGTAAATCAAAAAATTCTGGACTTGGTAAATTGTCACCATCGATCAAAATAAATCGCTCAGTTTCGCTTGCATCAGCGGCAGCTTTGTGTGCTGCGTCAGATCCTTTAACACCATCAACACGGACTGCCCATGGAACAATGTTTTTAATTTTAGTCCAAAATTCTTCTTTTTTTGGCTCATCATATGTTAAGAAGATACAATCTAAATCTGCAATATCAACGATATTCATGTGTTTTTATTTTCCAATATTGTCCATTTTTAGATTCACCAATTAACGTGATATCATTTGCATTGCAACACGTTCCTTCCGAATCATGTGGTACTAATTTTAACGAATCAGTTGGGCTACGTTGCAAAATACGTCCATTATCTACTTTGATGTTTTGGTAATCCCCACGGGTATAAGTTTCTCGATCTACGATAACATAATCACCATCAACTTTTTCTGTGGTATAAAAAAGTGGGTATCCATACTTATTATAATACAAACGAAACTCTACTTCAACCAATTTATGTTGATGTTGTTTAAATTCTTCAAGCCCCTGCCAAAAGTTGGTCATAGTGCTCCTCTAATTTTTGTGCAAATTCTTTTTTGTGGTAGTGAACAGGATACTGCTGAGCGAACGAATTAATTCGCAACTGACCCTTATCTAATTCCCAGACAAGATGTCGGGTCCAATCTTCACTGGGAAAATTATTATGCTTTCCTTTCATATGAACAAAACTTGGATAGTCAGATTTTGGTATCGTGACATTTTCTTTTCCTACCATAACAGCAGCAATCGAATATACAAGATCTGTATCTGGTATCAAATCTTTGTCAATGCCAGATAGTAACTTATAATAACTATCCCAGTTATCAAAAATGTGTCTGACTTGAGAAAAAAAATCTTTAGAAAACTTACTAAAACGCCAATATGTTATAGCATTATACAAATCTGGCAGGTTGTTTTGATCAAATATTCTCCGGTAAAACCTTTCACCTGACCAATGACCATAAAGATTTCTACACCCTTGAGCAATAACAACATCACGATGTCTTAAGTTTGTCCACCAATGGTCAATTGGCCCGGTTAACACAATATCTGATTCTAGTTTTATTGTTTCATGAAATGGGCTACATTGAAATATTTGCCAATCGTTTGCGAATGGATTTTCTTTATTAACTGGATACCGAAACCCTTTAATATAATCAAATAGTACACCATCATTCTCAGATTCGTAGTCTGTTAAAAGGCAAATTTTTGCTTCTGGTTGCCAATACCGGATACTTTTTGCTAGTGCTCGGGCACAAGACAAATAATCAGCTGTTTCACTTTCTATCGCAGTGATTAAAAACCCTTTATCATCAATTGGTTTCAATTATTCTCTCCAGCGAAGATTTGCCCATTACGTGTATGTCTTGATTTTGTATTTTATTACGCATAAGTTTTTTGCGAGATTTAGTTGTTTTTTGATAGGTAACTTCAAAACAATCAGTGTCTATTTTTTTAACATCATGTTCTGGGTGTACATTAATAATAGGCCAAGGCATTGCATGGTTTTTTGTTTCCAAGTGTCCTGATACAATACTCAATGCAATACTAAGTGCATAATCATTTCTATACGGTGTCTCTGGAAATCCATATAAATTGGCATAATGTCCAAAATTGTTTTCTATCATTTTTATTAATTCAAATATTATTTGACTTTGTTTTGTTTTTCTGAACATTATCACAGTTGCCCAAAACATTTTCATATGAAATTTTCCAAATGTCGGATTGTCACCTTTTGTCCCTGATACTTCAATGGCAGAATCAGGGCAAATAAATTCATAAGATGTATCTAAAACTGTTTGTAACTGGCTACTAGCAACTATGTAATCAACATCTAATAGCAGAGTTTGATCATATGGACTTAAGTCATAAGCACAACAACGCCCTGAGTTTCTCCACTCTACAACCGAATTTCTATCATCAAAATATCTCTTAGAAGATTTTGTGTTTGGATTTGTTATAATTTTATCAAATGCAGGTGATTCATATTCAACGTCGGTGACAACAGCAGTGGGGATATTCAACCAGCGTTTAATATTTTTAGCAGAGAATTCTGCTATTTTTAAATAATCAGTATCATCTGTGTTATAAGCAAATAGTAATGCACCAGTTTTCATCTTTCTTTACTATTTTCTTCATATTCAGTTAGCCATCCATTCATTTGTTCTTGCCAATGACTTTTTGCAAGTTGTAGTAATTCTTGTACATTTATTTTAACTGGATTATTATAAAGGTCTTCAATAACAAGTAATTCTGTATCTGCCATGCAAGTTAATGCATTAATTAGTGTAGGTCCAGCCTCCCACATTCCACCATTGTAAGCAAACTTTAGTTTGGCTTGGTACTTTTCACGCAAGATTTGTTGGTTTCGAGCGTTATCAAATCTTGTTTTTGCATACTGATAAATGTCATTTGAATCCATAGGAATAGTTAGTATTTTTATTATCTGTAGACAAAAAAAATACCTGACAATTTGTCAGGTATTTTAAGAGTGGTTATTGTTTGTTTATATTATGACGTAATATAACTGATAGAGCCACTAATAGTTGGTGTGCCCCAAGTATTTGAAATATGTGTTGTCGATGGTGGTCGAACAACTGTGGTAGAACCCGTTGTGCCCTGAACTTGGTCTTGTGTTTGTGGGTTTGGTGATGGCTGGTCATTATCTTCTTTAGTATCAGTTGCATCATCACGAAATGTCATCGTAAACGTAAGTTCATCCGACGCAGAATTTAAAGAAACACTAATTTCAATAAAGTTTGCAGTATATGGTGAACTATCGGCAAACTGTTTGAAAATAGACTCCGCTGAGCCGCCGGGTGTTAAATCATAGAATCCAGTATTATCGCCAATTGACGCTGGAGTACCAGATCCACCAATCTTATCAGTTCCAGAATATGTGGTGCCAGCGATGGTTGCTGACGAACCACTTGTAAATGCAATAGTACCAACATCTGTTGCTAAATCATTCCATTCTGTGCTCTTGCTATTGTTTGTTCCAGAACGCACTGCCGAAAGTCGAATCATTCCACCTGCATTAAAAAAATAACGTGCAGAGTCAGCATCTGCGAATGAAACTGTGGTTGTTGTTTCTGCTTGTGTATACCAAGAAGTAGTACCGGTCACAGAACCGCCAGAAGTAATATCTGTTCCGTTTGCTGCAGCATCCAAACTGTTAGTAAAAACTGCGTTTAGGTTTGTGTTTAGTGCATTGAAAGCCTCAATTGTATCACCAACCGTTGGGTTTGTAATTGCAGTAATTGATGTTCCTTGATGACTTGCCAAGCTAGAAATTCTGTTAAGCAAGGTAGCCCATTGCGTTGCGGTTACTGTGCTGCCAGCACTTACTATTGGAACTGTGCTGCTTTGGCCGTAACCTTTATTGCCAGTGCCACTACCCCAAACTGTATTAACGTTGGCTGTGGTATCGTCGCCTGTACCCGACGCATTTCCAGTTGCGAAAATGTTGTAATCATCATCGCGTATTGTTGATCCTGAAGAATATGCCATTTTTTTTTCTGTCCTTTTGTAGCTAAATTTTGGTATAGCTGTATTTAGATTACCTTATATTAAGTATTTATACTATCTTAACAATTGCTTCTATTATAGCAACGTCTTCTGTAGTCTTTGCTTCGAGTGCACGACCAATTGTATTAAACGGTGTAGCTTCATTTTCAACCGCTGCACGTGCCGTGCCGTTACCTGCCGAAACTAATCTATCGCCTAATTTTACTTTGCCAATGGTCTTTACTGGTACACGACCGGTCATTGCTACAGGTGGATGTGTTTCATCTTCACCAACACCAGCATTCATTAGATATGCAGCACGGGTGCTTATAACACCAAAAACTCTGTCGCTTAACTCTTCTGCTGCCTCAGTAATTTCAGCGGAACCACCTAGTTCTACTACAGTACCTGCTTCATACACAACATCGGCTGCAAAACGCTCAGCCAAATCAGCATATTGTGCACTTGTTGCTTTGGCAAATACAGTATCAAAACCATTTGAGATTGAGCCAATGTTGCCTTCACCAGCAGTTCCTGTTTTAATTATTTCAGAGAGACTAGCAAAGCCTGATGCAGTAACATTTGTTGTTGTTACATTTCCGTTCGCGGTGACATCTGACGAAAATGAAACATCTGTCGTTGATCCATCAATAACCAATGCTGCGATTTGTGAGCCACCATCATTGACTCGTAACACTAGGTCACCATTTGTCTCGCGGTTATCAATTCTAACATCTGTACCAACTATGTTAAAAGAACCTTCATTACCACCACCAACAACTAAACCATCATTGTTTTGTATTGAAAGTCTGCCTGAAGTGGTATCATTACTTGTCGAACTTAAAAATCCGGCTGAAGATATTCCTTCAAGAGTTTGGGCATTTGTTGCAGTGCCTTGGAAAAGAAGTGTTTGTCCGCTTAGTGCGGTGTCTGGCAAGTTAATACCGGGTTTAATTGTTGAAGAAAACCCAGTTATTGCACTTGCGGGAGTAAATGCAGCATCTTTGCTAACAATTGCTGTTGTTGCGTCATCTACTACAATACGAACAACAAAGTGCTCTACTGATAGATTGTCAACAATTGTTGTTGGGATTGCACCAGTCTCACCAGCACCGGGTCCTGCACCCAACGGCCCAACTAATGTAAAGTCAGAACCGTTGTAAACATTTAGTTGGTTATTGATGGTATCAAACCAAATATCACCTACGACATTGTTGGTTGGTTCGTCATTGCTGGCAGTTGCAGCACTAATTGTTTTAAAAGTTGAACCATTAAAAACCTTTAGTAGTCCTGCACCAGTATCATACCACAACTGTCCAGTTAGTGGTGTGCTAGGTTGTGTATTATTGGCGGCGTTCTCAAGTAATTGAACAAAGTTCTCATTGAGAAACTCGCCATACCCAGCAAAGTTTTTGCCGACCAGTGTTACATTACTGTCGGTGTTAAGGGTACCATCTGCAACAACTGCAAAAATGCTACCATCTGTTTTATTAACGGTATACGCCATTTCGAGAAACTCCGTTTGCTATAGCTTTAATGTATTTAGTCATTAGTTATATGCATATATTTATGATGTACTTAGATTAGTAAGTGTTTGAATACGAATAGTGTAATCAATCTGTATTTGTCTGTTTAGACTCTTTTGAACCGGATGAAAAATTGCATGAGTAATTAATTTTAGATTATCAGCAGAACCATTCCAACTTTTTAACCCAAGTTCGTCAAAAACAAAATCCCCCTCAAGGTCTGTTGAATTATCAAATGCTTGTTGTCCACTTGGTTCACCAAAATCAAGCAAACAACTCACCAATATATCTGAAAAAACATTTCCAGATATATGTGACACAGTTAATTTATTCCTAATTGGGTCGGTATTTGCTGCTGAATTATCATCAACAACCTTTGTAAATGTTGAATTATATAGTTCTGCATTTTGTCCGGTGACATTAGGTGGTAGGTAAGTTATAACACCCGTTGGATCTACAGCACTTCCACCATTTCCAAAACTCATTGCATAAATTTCACCAACACTTCTATTAGCCAAACTATTTGCCATTGCTTCACTCATATTTTCGTAATGAATGCTGTTGGTGGTATTAAGCAACAACTCGTTAGTGTTTGGGTCAAAAATTTTGACAAATCCCTTAATTTCAACTGGTGCTGGAATCATGCTCGTGTCTCCACAATAGTTTTCCCAGTTTGGGGGTCTGAAATACGAACGAAACCTTCCACTCTGGTCATGCCGACCTCGTTGGTTGGTTTTGGTTTATTATGTTTATCTTTTTTCATATGTAGTTATTTACCTTCTACTGCACACCTTTTAAGAACTGTGCAACGTTTGTTTGCGATTCTTGAAGTGAGTTGCCATCAAGAATTGTGCTCTCTCCCAAATCATACCAAGTATTAAAAATGGCGTTATCTGCTTGATTACCCCGACCACCATCGATAACATTGTCTCCGGCTGCATGTTCAAAGACAGCCGTTCCTGCGGTGCCTCTTCTTAACCCGCTAACCGTATTATCACCGAGGTTTCTATTCCGGAATGTTATACGCTCGCCATTAACAAAAAGAATACCAAATCTTCCTTGTTCTAATTGCGGATCTTCTAATACACCGGCGTCTTCAACATAGATAATGTCATCAGATGCTAACAATGGTTCTGTTAGCACAGTTGAACTTTCGTTAATTACTCGGTGCACTGAACGGTTTTCACGCATATCATTGAATATCTTAAATTCAAGAGGCAGTGGTACAGTTTTTGTTCCAAATATTGTTACAGCAACAATGTCTTCGGGGTCAGCAGAAGTTCTTGTAACTACAAGCACATCTTTACCATCTCTAGTTTCAATGATATAATCTTCGTTTGGCAACATTCTTTCGCCGTTATATGTTGCCCATACTCTATTGGCAGCAACGCCGACCGTATCCAACTCAAATTCCGAAACAAATTCAGTTGTCTCACTGACTTCATCAAATCTGCTTGCATCGTATCCAACAATGTCAAATGGTACACGCGAACTTTCAAGTGATCCTGTTGGGCCTTGGAATACTTTTGTTTGTAATCTCTGCTCCCTTGTGTCACCCCAAGTTCGAATTGTAATATCATCACCTGAATTCAGTTCGACTGATTCTCTTATTGTTAATAGCCCAGAAGAAATTACATAATCACTTAATGCACGAACATAAATTGATATTCTGTCACCATTCTCTGGTGCATTTTGAAGAGTTATAGTTCTTATAGAACTTCCATCACTTGGATTTAATACAAAGTCTGTACCAAGGTCTAACTCTTCATCATTTATATAAACTGTGACATCAATTGCTCCAATTTGATCTGGATCAATAGAATCGTCATCTCTAGAAACTGGATATGTTAAAGTTGATTCATCGGCAGTATGATGTATGCCATTTGCTGGTCTCAATCGTAACCCATTGACTTCAACAATGGCATGGCTTTTATTTGAATATTCTAAATTATTATCTAGTTCAAATTGTCTATCTGTTCCATCATATTCAAACGACTGAAGAACTGGATATGAATAACTAAATCCTTGTTCTGTATTACCAAGAACAAAAATTGATATTAGTGAATTATTCTGAATTGTTGTCAAAAACTCTATGTTTGTGTCATTGCCAGATTCACTGAAAGAAAAGGCTTCGTATAATTCACCATTAACCAGTATTAATATTTCGTTTATTTCAGAAAAACTAACCGGCACTTGAATAATATCATCAGTAATGTCAGAGTTTGTAAATTCATCCGAGAAAAGGTGATTTCCACCACCCAATCCAAATATATCTAAACGTACTATATTTCCTGTGCCAGCACCTGATATTAAAGTTACTGTATTATTAACCCAGTCAATGGTATAAGCGTTTTCCGGCAAAGTGGCACCAGATGTTAAGTTAGTTACTACTACGGCTGTTGTGGGTGTTGCAAGTTTAGGCAACTCATATGTTCGACCTAATGATGGATGCTCTATTAGTATATTTTTTGTGTCAGTTTGCCAAGCATGCCCATTTCCAGAGGCATCAAACCCAACACGCGTTATCACATTGATGTCTAGTGTATCGAAAGTTGAACCGGGTACTAGTTCTTCTGGGGCATGACTTGCATATGTGTCAATAAACTTGCCACCATTAACCTCAATTCCGAATGACCGAGAGTCTTCTGGTGCACCACCATATGCTGGTGCGGGTAAAGTTCCCAAGAAACTGTCTGTGAAATTACTTGAGTAACTTACATCAAGAATATTCTCGCTGTAGGTGGGACGCGTAATAGAAGAATTGATAGATATATCGGCATCAACGTCTGGTGCTGTATCAAATGTTACCGTAGCAACTGCATTTGCAAATACGGGATCAAGAACATAATCAGTGTCTTGTATCTGTGCACTCCCGTCAACCGAAACTGTCACACTCTCAACTGTTGTTGCAAGGCCATCATCAGGATATCCAAGTTCATAGGTAACTGTTGACCCATCACCAACATAACTGACTGCAATATCATTTTCTGGTCCTGCGTCAATATTATCAAATGGAACAACATCAAATGCTGATATGTCATATCCGGTATTTTCATTAAAGGCTGGAGCGTCAACCTGCACGCCGGGATAATCAATACCATCTACTAATAGTGACAGGTCATTGCCGGTGGTTCTTGGTGCTGGAACATAATATCCAGCGGTTCTATCAACACCACTCAATTCCCCGGGAAGAACTCTTTCATAGTTTTCTAAAGTAAATTCAGTGCCAGAGAAGAGTACGCTACTATCATTAGTTTCTACAACTCGGTATACTTCATTTTCATATCTAACAAGATCATTTTCTGCATAAAGTGTATTTGGCTGCCAATCACTAACGCTGCTTTGATATTCATATCGATCATATCGAAGTGTGATAAGTGCATTTCTTGGTCCCTGTGTTTTCATTATAGGAACAACACGAGCACCACTACCATTGCCGCCAATCAATTCAATTGTTGGGGTCGTGGTATACCCAGAGCCGTTTTCAGTAATTTCTACACTTGCTACTTGTCCAAATACATTTAATCTTGCACGTGCTTTTGCTGGCGTGGTGGCATTACCGCGTATGATTACTTCTGGGGGCACTGAGTATCCCGATCCACCTGCAAAGACAGAAATTGTTTCAATTTCAATGAAACGATTCTCAAACCATTGACTGTAATCACCATTGCTCCACAATGGTAAGTCTGAAGCAACACTGCTTGTGCTGCTTAATCTGCCAGTATCATCTAATACTGGGGTTATGAAGCGGGTTTCTTCTGCATTAAATTCTGCTGGAAGATCAAAGTCGGTTATGTCTCCACGGAATAGCTCTTCACCCTCATATTTTAAGTTAAACTGTCTAACTTTGACGTGGTACGGTTTTACTTCTTCTATGTAATCAGATACAAATGTTTGATTATCCTGCTGGTAAACACGGAATGGTTCCAATGATCTTATTGTATGATCAATATCAACAAGGCTAGTTTTTTCTAACCATTCTGGTGTAGTTTGTTCTGACAGAATGTAATTGAATAGAAGTACAAGTGCTCGGTTTCTATCAATTCCATTATCGTCGATGAGTAAGTCTTGATTTATTGCTTGAACAATTTCTCGTGTTTCACGGACAGGCCTTTCATCAAAATATTGTGCGTCAAATACTTCATTATCAAACCCAAATTTTTCAATTGAATTATCTGCAATACTTAAATTAATCTGTATTGTTGCTGATTGGGCTGCTACCCGTGCCCACTCATTATTTTCTCTGAGATAAATTTCCCACTCACCAGAACCATCGTTATCCACCCGCACCAATTCGCCGGTTGAAGCAGCGAGTTCAAACAAATCAGATTTGGTTGCCACTGTACGGTCTAAAATTGTCTCTGGTGAATATCCTGTAGCATACCAATCAACAAAATCCCAATATTGTTTTGTATCAAATGTTTGTATTCTTATTTGATTTAAATTGCGGTTCCCATCAACTTCATAGACTGACCATAATCCACCAACTGTGTCATCCTGTAGTACCAAATAGCGAAATCCGATTGGAACAATATTTAAATTTTGGAAATCAAGTTCTAAACGTGTTTCTACTTGTTTATTCCAAACACCACTGGCACTGCTTGGTATTTGTTCTTCGGAGTTTAACCTAGAGAAATCACGTATTTCAGCAAATGGTCGAGTCATTAATACTCTATTGACCTGATTTATATAATTTTGAAGAGCAGCCTCGCGGTCTTTAAACATACTCTGACGAGGTCTAAAATCAATGCCATATAGTTCAGATGGTGGTAGAGTAGGGTCAGGTACTAGATTTCCTTCAGTATCTGCACCACTCAAACTATCTAATAATTTTCTATAAACTTGACCTGTTATAAACCCGTCTTCTCTGTTTTCTGGTATTAACTCATATTCAACATGAACTTGGTTCTGCGTCTCAATACGGTCGAATTCAACGTGTAAAATACTATTGGCTCGATTAATTAAATCTGTGCAGTTATACAACCCAATTGTGTTTGGTGAAATTAGAGCCATATACGGAATACCACTTGAGCGTGGTGCTTCAATATATTGCTGTATAGCGTTTAGACCAAGTGTTTTTCCAGCCTCTCTGCTTACTGAGTCTATGCCTGATACCCAGAAGTAATAACGATTTGCTACTATTTGATTATCAAGTACACCACCTACCACAGTAAAAGACTCAGTATCTTTGGGGACGCCGGGACCTAAATACTGTGATGGTGGAACCGTGCTTTCTATCCACTGATACAATTCAACTTCACTGCCAGTTATATTTTGAGCCCAACGTCTGCTTGCATAGTTAATATCGTCTGAATGATATTCAACTAGTCTATAGTTGGTAACATCCCACCAAATCTGCCCAACGTGTTCGTCACGCCAAGAACTAGCGTTTGATGTGTTTCCTCCACGATTGTATCCAGCAGGGTCAACACCCGAAATAAAATCAATATTTTCTTTTGCTACGCCCAGTATTTTTCCTTGTAAAGGATCAATCCAATCAAGATACTGTAAAACACGGCGGTCAACGGAATCATATACGTATACTGAGTTGATTAATTTGCTATCTACTTCGGTTGCTTGTTGGTCAATCGCTTGCCAAGCTGGTTTACGATCAAGGTTGTTAAATGCAAAAACGGTACCAGAGTTGCGATTTGGGGCACCAATTAACAATCTACCGTTAACATAATCAACATCAGAACCAAATTTGTCTCTATTGGAGATTTCGCTAACGAATACCTGTTGACCAAAAACAAATCTTCCGGGATTTAGTGGGCTGCTGTTTGCACTAGGCAAGAAGTCGTAAGTATAAACAGTTCCTGCCTCTTCCACTGTATCAATAAAAGTAGTTGCACCATCGTCAAACTCTAATCCAACTTCAGTTTGCCATAAACTAGGTGTGGTTAAACGGGCACCCGGAGCACCAATTACTAAGTTGTCTGCCTCGGTGTCAATTTGTACTACGTGTCCAAATCTTGCACTCGTTTGTATACGTGGTGGTAAAATATTTTGTGTACGCTGCACTGGACTAAAATCAAGGTCATCAAATGCTGTTCCAGAACCCGGCAGAATTAATAGTTTATTAAAGTCAGTTTGTGCTCTTGGCTCTATTGCAGATATTATCAGTCTTCCAGCCGTGTCGGTTGTTGCTTGAACATTTGTGATACTGGTGTTGTTAATATCCTGTGCAAACACAGCAGTCCACGATGATTCTATCCAAAAATCAGCGTTAGTTATTAAGGTTCCAGCCGGAACATCTTGTATAGCACGATAAATTGTTCCACCTGAAATGCGGAAATCGCCTTCGCTATGTGTCGCACCAGCAACGTGTGTCGCAACACTTGAGACTTCAACGTCTATATTATTAATTCTTACTGTATCGCCCGCTGTCAATGCAGCGTCTGGGTTTTTAGATGTTGCTAGCCCGTAAATTCGAGGTTGGTTAACAAATCTTTCTGCTGAGCCACCATTGCGTACTTGGCGGCTATCACCGGGTGAGCCAATGTATATGCTGCAATTGGTAGGGCACTGGCTTACACTAAATCCAAATTCGGCAGCCGACTGTAATTGACTTGCGGTTAGAGTTTGCATTTTGACAAACTCTACAGTTTCAACCTCAAGAACATCTCCAATTTCAAAACTAGCATTTGATATATCAATATCTGCATTTGATAATACTGAGTATTCGCTGCTTAAATTATATTGTTCCACCGAATTTATTTCACTCGGAACCAGAAGTTGTCGGTTAATTTTAACTGGCACCACATTCGCATTTGATATTTCTGTATCACGTCTTGGTGTATAAACTGTTTTTGTACGACTATCAATTTCAAAACGCTCAACAATTCTATCAAACAAAAATACTTGACCCGGAGTCTCAGCGTTCCCCACACACCCAACAACTAACTGTCTACCGTCTGTGGTTGTGTCAATACTTGAGCCAAATTTTTCTAATTCAAATGTAATGCTTCCAGACGGTGTGCTATCAGGAGCAGCATTGAGTGTAATTTGGTCGTTGGCAGAATCAACAGAAACAACGTATTGTCCAGAATTAAAACCAGTGCCAGATAGAATCATCTGTGGTACAATTCCGTCAGTTTCATCTACTGTTATTACTGTATTATCCTGTGACACGAATGTTTTTGTTTGTGCTGGTATTTCTATAGTGTTAACTTGTTTAAAGTGCGTTTTTGCTCTTACTAAAATAGTCGAGTCAATAATTGCTGTATCGCCATCTGTAAATGTGAGCATGTTAGCAATATCATCAAAAGTATAATCAATACCAGCACGCAAAATAATTCCATTTCTTAAAACAGAAAAACTATTAATATCATCGTCTACGCCAATTAATTGGTCAAGGCTTTCATTATAAACAGTGATAGTACTGCCGTTTGCTGGTGCAGAAACAAAAGTTAACGTTTGACCAAATACCGAAAAATCAGTAGTGAGCGTTTGTTCAGTATTATCAACAAATACTCGTAAGTCAGCAGAATCGACAGAACCAAGAGAAGCGATGTTGAATTCAGTTGATACACCATCGGCGACACTTCTATAAGTGAGAGATATTTGTTCTTTTCTAGAAATTATTACAGATTCACCAGAGCCGGGAGCAGATGCAAAACTTACAAGATTGTCTGTTGTATTAACAACATAATCTCCTGCTGTTCTAGATAGTACTCTATTATTAACAATTACAGAAAGTTCATCACCATTATTATCAGAACCAATAATAATACTGCCATCAAAACTAAATTCAGTTGTGACACCATCTGCAATTTCTCTTATAAACTGAGATTGGCGATCTACTCGTGTGTATGCATACACTTGATTAGAACCGGGAGAAGAAACATATATCCACTGACCATCGTCACTAATTGCAACTGCGTCGCCAAACCGGTCACCCGCATTGCTATTAGGGTCTAGCAATAATTGTGTTTGCTCAAATGTAGGATTTACTGGGCTTTCCTTAAAAATAACCGCTGCATAGCCTTTTTCAGAATCTGAATCAGGAGCACCAGCAACAGCCCAACTGCCTCTGCTAACAGCAATTGAACGACCGTATCCTTTAATTTCTGGAGTTCGTAAAGATAAAATACCAGCACCCTCATAAGTGCCATTACGATTTAGTCTATATGCAAATAATTGTCCCTCGCCGCTTGGTCCTCCATCTGGTGAGCCAACTAATACGCCCACATCGTCAAAACCTTGTGCAACTGCAGTACCATATTGATCTGTTTCTACTTGTGGTGTTAATTGGGTGTTGCTAGTAAATGGCTCTTGCTTTTCTAATACTTGCCAAGTACCATCACCGCTATCATCCACCCAAGCACGGTCTCCGGGTTCTAATGATGTGGAAAAACTAAGGTTTGATATGTCGCTTGGTTGACTTACACGAGCAGACTCAAATGTTAAAACAATTCCGGTGCCACTCTGCTGTGTTTGTGCAGTACCAAAACTAAAATCAATAAGTGCTGTGCTTAATGTAGGCACAGACAATATTTCATAAAAGCCGTCAATTGAGTTTGAGAACGACTTAATAATAATTTTGTCACCTACTGATAATCCATGTGCTGAAGAAAACGTAATTCTGCTTTGTCCATTAAGATTATCATCTGCTTGTGTTATTTGAGAGGTTAACCGGCGTACATAATAAACATTCCAATCAAAATCGGAATCTTTGGCTACCCATATAGTGCTGTCAGGACCAATATTATTGAAATTCAATTGCTGTGTTATTTCATCCAATGAAAAAACTTGGAAATCAACATCATCAAGATTGACATTGCCAGCAGTTGGCAAATCAGTATCTGGGCGTGAACGTGTTAAAGTAGGCAGTATGTCAGTATCTGTAAATCGTCTGCTTTCTTTGTATAGTTGGTTAACGCGGACTGTTTGGTTGGCGTCACTGTTTTCACCATCTAATACAATAGAAATTGTTGATGGATCTGCTTGAAGATTTTCTTGGTCTAACGCTATCTCAAAATATGAACGATTGCCGTTAGCACCATATGTGCTTTGCTTGACTGCCCAATTTTCAAATACACTGTAATCAGCTCGTTCTTTGTCAAAGTCTGCAGAAGAAAGTAATTGTGTTGTGGGTAGTGTTCCCTTTGTTGCAATAAAATTACTATACAGATTAGTCTGTGTAATATCATCAAGATTAAGATTTACCAGATAATCTCGCGGCCTGAACCCTGTTATGCCTAAACCAAGTAGGTCAGCATCTTTGTTGAGATTTGCAGAATTTTTATTATAGTAATCAAGTGCATCGTCTGCTTTTGTTGCAATGTTTGGAAGTAGCCCTTGTCGGCTATCATCAAAATCACTTGGCAACCAGCTATTATAAACAAAATCTTCTGATGGTTCGACTATCTCTCTTGCACTCCACAATTTATTTTTAAACCGAACAATTTCACCACGTGCATATTTTTTGTTGGGTACCCATTCTTCTATATTAGAATTGGATATCATAAATCCGGGTGCATCAGGACGACCTACCCAATCTGTGGTTTTAGAACCAGAGAATAATATCCTAGACTGGCGATTGCCAGAGGCTGGATCATAAATCAAATCAGAAAATATGCTGGTGTTATCTAGTATTAATAGGTGTTCATAATTTACAAAATTTAATTCTGCTAATCCGATAAAATCTTCGTTTAAAATTGAAATTTTAGTTGAATCACCACTGCGATCAACATTATAATTGTTTGAATTTACTGATCTTCTGTTTTGATTTAACAGAACGCGTGGATCACTTGACAAATCCTCAAGAAGCCCAGTTGTTCTATTAATAGAAATAGTCTCAGCACTTGGGTTAAGGTTTATAATATTGCCTACACCCCAGCCTTGCTGACTCCAAATTACAAACTCTCTTGCCATCTGTAGCCAGTTGAGTGATAACCCGTTGCTTTGTGCAGAAAACTCCATACCAAACGTTTCAAGTTGTCTGCCATAACTGATTAAGAAATCAACAACTGCGTCTCGGCTTCTAAATGTATATCCATATGGAACACGCACAATATCTGTTTTAAAATCACGAGCATAACGAATCGTTGTGTTATTCACAGTTATTGAATCAAAATTACCATTTGGAATACTTTCAGTAATTTCAAAATATGGTTGTGTTGAACTATTTCCCCAAATTGTCCAACCGTTCTCACTTACCTGAATAATGACTGAACTGAATGCTATTCTTGCATCAGGTTCGTTTTTATACAAAAGAAGTTGATAACTTTCTTCGGGTATTAACAGACTGCTGTTTTGAGTGTTGGGTGTAAAGTTTTCAGCAAACAGTTTGAAATATTGCTTATCAGTAAACCCAGCCAAACGATAACAGAGTCTAACATCAATATTTGAGAAACAATCACTGATACAGTCTCTACTTGTTTCGCCAAGTTGTTGGTCATAGTCAGCAATCCAATTAAAATAACTGTGCTGTGGATCGCCTTGTCCATAACTGTTTAATTCGGTAATATCTAACCGTGAGCGAGAATCAAACAAGTACTGTTGAAACTCTGGGTCAAGTTTATAACGATCACGGTCAATGCCAGTGGCAAAATATTTTGCTGGTTTTGTT
>Ga0209946_1000088_pt1 | contig 35164 bp, 7 predicted proteins | sample SalPon2_A_H2O_MG_FD_185704 | JGI IMG/M metagenome (GOLD analysis project Ga0209946, IMG submission 185704) | Salt pond water microbial communities from South San Francisco under conditions of wetland restoration - Salt Pond MetaG R2_A_H2O_MG... | ecosystem: Environmental > Aquatic > Non-marine... | reverse complement strand
GGCGGCCATGACCGAGCCCAGGGGCAGCGCCTGGGCGACGGTCAGGGTGGCGACATCGAACTGGAAGCTGGTCAGCGCCTCGGCCAGATCGATCTCGCCGTTGAGCTGATAGAAGATCCCCGAGCCGCCCAGCAGGGTGAACCAGACCGTGGTGGCGATCGGGGCGGCCACGCAGACTGCGAGGATCATCTCGCGCACCGTGCGGCCGCGCGAGATGCGCGCCACGAACAGCGCCATCAGCGGCCCATAGCCGATGAACCAGGCAAAGAAGAACACCGTCCACCACTTCATCCACCACTCGGGTGCGGTCTGGGTGGTCATGGTGGCCATGGACAGGAAGTTGCCCAGATAGGCGCCCATGCCCTGGGTATAGGCGTCGACCAGGAACAGCGTGGGCCCGAACACCAGAATGACGGCGCCAATGCCGAGGGCCAGGTAGACGTTGAAGCGGCTGAGCATCTGGATGCCGCGATGGATACCGGTGATCGCCGAGGTGACGTAGATCCCGCCCAGCACCACGAGCACGGCAAGCTGTGTGCCGTAGCCATCCGGCAGGCCAAACAGCACGCTACCGCCAAAGGCGACCTGAGTGGCCAGAAAGCCGATGGGGCCGACGGTGCCCGCCACTACCGAGATCACGCACACGGCATCGACGATGCCGCCGAAGGCGCCGCGCATGACCCGATCGCCGAACACCGGATAGAGCAGCGTGCGGGGCTGCAGGGGCTGGCCGTTGACGTAGTGGGCGTGGGCGAGCACCAGGCTGGTCAGCCCGCCGAGCACCGCCCAGGCAAGAAACCCCCAGTGCATGAACGACTGGGCGAGGGCCCCACGGATGGCCTCGACGGTGCCCGTTTCGGTGCTAAAGGCCGGCGGGGTCTGGGCGATGAAGTGGTACACCGGCTCGCCGGCGGCAAAGAAAACGCCACCGCCCGCGAGCAGCGTGCACATGATGATCGCCACCCAGCGGAAGGTGCTGATCTCGGGCTGAGCCAGGTTGCCCATCCGAGCTCGCCCGGCCGGCGAGGCCGCCACACCCAGGGCAATGAAAAAGGTCAAAAGCAGCAGGGTCTGGAAGTAGGAACCCAGATACCGCGCCGTCCAGCTAAACCCGGACCCGACCAGCGCTGAGACTAGCTCGACGTCGTAAAGGGACAGCCCGACAAAGGCCAGGACAAAGCCCATGCTCAGCCCGAGTACCCAGGGGTCACCGAGGCGCTTGTCGGTCGTTGGGGCATGATCAGACGAACCGATGGTCTCGGCATTACTCGTGGTCATTAACCAATCCTTTCTGAAGAGATGATGAGTTTGTAGGTGATGCGCCCGGCAAAGCCCAGAAATGCAAGCCCGGCTCGGCCAGCATCAGGGCCGGAGAGAAAACGCCAAACAGCGCGAGCACGGGGAGAGCTGATTGCATGAGAGCGGTCACGGCTGCTTGATCAATAGCCGGCGCGGAGTGATGGCAAACCTCGGTTCCTGCAACGTTACACCCCGTTTTCGACTCGAATCTTGCCTTCGGTAATGGCGCCCGCCTCGATTTGAAGCGTGAAAGCCTCGATGCTTCCGGTGAGTAATGCGGTCGATCGCAGGCTTGCCTGCTCGCATCGCAGCTCGCCATTCACTTGTCCGGCAACGGTGACTTGCCTGGCCTGCACGTTCCCCTCAAGGGATCCGTTGCGTCCTACGTGCACAGCCTCTGCTTCGACATTGCCCGTGAGTGCACCGTTGACATGGACCCTGCCCGGAGAGCTGATATCCCCGCGTGTGATGACTCCCTCACTGATGACCGATGAGGGATGCTCTGGCTCAAGGGCGGGGCCAAGGACGCCGGCTGACTCGCTGACCGGATCGCCGGCGCTGCGATTGGCTTCGGATCCCGTCGGTTCGGCGGCTCGACGACGAAACGCGCCTTTATTCCACATCGCCAATCACCTCCAGGACCTTGGCGGGGTCCAGGTGGCGTCCCGCCACCCGCACCTCGTAGTGCAGATGCCCACCATCGGTCTGGCCGGTGTCACCCATCAGCCCGATCACATCGCCGGCGGCCACTGTGTCACCGACTTCTACATCGATCCGTGCCATGTGGAGGTAATAGGATTCGACGCTGGCCCCGTGGTCGATGATCACCATCTTGCCAGATGGGCCATCCGCCTCGGCAAAAGTCACCCGTCCGGGCCCGCCGGCGAGGATGGCCGGTTCATCCCACGAGACCAGGTCGATTCCCCGATGGGGCAGAAGATGGCCACTTACCGGGTGCTCGCGCATGCCAAAGCCGGATGTTACGTGGCTGGCGGCCATTGGCACGCGGGCCGGCAGCGTGGCCATGAACTCCTCGATACTGCGGATGCGCTGCAGTGCCTCGAGCGAGGTCTGCGGCACATGTTGGTTGAGAACATCCGCGGATGCCGACTGCGCGGAGATCATGCCCCCGGTCCCGAGGATCGAGTCGATGCTCTCCTCGACGGTCTGCATGTTGGCGCCAAGGGCATCGACCTTCGTATTGAGCGACTGCTCGTGCTCGGCAACGATGTCAGCGGTGAACTGGCTGTAGAGATCCAGTGCCTCGACGGCGGCCTGTCGCTCTTCGGCAAGTGCCTGGTACTTGGTCGACTCGACCACTTGATGGATGTATTCGTCGAACGTGCCGAGGGTAAACGCGGCCAGGCCGACGCATGCGACGGCCGCAACGCCTTTGTAGAGCCAGCCGCGCATTGCGGCGTGAAGTTTTTGCCGCCGGATCATCCGCTCGATGTCGGCCCGGGCGATCGAGATATGAGTGCTGTCGCCATCGCCGATGACAATGACCTCGCCATGGCCTTTCTCCGGCAGCTTGCCCCTTAGCGATTCAAGCCATTGACCGGCGTGCAGATTATCCATCAGTGGCTGCCTGTGCACTGGAGTCGTCGAGCGTCGCGTCGGCCGTTGCAGCGGCTGGCTTGATGCGGGTCAGTGTGGCGTCCAGGGTTGCGCCGGCATCGACCGTTATCGTGGTGAAGCCGATGTTGCCGTGCACCTCGCTGCCGTCACGGAAAAGGATATGGCCGGCGGTGATTTCGCTGGCGGAGTGGCCCTTGATTTCGACCGTATCGGCGATGACCGATCCGCTGATATGCCCGGAACTACCAACGACCAGGGACTGACATCGTATGTCGCCTTCGATGGTCCCGTAGACCTCGATGTCGCCCTCGGCGTGCAGTTCGCTTGCCAGATGCGCCCGTACACCGACGCCGATGACCGCTGAGGATTCTGTCTCGGGTTTTTTCATGGTTGGGCCGTTGGGCGGACGCTTTTGTGGCGCCACTGCTGTGGCATTGAATAGGTGGTGGCCAAGGAGGTAAACGAACTCCCACCGTAATGATTTTCAGTCGTCCGCTCGACCAACTGAGCTACCTGGCCGCCGCAAGCTTTCTATTCAATCCGAAGCGTCCCAGTGGGTCAAGGCAGACGATGACGGCGCCTTACCCGCTTTTGGGTATTCGGGCCGTCTTGCGAACATGCAATGCTGCTGACCTAGTTAAAAAAGAGTAGTTTTTCTCTGGCAAGCCTTGGAGCATCTCCCATTGACTGAATTCGTTGACGCCGGAACGCTGGTTTTTATGTTGTCCTTGGGGACCATGGCCTTCGGCGGTGCCTTGCTTTTAGCCACTCACGCCGGCGATCGAAGTACGCGTTTTTGGGCGATGGGGTTTCTGCTGGGCGGCGCCGGGCTTCTGCTGCTTTTATTGCGTGGCCTCATTCCCCTGGTCATGAGCATTCAGGTGGGGAACACGGTCATGCTCGCGGGCGTGGCCTGCATGGTCGCTGCGCTGGCGCTTTATGCAGAGCGCTCCGGGATGCTCTTTGGGGTTGCCCTTTGGTTTTTGGCGAGCGCGGTGATTTTTAATGTCTCTGCCAGCCCGCCGATACTGGCGCCCGTCGATGTTCGGGTCATGATCATTGCGGTGCTGGTGGCGACGAGTCAGCTGCTGGCCGTGGTCATTCTCTGGAAGGTGAAGGTCGAATACGTCCGGTTGTTGAATCTTTTGCGCGCATCCCACATCGCACTCGGCCTGGCGTTTTTGGCGCGCTTTGTCTATATCGCTCAAGCGAATGTCCCCTCGGATCTGCTCGACCCCTACCCGTTTGACAACTCCGCGATTCCCAGCGGTCTGTTCTTCATGGCCGCGATCTTCCTTGCCTTTGTCCAGGGGCCGACGTTTGTGTTGCTGAAAAAGGAAGAGGCCGATCGAAAGGCCCTCGAGGCTCGCGAGCGGCTGACGAATGAGGTGGCGGCGCGATGGGCCGAGAGCCGTGTCCAGGCAGCGCAGCTGCAGGATGCGCGCGCCGATACGATCGAGCATTTCGCCCGCGGCGTCGCGCATGACGCGAACAATATCCTCGGTGTGCTGCAGTTGGGGTATGGCGAGGTGGCCGAACAGGTCAAACGCCACGAGCCCGTTCGCCCGGCCGCGCTGGAGCTTATGGGGACCGCGCTTGATCAAGCAAGGGTCACGACATCGGGTTTGATGGCGCTGGGTGGTCATCAGGCCCCGGCGCTGGAAGAAATCTGTATCGAAGCCATGGTCGGCGAGGTCGGATCGATGCTCGAGTCGACGTTGCCCGTCAACATTCAACTCGAGCAAACGACCGAGCCCTCGCTGGTCGGCTACACGCACCGGGGCTTTCTGGTCTCGGCGCTTTTCAACCTGGCGGCTAACGCCCGGGATGCCATGCCGCAGGGGGGCGTGTTGCGGTTGGCGACCCGGCACCGGGACGAGTTGCCAGCCGGGATACATCGGATTGGTGAGCCGTTGACCGGACCGATGGTGGATATCGCGATCGGCGACGAGGGCCCCGGGATAGAGCCAGAGGTCCTTGATCGCATATTCCAGCCGATGTTTACCACCCGGGATCACAAAGACGGTCATGGGTATGGCCTCTACATGGTCCAGGGGGTTGTTGAGCGCACGGGCGCTGCGCTCGTGGTCGATTCAACCCCAGGGCGCGGGACAACGATGCATTTGCTGATCAAAGAGGTAAGTCGAGGATGAGCGGTAACGACAACGCGGTGGGTTTGGTGCTTGTCGAGGACGAGCGGATGTTCTCCGAGATGCTGGCGCGGGCGTTGATAGAGGTCGCCGGCCTTGAGTTGTCAGCGCGTAGCTATACGGTCGAAACCGGTATAAGCGCTTGCCAGCGTTGCAGGCCGGCTTTATTGATCCTGGATCTGGCTCTGCCGGATGGTAATGGCCTTGACGTGCTGAGGGCGCTGACTCAAGCCCGGCCCGATGCCAACGCAATCATTCTCTCGGCTCACGCCGAGGATTTTGTGGCGCCATCGGAGCTGCAGCCTTATATCGCCGCGGTGATCAGTAAGGCGGATGCCTATCGCTCGGTCAATGAGCATGTACGTCGGCTGGTCCAGCGGCATCTGCCCAATATCGACGACGAAAATGCGCTCATTGATCGACTGACCACTCGCGAGCTGGAGATCTTCAATCTGCTCGGCGAGGGGCTGACGAACCGGGATATCGCCAAGCGACTGAGTCGATCGGCTACGACCGTGGCGACCCACCGGAAGATGGTCGCGGTTAAGCTGCGCTGTAGTGGCGCCTCGCTGATGGCCATGGCGGCCCGGCATCGGGCCCAATACGCCAAAATACCGTCTTGAGGGGATAACGATCGGGCCACCCCTGCGGGGCCCTCTGAGCGTTGTTCGAGGCAGGGTTTGGCTTGATGCAGGTTGCTTCCGGATCGAGGCTGCCACGAATCGCCGCGGTGATCGGCGAAGCAAGCTGGCTTTCATTCAATCCACTGTGCCCGTCTTCGCCGCGAAGGTGGTCGCATTGATCCCGCACGGCGCCGATGAGCTTCGGGTTGCAGTAATCAAGGCCGGAGTCGAAAGCTGTATTCGCTTGCCTGCCTCCAGTGAAAACTTGCGAGGTGGCATCGCGGCTGCCTGGGGTAACCTCGCTGGCTGTTCCGATGCACCGGCGGCGTCCAGGGCATCCTCCTCGGCAGCGCGCAGGCTGGCCGAGCGGCTTTCCCGTGCCGGCGGTCATTCGGTCGACTGAGACTCAGCGGAGCGATCCTGCTGCTCGGCGACAGCCGTCTGGAAAAGCCCTGGCATCGATGCGCCCGCGCCTTCGAGCAAGGAGATCTCTGGAAGGTCATCGCTGCCCGACACTTGTACGGTCGCGTCCACCACACAGCCACTTTCCGCGGCCAATCGGCCGCAATTGATCGTGCCTTCGAAGCCCCCGGTCTCGGCAATCAGGAGGTTTTCACAGAGCAGCTCGCCGGCCATCTTGCCGGCGATTTCAACTTCCCGGGCGCGACAGTCGCCTGTCAAGCTGCCGTGCCGCCCGATGATCAGCCTCTGGGCGCGGACGTTCCCCTCCAGCTTGCCGTCCAGTTGAACCGTCCCCGGGGTGGTGATATTCCCCTGAGCGACGGTGTCGGTGCTGACAACGGATCGTTGGTCGGATCGTTTTGGTTGGTTGGTCGCCGCGCCGATGGGGTCGCGCCCGTTGAAAGCGTCAGTTCTTCGGGCGGAATTCTGCCGGGGTCGCCACATGAGTGCTTTCCAGGTGAGGTGAATTGGACTGTCGCCCGATGAGGAAATCACGGTCGCAGCGGGAGTGCGATACCGCCTGGGGAGGATGGCAGATCGGCGACCTGAAACCTGGTAGTGCATAAAACTACCAATCATCTGGTATTTACCAATGCGGCGAAAAACTTACGGTAAGGATCAGTAGTCGCAGTATCCGGCGGCGAAACGCCACGAATTAAGAACGTAGCTGCGGTGGTGATGGGTATCGGTATACGACCAGGTGCGGGGAGCTCGCCATGGCGAGTCGCTCCCCTATTGCTCGTCGTTATTGGGTTGCTGGTCGCGCCTTACTGTGCGGCGCAGGGAGACAGTCCATTAAGCGACGAAGCCAGCGGGCCGGCCCGGGCCACTGACGAGCGGACGCGCTCGGGCGGTGAGCGCGCTCCGGCACAGGCCCGTGTCGTAGCCTCACGCAAGGCACGGCTTTCCGTAGAGATGGCTGGTCGGGTCGATCGCCTGCATGTCGACGAAGGCGATGCCTTCGAGACGGGGGATGCGCTGGTCGCGCTTGGCTGTGGAGTCGAGCGGGCCAGCCTCGAAAAAGCCCGGGCCAGTCTTGAAGAGGCGAGGCAAACACGCAAGGCGAACGAACAGCTCGCGGAGCTGCGATCGGTGGGCGACCTGGAACTGGCGCTGTCGAGGATTCGGGTCGGGGCGGCCAATGCGGATGTCTCTGTCGCCGCGGCCCGGGTCGATCGCTGCGCGGTACGGGCGCCGTTCGATGGTGTGGTGGCGCAGATACACAAGCGCGAGGCGGAGTATATCCGCGTGGGAGAGCCGCTGTTGGATGTCATCGACCCGCAGGCACTCAAGGTCGAGTTTCTGGCGCCGTCGCGCTGGTTGGCCTGGCTCGAGCCAGGCGAGGCATTCACGCTCGCGCTCAACGAGCTCGATGTGCAGATACCCGGCGAGCTGACCCAGATTGGTGTGCGGGTCGACCCGGTCAGTCGAACCGTGCGCCTGAAAGGGACATTAACCGAACAACACCGCGGCGTCGTGCCGGGGATGAGTGGAGATGTGCGTTTTGAGGCAACCCGATGAGTAACGGGAAGCGATCACCCCGCCAGGCCGGTCTGATCTGGCGGCCGGCGCCGCTGGCGCTGGAGCCGCGGCTGATCTTCGATGGCGCACTGGTCCCCGCCCTCGACGGGGCGGATGACGATCCGGTCAAGCCGGTCGACCCGCGGCGTGATGCCCGGCCGGCTGAGGAAAAGCCCGCCAAGCAGGAGGGCCGGACACCGCGGCTTCGCTCCACGCCGCTGGACGCCGGCGGAGATCCGCAGAAGAGTGCGCCATCCCGCATGGCGGCGGAGGTCGATAACGAACTGCAAGACGCGAAACCGGAGGTATCCGGTGAGCGTCTGCTCATCGTCAGCGGCTACCTCCCCAACCTGCCGCAGATGCATGCGGCGCTGGGCGATGTCGCCCGTATCCACGTCCTGGAGGGCAAGGGCGACGCGCTGGGTGAGATTTCCGACATCCTTGCCGGTTCCGAAAATGTTGCCGAGATGCACGTCGTCACCCATGGGCGGCCCGGCGCGCTGGTTGTGGGTGATGAGGTCATCGACCGGGCCGCGCTCCAATCGGGGACAAGAGATCTCGCTGGATGGCAGAACGCATACCGCGCCGAGACGGACATTCTGCTCTATGGATGCGATATCGGCGCGGGCCAGCAAGGCCGTGTGTTTGTCGAGGCACTTTCGGCGTCGAGCGGCGCCGATGTGGCAGCATCGGATGATCAAACCGGTCCCGCATCCACGGGGGGCGACACCGACCTGGAGGTGGAAGTCGGGGCGGTGTCCACCGCGCCACTGCTGAGCGCCGATATTCTGGATGAGCTGGCATGGCAGCTGGATGCCACGGCGCCAACGGTCGAGTCGGTCGATCTGGCGGTGGATTCGACCTCGGTCACGGCAACGCTGCACATCAGTGAGGCCATCGCCGGTGAGGCCATCGCCGGTCAATCGGCCGAGGGCCAGACCAGTCTGCATCTCAATGTGGGCGGGCAGGATTTTGCGGCCGACTATGTCGCCGGCCAGAGCGACAACCAGACTCTGGTTTATGAGCTGACCGGGCTGTCCGCCGGGCTTGTGGAAAAAGGGGTTCGGATGGGTGAACCGGATTTTGCACCCAACGAGCCCGAGGATGCAGCGGGTAACGACCTTGAGCCGATCGCCCCGGAGCTCACCGGGCTTCTGGATAAAATCACCGTGGCCGACGGTGCTACGGTCCGCTACAACGGCGGGCTCGGTGGTAACCAGGATCTCACCAAGGACGGGCTGGGTGAGCTTGTCCTGATCGGCGAGAACACCCACTCGGGCCGAACAACCGTCGAAGCCGGCACGCTGCGCATCAGCAACGATAATCAGCTCGGCAACACAGGCAATGGCAACGGGGGTGTCGTCGTCAAAAGTGGTGCGAGCCTGCTCATTGACGAGACTCTCACGCTTGACCAAAACCGCGGTATCAAGCTTGAAAGCGGCGCTGCCATTGCCGTTGCCGATGGCAAGACGGTGACCTACGACGGCAAGATCACAGGCGATAATGCGCCGGCCATCAAAAAGGGCGCCGGCGAGCTCAAACTGACCGATCCGGGTAACTTTGCCGAGGGCGTCAAGGTTGACGAAGGCCGGCTGACCATCACCCGTGGCAACGGGCTGGACGACGCGGCGGTAGTCGAAGTCAGCTCGAATGCCGTACTTGATCTGACCGGCAATCACCAGACCATCGCAGGCCTTGCCGGTGCCGGGCGGGTTGAGCTGGGAGGCAAAAACCTCACCATCGCTGCCAGTGGATCCAATGATTTTGCCGGCGAGATAACCGGCAGTGGCAATCTTTATCTAGAAGGCAACGGCACCCAGACGCTATCGGGGCAGAATACCTATACCGGGCGTACAGACCTTAAGGGCAACGTCACTCTGAAGTTGGGCGCCGATCATGCCCTCAATTCAGAAAGCTACGTTGAGCTGCACGACAGTGCCACGTTGGATATTAATGGTTACACGCAGATCATCAACGATCTCAATAGTAATTCATCACTTAACTCTAGCGTTGTCCTGGGGATTTCGGGGAACGCTGGCCATCTGGAAATTGGCGCTAGCAACAATAACCGAAACGTTTATTCCAAGTTCACTGGTTTTGGTGAGCTGGTTAAACGCGGAACGGGTTACGTAGACCTGCACGGTGTGAGCGATCATACCGGCCGGACGTTTATCGCCGAGGGGCAGATTCGGCTGGAGTCTGGCGGCGGCGAGCTCAGTGCGAATACGGATGTTTTGATATCCGATGTCGGCAAGCTGGATATCTACACCAAGGCCGCTCAGAGCATTGGCAGTATCGCCGGGGCAGGTGAGCTGATTCTCTCGTCGAAATATGATTTAACGTTCGGCGGCAGTGCGGACACCCGCTTTAACGGCACGCTGAACACCAGTGGTGGCGGTGAGCTGGTCAAACAGGGCACGGGGCAATTTACGCTTGGCGGCAGCGAGGCGAATAACAACAACAGCCGCATGCGCGTCACCGAGGGCACAGTGGTGCTGGACAAGCACTCGGGAGATAACGAGCGCCGGGCCATCAGCAACGGTAACGACAGTCTGGCACTGATTATCGAGAACGGGGCAACAGTCGAGCTTGCCGGTAGCGACTCGCTCGCCGATGACAACGCAATCAGCCAGGTCTATCAGAACAGCAACATTCAAGTTGATTCAGGGGGCACCCTGGATCTGAATGGCCGGCGCCTGGCGGTGAACGAGGTGAGCGGCGAAGGCACCATCACTAACGAGGGCGGGCAAACTGCCAAGCTTGTTGTCGGCAATCGTAATTCGGGTTTTGAGCTAGGGACCGACCTCCTGGCCGGATTGAATGGCAATGGCATTCATCTGATCAAAAACGGCAACGATATCCTCACGCTGAGCGATGGCGTTGACTACTCGGGTGTCGAGAAACTCACGATCCGCAAGGGCAGCGTGAAACAGGCGGTCGCTGACACGCTGGGGTCATCAGCGGCCGTGGTGGTCGAGAACAACAAAACCCTTGATCTGAATGATCACAACCTCACGGTGGCCAGCGTTGCCGGAGCGGGCGATATCACGCTTGGCAGTGGCACCCTCACGGTCGGTGACAGCGGCGATCATCATCTCTCCGGTGTGATCAGCGGAACGGGCGCGGTGGTCAAGCAGGGGGGCGGCCAGCTCATCCTGTCAGGCAACCAGGCATATACCGGGGCGACAACGGTAAGCGGCGGTGAGCTGCGAATCGGGAACGGCGATGGGGTTAAGCTCCCCGAAACGACGAATGTGTCGATTGCGAGCGGCGCGGTCTTCGCCTTTGATAGCAACAGCAATCGCGCGATGAGTGCGGGCTTTTTGTCGGGCGCTGGCACTCTGCTGAAAGACGGCAGTGGTGAGCTTGCGCTGGCCGGCAAGAATACCCATACCGGCGGCACCACACTGGTCGATGGCACGCTTTTAATTGCCGGTTATAACGACACTAGCGCCAATGATGAGACCGGGCTTGGCACGGGCAAGATCACCGTCACTGGCGAAGCGACCCTCAAGACCGATAAGAATGCCGCGCCGACGCTGACAAATGATGTGGAAGTGCTGCGGGGTTCAACGCTACACCTCAACGCGGACAACGGCAGTGCCACGCTTACCCTCGCCGGGGATATTACGGGTTCAGGAGATTTCACCGCCTATTCTCGCAACAAGACTTCGATCGTGCTGACCGGTGATGTTGATATCGATGGCGATGTCACCATCATTGCCAACGGGAACCGGAAGACCTCGCTGCAGGTCGGCGATGGCGGCAGCACCGGGTCGTTATCGGCAGCGCGTGTGTATTCGCAGCACTACGGCGCGCTGATCTACGATCATGCTGGAGGTCACACGGCCACCTCCAGCGTCCGCTACGAGGGCGATGGCCACTTCATCAAAAACGGCGCCGGCACGCTAACAATCACTGAGGCGGTACGTCACACCGACAAGGGCAACACCTACGTCAATAACGGGGTGATGACGCTAACCGCTGACAATCAGCTTGCTCGAGAGAGCTATCTGATTGTCAATGGCAACGGCACGCTCAACCTCGATGGGCATGATCAGGCAATCACCTATCTGGATGACGCCCGCAGCTCATTCCGAGATGGCCCGGATAACGGCGGCGGCAATATCGACACCGGCGCCGGCGGCATACTGACCATTCTCGATGGTAATCACACGTTCAGTGGCGTTATTTCCGGCAGTGGTGGGTTAACCAAGGACGGGACCGGGCGGATGACCCTGACCGGTGCCAACACTTACACCGGTGCCACCCAAGTTTTGGCGGGCCATTTGCGGTTTGGCGACACTGGTTCGAACAGCACGGTTGTGGATTCGCTGTCGGATCAAACGGCTGTTTACGTCGCCGAGGGTGCCGAGCTCGAGGTTCGTCCAGAGAGCCAGTCGGTGGGTTCAATCGCCGGTGAAGGCGAGATTGATCTCCATGGCCACACGCTGACCGTTGGGGCCAATAACACCGACACAATATTCTCCGGCGAGATCAGCTCGGGCGGTAACCTCATCAAGACCGGCAGCGGCACCCTCACACTCTCGGGTGACAATAGCTACAGCGGCGCCACCACGGTCCAGAGCGGTGAGCTGAAACTCAGCGGCAGCCTGGGCTCAACCGACGTGACGATCAGTGATGGTGGGGTCTTCTCCGGCGCTGGCCAGACCAACGGCGACATGACCGTCAAAGACGGCGGCACCCTCGCGCTCGTTGGTCCGCTGGATATCAGTGGTGAGCTGAAAATCCTCTCCGGTGCCACCCTCGACGTGACGCTGGCCGACAACAGCAACAGCCGTGAAGACGCCGAAATCACCGGTGTCACTAATATGGAGTTAGCGGGCTCGCTGGAGGTCGAGGTCGACGGTGGTGATCTGAGTGGCCGGGATTGGGGCAGTTGGCGACTGGTTAAATATTCCGGCACCGCATCAGGTGGCGGCCTGACGATCGATACGAGCGCAACGAACTATCCGACAGTCGGCACCGGCGACACGCTGCGCCTTGCCAATGTTGAGACCGACTCGAACAACAAGACCCTGCAGCTGCGGCTGCAACCCGATGGTCAATCCAACCTCAAGCTGGATGGGTCTAATTTTGTCCGTCTGAAAATTGATGAGCCTGAAACCAACATCAGCCGCGAGATTACCTTTAACACCAAGAAGGGCGGCACGCTGTTTGCGGTACAGGAGGGCGGCAGTAACGACCGGAATCTGTGGATTACCGAAGACGGCGATATCGGTTCACGGGTGTGGGACGAGGAGATCCTCCTATCAGATGGGTTAAGTCTCACTGACGGGGCGACCCATACGATCACCTTCACTTTGGGAGCCAATAACGGGCACCGTATCTACGTTGATGGTGTGCTCGAGTTGGACGGGAGTAGGACTGATTCCGATTACACCGATGACAATTATCAGCTGATCGGCAAATCCGCGCATGGTGGCGATAATTTTGAAGGTGAGATTGAAAAGTACGAGTCCTGGGAAGCCGAGCTGACCAGTAACCAGGTCGATAGCCCCGAGTCTCGGCCGACACCCGCTTACAGCCTCACTTTCCCGAACTACAGCGTGGTCAATGACCCATCGGCGGACGAAACGCTGAATGTCAACGCGATCTCGTTCGGTGGGGCTGCGCCGTATGACCTAGAGCTCCGTCCCTCCGATGACACCGGCTTTAGCGATCGCGACGATATCACCTCTAAGGACACTCAGCGCGTCAGTGGCTACGCCAATCCCGATACCCAGATCGCCCTTTTCCGTGATCAAAACGGCGATGGCACCGTTGATGAGCGCGAGTGGCTGACCGATGCGCCGCTTTCGACCAACAGCAATGGCTACTTTTCGACAAAGCTAGAGCTTGGCTCAGGCACCCATAACGTGCGCGCGGTCATGCTCCAGCCCGACGGCGGCTACAGTGCCTCCAGTGATTCACTGGTCATTACCGTTGATCGGCAGTCGCCGTTTGGCCCGGACGCGCCGATTCCATTGGATGGGGCGGACACCGGTGTCAGCGATGCCGATCTTGTCACCAATGATCAATATCCCGCCTTCCGCCTGAAGCTGCCGCCCGGAGGCGAGGCCGGTGTGCATCCCTCGGTCGCGGCCCGGGAAGGCATGCGTCTAACACTGGAAGCCAGAAACAGGGTCCTTGCCAGTCATATCCTGACGGCCGACAACCTCAGCGATGGCTATGTGGATTTAACGCCGTCGATGTATGTCCGGGACATGTGGGATGGCGGCAACTGGACCGGTGGCTGGCGCCTGCGTGGCGTTTTGACCGATGTGGCCGGTAACGAGAGCACCGACCAAGTGGGGTGGAGTCTGCCAGCGTGGAAGACGGACACCACGCCACCTAATGCCCCGGACATGAATCACAAAACCTATTCATCGCCGCTGATGGATTCGAGTGATTCCGGGCGCGACAACCGTGATCGGGTGACGAGTCACACCGCCGATCTGGGCTTCAACTTTGTTCAGCACCACCATGCCGTGGCGACACAGGCAACGCTGACCGACCCGAGTGGCCAGACCCATCTGATCGACACCCGGTCGACGACCCCGGGGAACGGGCACACCATCTTTGTGGTGCCGGGTATCCCTGACGGGAATGGCGGACACAACGATTTAGCCGATGGCGATTACACGATTCGCTTCCGGTCGATGGATAATGCCGGCAACTGGTCCGGTGACAGTGATCCGGTCCATTTCACCGTCGATACCACCGCGCCAAGCGCGCCCGCTGCACCTCAGCTCAATATCGAAAGTGACACCGGCGTATCCAGCAGCGACGGGGTTACAAAGCTTGAGGACGACCTGACCATTAGCGGCCAGGCCAATCCCGATGCTGTCGTTCGGCTTTATGACTTTGGCGACGACAGCACTGAGACCGATCCCGCAAACGCGACGCTAATCGCCCGGGAACAGGCCGGCAGCGATGGTCAGTACAGCTTCTCGGATATTGCGCTTGCGCCGGGGGGGAACTTCCTGCGCGTCAGCCAGGACGATCTGGCCGGTAACGAAAGCACTCTCAGCAGCTCGCTAAGGGTTGAAGTGGATGTCGAGCCGCCGACCCGTCCCACGGTGGAGCTGCTATCCGGCACCGATCGCACCCCCACGGTCAAGGGCACCTATGATGGAGCCGGCACCGACGCGCTCTATGTGCGCATCGGGGATCGGGTTTACGGCGAAACCGCCGGGCAGGTGGTGCGCATTGGTGATAACACCGATCGCACAACGGTTGCGGGCCTGACACTTGATGACACCAATGGCACTTGGTCGATTGCGATCCAAGAGGCCTACGAGCTAAAGCGCGATAGCGATAATAATTACGAAGTCATCGTGCGCAGCGATGACAAGGCCGGCAACGTCATCTACAGCCAGGGCCGTGAGCAGATTCGGATTCTGCCGCCCACTGAACCCGATCCATTGGCACCGACGTCGATTGCGGTGGCACCGCAGAGTGATACCGGCGCGTATGACGATGATGGCATCACCCGCGAGCGCGCGCCGTTTTTCCGTATTGGTTTGAATGTGGACGGCAGCAACGGCGTTCAAGCCGGTGACGTGGTGCGCCTGGCCGAGGGTAATGACGACATTCTGCGCTATACGCTAAGCGCCGATGACTTGGTCGATCGTGATACCGGAAATAGCAGTGGTGTCTACTACGTCGATCTGCAACCGCATGCCCTGCTGGCCAGCGGCGGATGGAATGGCACCACGCATGACGATATTCATGCCCAGATTCTGCGGCTGCAGGCCGATGGCTATCAGACCAGCGCCGAGGTCACCCTTCAGCGCGTGGTGATCGACAGCAACGGTACGAATAACACCAATACGACGATTACCGGTGTTCTGCAAGGCGATGACACCGGCACGCTGAAGTACCCGGATACCGCATCGGATAGCCGGTTGGACCGTGGCAATGGCTTCCGGCTCCATGGCAAGGCCGATGAAAACCGTGAAGTGGTCTCGGTGGATGTGTTCATTGACGGGACGAACGTCGGAACAGCCGCAGTCGCCGAGGATGGCACGTGGGTCTACGACTACGGCGAGAGTCAGCCGGTCCTGGCCGATGGCTCGCACGAGGTCAAGGCGGTCGGTATTGATCTGGCCGGCAATCGCACAGAAGTCTCGGACAGCTTTGAGATGTTCGTTGACACAGTGGTGGCCCCGCCATCCGATCTTCGGTTGCACCCGAACCACGATAGCGGCGTCGATGGTGACAACCTCACCAATCGGGCGGTGTATCGTGCGTACCGGATTACCGGCCGTGCTGAACCCTCACAGACGGACGTTTCGAGCAACAAATCCACCGAATTAGTCTTCTTTAACGATCGCAATGGCAATGGCTCGATGGATGACAACGAGCGATTGATCATTCGCGAGAGCTACGATGTCTCGTACCGGGATGGCACGTTCTCTGTCCGCATCGAGCCGTTCCAGCTGACCGAGGGCACGCACCAGATCCGGGTTATCGCGGTGGATGGTGCGGGCAATCGCAGTGCACCCAGTGGGCCGCTGACGATTACGATTGATCGCACTCCGAGTGAGGTGCTGACTGTCGTGCCCGCCCCCGAGGCCAAGGACGGGCTGCTCGATGACATCAATGTCATCACTGACCGTCAGCCCACCCTCCGCGCCATTCTGTCCGACGGCGTGGGCATTGGCGACAAAATAGAGCTGCAGCAGCGCAGCCGATTCTGGCGTTCTGCCGGTACCGGTTTTGTGACCGCTTCGGACATCAGCAAGGGCTACATCGATATCGATGTGACCGACCGCCGACTCTGGGGGAATTGGCGGGGCGACAACCTGCGCGAGCTTGATCGGGTCAGGGCCCTTATCACCGACAAGGCCGACAATAGTGACGGGGGTGGGCGTCTTGATCAGACGTATTATTCGAATCTAAGTCGACAGCCTTCCTCGCCGTCGATTGCCCTGGATGATGCCGATGACACGGGTGTTAGTGACCGTGATGCCGTAACGGACAAAGCCACAGGCTGGCGGGTTGACGGACAGGCTGGAAGGTATTCCGCATTAGTGCGCATTTATGCGGGCAGTCGTTTATTGGGCGAAGTACAGCCTGACGATATTGCCGGGAGCTGGTCGTTTACCTATGAAGGCCCCGCGCTCAAGGACGGCGTCCACACGATCTATGCCCGCGGGGTGAGCTTGAACGGGCTAGAAGGCTCAGGCAGTTCGCCGATCTTTATGCGCGTTGACGCCAAGGCCGAGCAGCGCGATTACCTCTGGCTTGATCAGGCCGACGATGCCGGCCCCGTTTCTGAGGATGGGGTTACAAACCAGACCAAGCTCACCATCCGCGGCCGGTCAACGCCGGGTGCCAGCATCACGCTGTTCGATGATCGTAATAACAATGGCGCTCTGGACGATGGCGAAGCGCTCACCGTCTACCAGGCCAATCGCGATAACGTGCTGACCACGCTGGAGGCGGATGACAACAGCGGGCTTTTTGCTGCCGATATTATCCTTGGCGTCGGCGAGTACCGGATTCGGGCGCAAGAGACCTTCAATGCGGGTGAGTCCGATGAGACCTCGCGTTTAATCGGCGATGCCCGCGCACCGGCGGAGCCGCTGGAGATCGCGGTCAATCTGGATAAGCCCTTCCTGCCCAATTATGCCGAGGTGATCACCTCCGGTGGCCTGGAGCTGACCGATTCTGAAGGGCGTTCGATCACCAATGATGCCGAGCCCAAGCTGACCCTGCAGCTGCCCGAGGGGGTACAGGTCGGCGATGAGATGCTATTGATGAACGGCAACAACGTCATCATTCGCGAGAGTGTGAGCCTGCGGGATCTGGCCAGCGCGGCCATCGAGTTGCAGGTCACACCGGCAGCACGGCTGGATGACGGCGTCTACGATGATCTTAAAGTGCGGCTGGTGGATCGGGCCGGCAATGTCAGTCCGGATCTGGCGCTGCAGTCGCTGGTGATCAATACCACCGGGCTCCCGGCGCCGACCGAGTTCGGATTGATCGCCAGCGATGATACCGGCATTAGCGCCGAAGATAACCTGACCAATCGCACCACGGGTTTCACGCTCACCGGTGATGTCAGTGCGGATACGATTTCGGTCAATTTTTACGCCAACGGCAGGCTGTTGGGCGAGGCCATTCCAACCCTGACCGAAACCGGCGCAGAGTTCAGCTTTTTCTATAGCGGGGCGCCGCTGCGCTCGGGCGTCTACAGCATTGAGGCGCGCGCGGTGGATCTTTTGGGTAACGAGGGGCCGGCGGCGACGCAGACCATTGAGTTTATCGGCTCGCTCCCCCCGCCGAGCCGACTCACCCTCGATCCCGATGATGACACCGGCGCGAGCGCCAGTGACGGCATTGTTGAAAAGCACGCCGGCGCCTTGAAAGTCAGCGGCGTGGCAAAACCTGGTGCGGCGGTTCAGATCTTTGATGACCGCAACAACAACAACATCATCGATGACGGGGAATTACTGGCCGAACTGGATGCCAATGGCACCACCGGCGAGTTTAGCAAGAAGGTTTCACTGAGCAGTGGCGCCCACTTCGTACGCGCCATCGCATCGGATGAGTATGGCAACCGCAGCCTGGCTTCACCGTCGCTGCAGCTATTCGTCGACGAGCAGGCGCCGAAGCCGGTGCAGTCCATCACGCTGCGATCGAATTCGGATACCGGTTTCCGCAATGATGATCGCTACACCGCTGAGAAGCGCCCGGAGTTCCGCGTACGCCTGCATGAGAACCATCAGGCCGGTGACACCCTGTGGCTGATTCGAGGTGATGATTACACCTTTGATGCCGATGACAACACGGTGCTGGCGCGTTATGTCCTGACCGAAGCCGATGTGCCCTCCAGTGGCCGTGGTTATGTTGATCTGCGTGCTCGACAGGACATGCCCGACCAAGCCTATGTCGGGAATAACGGCGTCCATGGCTATGTCGTTGATGTGGCGGGCAACATCGGCCGACTGCCAAACAGCGGTAACACCGCCGAAGGCTTCACCATCGATACCAGAGAGGAATGGGCGAAAGTCACCGGTATCACCAAGGTTGAAGACACCGGTTCGGATGACACCGATGGCATCACCCGCTCCCGGGATGCGGTGGTCATTCAGGGAGAGATGGAAAAGCACACCCATCGGGTCGAGGTCTACGATGGCCAGACGCGGCTGGGCCTGGCGGACTTTACCGACGATGGGCATTGGGTCTATCGCTACGAGAACCTGCCCAATGGAGATGCCACCCGGGTGCTGACGGCGGTCTCAATCGACCGGGCCGGTAATGTCAGCGACCGGTCCGATCCATTCCTGCTCACCATCGATAACAATGCGCCCGCCAAACCCTGGGCGCCCAGCCTTTCGGTCAGCGAGGATACGGGCCGGTCCAACACCGATCAGGTCACGCGCGAGAACCAGAACCTGGATTTCAGTGGTGTGGTGGATCCGGGGGCAGAGGTTCGCCTCTACGCGGATGCCCGCAATGACGGCCGGCTGGGGCCGGATGAATGGGTGGCGACCACCACGGCCAATGGCAACAGTGGCGCCTATACCTTCAGCAATCTCGATCTGCCGGCGGGGACGCAGTACCTGCGGGTGGTGCAGTTCGATACCGCCGGCAATGCCAGCGACCCCAGTGATGCGCTGGCGCTCACCATTGACCAGACCGCGCCTCGCGCGCCCACGGTCAACCGGGTCGTCGATGCGACCGGCACACCGACACTGACCGGCACCTATGCAGATGGCGATACCGATCGCCTGGTGGTGTTGATCGATGGTATCGCCTACAGCGACCAGGCCAACATCAGCGTTGAGATCGACGGGACGGATTACACCACCGAAGCCGGGTTGCTACCTGACAGCAGCAACGACACCTGGGCACTGACCATTCCGCGGCTGAACAAGCTGGATCTAGCCGATGAGCCTTATGAGGTGATCGTCCAGTCCACCGATCTGGCGGGGAACGTCTCGACCAGTACGTCGCGGTATGAAGTGTTCGTGACCGACCCGGTGAACGATCCGGAGAACGATCTGAACAACCTTCGGCCGACGGACATTGCGCTGACGTCGGAGACCGACGAGGGCGTCTCGAGTGCGGATGCCATCACCAATCGGGTGGTGCCCACGTTCCGGGTTACGCTCAACAACGGTACGACGGCCGGCGATACGGTGGAGATTTATCAGGGCGACAACCTGATCGTTTCGCGGGTGCTAAGCAACGCGGATACCTCTGCTGGTCATATTGATCTGGCGCCGTGGCAACCGTTATCCAATAACCAGGTTTATGTGGGTGATAACGGCATTTCGGCTAAGGTGATCTCGGGCGGGACGACCGGTCCGGCGCGGGACATGCCGGCGCTAGTGATCGATACCAATGCGCCCAGTAACCCGTCAAAACCAGGGCTGGTCGGTGAAAATAGCCCCATTAGCCGCGGCAATGGGTTCAGCGTCTACGGGACGATGAATACCTCCCAGGGGGTCGCATTCGCCGAAATCTATGCTGATGGTCGGTTGCTTGGCACCACGGCGTTGTCCGAGCGCGGTCGCTGGCAGTTCACCTATCCCCAGACCGCTGCACCGCTGGCTGATGGCGATTACAAGCTGACGGTGGTGGCCGTGGATACCGCGGGGAACCGAACCGCGCATTCCGGCGAGTTTGACCTGACGGTGGACACCACCGCCAGCGCCCCGACGGATATACGGCTGCGTGGTGACTCGGACAGCGGTATTGCCGGGGATCGGCTGACCAATGTCACCAAGCCCTGGTTCCAGGGGCGCGGTGAGCCCGGCTCAGAGTTGATTCTGTTCGCCGACCGAAATGGCGACGGGCAGTTCGATCCCACTGAGGCGATCAAGCTGCACGGGAATCATGACGATGTCGATGGCAACGGTCGCTTTGCCTCACGGGTAGCAGACCACCTGCCCGAGGGCCGGCATGTCCTGCGCTTTATCCAGGTGGATGAAGCCGGCAACTACAGCGCGCCGAGCGCGCCGATCACCATCACCATCGACACCTCAGTGGCGCCACTGCAGATGGTGCGCATCGCCCCATCTACGGCGGCTGACCATCACGGGCTCTACCCCAATGATGGTGTCTACGACACGCAGCGGCCGACGTTGCGGGCCTACCTGCCGGATCAGGTGGCCGAAGGTGACCGCCTGGAGGTGTACTATCGGCATCCGAGAGGCGATAACCCGCGCGCCCGAGAGTTGGTTGATAACCCCTTGCTGACTCAGATTGATATCGAGCGCGGCTATGTGGATGTGACACCGACTGAGGATATGACTCAACGCCGGACCTTCAACGGCACCAGCGTCAGCCTGGGTGGTTGGCAATACGCATTTTTCGGGCGGATTGTGGATCAGGCCGGGAATGCTTCCAGCATTCGGGATCCGGGTGCCGCCGAGCCCTATGCACTTATTGATGTTGAGGGGCCAGGTGCCCCTGCCACGGGTCTGGGGCTCATGGATGAGGACGATACGGGGGTCGCCTCGGACGACAACATCACGGCCCGGCAAACCGGCTTTACGCTGACGACCGGCCGGGTTGGTAGAGATGTCACCAAGGTGGAGTTCTTCGCCAATGGTGTCTTCTTGGGCAGTGCCACACCCCATAGCGGTCGATACACCGAGTTCACGTATGACGGCCCGGCGCTGGAGGCGGGTGTGTACTGGATCACGGCGGTGTCGTACCGCTCCTCAGGTGTACCGACGGCACCCGCAGAGCAATTCGAGCTGATCATTGATCCGACAGAAAAGTCGCCCGTGCCGCAGTTCGGCCAGTTGCAGCTCAAAGCCGGCGATGACACGGGACTCAGTCAAAACGACGGTATCACCAAAAAAGGCAGTGTTACCGTCGAGGGCATTCTCACGCCCGGCCAGACCGTCATGGTGTTCAATGATCTGGATGGCGATGGCCAGTACACCGTTGGAGAGCGGCTTAACACCACAACCAGTGATTCCACCACAGGCGCGTTCTCGGTTGGCATAGGGCTTAACACCGGGAGCAATGTTTTACGCGCAGTGACGATCCCGTCGTCGGAATTGGCCGAGCCGGTTGCCGCCGAGCCTTTTACCGTCATTCGGCGCCCGGCCCCCGTGAGCGAGCCTGAAAGTATCTCGTTGCTCGCCAGCAGTGATACGACGCTATTCAACGCCGCGGATGGCGTCAGCGGTGGCAGCTTCCGTACGGCAGAAACGCGCCCTGAATTGCGCGTGTCCCTGCCGGGCGAGACACAGGCGGGTGACCTGGTACAGATTTTTGATGGCAATACCAAGATTTATTCGTTTCTGGCGGAGTCTGACGCGATTGCCGCCGGCTTTGTCGATATTCGGTTGCCCGAAGGCGGTGAGCTTGCCGAGGGCGATCATTATCTGAAAACGCGCATCATGGATGCGGCCGGCAACACCAGCCGGGAGTCTCGCTGGACCAAGGTGACCATCGATACGGTCGGTCCCGATGCGCCGACGAATCTCGGTCTGGCTCCAGGCAGCGACACCGGTGGCCGGGACGATGATGGGTTCACCGGGCGGGATACGAACCTGACCCTGGAAGGTCAGTATCCGAACGATGCCGTGGCGCTCAATATTTACCGGACCAGTGCCGACCCACAACGACGCGAGGGGTTTTCTTTCGAGTCGGATTATTTCCACCGGGGCGCGCTGAGCGACGGGGATACCGGCAAACATCTTAAAGAGATAAACGCCCTGAGTGGGGCGTCTATCTCGCTGACCGGTGGCACGCTCAATGGCGAATCGCTGGCCGGCCCGCTACCGGCGACGGCTTTTCGCTACGGGGATAGTGACAACCGATGGCTGATGGCCGCCTACGACGGGGCCGCCGACAAGACCCGCATTGTGCAGCTACTCATCGACGTGCGCAGTGACGGTAAGACCTATGCTCGCTCGCTTGCGGCGGTGGATGCCGAGGGCAATCAGGTGCAAAGCAAAGCCGCGGTCAACGCGGCCTGGGCCGGAGGAGATCGATCGGCCGAAGTCACCCATCGAAATGACCGTGAGGACTACGGGGTCGCTGCCCTCAGCGGCTTCGTTGCCGGGCAGAGGACGGAGTTGATCGAGCGCCTTGATCGCACCGAGTTTGGTCATGGGCCTGCGCTCGGCGATCTGGCCCGCGATCTGCGGCAGTTCCGTCATACGTTGAGTCAGCCGCTAGAGGCCGGCGGATCGCTTTTCACGGTTCGTGCTGTCGATGCGGCGGGTAATGAGGGTGACCCCGGTGAACTGCGCGTGGTGGTGGATAACCAATCGGATACCCCGTCCCTCGTGCTCGCTCAATCGCCTGTTGATGGTGTCGTCAGCCTGGAAGGTCGGGCCGAAGGCGTGATCGATGAAGCGGTCATTGACATGGGCAACGAGGATGCGAGGGCCCGGGTCATTCTGTTTGATGATCTCAATGGTGACGGCAGTGTCCAGTCCGGCGAAATGCTCGCCGAGACCTCTACCGATGCCGGTGGCTTCTACACCTTCGACGATCTTGCGCTGGGCACAGGGGATCGTGCCCTGCGGGTGATTGCCTACGACCGTGCCGGCAACGAAAGCCCGGCCAGTGACACGTTGGCCGTCAACATTGACGTCCAGCCACCGGAACCGCCGGTGCGCGTTGAACTTGCGGCGTCCAGCGATACCGGCGTGCTCGACAACGACCGCATCACGAGTGTCCACGACCCACTGAGTTTTCGGGTGCATCTGGCCGCGGATGCCGAAGTGGGCGACACCGTTACGCTGTTGCAGAACAATACCGAGCTCGCCCAGACCAGGATTGGTGCAGGCGCACGCCAGCAAGGCGTGGTCACACTGACGATTGCGGCGGGAACCCTGAGCACCGGCGATCACACGAACATCAGCGCTCGGGTGACGGATGCCAGCGGCAATGTCGGCGCCAAGCAGGTCATGCCGAGCTTTACCCTGCTGGATGATCCGACGGTCCGGAGCAACATTACCTTTGATAACGGCCTTGATAACGAAGGCCGTACGCTTCGATCCACCGACTTTACGCTCAAGGGCCGGCTTTATAACAATCAGGATGTCGTGGCCGTTGAGATTTACGACGATCTGGATCCCAATAATCCGATCGGTGAAGCGGTCATTCGTGCGAGCAGCACGACTCACTGGTCGTTCAAATATGAAGGCCAGCCCTACGCTGACGGTACTCGCGCGTTCCGCGCGGTGATGGTGGATGCGGCTGGCAACCGATCCCAGCCCACGGACCCCCTCTGGGTGGCGTTCGACAGCGAGTCCGCTGAGGACGACACCGACGTTGAGGCCTCGACGAACTGGACCACGGAAACCCCGGCAGACCGGCCGCTGGGCATTGTGCTGCAGCCCGGATCTGATAACGGGCTATCCGGTGGCGACGCGATCACCTCAGAGACAACGCCAAGCTATCGCGTCTATCTGCCGGACGGTGCCGAGGTTGGCGATGCGATCAATGTTTATCAGAACGGCAACACCAACTCGCGGCTCGGTCAGGTGTTCCTCAGTCAAGTGGATGTCTCCGAGGGTTATGTCGATCTGGGGCCGAAATCCGATGGCATTCTGCGGCTCAACGGTGATGGCTATCTTGACCTAGAGATCGACGAACCGGAAACCAACATCAGTCGTGAGATTACCTTTAGAACCACAACGGCCGGTGGTCTGTTTGAGGTCAGAGACGGTGGGCATGACCGGCACCTCTACATCACTTCCGATGGGAACATCAATTCGCGGGTTTATTCAGGCTCGGAGATAAAGTCTTCAGGGCTTAACCTTCTGGATGGCGCGCTACATACCGTCACGTTTACTTTGGGTGATAGCGGCCACCGTATCTATGTTGATGGTGCCCTAGTTGCGAGTGATACGAACAAAACCCGCTCAGACTTTGACTGGGGCGCTGCTCAGCGTCTTGGTAGTTCGAGTGATGCGAGCGATCACTTTGAGGGTGAAATTCACTCGTATCAGTCCTGGCACACCGAGCTCAGCGCCAGCCAAATCGTCTCTACAACCCGACCGGCTGCCACGTATGACTTCGCCTTTTCTGATAATGGCTCGATCACCAACTCGGGCACGGCGACGTTAGAAACTGCCGATGTGAATCTCACGGGCACTCTTCCGTACACGCTGAACGAAAGCACCCACACCAACATCAACGCAAGGTTGGGTAAATCTGACGACAAGCTCAGCCCACGAACCTATCTGCAGGATCTAACCGTTGACACCACGGCACCCGACGCGCCCGAGGTGCCGAGTCTGCGTGCGGCTGATGACACGGGCTCAGACAGCACTGACCAGGTTACCGCCCGGGATGATGGCTTCACGCTTGAAGGCCAGGTCGACAACTGGACCCAGGCCCAGCGCGTGAACATCTATATCGATGGCGCGTTCGAGGCGAGCACGCCCGTGGTGGACGGCACCAATGACTGGCGCTGGACGCACGACGGGACGCCGTTGACGACCGGCCAGCATGTCATCGTTGCCCGAGCCGTCGATGCAGCGGGTAATGTTAGCCCCGCCTCGGGCCCAATGATTCTGGATATCGACCCGACGGCACTTGACCCGGTGACCGGGCGAGAAAACACGCTCACCCTGGCGAATGCCGAGGATTACTCGGGCAACGCCGATGACGGCACGATCAATACATGGGGCAATACCGTCACGCTAAACGGCTACATGCCGGCCCGTTCGACCGTCTGGGTCTACCGTGAAGTCGCGGGCGGTGACGATGTGCTCACTGGCAGTACAACAGCGAACGACAGGGGGGCCTACAGCCTGAGCGATGTGCCCTTGATCAAGGGCACGAACAACCTGCGTGCTTACGCCATTGCCGCTGATGGTACTGAAGTTGCCGATACCAAGCTGACGTTAACCTCCGATCGCAATCCGCCACCGGATATGCCGGCACCGCCAGTGCTGCTCGACGGCAATGGCACGCTCAAGCCCGACGGCATTACCGACGACACCACGCCGACGTTCCGGATTGATCTGGCCAGTGATGCCGTCGCCGGTGATGTGATGATTCTGCGCAACGGCGATACAGAGCTGGCGCGCGCCACGCTGGCAGGCGCTAATATCACGGCGGGCTCTGTCGAGTTAACAGTTCGTGACGATGTCGCGCTCGACGTTGGGGTGTACGACAACCTGCGTGCCTCAATGGTCAACCAGTCCGGTTATGAGGGGCGCGCCGGTGTGAGCCGTTGGGTTGAGGTTGTGCCCTCAGTCGCTGCGGATGCCCGAGTGGTGCAATACGCCGAGCTCGTCGAGGCGGATGGCACCCGGTACACCGACGAAGTCGATCGGGTGCTGACTGACATCAAAAAGCCGATGGTGCGAATCCATCTTGGGAGTCATGCCGAGGCGGGGGACTTTATTCGCCTCTACGATGGCGGCTGGGCGAGTGAAAAGTTTGAACTCACGAGCCAAGAGATCAGCGACGGCTATGTCGATCTGCAGACCACGCGCAATTTTGACGGCAACTCACGCGTTTACTGGTATACCGACGAATACGGGGACAGCTGGAAATACCTCAGCCGATACGTTGACGCGGATGTATCCAATCCCAGCCGGGCTCGCAACGCAGATGTTCGGTTGGACTCGGGGGATGGAGAAAAAACGGGGAATGGTAAGGCGGTTGTCCGCAGTGGGACCGACTTCACACTTTATGCGCAGGGCAGAAACAACGCGGCGTATCTGAAGTTTCACCTCTATGATTACCAGACCGACACCGAATCATTCCTCGGTATCGGTCACGGTCGAAACGACCGCTACTTCAGCATGCATTACGACGGCGCCACCCAGGGTGCGCTTTCGGATGGCCGCTACCGTGTCCGTGTAACGGCGGTGGATGAAGCGGGCAATGAGAGCAGGCACAACAACCGGACGAGGTTGGATCTTACCGTTGAGACGGGAACGCCAGCCAAACCAAGCGTCAGTGTCAAATCCGATGACATCGTCAGCACGGCCAGCGATGGCACCCTCTTTACCGATCAGTCGCGTAATTCTCCACCGCGGCTTCATGTGAGTGGTGGGACGCCCGGAAGCTTTGTCTCGGTATTTAACGATATCAACGGCAACGGTGTGCAGGACGCTGGTGAAGCATCGCTTGACGTTTATCAGGGCAGGAGGGATAAGACCGGGACGCTGACCCTGAATGGCAGCGGCGAGACGTACATTGACCTTCGCACGATCGATGACGGCAACTACAACCTTCGGGTCGTGACGACAGCGCCGGGTGACGGTAAGGCAGAGGTCTCTGACGCGATCAAGCTGCGGGTGGATACCACCGACCCGTCGGGTTTTCAGACGTTCTGGTTAGCACCTAACAGTGATCATCCTGATAACAACACGGGGATCGGCCAGCACGACCTGACGACGAATGATACCCAGCCGACATTTCGGGTGACGCTGCCGCCGGATGCCGAGGCCGGCGACCGGGCCATTATCAATCGGGATAATAATTCGGTTACCCGTAATGTCCAGGTCGAGTATGTCCTTACCTCCACGGACGTCAATCGCGGGTATGCCGATGCGACAGTGCCGTCGGACCAGCAGTCTCAATCCGGGCGTTATCGGTATTTTCTGCAGGATCAGGCCGGGAACACGCAGTATCAGGCCTACTTTGATCTAACGATTGATGATGACTCAACGCGTGACCCGAATCGCCGGATTACGCCGACGTTGATCAGCAGCGATCGCAGGGATGACGGCGGTCGGGATAGCATCACCAATCGCAATACCGGGCTGTCATTCGAGGCGACAAACCGCGGCCGTAACCCGCCCAACGGGACGCATCGCCTTGAGCTGATGATCAAAAAGCAGGGCGAAAGCGAGTTCGAGAGTCTTGGATTCGGGCATCGGCCTGATCGGTTCTACCGCTTCGAATACAACGGTGATCCGCTACCGGACGGCACGCACGAAATCGCGGTGCGTACACACGATTTCGCAGGCAACATCAGTGCGCTGTCGCCAACGAACGACCTGGTCATCGACACGGCTGCGCCAGATCCCGCTGCCATCAACATTAGTCTCGACTCCGGTAAAGACACCGGTTCGGCGAGTGATGATGCGGTCACCAGCGCCCGCAAGCTAGTGTTCAGTGGCACCGCACCGGCCGGCAGCGAGGTGCTCCTCTACCGGGATAAAAACGGTAGCGGGGTGATCGAGGCCGGCGAGCGGGTGCGTCTGAATGAGACCCGTTGGGATCCGATTGAGGTCGGGGATGATGGCGCGGTTTCGCTATCGACTCGGTCCAATCAGCCAATCGGTGAGAACACGTTCTACATTGTTGTCACCGACCCGGCAGGTAATGTCACGACCCGCGAAATTCCGGTCCAGATCGAGAACACCGCCCCGGTGCCTGCCACCATTAAGATGGTCGACAGTACCGATTCGGGGTATTTCGACAATGATCGGGTAAGCCGCGAAGCGAGCCCGGCGTTCGAGGTGGAGCTGCCAGCGGGTTTGCGGCCGGGTGCGGAGATCGATTTCCAGATCCGGAATTCATCATCGACTAACTCCACCGAGCAGTACCGTGCCACGAGAACACTTACACAGGCAGATATCGACACGGGCACGCTGAACTTTTCGGTGCCCGATGGCACGACACCGCCGGATCGGCAGCTCTATGTGGCCGCACGCACCATTGATCTGGCCGGTAATGAGAGCGCCTGGCAGGGCATGAACCTGGGCGCTGTCTCGGGCAGTCATAACTTGCAGGTCGAGACCCGCGAGCCGGTCAAGCCCAGCACGCCGGTGCTGCTGAGCGCCGATGGGCCCACGGATGCCGACACCCAGGCGTCCACCACCGAGCGCAATCGCCTTTTTACGCTCACCGGCAGTATTCCCGGCCGTGGCAGCGATGACTCGCAGCTCGATACCGTCTATGTCGATATCTACGACGCCTTGCCCGATGGCAGCGAGGTCAAGCTCGGCCGCGCTGGGGTCACCGATGGTGAGTGGGCTTTTACCTACACCGGCAATGCCCTGCGCCAGGGCTCGCACAGCATCATCGTGCGCGGCACGGACTTGGCGGGGAATGTCTCGCCGGATTCCACCGCCCGCGAGCTGGTGATTGATAACGACGAGCAGAAGACCGAACCGCAGGACCGTATCCCGCCCACGCTGGTGGGCGGGGCCACGTTTGATGGCAATCAGCTCACGCTCAATATGTCCGAGGCCATGGACCCCACCTTGCCGGCATCGGCGTTTCATGTGGCCGTGGATGGTGAGCTGATTAGCGTCAAGTCGGTCGCGGTCAATTCAGACGATCCAACGCAATTGCTCGTGGAGCTCAATGACCCTGTGGCTCGTGGCCAGGCGCTGACACTGGCCTACCAGAGCCCCACGGTGGCGGATGGTGCCACGCTGCTCCGGGATACGGCGGGCAACCACGCCGAGAGTTTCTATATCGACGCGAGCAAGGTCGATAACCTCAACCCGCCGGCGGTGCCTGGTAAGCCGGCACTGCTCGCCGCCGATGACAGTGGCCGGATCAGTGACGATGCGGTCACCAACGTCAACGGCTTCCGGCTGGATATGACCATCCCTCAGGGAGTCAGCGCCGGCGACCGACTGGTGCTCGCCGAAGCCGGCGCGGCCGAGGGTGAGACGTTGGCCGACGTTGAGCTGACCCTGCTGCAGGTCGCATCCGGGCGGGCCGTCATCAACATCGATCAGCTCGACCCGGCAGCGCTGACCCAGGCCACCGGCAAGACGCTGGAGATCCGCGCTCGTATCGAGGTCCCCGATGACTCCGTTGCGGGGACGACTGCCACCACGGTGTCTGCATGGTCTGACCCGCTGCCGGTGGTGCTCGATACCGTAGCGCCCGGGCAGCCCACCATGGCCACCGTGGACGCGCTCGGCGTTTTTGAGACTGAGAAAGGCAACGAGTTTTTCACGCGCAATAACCAGCCGTTATTGGCAGGCGAAGCCGAGGCGGGCAGCCGCGTTCGGGTCGAGGCCAACGGCGTGTTGCTGGGCACAACAACGGCGGGCAGTGATGGCATCTGGTCGCTGAGTACCGCCGGCGGCAACCTGGCTGATGGCAGTTACGAGGTGCTCATCACCTCAACGGATCTGGCCGGTAACGTCAGCGACACCAGCGAGCCATTGATCCTGACCATCGACACCGTTGAGCCCCAGGTGCCCACCATCATCGCGGTTGCCAACGACACCGGGTCATCGGCGCTGGATGGGATCACGCAGACCAGGACCATCACCCTTGAAGGCAGCACCGAGCCCTTCGGCATCGTCCGGCTTTTCGACGTGGACAGCCCGGACACGGTGCTTGCTGAGGTGGAGGCGGATAACCGCGGTGAGTGGACGTTTGAATACAAGGAAAGCGGCGGCGACATAAAAACATTCGGGGATGGCGCTTATCGATTTGCGGCGCGCACCGCCGATCTGGCCGGCAACGAGAGCGCCTTGTCACCCGAATTCGTTGTCGATATCGACAATGCCGCTCCGGGCAAGCCCGATATTAGCGGAGTGACCCCGGATACCGGGCTTTCGGGTAGCGATGCCATCACCCGCACCAATCAAATGCTGCTGCGTGGTACGGCTGAAGCCGGTACCGCCATCAATGTGTATCGCTCGGGAAGCGCCGGGTCGGACACCCGCCTTGGGACTGCCGAGGTCAATGACTCGGGCAACTGGGAGCTCGACCTTGCCGGACAGAATCTCGCAGAAGGTGATCACACCCTCTACACCAAGGCCGTGGATCGGGCGGGCAATGAGAGTGTTGCCTCAGACGACTTTTCACTGACGGTCGACACCACGGCGCCGACGCCCGTATCGGCGCTGACCATTAACGGCACCACGGATGCGGCGTACACCAATCAGTCCAGCCTTGATCTGGCCGGTCAGGCCGAGGTGGGCGATCGGGTGTCGATTAGCGTTGATGGCGAGCCCGTTGGGCTGGTGGTGGCGAACGGTTCGGGCAGCTGGAGCCTGAGCGCCGCAGCGGCGCTTAACGACGGCTCCCATACCGTCACCCTGCAGGTCGAAGATATCGCCGGCAATGTCAGCATGTTGCGCCAGCACATCTTTGAGGTGGATACCGTCGCGCCGCTGCCGCCGGCCATTCTGGGGCTATCCAGCGACACGGACTCCGGCCGGCTGGATGATGATGCCGTCACCCGCAATGACAAACCGACACTGACCGGCTCGGCCGAGCCGGAGAGCACGGTCGAGGTATTCGATGGCGCGACAAGTCTGGGCACAGCCACCGCCGATGAGGGCGGCAGCTGGACGCTGGATCTGACCTCGGCGCTGCCCGAGGGCAGCTACGGTCTGACCGCCAAGGCGACCGATGCCGCCGGCAACACCAGCGCCGATTCGAGCAGTTTTGCCGTCGAGGTGGACCAGACCGATCCAACCGCGGCGCTCAATACCGTCGCGGCCAGTGACGTCATCAATGCCGCCGCCAAAGCCGAGGGCGTAACACTGACCGGCGCGCGGGCGGCGGATGATCGTGTGGTGCTCGAATTCGGCACTGGCTCGAGTGCTGTGCAGGTGTTGCCCGAGCTAAGCAGCACCTCCTGGTCCTATACGTTGACCGACAGTGACTATGCCGCCCTGGGCGAGGGCACGGCCCAGTCCATTGCAGTGACATCCACCGATATGGCCGGCAACGACCATACCGAGCAGCGCGACATCACGGTGGTGACCACGCCGCTGGCCGCGCCGGATGTGCCAGTGCGCGCTGCCGACGACTCCAGTGAGGACACGCCATCATTTGATATTGGCTTGCCGGATAGCACGGCCACCGATCGCCTGCCGGCGGACGGCGATACCCTCGATTTGGTGGATGCCAATGGCAACGTGCTGGCATCGACGCCGCTGGCAGGTGGTGATCTGGCGGGTACCGTTGCCCTGACCGCCGGCTCGGCGCTCGCCGATGGCGATTATCAAGTGTTTGCCCGTCTGACGGATGCCTACGGCAACGAGCGGCAATCCGATACGGCATTCGATTTGACTGTGAATACCGCAGTGGATGGAGCGCCATTAGCGCCACGGCTAGCGACGAGTGACGACTCCGGGCGCAGCAATACCGACCGCGTCACCAACGAGGCGGCGGCCAGCTTTACGGTGGACGTCTCAACGGCGACGCTTGATGACGGCAGTGCAAATCCGACCACCAGCGATACCGTCCAGCTGATCCGGACTGACGGTACTGACACGGTCCTGGGAACGGCCGACTGGGCGGATGACGAAGTCACTATCGAGGCATCAGACACCGCGCTATCAGAGGGAACCAACACATTGGTTGCTCGTGTCGTGCGCAACGGCATTGAGGATTCACCCGTTTCCCCTGAGCTAATCGTCACCCTGGATACCGCCGCGCCCGGCGCGGTGACGCCGGCCCTTAATTCGGCCTCCGGCAGCAACGGCGCCACGGGCGAGTCGCGTCCGCTGATCGACGTGGCATTGCCGGTCGACGCCGCCGTTGGTGACCGTCTGACGTTGAGTGATGACAGCAACACTGTCATTGCCAGCGTGGATGTGACGCAAGCGATGGTCACGGCATCGAGCGCAACGCTGCGGCCAGACGCGGATCTGGTCGAGGGCAGCCACACCCTGAGCGCGAGCCTTGAAGATATCGCCGGCAACGTCAGCGCGGCGGGTAGCAATCTGAGCCTGACGGTTGACCTGACTGTCCCCTATGCGCCGCGTATCAGCGGGTTTGGTCCGGACACGGGCCGGCTGGATGACGACGGGGTCACCAAGGATAACGGCATCACGGTCAGTGGCACGGCCGAGGCCAATGCCACCGTTGAGCTTTTCAATGGGGATGTGCGGGTCGGCAGCACCACGGCTGACGGCGCGGGTGCCTGGTCCATTGATGCCAGTACGTTGACCTCGGCGCTTGCCGATGGTGATTACCGCCTCGAGGCCTATGCCTTGGATGCCGTTGGCAACCGCAGCGAGGCCAGCCCCGCGCTTGGTGTGACCATCGACACGGCTGCCCCGGCGCTTGGCATTGCCAAGGTGGGCAATAACGACAGTATCAACGCCTCGCTCAAAGCACAGGGCGTGACCCTCTCCGGCAGTAGTGAGCCGGGTGCTGATTTGCAGGTGCAGCTCTTTGATGCCGACACCAGTGGCAGCAAGGTCTTCGATACCAGCCTGAGTGTGGGCAGTAATGGCCACTGGTCCTTGTCGTTGAACGAAGGCGTTCTCGATGCGCTGGGCGGTGACGGGACCAAGCGCATTGAGGTGGTGGCCACCGACGCCGCGGGCAACAGCGTTACAGAAACCCGTCAAATCGAATTGGCGACCAGCGCACCGGCGGCACCGAATCTGTCGCTGGATGCCGCGGATGACACCGGTCGGGCGAATGACGATGCCATCACCAAGGTGGCGCAGCCGACGTTCAGTGGCAGCGCTGTCGGTGCTGATAAAGTACAGATCGTCCTCGACGGCGTGGTGATTGCCACCGCTGATGTCACGGGCGGCAGCTACAGCTATACCACCGCCAATCCGCTTTCAAACGGTGATTACACCCTGTCGGCCTTTGCGGTGGATAGCGCCGGTAACCGCAGCCCCATGAGCGGTGAGGTGGGCTTTACTGTTGACCTGCAGCGCCCGGCCCCAACACAGCTTATTGGCGATGCACTGGTGAATAACGGCACCCCGACGCTGACCGGGTCGACCGAGCCGTTTGGCAAAGTCATCATCACCAGTGCCGATAGCTCGATCAATGACAGCCTGAAGGCAGATGCCAACGGGCAGTTCACCTGGACGCCGCCGTCGGCGCTTTCAGATGGCGTCCATCGCCTCGAGGCCGTGGTAGAGGATATTGCCGGCAACCACTCCGATCCCTCGGACGAATTCACCCTGACGGTCGACAGTACGGCACCCAACCAGGCGCAGATTGCCGGGGTGAGCGCCACGGCCGGCGATTCGCCAGGGACCATCGTCAATCGCCTTGAGCAACAGGTGCTGCGCGGCAGCGGTGAGCCCGACGCCACCCTCGAGGTGCTCCAGGACGGCGTGCTGCTGGGTGAGACACGGGTCAACCAGTTTGGTCAGTGGAGCTTCGACATGCGCTATGCGCGCAATGACGACGGCTCCATCGATATCGAAACCGAGACGCTCCTGCCGTCGGGCAGCTACGACTTCACCACCCGTCAGACGGACGAGGCCGGCAACACCTCGGCAGAATCCACCGCCTTTACGGTGACCGTGGATACCTCCTCGCTGGCGGTGCTGACGGCCTATGACGGTTCGGGGTCGGCGCCGACGGCGGATGACTATGCCGCGGCCGGCCTGACCGATTTCAGCGCCGGCGCGGTGGACGGGCTCAACAGCTTCCTTGGGACGTTGCCCACGGACGGTAAGGATACGGCCGACGAAATCCAGGCCATGGTTGATGCCTACAGTCGACTGCTTGCAACGGCAGCCGGCGACACCCTGGATCCTGCGCTGGGGCAGAGCGACTTTGATGCCCTGGGCATGGACAGTGTCACCGAAACCAACCTGGCTGCCGTGATCGAGGTCGTCGGCAAGAGCGCCGATGACGGCTCGGATGTCGCCTCACGGGGCGCTTTGGCAGGCATGGTGAATTCCGCGGAGTCCCTCGCTGCCGGGTTCTACCTTCGCGATTACGCCGAAGGCGATGGCTCGAAGGAAAAAGACGACGGCACCCAAGAGGCGATGACGGCGCCGACGCTCGATCAGTACCTGCAAGTTGCGGTCACTGGCATGGACGCCGGCACGGATGCCGAAAACGCGCAAATCGTCGGCGCGGTGAACAGTGCGCTTGTCACTGTGCCGGTGGATGGCGCCATAGCCAGCGAGAAAGAAACGCTGCAGGTGGTCATTGATCAGTACCTCGATGTGCTGGCACACGCCGAAACCAACACCACCGGCGGACCCACTGCGGCTGAATACGCGGTGATCGGCGTTGAGCTTGCTGATTCGGTCAAGACCGGGGATGGGTTTGCGCTACTGGACGAGGCGATCGGCAGCGCGGGTAAAGACGGCGTTGATACGGTTCCAAAGATCGAGGGCCTGGCCAGCACCGCCGCCCGCATACTCGATACCGTTGACGGCGGCACAGCCGACCCCGCACTGACGGCAAGCGAGCTCACCGATCTGGGTCTGACCGGTGTCACCGACGGCAATTTGAACGCGGTGGTTGATGCGATTGCGGCCAAGACCTCGACCAGCGATGTCGCAAACCTGACTAAACTGCAAGCGATCGCCGATGATGGTGATGAAAACCATAGCGACGCGTTAGGCGTTATCGCACGTTATGCCGGAGCCAACGGCAGCGCTCAAAATACGGGGGACAGTGATCCCCTTGTTACTCCCCTGGATTCGCATTACCGCACCGCCGGGGTTGATCTATCCGAGCTGACGGTCCCGCTGGATAGCTCGAACTTTGCCGATGCGCTCAATACCGTGCTCGAGGCCTCGACGGTGACCGACACGGAGGTCGATACCAGCGCCGAGCTCAAGCCGATCGCCGAGACCTATGCGGAGATCCTGACCGCGGCGGCCGATAACGCCAGCCTAAATCTAGATAAAGCGGACTACGACGGACTGG
>Ga0209946_1000086_pt1 | contig 35215 bp, 35 predicted proteins | sample SalPon2_A_H2O_MG_FD_185704 | JGI IMG/M metagenome (GOLD analysis project Ga0209946, IMG submission 185704) | Salt pond water microbial communities from South San Francisco under conditions of wetland restoration - Salt Pond MetaG R2_A_H2O_MG... | ecosystem: Environmental > Aquatic > Non-marine... | reverse complement strand
CGAGCCGATCTGCAACATAAAAGGCTGACGCGGGACGGAAAAGCACCGGCGCGGGCGGCCGAACGTATATAACTGTCACCCGGTCTCACGATCGCGCTACGTCAGCGAACGAGAGAGACGCGTCCCGGATGTTTATCAGTCGTCACGCTGGAGCGTGTCGTCCTCGAGGTAGTGATCGATGTGGTGGGCGTCGTCCTCGACTTCGGAGAGGATTCCCTGTAGGAGGCCGGCAGTCCCCGGATCGCCCAACTGCTGTGCAAGCAGTGTGGCCTCGCGGAGCGTCGTGGCCGACGTTTCGTAGGCGGCGAGATCGGCTTCGAGCGACGATCGGATGTCGTACACCGTCTCGCCCTCGAAGGCGACGAGGCTGCGCTCGAGCACTGCCTCCGGGCCCGCCACGGGAACGCCTCCGAGCGCGGTGATGCGCTCGGCGAGTTCGTCGGTGGCCTCCGCGATTTCCTCGTAGGCGTCGCCCAGGAACTCGTGGATACCGAGGAACTCCGGGCCTTCGACGTTCCAGTGATGTTTTTGAATCTGACGGCCGAGAATCTGCAGAGTCGCGAGCGAGTCGTTGAGCGTCACGACGAGCTCCGCGGCCGCGTCGTCGTCGATCCCGAGCGGGTTCGCTTCGTGTTCGTCAGCGGTCTGTAGTACGGTACGGTCGTCGACAGTGGGTTCGGTCATCATTGCTGTATCCGATACAAGGAGTGCCACCGACTTCCGATTTTGCTTGGATATATACAGGGCAATTTCGTTGCCTGCCGCACAGCTGCTGTAGTCCGCTTACTTCGAACAGTTTAATACTGGACAAAGACGGCTGAAACGGCTGTTTTCAACGCGTAGGGGGAGACGACACAACTTGAACTATCGAAAAGCCGATATTGGCATGTTCCAAACTAACGGTATGCGGGAGTTCGTCTTCACCCTGTCGTACGAACGCGGTGTCGACACGCTTGTCGACGCGTTCATCAACTATCCGGACGTGACGGCACTGTCGACGACGTGCGTTGCGACGGCAGACCACATGTGGCGCGTCGACAACCTGTTCGGTCCCGAGAGCGCACTCGATCAGATCGAGGCCCTCTTCGTCGATGAGAGCCGGTGCAACGAGTGCCATGCCGTCGGCTGCGACACCGAACGCAGCTACGAGGTACTCGATCGAGCGCCGACACACAGGATTCTATACACCCATCGCCGCGAGATTCACGGCTGTCACTCCATTCCGTACCTGACGGTCGAACACGTCGGCTCGGGAGTGCTCTTCGAGACCGAGCGAACCGGGTGCACCTACGAGTGGACCGTTCTAATGCCGGACGACGCGGGCGTTGGGCGGCTTTACGACGCGGTCAGCGCGGAGCTTCGTGACGGCGTCACGGTCGACCTAGAGCACGTCACGGAGCATCAGGGGTGGCGAGCCGGGGCGCTGACGGCGACTGAACTCCCGCACGCCCAGCGGGAGGCGATCAAGGCGGCCGTCGCACACGGCTACTACGAGACCCCCCGGGAGTGTACGATCACGGAGCTCAGCGAGCGCCTGGGGGTCGCGCGGTCGACGCTGCAGTACCGGCTCCAACGTGCCGAATCGCAACTGTTCGCCGCGTTCGTCGATCACGTGCCCTGATACACTGGTGAATCGCCCTTGCCGGGAACGCGTCCGCGTCTACTCGAATCGGGCGAGCGACGACTGTTCGCTCTCGGAACTGTCGGGCGGACTCTCGTCCGTCGGTCCCGGTTCGGCGCCTTCGGTACCACCCCGCTGGGACAGAGAGGCCCGGCGACGCACCTCGGGGTCCCGTAGGGCGCGTTTGGCCTTCGGTCTGACGGCCTCTAATTTGTCCAGAATCCGTTTTCGGGCAGCCTCGTACTCGACTATCGGGTAGGGGTACTCATCACCGATCGAGACGCCGCAGTCGTCCTGCACGTGAAGTGGCGTCTTCTCCGGCCGCGGTAGGTGCTCGGCCGGGAGATCGGCCAACTCGGGCACCCAGTTCGTGATGAACTCGCCGTCCGGATCGTTATCGGAAACTTGCTTCCGAGGGTTGTAGATCCGCATCATGTTGGTGCCGTCAACGCCGGCCTGGATCTGGAACTGCGTGTAGTTGATCGCGGGGTCGGCGTCCAACAAATGATAATAAAACCAGTCCGCGCCGATCTTCCAGGGCTGTTGCAGGAGATCACACAGAAACGACGCACACATCGCCCGCATTCGGAAGTTCAACCAGCCGGTTCCCTCGAGACACCGCATCGACGCATCCACCATCGGATAGCCGGTCTCCCCGCGTTTCCACGCCGTGACCAACTCCGGATCGTGCGTCTCGGCGTGTAAATCCTCCAGTGCGGGGTTGACCGCCGTCTCTATCCATCCCGGCCAGTCGGCGAGTTTCTGGTTGTAGTGTTTGTTCCAGTAGAGCCGTGAGACGAACATCTGCTTTGCTCGCCCGTCACGGCAGCCCTCATCGATGAACTGATACACCTGTCTGACCGACAGGCAGCCGAATCGAAGGTACGGCGAGAGCTGGCTCGTGCCGGTCCGGGCGTCGCTCGGCGCCGAGATACGGCCCGGATACGCGGCCAACCGATCCGCAAACGATTCGGCGGCCCCCCACGCAGCCGCCGTCCCCCCGCGTCTCTCGATCGTCTTCTCGGGAGCAACACCGTATCGCGCCTCGATGGCGTCGACGGAGACGGGGGTGTCGACGTGGGTGAGTTTGACGGCCGTCTCGTCCCACGTGGCTTGCTCGTCGGTCAACCACGCCTCGACGTTGTCGCTCCAGTTCTCGCGTGAGTGTGCCGTGTTTCGAACGAGCCCATCGGCATCGATGAACGTCACATCGCACGTCTCCGCCGCTGCGTTGTCGCGGCGAAGCCCGTACCGGCCAGTCGGATCGGCAGTCGTAGCGATATCCCATCCGGCATCCCTCAACGATCGCAGTACCGCGATCGGGTCGCCGTGTGCCAAGGTGAGCGTACCGCTGCGGTCGGCGTACTGCGCGGCGAGATCCGCCACCGATTCGTGCATGAACCGGATGCGCGCATCGCATGCCAACCCGTCCTCGCCGTAGAACGTCGGGTCAAACACGAACATAGGGAGGACGCGATCGTACTCCCGTTCCGCGTACGCCAACACCGGATGATCCGTCGTCCGCAGTTGCCGGCAGTGCCACACCACGCACCCACCGTCTCCGTCCGGAACGCGATCCGACGATGGAGTGGTGTGATCGGTGCCGAAGGGAGACGAACTCATGTCGGACCGTACGCGGCCTACACAAAAATAGACGTGGCTCCGAGAGGTGCGATCGGGTTCGCGCGGCTGCGCATCTGCAGCCCGAGGGCTCAAAACACCGTCACGAGGCCGCCGAAGAGGCCGACCGTGACCGTGAGGCGGCCCAGACTCCCCAGAAACGTCGCGACGGCGAACTTCTTGTAGTCGGTCTCGAGGATGGCGAACGCGTAGATCGAGATCGTATCGGGGAAGAACGGGACCGACAGCGCGATCGCGAGGCCGCCGTAGCCGTAGCGTTGGGCCAACTGGACCGACCGCCGCTCGGACCACTCGAGGACGTCGAACCGCGAGCGCCGCAGCCACCGGACGATCGGGCCGGCCTGCTTCGCCTCCTGACCGATGTGGAAGGCGAACACGCTGCCCGCGGCCTTGCCGGTCGCGCTCACCAGCATGATGCTCAGGAGGTTCGCCGCCGGCGAGACGCCGAGGTCGATCGGGGCGAGCAACACCACCTCGCTCGGCCCCGGAAGGACGAACGCGATGAGAAACGAGTACACGAAGATGACGCCCATCCCCGCCCAGCCGGTCGCAGATTCGACCAGCGCTTCGAGCCCCCCACCGAGTAGCGAAAGCAGTGTTCCGATCATGCGTTCCCGTCAGTTCGTGTCCCCGGATACGACGCGACGTGATTAAATCGTGGGGGTTTCGCGTCGGGGTCGGCTTCAGTCGTCGCTACCGCGCGCCCGTCGTCGACGCCGAGTTTTTATACCCCGTGACGTGCTGTCTCCACTATGGCTAACGAAAGCCCCTCCACGCGCGACGGCGGTCCGTCCGGCTCTTCGGCAGGCGGGTCGAGCGGCCGCTCGCTCGCGATCCACGCCGCGACCCGACTGCTCGGCGTCGGTGTCGTCGTTCTGCTGTGGTATCTCACCCGCCCGCTCTGGCACGGGTTCGTCTACGGCGTCCTCTACTCGCCCGGGTTGACGGTGTTCGGCGGCGGATCGGTCCTCGCGGCGCTCGTCCTGTGGTTGCTCCCGCCGTTCGACTCGGGGGAGGCGACCCGCCCGCTCGGACGCGTGCTCCGGGAGGCCGACAGCCCCGTCGACGTGCTGTTGGAACTCCAGGGCTCTCCGGGGCGGAAGCTCCGGCTGTTCGTCACCGCCGTCGGCGTGTTCGCGGTGCTCTCCGTGCTGGTCGGCGTGCCGGCGGGGATGCTCGAACAGCGGACGCTCGCCCAGACGACGATGGACGAGGCGACCGAAGTCGAAGCGTTCCCCCAGGCGAACCCCGAGAACCCGCGGGTCGTCCCTAGGCAGGTAGCGGACATCACGACGAGTGGCTCCGTCTCCTATCGCCAACACCGCCTCGGGACGAGCGACATCGCCCGGACGGAGGACGGATCGCTGGCGTGGTCCTACGCGATCCAACCGGACGGGTTCCGCAACACCCTGATCGAGAACCAACGCGGGGTGCTCGTCACCGACATGACCCGCATGGACGACAGACAGATTCAGGTGTACGAGGAAAACTTCACGTACGGCGAGGGGATGTTGCTGCATCGCTCGGCGGATTGGAACCTCAAGACGACCGACTACGTCGCGAAGTACGACGACGACGCCGTCGAGTTCAGCCACGATGGGCGGCCCTACATGTACTACCCGAAGACGGGCCACGAGTGGCATTTGACGCCGTTCCCGCACACGACGCCGACGTGGGACGGCGGGGCCTTGGTCTATCCCGACGGACGGATCGACCACCTCACGCCCGAGGAGGCCCGCTCGGAGCCGATCCTGGAGGGCCAACGGCTCTACCCGATGACGCTCACGCGCGCCGAGATGGGGTCGCTCGGCTACCGGAACGGCATCGTCAACCAACTGTCCGTCGTCGGCGCACACGAGGGGGAAGTCGAGGTCGCGAGGCTGCCCTCCGGGGCCAACAACGCACAGCCGTTCGTCATCGACCTGGAGGGCGAACGGATGTCGTACGTGACCGCGATGGAACCGTACGGCGAGGACACCCGCGGCCTCGACGAGGTGTGGTTCGCCGACGCCGAGACGGGCGAGTACACCTTCTTCGGAACCGGCGACGAGACGCTGACCGGCCCCGAGCGCGCGATGGGCATCGCCCGATCGGCGGACTCGCGGACGAACTGGGGGCAGAACTTCGTCGTCACCGAACCGGTCCCGGTCACGATCGACGGGAGCCTGTGGTGGCACATCAAGGTCTCGCCAACCGACTTCACCGACGTGACGCGGAACGTCTTCGTCAACGCCGACACGAGCCGGACGGTCGAGATCCGCGACGACGAAGCCGTCCGGTCGTTCGTCGCCGGCGACGTGACCGAGGACGATCTCGAGCCCGTCGAGGACGGGGAACCCACCGACGCTATCTACTACGTGCTCGTCACCGACGAGAACGGCGACGTAGTCGAACGGATCCCCGTTCGCCCCGGCCAGGGGACGACCATCGTCGGTCCCGACGACGAGCGGGTGCGGAACAACGGCACGGCGTCGGTCGCCGGATGACATCGGCAGCGGGTCGGCCGATGTCGGTCGTCGGATGACGTCGGCAGGGGGCCGGCCGACGTCGGCCGCTGGCTGATGTCGGCAGCGGGTCAGCCCATATCGGCCGCACTGCCGCCGTCGTTTCGTTCGGACGCGTCCCCGTCCTCGCCCTCGATTTCGGCCAGTACTCGGTCGTGGAACTCCCGGAGGACGGCCGACTCGTCCTCGGCGAGGACGACGTCGCTCGCCATCAGCGTCGCGAGGCCGAACGCCCGCGGCGAGGGCGAGTCGACGCGCGTCACGGACACGTCGACGTCGCCCGATCCGACGCCGGCGAGGAACGCCTCGACCGCGTCGACGTCGAGTTTGTCCTCCAGAATTTCGCGGTAGGTCTCCTCCATCACCGCAAAGTCGTCCTTCTCCTCGGCGAACCCGAGCAGCATCTCGCTGGAGACCTGCTGTTGGCTCGCCGACTTCTCGTGGCCCTTGTACCGCTTGAGGATCATGAGCGACCGCGTCGCGTTGATCCGGAAGTAACGCTTGCGGAGGTCGGTCCCCGACAGCGAGGCCCGGAGGTCCGCCCGGACCTCCTCGGGATCGATGCCGCGGAGGATGGACTCGATGTCGACCTTCCGGTTCAGCGGCATCGAGAGCGTGAAGCCGTGATCCGCGACGGCGACGGTGACGTTCGCGGTCGCCCGCTGTGCACACCGGTAGGCGAGGAGCCGCGAGAGGCCGTCGTTGAACCGCCGGCCGTAGTTCGAGTGAACGTAGTAGTTGCGGCGGTACGCCTCGCGGTCGAGTTCGACCTCGATCGCGAGGCGTCGATCCGTCGAGACGCTTTCGGCACCGGCGTACTGCAGTTGCGTGTCGAAGGTCCGCGCCACGGCGCGGACGGTGTTCTCGTCGAGCGGGAACTCCCTGAGCCACCGCCGGACGCCCGGCGGCCCCGCAGAGGCCATCCGGTCGAGCAACTCGCCTTGGAACCGGAGGACCTCCCGGCCGAGGTCGTAGCTCAGCGGCAGCCGTTCGGAGAACCACGACGGGACGGTCGGGCGGGCGCTCGTCGGGTCGACGTACACCTTCGAGCCCCGCCGGTAGCGGTACTCGTAGTTCGTGCCGCCGAGGACGAAGACGTCGCCCGCCTCGAGCGTGTCGAGGTACGCCTCGTCGAGTTGGCCGACCCACTCCTCGCCCGATCGGGTGTAGACGTCGCAACTGAACGAGTCCGGGATCGTCCCGATGTTCGTCATGTAGATCACCCGGGCGAGCCGGCCGCGCTTGCCGACGAGCGGGGTACCGGGATCGAAGTCCTCGTAGTGGTGTTCGCCGCCCGGCGGATCGTTCGCGTCCCGCCAGACCTTCGCGTAGACGTTCTTCTCCGACATTCCATCGTAGTCGGCGGTCAGATACCGGAACAGCGACTCGTACTCCCCGTCGGTGTAGTTCCGGTAGGGGTAAGCGCTCTCGAGGATTTCGCGGATTTCGGCTTCGGGCCGGGGACCGTTGATCGCCATCCCGTACACCTGCTGGGCGGCCACGTCCTGGGCGCGCTCGGGGACGAACACCCGATCGACGAACCCCGCCTCGGCCTTCCGCAGCATCACCGCACACTCGATCAACTCGTCGCGGTCGAGGGCGATCACTCGGCCCTTGACCGTCTTGCCGAGTCGGTGGCCCGCACGGCCGACGCGCTGCAGCAGCGACGCGACGCTCTTCGGCGAGCCGATCTGTACGACGAGGTCGATATAGGGCATGTCGATGCCCAACTCCAGCGAGGTCGAGGTGGTGACGACGTCCAACGCCCCGTCTTTCAGCCCCGACTCGATTTCCGCGCGCCGGTCCTTCGAGAGCGAGCCGTGGTGACACCCGGAGTTCGACTCGTCGTAGCCGCTGCGCTCCCGGAGGTTGTGCAACACCCGCTCGGCCCCCGACCGCGTGTTCGTGAAGACGAGCGTGTTGGTGTGCTCTGCGACCAGTTCGTCGAGCCGTTCGTAAAACCGATCCGTGACGACCTCCCGCGGCGTGTTGATCAGGTCGTCGGTCGGACAGGAGAGTTCGACGTCGAACTCCCGGACGAACCGCGCGTCGACGGTTTCGTACTCTCGGGGCTGCCAGCCGTCGCGGTCGGCGTCGTCGACACCGCCGGCCGGCGGCCGCCCGCCGACGAGGAACTCGCCGATCGCCTCCAGCGGTTCGACCGTCGCCGAGCAGCCGACCCGGGTCGGCGAGGCCTCACACATCCGTTCGAGCCGTTCGAGCGAGACCGACAGGTGCGTCCCCCGCTTGTTGTCGGCCAGCGAGTGGATCTCGTCGACGACGACGTACTCGACGGTCTCGAGCTTCCGTTTGAACTTCGGGCTGTTGAGCAGGATGGCGAGGGTCTCCGGCGTCGTGTTGAGGATGTGCGGCGTCTCCTCGAGCATCCGCTGTCGCTCGGAATCGCTCGTATCGCCGTGCCTGATCGCGTGGCGGATCTCGACGGACTCCCCGCGGGAGTCGAGGCGGTCGGCGATCCCCGAAAGCGGTTCGGTCAGGTTGCGGTGGATGTCGTTCGCGAGCGACTTCAGCGGCGAGACGTACAGACAGTAGACGCTGTTGTCGAGTCCGTCCTCGGCGGCCTCGGCGCGCCGGAACAGGTCGTCGATGATGGCGGTGAACGAGGAGAGCGTCTTGCCCGACCCCGTCGGCGCACACACCAGCGTGTTCGTCCCCTCGTCGATCAGCGGGATCGCCTCCTTCTGTGGCGGGGTGAACAGGCCGCCGTTCTCCGGAACGAACTCGCCGAACTGCTCGATCCACCACGCCCGCACGTCGGGGGAGAGCCGGGCGAACGCCCCGGCGTCGTCGATGTCGACCGACGCCGGATCGTACTCGAACCCCCGGTCGGCCAGCAACTCGCGGATCCGGGCCTCCGGGGAGTTTTCCGACGGGGACGACGTCTCTCGCATGTACCGCCCGGTAGGGTGCGGACGTGCAAGTGGGTTTGGCCCGCGGAACTGCGGATCGGCGCCGCCGGTGTGGCTCGCGGGCACGCGAGCCACCACAAGGCCTTTCGCGCCCACCCCCGGAGCCCGAGCCATGGTCCCCGACAGTTCCCCCTCCACGCTGCGCGATCGGCTCCCGGCGGAGACGGAATCGAACGCCCTGATATACGGCCTCGTCGGCGGCGTCGTCGGCATCGTCCTCTCCGTCGTCCCGCTCTCGACGCTTCTCGGCGGGATCGTCGCCGGTTATCTCGAAGGCGGACGCTTCGAGGACGGACTGAAGGCCGGGGCGGTGGCGGGCGTCGTCATGTTCGTCCCGTTCGTGTTCCTGTTCGTCCTGTTGTTGGCCTTCCTCGGGTTCGGCGGGGCCCCCGCGGCGCTCGGCGTGTTCGGCGCCGTCGCCCTCGTGTTCGTGGCGGCCTACACCGTCGGCTTCGCCGTTCTCGGCGGCTATCTCGGCGTGTATATACGGCGCGAGCTGTGACGGTTCGAAACGGGCTGCGGGGACGCCCGGGGGGATCGGACGCCGACTGTCGCCACGACCCCCGATATCAACATACTTCCCCGCCGCCCCCGACCGGGAGGTATGCGCGTGACCTTTCTCGGCACCGGATCGGCGATGCCGACCGGCGAACGGTTCCAGACCGGCCTGCTGCTCGAGGACCCCGCTGGCGCGGGCGATCCGCTGCTCGTCGACTGCGGTAGCGGCGCCCTCCACGGCCTCGCGGAGACCAACGTCGGCTACGAGGGGATCGGAACGGTCCTGCTCACCCACCACCACATCGACCACGTCTCGGACCTGATGGCCCTCCTGAAGGCCCGGTGGCTGGCCGGCGAGACCGACCTCGAGATCGTCGGCCCCGACGGCACCGAGGAACTCGTAGAGGGCCTTCTCGACGTCCACGAGTACATGGACGGCCGGGTCGACCTCTCGATCCGGGAGCTCGGCCCCGGCTCCGAGTCGGTCGCCGGCTACGACGTCGAGGCGGTCGAGACGGCCCACTCGATGTACTGTCTGGCCTACCGCTTCGAGACCGACGACGCCATCTTCACCTTCTCGGGCGACGGCGAGGCGACCGAGGCCGTCGCCGAACTCGCGGAGGGATCGGCCGTGTTGGCCCACGACTGCTCGTTCCCGGACGGGATCGACGTGGACAACCACCCGACGCCGAGCCGACTCGGCGAGGCCCTTTCGGGCCACGAAATCGGCCGCGTCTACCTGACGCACCTGTACCCACACACCGACGGCCATCACGAGGGGATGACCGAGTCCGTCGAGTCGGCGTTCGACGGCGACGTCCGGGTGGCGAGGGACGGCCTGACGGTGGATCTCCGGCGGACCGGATGAATCCGCCGTCCGGTGGATCGAACCCGTTATCCGGGGTCGGATAGTACGTACGAAGATGGCTCCCTCCAACGAAGCCCACGAACGCCGGCCGTCACGGACGGCGACGCTCTACTGTCCCAGTTGTACCCGCGAAAGCCCGATCAACGGCGGCTGGATCCTCCACGTACGCGCCGACGCGCTCGAGTACGAGTGCCCGAACTGCGGCACCACGATCGACTCCCGCCGGGCCGAATCGGCGCTCACCACCCAAAGCGGGCGGCCGCGCCGGACCGGCGGCGCCGACTGAGAACGCGCCCCCGACCGCCCGAGTCAGTTCAGCCGATAGCGCAACAGCGCCGCGATTCCGCCGAGGTTCCCGAGTTGCTGGCCGGGGTCGAACTCGTGGGAGAAGACGACCACGTCGCCGCCCTGCCGCTCGACGTCGGAGATGACGTCGTTGACGTCGCGCGCCCACTCGCCCTCCTCGGCGCGTTCCTCCCGCAGCCGTTCGTCGAGGACGAGCAGCGTCTCGATCGCCCCGTATTCGGCGGCCTCGGCCACCTCCTCGATTCCGTAGGCGGCCTTGGCCCCCTCGGCGATCCGTTCCATCAGTTCGTCGATGTATTCGGCCTCCTTCGAGATGCGGGTCTCGGTCTGGATGCGATCGACCGCGCCGCGTTTCAACACCTCGTGGACGCCGCGGTCGCCGACGCTCGCGGTGTCGACGGTCTGTATCTTTTCGGCCGCCCCCGGGGCGTCGTCCTCGATGTGCTCGAGGGCGTCCTGCTTGGTGAACCCCGGACCGGCGAGGATGATCGCCTCGACGTCGAGGCGCTCGAGGATGGCGGCCAACTCCTCGAACAGTTCCTCGCGGTCCCGGGCGTACTCGCCTTTGCCCGTCGTGCCGGTGATCGTCGCGCGCTCCTCGACGCCGTACTGGGCGACGGTGTGGACGTGGGCCTCGCCCTCCTCGACGGTCGCGATGGCGACGTCGGGCTGTTCTGCGGTCTCGACGGCCTCCTCGAGGCGCTCCAGTTGGTCGACCTGCCAGACCTTCTCGATCGTGATCTCGTCGTGCTCCTCGACGTTGAACGTGTGGTGGAATCCGAGTTGGTCCTCCCGCGAGCACTCGACGATCTCGCCGCCGACCCGGAGGCGGTTCGCGAACTTCGCGAACTCGACGTCCGTCACCTCGAGCCCGAGCCACATCGGCTCGCGCTGGCCGCCGGTGTCGCGGGTCATGTCGTCGTCGCGCTGGATTCGGCGCGTGGTGTCGCCCGAGACGGCGTCACCGGGTTCCAGAATGTAGGTGAGATGCCACAGGTCGTCGAGGCTCTCGGGGACGACGGTGATCCGTTCGCGGCCCCCCTCGGCGGCCTCGCGGTCGGCGATGCGCATACCGGCCGTCGGGCCGGGGACGATAAGTGCGCTCGGGTTCGGATCGGGGCGGTCGGCGGGTCGCTCATACTGACGGACAAACGAATATACACACGACGCACAGGGATCACGCCGTTCGACGGCGCGACCGGCGGATCACTCCTGCGTCGGTGTCATGTGAGTTCCTCCACCAGTATCAGTTCCGCTCGCGCCCGTCCCGGCCGTCGGTGTCGTCGCCCCGTTTTCCGGGGCCGATAGCGGGTCGGAACCCGCCGTCGACGCCCCCCGTCTCCGAGGGGTCCGTACCGGCGTCGCTCCCGGAAGCGCCGTCACCGTCGCACCCGGAGCCACCCCCAGCGGCGCTCGGGGAGCCCCGCGGCCGCCCGGTCTCCGGACCGCCGTCGGTTTCGGCATCGGCGTCGCCGGTGACGCCCCCCGTCACCCGCCGCACCGCCGGCGTGAGGTCGTCGCGTCCCGGCCGCCGCCGGCTTCCCGGTCGCCCATCGCGGGCCGAAACGCGCGAGACCGCGGGTCGGGCCGTCCACTCGTCGGGATCGCTCCGCTCGTGGGTCGCGGGAACCGGGTCGAGGCCGAGCGCGGCCCCCGCGCCCTGGCCGTAACAGTACCGAGCGCCGGTCGAAACGTGAAACTGGAGGAAGAACCCGACGAGGAGGAGCCGAAGCAGGTACGCGAACGGAAGCAAGAACAGCCGCAGGGCGATCGAGATCCCCCACGCGGTGGCGTAATCCTCGCTGATGGCTCCGGAAACGACGGTTCTGACCTCGAAGGCGGGGCGGACGCGGTTCGTGTGGGCGAACCGGGCGACCGCCACCGGGAGGACGTAGAGCGCGCCGATGGCGTACATGAGCGCGACGACGGCGACGACGCCCGTCAGCGAGGTGGCCGCGGTCGCGGCAGCCCCGGGAACGGCGCGCTCGAGCAACACCGCCGAGACGTCCGTCCCGGCCGCTCGAACGCCGACCAACGGGGCGAGCACGACGAGCCCGGGCGACAGGTACGCCGCCGAGATCCCGACCGCCACCGCGCCGTCGCGGAACAGCCGTCGGACGTCGCCGAACCGCGGCGGGGTCGGGCGGTCGCGCCCGATCGACGTGCGGACGACGCGGACGTAGTAGCCGCGGACGAGGAGCCACGGGAGGAGCCCCAACGCGGCGGCGTACGCGTACGGGACGTCGAGCGCGGCGGCGCCGAGGAAGGCCGTGATGACGACGACGACGAGTCCGCCGACGATCACCGAACGCCCCCCTTCGGGGGACCGCGTCGGGTAGTCGAGCGCCTCCCTGAGCATAGCTCCAGTAACGCGCTCGGCGGATTTATATCCCGTGGAGGCGGCCAGCCGACGGCGACGTGATCGTCCTCACTCGACCATTCGGCTTCCCCCGGGCGGGCAGAACTCCTGGATCCGGTCGGGGCTTGCGACCTTGCGGACGAAACTCGTGTCGGTAAAGCGTTCGCGGAACGTCCGGTAGAGACGCTTCGCGATGTCGTTTTGAGCGTACTGCCCCGGCTCGATCCGGATCGACGTCGCGGCGACCGGGTCGACCGCCGACGGCGGACCCCCTATGACACGGGTGTCGGGTTCGCACTTGATGCCGACGGAGACGCCGACCGAGACGTCGCGGTAGTACTCCCGATCCCCGCGGATGACGAAGCTCCCCTTCTCGACGTACTCGCCGCTTTCGGGCGTCTTCGACACCTGATCGGCACCGACCTCGTAGACGTCGCCCTCGAATTTGCCGTCCTTCCAGACGGAGGAGTACGACACCGCAAAGCGTGCGGCCTCGCGCTTGCTCGCCTCCGGGATGTCGACGTCGCGGGCCGGTTCGTCCGGTTCGGTCGCCTTCAGGATCGTCACCGGCGCGCCGTGGGCCTGCGCGTGGAAGAACCGATCGGAGGGGTCCATGTACTTCTTGACCAACTCCTCGTTCTGGTCGGCGTTTCGCCCCCCGATCACGAGGAAGCCGTCGCTCGTCCGGAACCACCGGAACCGCTCGTGCCACTTCTCGTCGTATCGGACGGGGACCGACGACACGGCGAGGTAGTCGGTCTCGGCGTCGTCCGCTTCCTCCCCGTCCTCGCCCTCGTCCGCGTCCTCGGCCTCCCACGCCTCGCGGCGGCGCTTGACCTCGGCGAGGTCCTCGCGCGTGTCCTCGATCGCGGCCTGTGCGCCCTCCTTTTTGCCGCGGACGCGCTTGGCCTCGGTGTAGAGGCGATCGGCGTTGCGCTCGACGCCGACGGTCGGGTCCAACTCGATCGGGCCGTCCCCCAGATCGACGGTCACCGTCCCCTCGGCGCCGTCGACCGAGACGACCGCCTCGGCGGCCTCGATGCCGCGGTCGGCCCCGGCCTCGAACGTCTCCTCGATCTCCGCCCAGGGGACGCCGTCCTCGCGGGCCTCCCGAACCGTCGAGCAGATCTCGTCGACCAGGTCGTAGTTGCCGTAGAGGGATTCGGCCTTGCGCTGCTCCTCGTCGGCCTGCTCGTCGTAGGACTCGATCGCGCCCTCCTGCTGTTCGATGATCCGCTCGTACTTTTCGATCTCGGACTCGAAGTCGGGGCGGTCGGTCCCGGCCCCGGCCTGTGTCTCCTCCTCGGACTCCGTTTCGAGCCGGTAGAAGTACTCGTCGATCGCGCCGTTGAAGCTCTCGAAGGCGGTGGCGTCGTAGCCCTCCGCCTCGTGTTCTCTGAGGGGCAGCGGCGTCGCGTCGACGACGTCGCCGTCGTCGGTCTCGTAGAGCCGGGGATCGGTCCGGCCCTCGAGGATCGGCTCTCTCAGGCGCTCGAGCGCGCCGTAGAGCGCCTCGTACTGTTCCTCGGTCGCTTCCTCGATGTCCAGCGTCTTCTCGACGCCGGCGCGGGTACACAGCTCCTCGGCGTAGAGGCCGCCGAAGTTGAGCTGCGTCGCGAGCGTCCGGACGAGGTCGGTATCGGAGTCGGCCATCCGTGCCGCGAAGGCCTCGCCGTCGCAATCGAGGGGGCTGAACCGCTCGTCGGGGTAGCCGTACTGCGACCCCGGCGCGACCGTCCGGGAGGTCAGCCGGACGGTGTCGAGACAGTCGATGACCTCTCTGTCCTCGTTCATCACGGCGACGTTGCCGTCGCCGAACAGTTCTGCGACGACGAGCGTCGTCGCGTCCTCGCGCTCGAAGCGGAAGGTGAGGATGCGGTCGAAGCCGTACTGCTCGACGCCCTCGAAGTTCGCGCCCGCGATGCGGTTTCTGAGCATCATCGCGAAGTTCGGCGGCCGGCCCGGGGCGTCGGGGACGTGGTCGGGGACGGCGACGTGGGCCCGCTTGGGATCGCCCGTCTCGAGCACGAGTTCGATCCGCCCGCGGTCGTAATCGCGCATCTTCAGCCGGACGAAGTCGTCGCCGTAGAGGTAGGCCTTGTCGACGACCGCGCCGGTGTACTCCCGCAACTCGCCGACGAGCGCGGCGAGGTCGACGCTCGTCATCGCCCGCTTTCTGTCCATACGCCGGGGTGTAGTGGGCCGAAGAAATGCCTACCGCCTCGGCGGTGTCGCGACCGGCGGTCACTCCGATCCGTCGAGCGCCGTCCACGCCGCGTCCGAGAGGGTTCGCTGGACCATGTCGGTGTCCAGCGCCTCCGCGAGCGTCCGGAAGCCGGCCTCCTCGGCGCGGTCGCCCGCGTTCGCGACCAGCCGGGAGACGATGAACTCCGGCGTCGAGCGGCCGACCTCGCCGAACCGGGGTTGGTAGTCGACCTCCAACTCGAGGTCGTCGGTCAGCCCGCGGGCGACGATGCCGTCGGTCCGCGCCGACGCCGGGAGGGGTTCGAGATCGGTCGCCAGGTGGGTGACGAACGTCCCGATGGCGCCCTCGGCGATCGACAGCCGGACGAGGCCGCCGAGCAAGTCCGCCGCCCGCCCGGGTTCGGTGATTGCCTCGAACTCGTCGACCAACATGAGCGTCCGGTCGCCGGAGACCAGCGGCGGGACGACCGACTGCAGCGTCGACTCGAGGACGCCCGCGTTGAAACTCGCGTGCCGCCGGTGGAAGACGAGCCGATCGAGGATCGAGATTTCGGCGGCGTCGGCCGGGACGGGCAACCCCATGTGGGCGAGGATCGCGACCGTACACAGCGTCTCCAGAAGCGTCGTCTTCCCGCCGCTGTTGGCCCCGGTGAGCACCGTTACCCGTTCGCCGGCCGGGGCGTCGAGGCCGTGCTCGCCGACCGCGTACGTGACGGGCTGGGGCTCGACGCCGGTGTCGAGCAGCCCGAGGTTCCGCGCGCCGACGACCGCGAGGCCGTCGCCGTCGACGTATCGGGGACGGCGGAGGTCGTAGGCCGCCGCGAACCGGCCCACGGAGAGTTCGCGCGCGACCGTCGTCACGGCCGGTCCGGCGCGCTCGACGTCCTCGCCCGCCGCCTCAATCGCCGCCTCCAGGTCGGCGCGGACGTCGGCGGAGCGCTCCTCGATCGCCGCCTCCAGGTCCGACCGGAGCGCCCGGAGGGTCTCGGTGACGAACCCGGCGGCGTCGACGGCGCCGTCGACCATCGCCGATCGGACCCGGGCCGGATCGACGGTCGTCTCCCGGCGGAGGTACTCGACGAGCCCCTCGCGGAAGGCCGCGCTGTCGTCGACGCCGTCCGATCGCAGCTCCTCGAGGACTCCCTCCGCGTCCGCCGAGAGCCGGTCGACGGCCTCGCGGGCGTCCCGGAGCCGGTCGAGTTCGCCGTCGGCCCCCCGAGCGATCCGGCCGTCGCCGAGGGCTTCGAGCGCCACAGCCGCCTCGGCCAGCGCGTCCGTATCGAGGCCGGCGATCGGATCGAAGACGGCGCTTTCGGGGACGATTTCGGCCAACTCGACCGCCGTCTCGACGGCCGCGATCCGGCCGGTGCCGTCGTCGTAGCGTTCGAACGCCTCGAGCACTGCCGCCCTCGTTTCCTCGTCGAGGTCGTTCCAGCCCGCCCGCCCGCGCTCGACGGCGTCGAGGCGGGCCTCCATGGCCGACCGGTCGGCGAGCGGCGTCAGCGTCCGGAGTCGGTCGGCGGCCGCCTCGCTCACGGCGAGTCGGGCGATCGAGTCCAGGAGGTCTTTATAAACGAGCCGGGCGTCGCGGGTCGCCAAGAGCGCCATCCCGTCGGCGCTTTGGGCGCGTCTGAGCACGCGCGTCACCCGGCTCCGGTCGACGCCCGCCTCGACGAGCGCCCGGACGTCGCCCGCCTCGATTGCCTCTATGGCGGCCTCGGCCCCGATCGACTCCTCCAGCGTCGCGTTGGTCTTCGGGCCGATCCCCCAGTACTCCTCTAGGTCCATGTCGGCGACTCGTCCAGGCGGGCTATCAGGGTGGCGGAGCGTCCCTCGCCCGTGCCGGTGGAGCGCCTCTCGCTCACGCCGGCGGAGCGGTCCTCGCCCCGATGCCACGCCGCAGCGCATACGGAGGTAAAGAGTTTTGTCCGGGTTGGCCCAACCGTCCGGTATGACAGAGTACACCGTCGAGTTCGTCGGGACCGGCGAGACGATCACGGTCTCGGACAAACAGACCATCCTCAAACGCTGCATCGAGGAGGGCATCGCCCAGGAGTACTCCTGCCGGGTCGGGATGTGTCTGGCGTGTTCGGCCGAGATCGTCGAGGGCGAGGTCGCCCAACCCGCGGCTCGGGGGCTGACCGACGAGGAAAAGGAGTCCTACGCGCTGACCTGCATGGCCCGCCCGCAGTCCGACCTCAAACTCGACCGCGGGAAGTACCCGCCGAGCATCGAGGACGTCGCCGCGACCGAGGGGTCGGAGCCGGCGGCTGCCGACGACTGACCTGCTCATAAACGCGGAGGCGCGGGGCGGATCTGTTTATAAACGTTCGTTCGGGGTTTATAAATCGTCCCCGGGGTCGTGCTTCTCGGCCATCCGGTCTGCCTCGGCCGCGTAGCGCTCCCGCGTTTCGGGGTCGGAGACCGTCCCGAGGTCGGAGGTGTCGACCTCGAGGCTGACCGGCGTCTCGCGGCGGGTCCCCGTGAAGCTCGTCAGCGCGCGCTCCTTGCGGAAGTCCCGGCGGCCGTCGGGGGTCGCGTAGGTGATGATGATCAGGTTCTGTTCGTCGTCCGAGTAGGTCCGTTCGACCATCCACACGCGGGTCGTCTCGGCCGTGGCGTCGGGTGTCGTATCTGGCATGGTGTGGGGTACGTCGTCGACCGCGTCACCGTCGGGCGGTCCCGATCGGGGGTCCCCGGCGGGCGTTCGCGAGCGCGCCGGTACCGGGTCGGGGCGTTCCGAGGCGGGCTGGCGGCCGCCTCGTAACCCTATGGCGTGTAGCGCTCGATCACGCCCGAGAGCTCGTCTTCGGACTGCATGCCGACGAGCTGTTCGACGGTCTCGCCGTCGGCGAAGAGGAACAGCGCGGGAATCCCCTGGACGCCGTATTGGGCGGCGAGCCCCTGGAACTGGTCGACGTCGACCTTCACGACGGCGGCGTCGGTGTCGGCCGCGACCGACTCGATCGCCGGCTCCATCATCTGACACGGGCCACACCAGTCGGCGTAGAAGTCGACCAACACGACGTCGTACGTCGATACCGCTTCCTCGAGGTCGCTCTCGGCACCCAGGTGGATCGGTTCGGTCGGGACGGCTGTTGCGTTCGAACTCATCGCTACACGCTACGGCCCGAGAACGTATAATGGTTTTGGACGTTCTATGCAATATTACCGGCGCGTCGACTGGCGGCCCGGACGGACTCATACTGACGGACAAACGAACGTACAAACGACGCACGAGTGATCCGCCGTTCGCTCCGTCGAACGGCGTGATCCTCGTGAGTCGATTTCATTTGATTTCGTCCATCAGTATCAAGCGTCCGTCGAGGGGATCAACAGGACGTTCGCGTTCGCCTCGGCGACGATCCGCTCGGAGACGCTCCCCAGGAGCAGCCGTCGCAGGCGGCTGTGCCCGCGGGAGCCGACGAGCGTCGTCGTGGGGGCGTGTTCGGCCTCGGCGGCGAGTATCTCCTCCGCGGGGTCGCCCCGCCGGACGTCGGTCCGGGTCTCGATTCCCCACCCCTCGAGCGTTTCGGCGCGCTCCTCGAGCCGTTCTGCGGCCGGGTCGTCCGTGTTCGCGTCCGTCTCCGGTGTCGGGTCCTTCGGCGTCCGCACGTGGACCAGCGTCACCTCCCGGGTCGCCGTCCGAAGGTACGAGAACGACTCGAAGGCCCGGGCCGCGTTCTCGGAGAAGTCGGTCGCGTAGAGGACGCGTCGAAAGAGGTGTTTCCGGACGGGGTCCGGGTCGTCGTCGGCCCGCTCGATGCGGTTGACCACGAGCGGGGCGACCGCCGTCCGCGCCAGGTTCCGGGCGGTCGAGCCGATAACGCGGTTCTCGAGCGGGCTCTTGCCGCGGGAGCCGACGAGCATCAGATCGGCGGCGACCGTCTCCGCGATGCCGTTGATCCGTCGGTGGGGCGTGCCCCGGACGACGTGCGTCTCCACGTCGAACCCCTCCCGTTCGATCACGCGGCGGTACGTCCCGAGGGCCTTCCGTCGCCGCCCCTCGAAGTCGATTCCCGGCATTCCCGCGTGGACGTTCGAGGGGACGACGGTGACGAGGTGTATCTCGTCGACGCCGATCCGGCCCAGACACTCCAGACACGTCTGGTTCTGGACCGCCGCCTCGCTCGCCGCCGAGAGATCCGTCGCACAGAGCGCGCGCATGCCCGAACTACGGGAGTGACTTATAAAGACGTTCGGGGTGGATTATAAAACGCTCGAGGCGGCTTATAAATATTTTTCGCGGTTCCGTACGGGCTCCGCGAACGGCCGACGGCCCCCTCCAGACGGTATTGTACTGTATGCACAATTAGTGTGTCCCGGTCGGTTCAATCCCAGAACGACTTCGTCCGGGCGTATTGGCGCTCGCGCTCGATGATGTCGCGGTAGAAGTCGTCCTCGTCCTCGCGGTGGTTGTTGATTATAAATGCGGCGTTGCGGGGGCCGACGCCCCGCGCCGCCAGCGCGATCACCGCCTTCTTGCCGTGGCTCTGAACCAGGCTCGCGGCCCGGTGGGCGCGTTCGGTCTGTTTTCGCTGCTCGTCGTCTTTCCGGTCCTCGGCGGTTCGGACCGACTCGAGCACCTCGTCGGCCCAGGGGTTCAACGCGGCGATCCGGGTCGACCCACACGCCGGACACTCGGGTTGGTCGTCGACCCGTTCGACCGTCTGCCGTCGGTCCCACTCCCCGCAGTGGAGGCACGCGAGCAGCACGCGGTCGTCCATGATCCGCTCTCTGACGGTCTCGACGACGGAGGCGTCGGCGTTCTGCGGCGAGAGCAACTCCCGCCCGGAGGACCGGCCCGCCTGCCCCAGCGCCGTCCGTTGGCCCGCCGTCTCGAGGGCGAGATCCCCCGACTGGAGCCGTCGGAGGACGTCGCTCGCCCCCGCGGCGTCGAGTTGCTCGTGGAGGACGACCCGGACCGCCTCGTCGTAGATCGGCGTGTCCTCGAGCGCCTCGAGCAGCCGGTCCTTGCCGAAGCGGTTCCCGCTGGCCCCCTTGCCTTTCCAGCGTTTCAGCGCGCCGAACTTCGCCGCGACCTGCGCGAGGGTGTACTTGAGCGAATCGGCGTTCTTGAGGCTCAACTCGACGAGGGTCGCGACGTGCTCCGGATCGGTCGTTTCGAGGATTTCGACGACGTCGCCGATCGTCACCCCCGAGGGCACTTCCAATTCGATCCGGTAGGGGTCGACCTCCATCGCCACCGACGAGCCGGTCCGCTGGCCGATCAGCGCCGATAGCAACCGCCCCAGCGTCTCGTTGACCGTGTGGCCGAAGGCGGCGTTGAGCACGATCTCGCGGCCGAACCCCTCGACGACGACCCGGTCGTCGGCCGGAACCGGCCCCTCGTGGCGCTCGACCGGCTTCAGCGCCTCGCTCGCGGTGTGTTCGTCCGTCGGGAACCGCTCGGTGAACGCTTCGGCGACGTGGTCGCGGCCCATCCCCGCCTCGAACCGCTCGTGGGCGTCGGCCCGCGTTCGCCCGACGTGTTGGGCCACGTCGTAGGGGACCGGGATCTCCTGGCCGACCCAGGAGGGGACCTCCCCCGTCGGGTCGCCGACCGGCGAGACGAGGACCTCCTCGCTTTCGTCGTCGATCTCGGTGATCCGCCACATCTCCCCGCCCTGGACGAACGTTTCGCCGGGGGCGGCGAACGTGACGACGAAGCGCTCGGCCAGCGTCCCGACGGGGTCGCCCGAGGCCATGTCCGTCACCGTGTAGTTGGCCTCGTCGGGGATCATCGAGAGGTTGGCGTAGAAGTACTGCCACGTCCCGCCCGACTTCTCGAGGCGATCCGCGTCCTCCTCGAGCCACAGGAGCCGGTTGCCCGAAAGCTCCCGGACGACCGACTTGAACGCCTCCCGGGACAGGTCCCGGAACGGGTACGCCCGCGTGACGATGTCGTACGCCCGCGCTGCGGAGAGCTCCTCGAAGCCCATGAGCAGGCCGGGAATCTGGTTGGCGACCGTGTCGAGGCTGGCGTGGTGGATCCCCGCCGACTCGACGGCGCCGCGTTCGGCGCGCTCGACGATCGCGAGCGCCTCGAAGGCGTCGTCGGAGCCGGTCGCGACGACCGTCCCCGAAGAGGTCGCCTCGCGGCGGTGGCCCGCCCGCCCGACGCGCTGGAGCAGCCGCCGGACCTCCCGCGGGCTCGAGTACTGGATCACGTGGTCGATCCGTCCCACGTCGATGCCGAGTTCCATCGAGGAGGTACACAGGAGCGCGTCGAGTTCGCCGGCCTTGAACCGGTCCTCGACCTCGACCCGGGCCGACTTCGACAGCGAGCCGTGGTGGATACCCAGATCCGTGCCGTAGGACTTCAGCCGCGACCCGAGCCCCTCGGCGGTCTGTCGGGTGTTCACGAAGACGAGCGTCGACTCGTGGGCGGCGACGACCTCGTCGATGGTTCGGACGTGGCTCGCGAGTTCGGCGTCGGTCAACAGCTCGCCGGCGGCCGTCCGGTCGGCCGCCGTGATCTCGGGCGTTCGGACCGAGACGTCGATGGCCGAGCCCGCCTCGATTTCGGCGATCCGACAGCCGCGGTCGCCGGTCAGAAAGCGGCCGACCTCCTCGGGGTCGCCGACGGTCGCCGAGAGGCCGATCCGCTGGAACGGGCCGGCGTGCTCGCGGAGGTGTTCGAGCCCGATGGTCAGCTGTGCCCCCCGCTTGGAGGCGGCGAGTTCGTGGACCTCGTCGACGACGACGTGTTCGACGTCGGCGATCGCCCGTCGGAGCTTCTTGCCCGTGAACATCGCCTGCAGCGTCTCCGGCGTCGTCACGAGGACGTCGGGCGGGTCCTCGGCCTGTTTGCCCCGCTCGTAGTCGGTCGTGTCGCCGTGTCGAACCGCGACCTCGATACCGAGCGTCTCGCCCCACCAGTCGAGACGCTGTCGCATATCGCGGTTCAGCGCCCGCAGCGGCGTGATGTAGAGCGCCTGGATCCCGTGTCGCGGCCCGCGCCCCCGGATCGCCGAGAGGACCGGCAACATCGCCGTCTCGGTCTTGCCGGACCCGGTCGGGGCGACGACGAGGCCGTGGTCGCCGTCGGCGAGCGCCGGGATCGCCGTCCGCTGTGGCGCCGTCGGCGTCTCGAAGCCCCGCTCGGAGAGCGCCGCCCGAACGTCCGCATGGAGGGCGGCGAAGGCGTCCACGCCGACCTCGTCGGTGGCCCCGTCACTCATCGATTACGCTTGTATCGCCAGTCGAATAAGCGGCGCGTTCGGGGACGACGCCGGTCGCGTCGGGGGCCGGGGGCGACCCGTCTCGGTCCCGTCTCGATTCCGACGACGGCATCGGGAGACCACGATCCCCGAAGGCATATAGCTTCGCCGGCCGACCCACCGGCCATGATCGACGAAACAGTCGAGGAGATCCGCGAGATGCAGACGCACTCGTCGTCGGTGGTCGCGGTCAAAGCGGCCGAGGCGCTGCGGGAACTCCTCGATCGGGAGTTCGCGACCGTCGAGGAGTACGCCCGGTCGCTCGAGCGCAACGCCAGCGCCCTCCAGCGCGCCCAACCCTCCCACGCCTCGCTGTACAACACCCAACGCGAGATCGTCTCCCGGATCGAGGGCGGCGAGTTCGACACGATCGAGGCGGCGAAGGCCGAGACAGAGGCGGCCATCGACGACGTCGTCGAGTCCGTCGAGCGCGCCAAACACGAGGCCGCGACGAACGCCGTCGACCTCCTGCCGGACGGCGCGACGGTGTTGACCCACGACTACTCCTCGACGGTCGTCGAGGCGATCGAACTCGCCGCCCGCGAGGGCCACCACATCGACGTCTACGTCACCGAGGCCCGACCGCGGTATCTGGGACGACGGACCGCCCGGACGCTCGCGGCGGTCGACCGCGTCGACACGACCCTCATCGTCGACGGCGCGGCGGGGCACTACCTCGACGAGTGCGACCGGGTCGTCCTCGGGATGTCGGCGATCGTCGACGACACGCTGTACAACCGAGTCGGGACGTTCCCCATCGCGGCGACGGCGGCCGAACTCGCGGTCCCCGTCTCCGCCGTCGGCGCGAGCGAGAAGCTCATCGAGGAGGGGTTCGTCTTCGAGAACGAGTTCCGGTCGCCGGCGGAAGTGATGCGCGAACCCGCCGAGGGCTTTTCGGTCGCCAACCCGGCCTACGACGCCACGCCGACGCATCTGCTCGACGGCGTCGTCACGGAGGCCGGCACGGAAAAGCTCGAGTGAGCCGCTGTGACGGCCCGTATCAGGCCGAGATCGCTCGGTGTCGGCTGTCGGACTCGAACCGCGGCTGACTGACGACGACGGCGCCGCAATCGGGACACTCCACGTCGGTCCTGTTTCGGTGCCGATCGAGGCGCGCGTCGTCGATCGGGGCCGATCGGTCGCAGACGGAACAGAAGAGAACGGCCTTCGAGTCGGGGGGCTCCCCAGCCGCTCCGGTGTGTGCGTTCATCGAGCTTAGATAGGTAATGAACGGATAAGTGTCTGGTGGGTGGCTTCAGACCCTGAATAGTATAAACGTTCGTGCGGTACGGCTATAAAAAACGAAATATCCGGTTCCGGGCGGTCGCTACTGGAACGTCCGGCTGACCTCGGGCTCGCTCGGTCCCTCGCTCGGGCTGAGTTCGTCTTCCAGTTCCTCGTAGCGCTCGCGGGTGTCCTCGTCGACGCTCGGACCGACCTCCTCGAGCGCCTCCTCGAAGTGCTCGCGGGTGATCCGGACGTTGCCGACGCTTTGGGCGGCTTCCTCGGGATCGACGCTGTTGATGAACTCCCGGGTCGCGGCCATCGACGCCTCGCGGGCGACGGCCTCGATGTCGGCGCCGACGTAGCCGTCGGTATCGGAGGCCAACTCGTCGAGGTCGACGTCGTCGGCCAGCGGCTTGTCGCGGGTGTGGACCTCGAGGATCGCCCGCCGGGCGTCCCCGTCGGGGACGGGGACGTGGACGTGGCGGTCGAGGCGGCCGGGGCGCAAGAGCGCCGAATCGATGAGGTCCGGCCGGTTCGTGGTCGCGATGACGACGACGTCCTCGAGTTCCTCGAGGCCGTCCAACTCGGTCAGAAGCTGGGAGACGACGCGCTCGCCGACGCCGCTGTCGCCCATGCCGCGGCCGCGCTCGCCGGCGATCGAGTCGATCTCGTCGAAGAACACGACGGTCGGGGCGTTCGAGCGGGCCTTCTCGAAGACCTCCCGGACCCCCTTCTCGGACTCGCCGACGTACTTGTTCAGCAGTTCGGGGCCCTTGATCGAGATGAAATTCGAGTTGGCCTCGTTGGCGATGGCCTTGGCCATCAGCGTCTTGCCGGTGCCGGGCGGGCCGTACAGGAGGACGCCCTTGGCGGCCTCCATGTCCATCGCCTGGAACACTTCGGGGTAATCGAGGGGCCACTGGATCGTCTCTCTGAGGCGCTCTTTCGTGTCCTCGAGACCGCCGACCGAGTCCCAGGTGGTGTCGGGCACCTCGACGAACACCTCGCGCATCGCGCTCGGGGTGATCCCCTTCAGCGCGTCCTTGAAGTCGGCCCGCGTGACCGACATCGACTCGAGGATCTCGGCGTCGATCTCGTCCTGCTCGAGGTCGAGTTCCGGCCGGATCCGGCGCAGAGCGTTCATCGCGGCCTCCTTCGCGAGGCTCGCGAGGTCGGCCCCGACGAAGCCGTGGGTGTTCTCGGCGTACTGATCGAGGTCGATGCCGTCGACGAGCGGCATCCCGCGGGTGTGGACCTGGAGGATCTCCTTTCGGCCCTCCTTGTCCGGGACGCCGATCTCGATCTCCCGATCGAAGCGACCGCCGCGCCGCAACGCGGGATCGAGAGCGTCGACGCGGTTCGTCGCGCCGATGACGATCACGTCGCCGCGGTCGTCGAGGCCGTCCATGAGGCTCAACAGCTGGGCGACGACGCGGCGTTCGACGTCGCCGCTGGTCTCGCCGCGCTTTGGCGCGATCGAGTCGATCTCGTCGATGAAGACGATCGCGGGGGCGTTCTCCTCGGCCTCCTCGAACACCTCGCGCAGCTGTTCTTCGGACTCCCCGTAGTACTTCGACATGATCTCCGGGCCGGAGATGTTCGAGAAGTGAGCGTCGATCTCGCTGGCGACGGCCTTGGCCATCAGCGTCTTGCCGGTACCGGGCGGGCCGTGCAGCAGGACCCCCTTCGGCGGCTCGATGCCGAGCTGTTGGAACAACTCGGGGTGACGCATCGGCAACTCGATCATCTCGCGGACCTGCTCTAGCTCCTCGTCGAGGCCGCCGATGTCCTCGTAGGTGACCGAGGGCGTACCGTCGCTCACGCCGGTTCCGGCGCCGCTGCTGCCCGTCTGGGCGATCTGTTCGGCGGGCTTTTCGCTCACCGTGATCTCCGTCGAGTCGGTGACGACGACGGTACCGCTCGGATCGGTGTCGGCGATCCGAAGCGGGATGCGCTGGCCGCTCTGCGTCGAAAGGGGACCGAGACCGAGCGAGAAGGGGACGTTCTGTCCCGTCGTGACCGCCTGGCCGCTGAGCTTGTCGCGGATGTGGGGGCCGATGTTGCCCCGGATCCGGAGGTTCTGCGGGAGCGCCACGGTGACCTCCTTCGCGGGGTTGACCTCCGCGGGCTCGACGTCGACCTTGTCGTCGATGCCGACGTCGGCCTCGCCGCGGAGGCGGCCGTCGATCCGGACGACGCCGCGGCCCTGATCCTCCGGGTAGCCGGGCCACACGCGGGCGACGGCGCGGGACTCGCCCCCGTCGATGACGATGTAATCGCCGTTCTCGAGGTCGAGTTCGTCCATCGCCGCGCGGTCGATCGCCGCCAGTCCGCGTCCGGCGTCCTTCTGTTTGAGGGGTTTGACTGTGAGTCGCATTGGTTTATCGCTCCGTCTCTATGGTAACGACCCCATTGTTCATAATTGCGCGGTCGACGTCCTCGCCGACCTCGAACTCGTATTGGTCGTCGTCGACGACGACCATCGCGGTGCCGTCGACCACGTCGACGGCCCCGTCCACGGGGCCGAAGTCGGCGACGAGAACGGCGCTGTCGTCGTATTCGTAGCGGCGGACGAGACCGTCGACCTCGCTGCGGATCGATTGGATGTGTTCGCTCATACTAACTACGAGTTAGTTCTACTACTATTTAAACCTTTCTCTCAAAATCGCGTGACAGGAGCGTATAGGGAGCTTTCGGTCGAATTGCGCTTCGAAGTCAAAACGCGGATCGATCGGTTTGCTCAGTATTTAATTATCGAGTTCGGTCGGGCATCGAGTAGCTACATGAATCACACAGCGGAAAACGACGGCGGGGAGCGTCCGGGCGGACTCGGCTATAACCGTTCGGCCGCGTCTTTCTCGACGAGGACGTCCGCGTTCGGCTCCGGGAGCGTGACGACGTCCTCGGTACCGAGGTCGTAATCGCGGTCGTCGGCGCCGACGATCTCGCCGACGTCGGCGGTAATCCGGACCGTCGTCCGGGGCATCCCGGGGACGTCTCCCCCGGTGTCCGCCGCCTCCGACGGGTCGGCCGGGCCGCCCGCTACCGGTTCGGCGGACGGCGACGCATCGACCGTCGGGGGGCCCTCCCGCGCGGCGTCACCCGGTCGGGGACCGCCGTCGGACTCGCCGCCCGGTTTCGGACCCGCCTCCGACGGCGGCGCTTCGGGCGGATCCGCCTCGACGCCGGGCGCGTCGGCTTCGGCGTCGGGGGGTGCCGACGGCGGCTCCCCTGCCGAGCCATCGGGCGCGGCAGTCGTCTCCGCGTCGGTCGTCGGGGCGGTCCCCATCAGGTCGGCGGCGCTGACGCCCTCCGCGCCGTCGGGAACCTCCCCCGCGGGGGGCGTGGCTCCGGGACCGGAGCGGTCGGCGGCGCTCCCGTCCGAGGCGACGCCGTCGGAGTCGTCGGACGCTCCATCCTCGACCGAACACGACACCGACGGAGCGTCGCCGTCGAGCACCGACAACACCCGCTCGCGGTTGTCCTCGATACGGGCGACGAGCGACTCGAACAGCGCCGACTCCTCGCTGGTCAGCCCGTCGTCCTCGACGGGCATCCCCGCGGCCGCGATGGAGGCCTTCTTGACGACCTTCCCGACGCGGCGCTCGTAGATCGCTTCGACGGTCCCCTCGGCGGTCTCGATGTCGTCGGTGAGCCGTCGGACCTCGGGTTCGGAGAACGGATCGTCCGCGTCCTCGACGGCGCGGGCGCGCTCCTCGTTGCGCTCGCGGATGAACTCGCCGACCTCCTGGTAGAACGACGAGCGCAGGTGCTGGAGGTCGCTCGATTGGCGCTCGCGTGCCTGTACGGACTGTAGTTCGTCGAGGTTCATTCTCCTGCCTTGCTCGCGTGCCCGCGGGCCATCGCGAAGACGCCCACGTGCTCCGGGACGGAACGCACACCCTCCTGGAGCCTAAAGCTTTCGCCCCGGAGTTCTACTGTCGTCGGTTCGCGGACGTACACCGAAATCTCGTTGCCGAGAAACGTCTCCGGGACGGCGTCGACGAGCGGGTCGAATTTCCCGAGTTCCGAACGCTCGATCCGCCGGACTTCGAGGCCGGTCCCGCCGTGGAGGCTCCCCGGCAGCCGGATGAGACGGTTGATGTCCGTCGTCACCGGCTCGTCGATCGGGGCCGACTGCGCGTCGACGACGCCCTCGAAGAGGCGTCTCGCCAGGCCGTACACCGCCGGGTGGACGTCGACGTTGCCGGCCTCCAGTTCCGCGCGGTTGTTCCGCGCGGCGTTGAGCGCCGCGGTCGCTTTTCCCTCGCCGATCCCGTCGAACTCCCGCAACCGGGCGATCGCGTCGGCCTCCTCCATCGCGAGCAGTTCCCCGAGGAAGTCGGTGAGTCGATCGCTCGTCCGGCCCGCCCACCCGCCGTCGGGGAGCGTTCGTTTTTGCGCCGGGGACTGCCGCCCCGAACTGCCGGTGACCGCCCGCGTCGTGACGACGTCGTCGAACTCCATCCCCTCGCCGAGAACGTACTCGACGATCTCCCGGCGCGCGCGCCGCCCCAACTCCAGGACGTCCGGCCGGCGGACGTGGACGTGGTACCCCCGACCGCCGGAGAAGACGACCTCGAGGTCCTCGAAGCCGAAGTCCGACTCGAGGAGATCGAGCAGCCGACGCAGCGCGCCCTTGCACTCCCCGAGCATCTCGGCGTAGCTCGTCGTCTCCGGGTCGACGCCGGGGAGGTGATCGGCGTCGAGGTCGAAGACGAGGTCCGAGCCCCGCCACCCTTTCTGTCCCATCGTTCCCGCGCCGGGGTCGTCGTACTGCCCCGCGGAGAAGTAGACGTGTCGGGGGCGCTCGCCGGCCAGGAACCCGCCGAGGTCGCCGCCGCCGGCGATGTCGAGCAACGAGTGGTGTCGGACCATCGTCGTCCCGCCCGAACTCCAGGTGATATAGCCCCACTCGCGTTCGTTCCCCGCCGGCGGCGGCGAGACGTCGCTTCGACGGTAGTAATCGCCGAACCGACCTTTGAGATACTCGCGCGTGCGACCGTCCATACTCCCGGTTCGGAAGCCGGGGTGGAAAGCGTTGTCGGCTCCGGGGCGACGGCCCGTTAGCTCCCCGGGACGAACCGCGAGAGCTTCGAGGCGAGGCCGCCGTCGCCCAACCGGAGGTAGTACGCGTCGCCCGAGTCCTCGTAGTAGTTCCCGACGCGGCGTTCGACCTCGAACCCGAGGTGCTCGTAAAACGAGAGCGCGTCGTCGTTCGTGGCTCGCGCGTGGCAGGTGACGGAGTCGTGCTCGTCGGCGACGGCGGCGACGAGTTGGCGGCCGAACCCCTCGCCGCGATACTCGGGGGCGACGGCCAAAAAGAGGATGTAGCCGTCCCGGCGCGTCGACGCGAACCCGACCAACGACTCGTCGTCGTACCCCGGTTCGACGAGGGCGAACACCTTCGACCGGCGGTAGGCGTCGGTGAAGAACCCGCGGCGCTGTTTGAGTACCCCGTCGCGGCGTCGGATCCGCTCCTTCAGCGCCCACGCGTCCTCGACGAACCCCTCGTCACCGGCGTCGAACGCACGGAGTTCGATAGTGACACTCACTGCCACGAACTACGGTTCGATCGAATATAATTCCACCGCCCGAGGCCGAGCGATCGGCGGCGGGGACCGACCGACGTCGGGACGCTCGCCCCCGCCGGCGTCGACGCGCCCGAACCGACCCCCCGACCGGCGGCCGCGGTCGATCGATAGCGATTTCCCGTTCTCGCCGAAGGGCGTGGTATGATGCCCTCCGAACGGTTCCATCCGGATCTCGTGGCCGGCGTGCGGGCGGCCGGGCCCATCCTCGTCGGCATCCTGCCGTTCGCGCTCGTCACCGGGATCACCGCGATCGGCGCCGGGTTGACGATCGGGGAGGCGATCGGGATGTCCCTCGTCGTCTTCGCGGGCGCGTCGCAGTTGGCGGCGATCGACCTCATCGGCTCGAACGCCCCGTTTCTCGTCGTCGTCGGGACGGCGGTGGTCATCAACGTCCGCATGGTGATGTACTCCGCCTCGCTCGCGCCGTATCTCCAGGCGTGTTCGCTCCGGATGCGCGGGGTGGCCGCCTACGTGTTGACGGATCAGGCGTACGCCGCCTCCGTGGCGGAGTACGAGACGAACGACGGGCGCGCTCGACTCCCGTATTACCTCGGTATCGCGTTTTCGCTGTGGGTCGTCTGGCAGATCGGGACGGCTCTCGGCGCGGTGCTCGGTGCCGGTGTCCCGGACGCGCTCGGGCTGGAGTTCGCCCTGCCGCTCGTGTTTTTGGCGCTGTTGCTGCCGGCGATGAAGGACACCGGGACGACGGCGGCCGGCCTCGTCGGCGGTGCCGTCGCGCTCGCCGTCGCGACTGTCGGCGTCCCGCTCAACCTCGATCTGCCCATCGCGGCCGCGAGCGGCGTCGCTGCGGGCGTCGTCGTCGACGCGTGGGGTGAGACATGACTGCGTGGTCCCACGCCGGCGTCTGGGCCGCGGTCGCGATCATCGGGATCTGCACGTACGCGATCCGCTTTTCATTTATTTACCTCTTCGGACGGATAGACGCCGTTCCACCGCGGCTTCGGCGCGTACTCCGATACGTCCCGGCGGCCGTCCTCGCCGCGTTGGTCGTCCCCTCCGTCGTCACGATCGAACCGACGGTGAGCGGAACGCTGCTCGACGATCGGGTCCTGGCGGGCGCGGTCGCCGCGGCGGTCGCGTGGCGAACCGAGAACGTACTGTACACTATCGTCGTCGGGATGGGAACGCTGTGGGCGATCCGGTTCGGGCCCGCGCTGCTCGGGTGATCCCGGTCAGATCCCCCGAACGGTCTCGATGACCCCGGCCGATTCGAGCGTCATCCAGACGAGGAAGACGGCGTACAGCCCCAGGAAGCCGTACGCCTCGCGATCGGTCAACTCGAGGTCGGTCCGGGCGAACACGACGAACACCAGCGTGGCGAACGCGAGAAACCCCATCGTCGGGATCGCCGCCAGGAAGTTGATCGTCGCCGATCCCGACAGGAGCACGCCGACGGGGATCGCGACGAGCAGATTGAACGTGTTGCTTCCGAGGACGTTCGTGAGGCTGGTCACGCTGTCGTCGTTTCGGGCGGCGCGGACGCTGACGATCGCGTCCGGGAGGCTCGTCCCGGCCGCGATGACTGTCAGCCCCCAGAGGAAACTCGGCGTCCCGAAGATGTCGCCGAGCGAGAGGGCGGCGCGGACGAGCCCCTCGACGCCGACGGCGATCACGACCAGCGCGACCGCGAGCGTGAGCAGTTCGCGGTTCCGGTCGATGTCGGGGGAGTCGGCGGCCACGTACTCGCTGGCGTCCTGCTGGTGGAGGAAGAGATACACCCCGTATGTAGCGAGCGGAAGCACCGCCAGCGGCGGCGTCAGGATCGCCTCGGTGTTCGTCCCGCCCGGAACGTACGTCGCCCCGAGGGCGAACACGATGAACAGGACGAGCACGCTGATGATGTAGAACTGCGCGTCCTTGTGGACGAGGCTGCGGGTCGCCGACAGCTCGTCGCTGAACAGCGCCGAGAGCGCGGGAATGACGAGCAGATTGAAGATGGCGCTGCCGACGATCGCCCCGACGCCGAGGGAGAACTCGTCGTGGACGACCGTGCTGAGGACGACGGAGCTGAGTTCGGGAAAACTGGAGCCGACGGCGACGACGATCGCCCCGTGGAAGGCCAACGGCAGCCCGTAATGCCGGCTGAGCCGGCCTGCCGATCGCTCGAAGTACTCGCTGCCCTTCCAGATGACGGGCGTCGTGACGGCGACGAGAGCCACCGCGCCGAGCAATCCGACCATTGGCGACGCTTTAGGTGGGCGTGTCAAAGGTGTACTCATCCGAGGGGTGTGTCGTCCGCCCGGTCCGGCGGTCCCTCACCTGACGACCGTCACCGGGAGGCTCGCCCGGTCGACGACGCTCCTGGCGACGCTGCCGACGACCCGTTCGCGTTTTTCCGAGCGCCCTCGGTGGCCGACGTAGATGGCGTCGGCGCCGACCGACTCGGCGTGGGCCGCGATCGAGCGTGCCGGTCGGCCGGCCAACGGTTCGGTCTCGATCGATAGCCCGTCGCCGTCCTCGACGGCGTCGGTCGCCGACTCCCGGGCCTGACGCAGTATCCGCTCGCCGCGTTCGATCGCCCCGTCCGATTCGGCCGAACCGTCCACCGAGACGAGATATCGCGTACGTCGAAGCGTACGGGCCTCTCGAACGAAACGGCACGCCTCGAGGCCTCCACGCCGGGGGCGTCCCGATCGGTGTCCGCAACGCTTTCGACCCGGCGTCGCGTCGGTACACCCGATGGACGCTACAGCGAATCGGCGAGCGACCCCGGCGGGCCGATGAGCTTCGCACTCGTCGCACACACCGCCGACGTCGCCGTCGAAGCGACGGGCGAGACGCTGGACCGAACCTTCGAGGCCGCCGCGGCAGGGCTGTCGGCCGCCCACTGCGAGTCGATCCCCGAAACGGGCGATCGGTTCGGGCTGTCCGTGGCCGCCGAATCGCCCGAGGCGCTCCTGTTCGACTACCTCGACGAACTCATCTATCAGCGCGACGTCCGAGGCGTCCTTCCGACGGATCACCGGGTGAGGATATCGGATGACGCCCGACCGAGCCTCGAGGCGTCGGCGCGGGCCGTCCCGCTCTCGGACGTCGACGCGAGGGAAATCAAAGCCGTGACGTACTCCGAGATGGCCCTCGAACGGGCGGACTCGGGGTGGCGGGCACACGTCGTCTTCGATGTGTGAGGTCCCCTATGGACACCACAGTCTCCGGAGCGAACCGCCGCGACCCGCGGCGTGGCTGTCGTCGCCGAAATCGGCTGCAAGCAACCGAACGATCCGATCGATACAGACAGTTTTATACACCGCCGTACCCGACGTTGTGACGTCGCTCGCTTGGTGTAGCCCGGCCAATCATATCGGCCTTTCGAGCCGATGACAGGGGTTCAAATCCCCTAGCGAGCACTTCCGAGCCGTCCCCGACGACCAGTACTCACTTATCGGTCCGCCTCCCCGGTTCCAGTATGTCCGACACCCACGGGTCCCCGTCGAACGGCGTCGAAGCGCACCACACCGGCCTCACCGTCGCCGATATCGACCGATCGGTCGGGTTCTACACCGACGCGCTCGGCTGCACCGTCGACACGAGGTTCTCGGTCTCCGGGGACGCTTTCGAGACGGTCGTCGGAACCGACGGCGTGTCCGGGCGGTTCGTTCACCTCGATTCGGGGGGCAGCCGGATCGAACTCGTCGAGTACGAGCCGGCGGGGCCGCCCCGGGAGCCGGCGACGCTACCCCAACCCGGTGGGTCCCACGTCGCCTTTTCCGTCGACGACGTCGATGCGTTTCTCGAAGAGCTCCCGGATCGGATCGACCGGCTGAGCGAACCGCGGACCACCGACAGCGGGACCCGGCTCGTGTTCGTTCGCGACCCGGACGGAAACCTCGTCGAACTCCTCGAAGCGTGACCGGCCGGGCCGCGATCCGGCGCGTGCCCGGATGCGACACCCCCGACCGAACGGCCCAGTCCCGCATCGACCGTCATCGCTTTGTATCCCCCACGGGGAAGGGGAGACGATGGTAGGTCGTGCAGCCGCCCCGGCGGCCGGAACGGTGTTGAACGCGCTCGCGAACGGCTACGGGTCGGCGTTCGCAATCGACGCCCACACCGAGGCGACCGTCGAACTCGACGGATCCGGAACGGTACGCGGCGAAGTCGACGGCGAACCGGACGCCGACACCCGGCTCGTCGAGCGCTGCGTCGAGCGCTGCGTCGAGCGGTTCGGCGACGGCGAGGGCGGCCACGTCCGAACCGAAAGCGAGGTTCCGATGGCGTCGGGGCTGAAGAGTTCGAGCGCCGCCGCGAACGCGACGGTGCTCGCGACCCTCGACGCGCTCGGGGTCGAACTCGACCGCGAGGCCGCCTGCCGAATCGGCGTCGAGGCGGCCCGCGACGCCGGCGTGACCGTCACCGGCGCGTTCGACGACGCCTCGGCCTCGATGCTCGGCGGGGTCACGGTGACGGACAACACCGAGGACGAACTGCTCGTCCGCGAGGAGCCCGAGTGGGACGTCCTCGTGTACACCCCCGACGAACGGGGGTTTTCGGCCGACGCCGACGTTTCGAGGTGTCGACGCATCGCGCCGATGGCCGACATCGTTCACGAGTTGGCCCTCGAAGGCGACTTCCGCCGGGCGATGTGCGTCAACGGCTTCGCATTCTGTGCGGCGCTGGATCGATCGGCCGACCCCATCGTCGAGGCGTTGCCCGACGCCGCCGCCTCGCTGTCGGGGACGGGGCCGAGTTACACCGCCGTCGGTGACCGCGACGCCCTGGAGGCGCTTTCGGAGACGTGGAATCAACGCGAGGGAGAGACATGGCTGACAACGACACAACGAACTGGAGCAACGACACGATGAGCGGCGATCCGAGCGAGGCGGACCTCGACGAACTCCGCGCGGAGATCAGAAACATCGACCGCGAGATCGTCGAACAGATCGCCCAGCGGACGTACGTCGCAGAGAGCATCGCGGCGGTCAAACGCGAGCAGGGACTGCCCACGACGGACGAGTCCCAAGAGGAAGCCGTCATGGAGCGTGCGGGGGACAACGCCGAGCAGTTCGACGTCGACGCGAACCTCGTGAAGGCCATCTTCCGGCTGTTGATCGAACTGAACAAGGTTGAGCAAAGAGAGAGTCGGTGAGGCCAAATACACGCGCCTTAGGCGTTTTACCCTCCAATTAGTCGTCTGGAGTTCGGTTCTGAGGCGTTCTTCGTGTTCGATCAGAGTCGGTGAGCAGTCGGAAGACCGGATACTGATCCGTATCGAATACGTTCCAATAACACTCCGTTCAGTCTCGATAAGAGGAACACATCGCGAAGCTATCGGTCAGTTCGTACTGCGTCTCGACCCAAAGACACAATATTCTGTGTACGCATAGGTTCCTGTATGCCGAGTATCACCGTCAACGTCGATGACGATCTAAAAGACCGAATGGAGCAACATCCAGAGATCAACTGGAGCGAGGTCACCCGACAGGCTATTCAGGAGAAGATCGAGACGCTCGACGTGATGGACGAACTCACGTCCGGGAGTGAACTCACCGAGAGCGATGTCGCGGAGATCGCCGATAAAATCAACGGGAGCGCACGCGACCGCGTCGAAGAGGAATCGGAGTAGCCTTGACGAATGAAGCTGGTCGTCGATGCCAACGTCGTCATCTCTGCACTCATCGCTGACTCGAAAACCCGTGAACTCATTGTCACACTCGAACCCGACCTACTGACACCCGAATTCGTCTACGACGAGATCGAGAACTACACAGAGTTGATCGTCCAGAAGTCCGGCATGAGTCCGGAGCGAGTCGCCCAGTTTATCGACCTCCTGTTTCAGTACATCGAGGTCGTTCCCGCCCAGGAGTTCTATCCGCACATCGAAGAGGCCGAAGCAGCAATCGGTTACACAGATCCCGACGACGTGCTATATGTCGCGTGCGCCCTGGCAGAGGACGCGGCAGTCTGGAGTGACGACACTGATTTCGACGAACAGACTCACGTCGAGACGTATTCGACGAGCGACGTGATCGACTCGTTCGACACGCGTTAGCCGATCGGAACGCCCTAAAGCAGCGGAGGCCCGTTATATACGACACCAATACACGTCCTCTGTATTCCGATTTCTGTGGTATTGGGCGCGTGATTAGACACTATTTTCACGCGAATCCATCATGGATTTCAGCTACCTGAACAAGGTAGAGCAGCGGGAGAGTCGCTAGAGTTCTCTCAGACCGAGGCTGTATTCGAGTGCCTCGTCGACTTCCTCCATACGGGACGCC